>MDTB01081809.1_pt1 | contig 29133 bp, 30 predicted proteins | sample 811161 | NCBI WGS metagenome assembly MDTB01 (sample SAMN05326650, study PRJNA326480) | marine metagenome | isolation source: seawater | place: Mediterranean Sea | collected 2009
AGAATTTCATTACTAATAAATTTTCTTATGTTTCCCCATATAATATCAAGATCAGTAAAACCCCAAAAATTATATTCTAAAATATATTCCTTAAATATCAGACCATAAGCAGGCTTTAAATCACAAAGTTTTCTAGGTGTAAGTGGAACCTTAACATTCAAAACTTTATTTATCATTAAATTTAAATCTTTTAAATCTAATTTAATAAAACGTATATTTTTAGGGTGATGGACTGGTATAGGACAATTAGTTGGACATAACCAAAAAATAGTCGGATTTTTACGAATTGAAATTAAAAAAGCATCAAACCAAATAGGCCATTTACCAAAAAACGGAATAATTAATAATATACTTTTCATAAATTATTTTTTACACCTAAACCTGACTTTTGTTTAAAAAAATAGGAATAAAAATGTATCTTTTAAAGCACAAATATCTGTAGAATTATTTATCATTCCTAATACATTCAAATTCAATCTCTGGGTTTAAAATTCCTTTTGATTCATAATTAGAATTATCTAAAAATGTATCATATACCTCAAACCTCATTTCTTCATTTACAACTCCTAAATTTTCATAATGAGATAAACCAAACCAAACCTGCAAACTATAAATCCCTTTATTAAAAATATAACTAGGTATTTTTGCAGTTATAGTATATTGACCTGCAACCAATTTATCTGGATCAGCTATAGGTTTATAGGCATGAATCAAAGTTGATCCATCAATAGATAATACTTTAAAACCCAAACAAAGAGGAAAATGATTTAACGTTGTAATACAAGTAAAACTAAACTTTATTCCTGAATCAATTGTTACCATTTCACCTTTAATTGGAGAAATTTTAACACCAATTATTTTCAATCTAGAACTATTACCAGGTGCATTGTCATAAGTCCATTTATACTTAGTTAATATTTCTTTTGAATTTTTACCTACATAATAATTAACAGCATTATGAACATCTCCCTCATATTCAATAGAACCATTATTTAATACAATTGCATTATTACATAACTGTTTTATAGATGACATATTATGACTTACAAAAAGTATTGTTCTTCCACTTTGAGAAATATTTTCCATTTTACCTAAGCATTTTCTTTGAAAATCTATATCGCCTACTGCTAAAACTTCGTCAATAATTAATATGTCAGGCTCCAAATGTGCTGCAATAGAAAAAGCTAATCTAACTCTCATTCCAGTGGAATAACGTTTAACAGGTGTATCTATATAATTGGGAATACCTGAAAATTTAATTATATTTTCTAAATTTTGAATAATTTCTTCTTTTTTCATACCTAAAATAGCACCATTTAAAAAAATATTTTCTTTACCTGTTAACTCTGGATGGAAACCTGTTCCTACTTCTAATAATGATGCAATTTTACCTTTAACTTTTACAGTACCTTTAGTGGGAAGTGTAATTCTGGATAATATTTTCAACAAAGTTGATTTACAGATCCATTCTGACCAATTATGCCTAAAACCTCACCCTTTATAATGTTAAGATTTATATCTTTGAGGGCCAATATATTACGCATTTTAGTATCTATTCTTTGATTATTATCAAATAATGGAGCATTTGGATCTACTTTATTAGTAAATCTTGATATAGCTGAAGAAAGATCGCGGCTCAACATTCTTGTTGATATTTTTCCTAATTGGTATTGCTTAGATACATTTTTAATTTTAATTACTATATTGCTCATACTGTATCAATAAAATTTCTTTCAACTTTATTAAAAATTAAAAGTCCTAAGAAAAATATAATCAATGTAAAAAAAAGCGAATATATATAAATATATATATCTAATTGACCTTTCCCTATGAATGCTTGACGAAAGCCTTCAATTATTGGAGTCATCGGATTTGCAAGAATAATGCTTTTATATTTTTCAGGTACAACAGCAAGCGGATAAACAATTGGAGATGCATACATCAATAACTGAACACCAAAAGTAACAAGATGGCTTAAATCTCTATATTTAGTTGTCAATGAAGAAACAATCATGCCCAACCCTAGACCAAGGAATGCCATTTGAATAATCATAATTGGTATTAATATCAAAGCTGATTTCGATGGGAAAATTTGATTATTTCCAATATATAAATAGTAAAAATAAAAAGATAAAAATAAAATTAGTTGAACGCTAAATTTTGCTAAGCCAGCAATAACCTTTGATAGAGGAATTATAATACGAGGGAAATAAACTTTTTCATATAAACTAGCATTTGATGTAAAGGTTCCAGCAGTAGTTGTTAAGCAATTAGAAAAATAATTCCATGCAATAATCCCAGACATATAAAATAAAACTGGAGGCAACTCTCCAGTTGGAATATGAGCTACCTTATTAAATATAATAGTAAAAACAATTGTTGATATTAAGGGCTGTATAAAAAACCATAATGGACCTAAAATTGTTTGTTTATAAAATGTAGTGAAATCTCGTTTTACAAATAGCCAAGTTAAATATCTATATTTCCAAATACTAATTAGATCAATATCAAACAAACTCCTATTAGGAGTTATAATTATATTCCAACCATTGTCATCTAAATTATTCAATAAAAAATTTATATCCTCTATTCAGCACTATAATATTCTTGATAACTATAATAGCTTTTTGAATAGTAGGAATTTTTACTATTTAAATCATTAAAAACTACACCCGTTATACTACTATTCACATTTGAAAGAGCAGATATTGTATGGCTTACACTATCTTTATCTGTACTGCCAAATCGTACAACAAGAATAAGCTGATCTACAAGTCTAGATAAAACTACGGCATCTGTTACAGCCATAACAGGGGGGGCATCAAACAAAATTACATCATATATTTCCTTTAGCTCATTTACTAAGTCATTCATGTTACTAGAACCTAATAGCTCAGATGGATTGGGTGGAATAGCACCATTATAAATTATATCTAAATTATTTATACCTGTATTATTAATTATTTTTTCTATTTCATGCTCTAAACCACAAAGATAATTAGTTAATCCATTTTTGTTATTTCCATCAAAGACCTTATTAAGAACCGGTTTTCTGAGATCTGCATCAATTAAAACAGTTTTTTTACCTAAATTAGCATAAGTAATTGCAAGATTAATAATAGTAGTTGTTTTTCCTTCTCCTGGACCAGGACTAGATACCATTATACTTCCTTGAGAATCCTGAGTAGAATACATTAAACTTGTTCTTAAACCTCGATAAGCTTCAGAAATAGGCGATACGGGTTCTTCATGCGTAATCAATCTTCTTTGTATGTTTCCAACTAACTTAAATCCAGTTTTTATTCTATCTCTTATATTAATTCCAATCTTAAATTTATTTTTTGTATATCCTTTTGAGCCATGACCTATAGATGGAATTATTGCTAGAACAGGAATTTTTTTTCTTTCAATAAATTCAACGGATTTTATAGTATTATCAAAATATTCAAAAGAAAAGCTCAAGCCAATTCCTATGAACAATCCAAATATAATTGCCATAAAAATATTTTTAGGAATATCTGGGCTTATTGGATTTTTTGGCTCTTCTGCTTTATTAATGATCCTAACTTTACCACTCTCTGAGGCCATACTTACTCGAGACTCCTCCATTTTTTGACGCATATATGAATAAGTGTTTGATAATACTTCTTTCTCTCTACTAAGTTTACCTAAATATAACTGTTTCGAAGGTAAAACTTTTATTTCTTCTTTATATTTATCAATTAATGATTGATACTCTAATAATTTTGATCCTAATAAATTTAAATTGGTTTCTAACTGTAACAAGTTAACAATCAAACTTTGCCTATCTTCAAGTGGATCATTGCTAGATAATCCCTCTGATATTAACTCATTAGATTTTTTCTCTAATTTATCTTTCAAGGCTGATAGATTAGTTTTTGTGTTTAATACAGCTTCATGATTATCACCGTAGATAGTAGAATTTCTTAATAGCTCTGCTTCTTTTTCATTCACTTGCTCTCTTAGAGCAAATAATTGTGAATTTATAGAACTAAGCATTTTCTCTGTTAAATCTTGTTCAATACTAGATAATTGATCTGAAAAATATTTTTTTTGACTATGAATTATATTAATTTCTAATTTACAATTATTATAATCTGATTCAACTAAAGTTAAATTATTTAATAAATTTGACACATTACCTTCAATATCATATATTTCATTACTTATTTTAAATTTTTCAATTTCACCTTCAATTACTTCTAGTTCTTTTTCTTTTTCATCCAAACGCTCCTGCAAGAAATTATTTAAACCTAAAGATTCATTATTGCTCCACTCCTTATCTCTTTTTTGATATGCAATGGCAGTTGAATTAGCTATTAAAGCAGCTTCATAGGGATGCGGACTTTTTGCTGTAATATTTATTAGATTTGTACCTCTCTGAGAATAGACCCCTAATGAGTTAAGTATATTTCTAAAAAACTTTTTACCAATTAAAGGAGTGTAAACTTCATTATATTGAGGAGGACTATTATTTTCAGGACTCCAATTTCCAAATGTAAATATTTTTTTTAGCGGCCTTCTTAGTCTTTGACCTCTAGGAATAAATTTTTTTGTTCCAAAAACATATAATTTGTTCCTTTTATTTGAATTCCATAAATTTTCAACTACGTCTTCTGCTATAACCCTAGACTTAATAACAGTAATTTCATCTGATATTTTAAAATTATCATTGTCAGAAATGTTAAAAATTGTTTGAGCTTTATTTGCCTGTTCAACCATAACAGACGCCGTAGCCTTATAAATGGGGGGGGTAGTATATGATACATATATAGTACCTATTAATAAAATTAAAATGGAAAATATTATCCAATACTTAGCTCTAAGTATAGCACGAAAAATATCTTTAGAAGATATCGAAGCATCTTCATAGTCAAAATTTTCAGAAATTGGAGGTTTATCCACTAATCACCTGAATTTGCAATAAGATTAGCTAAATTTATATATAGGTTTATAAAATTCATTAAAATATTTACTGTTCCAATTTCTTCAATGATATATGAACCTATTGTTTGTTCTATGATAAATGTATCATTAGGGTGAATCATAATAAAATTAGACCTATCTCCTGATTTAACAAAATCCCTTAAATCAATTACATCCACATAATTACCATCTCTATCAGGATATTCATGATAAACTCTAACTTTTTTTAAATTTGCTCCCTGTAAAGGCCCTCCTATAATTGATAATAATGTTGCCATATCTATTCCATCATTTACAAGAATTCTGCCAGGTGAAGGTACGTGCCCCCATATGTTTACATACATTCTAAGTACGCCATCTTGTCCAGATAAATATCTTTGCCCACTATTATCTAAATTTAAATTTTTATCTATATCTAATTGTGAAAAACATAAGTTTATTATTAATAAAAAATAAGCTGTAGAAAATATTTTGTGCATATATAAAATTTATCTTAAAAATGTATTTAAAAATTACATCTTATGAATATAGTAGATCAAGACCAATAAATATGTTCTATTTAAGTAAATTATTTATAACTTTTATTAATCAATTTACTTTTCATGTTGTGTCTAATAAAATAATAAGCCCCTAATATTGTTAATAAAATATATCCATATCCATGAATTAAAATTGCGAAAGCATTTCCTTGATTAGGTGCAAACAAGAACATATCAACCATAATATATTTAACAGCAGCATGATAAGTTCCAACCATACCGGGAGCAGAAGGAATGGCAAATACCAAAGTTGATAGAACTAATATAGTAAGTATTTGAGACCAACTCAATGCAAAATGAAATGCTTTTTGAATTAGATATACATCAAACAAATAAATTGACCATATCAAAATACTTAAAAAAAATATAATAATAGTTTTATCTTTTCTTATTGATTTAAGACCAGATATTATATTAAAAAAAAATTGTAATACGCTATTACTACTATCTTGAGTATTTGGAATAAATAGTAAAAATAAAAAACTTAAAGATACAATTATAAATGAAATTGTTATTCCCAAAACTACATAACTCTTAATGGCTTCGCTCAATGGATAAACAAACAATAATATAAAGGCTAAAATACATAAAGTTAAAGTATCAAGAAGTCTTTCAATAATCACTGTGCCAAAAATATAGCTTCTGCTTAAAGAATATTGCTGACTTACAATATGACATCTTAATATCTCACCCATTCGTAGAGGGAGTACATTATTCCCAAAATATCCAATTAGTCCTGCGCGATATAAATAAGATGCTGAAACTAATTCTTCTTTCTTAAATAGGTAGCTCCAACGCAAACCTCTAAACCAATTACTAATCCATAGTAGAATTGAAGCGTAAACTAAAAAAATAATATCAATATCCTTAAGAATACTTTTGAATGAAGAAAAATTAAAATCATGAAATACCCAGATTAATGCTATAAAACTAATTAGCAAACCAAAAAATGTTTTGGGACTTTTCATTTCATTAATAATATTTGTACTATTTTTGTTATTCACCTTAAATCAAATACTTCAGTATCAATATTACCTATTGATAAATCAATACTTTTCTCCTTTTTTAACTTAATATTTGAAATTTTAATTTCTAGATTTTTATTAATTGTTAAAATATTTTCTAAATCATTATTATTAAAGTATAATCGCGTAAAATTATCTTTATCAAATAATTTAATTTCATATTCTTGATCGTTAATTTTTTTAATTGGAAAAGCTTTAATTCTATTTATTTTGGACCAAGAAAATAATAATTTTTCTATCTTTTTATCTGGATATTGTAGGAATAGTTGATTTGAAACTTGATCATATACACTCCAAGTCACTCCGTCAGAAGTTACAATCCTATTTTTAAACTCTATACGAAATTTTTTATTTTTTCCTAAATAAACTTTAACCCAATGTTTATCATTATTGAATTGATCAGAGAATTTTGAATGTATTTCAAGATATATGGAAGCAGATTTAAAATCATTTGATAAGATATCTTTATTATTATTAATCCAAGAATTTAGAGGATTAGAAGCAAAACAAAAGCTAAAAAAAAATATGAATTTAATCAAAGAATATTGTTTCCAAATATGATTCATCAACCAATACTTCTCTTGCCTTACTACCGCTATATCCACTTATTATACCTAAAGATTCTAGTTCATCTACTAATCGACCAGCTCTACTATATCCAATTCTGAATTTACGCTGTAATAAAGAAACTGAAGCTTGTTGATTTTGAATTACTAACACAGCTGCATCCTTTAAGAGTTCATCTTTATTTTCATCTAGAATAAATTCTGAATTACTATTTTCCTTTCTAGTTTCAGGTAAAAGAATTTCTTCTGGTTTTGGTTGAGATATAATATGCTCCATTATTAATTCTATTTCATTTAAAGTAATAAATGCATTATGCAATCTAATTGGTGATGCCGTTCCAGGTAATAGAAATAACATATCCCCATTTCCAAGTAACTTTTCAGCTCCCATTTGATCTATAATAGTTCGAGAGTCTACTTTTGAAGCAACTTGAAAAGCAATTCTTGAAGGAAAGTTTGATTTAATTACTCCAGTTATTACATCAACTGATGGTCTTTGAGTTGCAACTATTAAATGAATCCCAACTGCTCTTGCTTTTTGAGCAAGTCTAGTAATTGGTTCTTCAATTGCTCTTCCAGAAGTAAGCATTAAATCAGCCAGTTCATCGATTACTACAACAACGTAAGGAACTGTTTCTAAATCAGGATTTTCTTTTTTTCTAATATGATATTCCGCAATATTTCTCACCCTAGCATCAGCAAAAACTTGAAATCTTCTCTCCATTTCAACAATTGCAGAATCTAATATACCAACTGCATTTTCAGGAGTAGTCATGACGTATTCATCTAAATTAGGAGCAGTAATTAAATGATAACCTTCTAGTGATTTGTATGTTGCTAATTCTAATTTTTTTGGATCAACAAGAATAAATTTTACCTCATCGGGTTTAGCTTTGTATAAGATAGAAATTATCATTGTGTTAATGCAAACAGATTTTCCAGCACCGGTAGCTCCTGCAACAAGAATATGAGGCATTTTACTTAAATCAAAAACATAAGCCTCACCAGTAGTCGTTTTACCTAAACTTATAGTAAGCTTAGATTCACTTTGAATATATTGCTCAGAATTAATAATATTTTTTAAATACACAATTGAAGGATTATTATTAGGCAATTCAATTCCTACAGATTTAGAACCTGGAATAGGAGCAATAATCCTAACCCTTTGCGCCTTCATGACTCTTGCTAAATCATCTGAAAGATTAGTAAATTTGTTTACCCTTACTCCTTCAGCGGGCTCAATCTCAAAAAGTGTAATAACTGGACCTGGTGAAATTCTAACGACTCTACAAGATACTCCATAGCTATCGAGCGCATTAACAAGTTGATCAGCTTTTTCTTTTAGTTCATCTTCAGAATGTAAATTTGATATCTCAACTGCATCTTTTAAATAATCTAAAATAGGCATTTTATATTGAAAGTAATTTGATCGTCTCTCCTTTTCTGAATCTAAATCACCTTCCTCTATTTCAATTTCTTCATCTATTTCAATTTCTTCATCTATTTCAATTTCTTCATCTAATACTGAAAATTCTTCATCTGCATCGTTATTAATAATAGTTTTTTCTTCAAAGGGATCAGATAAATCCTTATTAGGTATTTGCTTTAAAATATCTAGATTCCCATTTTTTCTAAACTCTTCATTTTCCTTTTTATCTATTTCATCAATATTTTGATTATCATACTTTTCTTTAAATTCAATTTTATTATTTTGTCTATCTCTTTTCCAATTAGTGAAAATTTTGTATAAAGTCTCTAAATAATTATAAATTGAAATATTAAAGAAACCTGTAAAAATAAAAATTAGACTTATTATTAGAATAATGTAAGCAAAAATTCCAAAAATATTAGTTAAAAAAGTCCAAACAAGATAACCAATTAAACCAGGGTATTCAGCTAACCATAAACCACCAAAAGAATACCCGAGCATAGCAATAAAAATTGATAACCATACTCCAAAACTAAAAATAAATAACGAATTATGAAAAACTATATCTAATTTTCTTCTCATAAATAATTCAAATCCTATGTATCCCATAATAATTGGTATAAAAAAGGAACCTAATCCAAAAGAAAATTTCATAAGATAGTAAGAAATATAAATTCCAAATAATCCCATTAAATTTGTTTTTGCAATTTCAGGTGTTAAACCTGCAGGTGTTTCATATGGATTATATGTTGCAAAGCTAATAAAAATGCAAATTGCAATAGAAAATAAAAGAATACCAAGAACTTCTTTTCTACGATTATTCATATAAGCTTAAAATAGTATTAATGGTGTATTGAGGTATCATTAATAAATGGAGGTTTAATAATTTCTGCTGAAATATATTTATTTCTAATTTCTATATTAATCTTTTGTCCTACTTTAATGAAATCTAAATCTAAGTAAGCTAGGCCTATACCGGACTGTAATACTGGAGATTGTGAACCACTCGTAACAACCCCTACTTTAATTGAATCTATAAAGACTTCATATCCTTTACGAGGGATTCCTCTTTCTTTCATTAAAAAGGCAATAAGTCTCTTACCCCCTCCTTTTTTCTTTACTTGAAGTAAGGATTTTTTTCCTATAAAATCTTGTTTAGAAAAATCTGTTATCCAGCTCAATCCTGCCTCTAAAGGGTTTGTATTATTATCGATATCATTGCCATACAAGCAGTACTTCATTTCTAAACGCAAAATATCTCTTGCTGCCAATCCAGCAGGAGATATACCTAGATTTATCAACTGTTGCCAAATATGTTTTATAGCATTATGGTTACCATATATTTCATACCCAAGCTCACCAGTATAACCAGTTCTACTCAACATTATAGATTGATCAAAAACAGAGGCATTTCTATAAGAATAAAATGGCATCTTTAGATCACTATCTGTATATTCAAATAATACATCTCTTGATTTAGGACCTTGAAGAGCAATTAAAGAATAAGTTTCCGAAACATTTTCAATGGAAACGCTACTATCTATATGTCGATTTAACCAATTAAAATTTTTTTCAATATTAGATGCATTAACAACCATAAAATAATCCGTTGGAGTTCGATATAAAATTAAATCATCAACAATACCTCCATCATCATAACACATTGCAGAATATTGAGCATCTCCAATTTGCAGCTTATCAACATTGTTAATTGTTAATTTTTGTAAAAAATCTTTAGCACCTGAACCTGAAATAATAAATTCTCCCATATGAGAAATATCAAATAGTCCTATATTTTCTCTAACAGCATAATATTCAGCTTGTATACCCTTAGGATACGAAACAGGCATCATATAGCCATAAAAAGGGACCATTTTGGCTCCTAATTTAATATGTGAATTATAAAGTGATGTTTCTTTCATTAATTATCTAAGCTCCAATAATGCTTGTTTTATTAATTTTTGTAAATTTATCTTTTCTTTTTTGTCATATAGTTTTGCAATTACTTGACGAATATCATTCATTTGGTACCCCAATGCAGATAAAGCATCATATGCATCATTCAATTCAGGAATTATATCTGCATCCTCTTTTGGTAACTCATCTTTAGAAATAGTTGTAAACTTATCTTTTAGCTCAACAATAATTCGCCTTGCAGTTTTAGGGCCTATACCTGGTAAAGCTGTGAGCATTGAAACTTCCCCTGCAATTAGCCTTCTTTTAAATTCACTAGGAGATACAGCAGATAATAACACAATTGCTGTTTTGGGACCAATTCCAGATACACTAATCAACATCATAAACAATTCTTTTTCAGCAATATCTTCAAACCCAAAAAGTTGTTGACTATTTTCATTTACATGAAAATAAGTATTTAAAGATACTTTATCGTCTTTATTTGGTAGACTATCGTATGTATTATTTGAAATAAAACATAAATAACTTAATCCGCCAGTTTCAATAACAACATAATCAGGCATTTTATTTTTTATAATACCTTCAATATTTACAATCATAAATCATTTTCCCTAAATTGATTTTCATAACATAGAGCTACAGCTAAAGCATCTGAAGCATCTATGGGTTCTGGAACGTGGTTCATTTTCAACTTTGTTTTTACCATAAACTGTACTTGAGATTTATGTGCATTTCCATTACCAGTGACAGCTTGTTTTATTTTTCTAGGTGAATATTCATATATAATAATATTTTTCGAAGCAGCAGCCACCATAGCTGAGCCTCTTGCTTGACCTAAACGCATAGTTGATTTCACATTTTTACTATAAAAAACTTCTTCTATTACAAATACTTCTGGCTTAAAATCGTTTATGATTTGAATAATATCTTCAAAGATTGTTAAAAGCCTTTTTGGAAGATTTGCCTTAGGATTAGGTTTTATAACGCCATAATCTATCATCGATATATTATTATCATTAATATCGATAATCCCAAAGCCTGTTTGTACTAAACCTGGATCAATACCTATAACTTTCAATTATAATATAGAGCTTAATTCTGTTTCATCTAAATCAAAATTTGAATATACTTTTTGTATATCCTCATTCTCTTCTAATTTTTCTAATAATTGTAATAACTGCTTAGCCTCTGATCCTGCAATATTAACTAAATTAATTGGAGATAAGCCAACTTCACCTTCTATTTCAAAACCTTCTTTTTCAATTTGAGAGCTAACTTCACCAAATTTTTCTGGAGATGTTGTAATTATAATCACTTCACCTTCATCATTAAAATCATCAATATCTAGCTCAAGAGATATTTCAAGAAGAGCATCTTGATCAATATCAGATTTTGATATTGAAATAGTTCCCTTTTTCTCAAACATCCAATTAACACATCCAGATTCACCTAAATTACCACCATTTTTAGACATTATATGCCGAATATCAGGAACAGTTCTATTTTTATTATCTGTCATTACTTCCATCATAATAGCTACACCGCCGGGTCCATATCCTTCATATACATAATTTTCATAAATGACACCTGGTAAATTTCCTGTACCTTTGTTTATAGCTCTTTCAATATTTGATGCAGGCATATTTACAGCTTTAGCTTTCTTAATTGCTAATCTAAGCGCAGGGTTCATTTCAGGATCTCCTCCTCCTTCTCTAGCCGATAAAGTTATATCTTTTGATACTTGAGTAAATGCAGCACCTCTTTTTGCATCTGCAGCACCCTTTTTACGCTTTATAGTTGACCATTTACTATGTCCAGACATATATCCTCTCTAGTTTATTGGAATCAAATTTTCTACTAAATTTAACAACTTAATTTATATTTTCATATATCAGAAAATTAATATATTAATAATAATTCTATTTAATTGCCTCTAAATATATACTATTATTTGAATGAACATATAAATCTAGACCATGCTTACTATTTATTTGTGTTTGCCCGGGATCTAATATTTTTATATCAGAAAAACCATATTTTTCCATTAGCAAAGTAAGTGTTTGTTTATTATACATATTAAAATGCCATCCATGCCCTTGTATTAAATATTGAATTTTTTTTAAAAACTTATGGGGTTTTTCAGATACTAAACATGATTCCTTAATAAACTGTTTAGGATCATTAGACTTTAAATAATTTTTAATTAAAATTTCAAAATCTGGAATAACAATTCTTATTAATCCACCTTTTATAAGAACTCTAATTGATTCTTTTAAAAAAATATCAGTTTCTTTATCATCAAGGTGCTCTAGCATATGAGATGAATATAAAATGCTTACTGAATTATCTTTTTCAGGAATGTACTTACCTGCATTACAATAACTTAAATTATTCTTTATAACTGTTTCCATAAATCTTTTATATCCGGAGGGTATAAATCTGAGGTTTTTTAAAAAAATATATATAGGTTTAATTTTAGCAAGAAAAATAAATTTATTATAATCATAATTTTTCCAACCGTTAATAGGATGAGAACCACAACCAATATTTATATAGAGTTTATCAGGTGAATTTTTCATGATTTTTAAATAAAAGTTTAAATCTCTAAAATATAACTTTTTTCAATCCAACCAATCTTGCCATCTAAAAGTTCAACTTTCAACCAATCAACTTCTTTATTAATTATTTTTACTTTTAAACCTTCATTAACTTGAAAAAGCCTAGTTGAATATTTGTTGGGTTCAGATCGCACTTCTGTTTTATGATTTAAAATTATACCTTTATTGTAAGTTTGAAATGTAATTATTGAATCTATAGTAAAAATTAGTGAAACGAAAAGTAATGATAATATTACACTTTTAAATGACTTTAAAAAAATATTAGCGTTAAATCTATAAATAGTTAATGTTAACAAGAATAAAGAAAGAATAAATAATGATATATTAAACCATTCTATAGAGCTAAATCTTTCTTTTAATCCTAAATACCATTTGAAATAAAAAGGGGGCTCTGGTAAATCAAGCTTATCTACAACCTTTAAATTTGATAAAATTAAATTATACTTTGCATCAGAATGAGATGGAGATAATGATAAACAGCTTTCGTAAGCCCAAATTGCCCGACCTACTTCTCCTCTTCTATAAAATGCATTTCCAAGATTATAATAAAGTTCTGGCGACTCAAAATCAAGAGATAAAATATAATTTAATTCTTGTATAGCTAAATCATATTGACCTTTATTATATGCAGAAAGGCCATTATCATAGTATATATCAACACTATCTTTTTCTTTACAGAAGCAATAAGCAAAAAAGAATATTATAAAAAAGATTTTATTTCCAATCATAGTGGATTTTTTTTAATAATTCTTTAGTGCTATTTAAATCAACCTCTCCACTAGAAGATGTTATACCGGCGAACCTAACAGACTCACCTCTTAATAATATGCTATTAATTTTCATACATAGCTTTTCATTAACTCTAGCACCTAATACTTCTAATATTTCTGTGGTAGAATATTCAACTTTATTTGAATTAGTTTTATGATTAATAAAGCATATCACAGCATTATATATTATTGTATAAATATCATTTTCTGTTTTGCAATTTGAATTTAAAATAATCAATGAAGATTTTAAAGCTTTTTTTGCTTTACGATTATTTGAATTTTTTTCATAATTCCGTATTTTAAAGCCATATATATGTGGAAAAATAAAAATTATTATTGAGAATATTATCAAACTTAAAGAAGTACTATTTAAATATGACCTATTTTTACTTCTCCACTTTGCGCGAGAGTTATCTATGAACTGTATATCCTTACCTACAAGCTCAACTTCTTCTTTTGAGAGCCCTTTAGAATTATATCTAATATTTTCGTTCGGTAAAACATTGATTCTTTTTATATTTGTTGATTTTTCGGCCCACTTTTTCGTCTTTGTATTAAAATAAATGAGTGAAATATTTGGTATTATAATTTCACCTGATATCCTTGGAATCAATACCCATTCTATATTTTTTTTACCACCTATTTTATCTCGTAATGGATTTTTAACCATTTTAATTTCAGGATCAAATACCTCTATATCCTTAGAAAAATTAATATCAGGTATTGGAACTGTTTGCAAATTACCAACTCCTTCAACCTCTACCTCAAATATAAATGCTTCATCTTGTTTAAAATTTTGACCATTTAATTTTGAACTAATGCTCCAATCACCAACAAGCGTTGATATCTCTCCTTTCTGATTAAGAGGCAAGGGCAATACATTTATTAATATTTCACTAGTTGAAATAGTATGTTTTTTTGATGGAGGACCAAATAAACTAAAATCATTCCAACGTTGTTGATTTTCCCTAACCCCAATCACGGCATCTAATGGCTGAATTTTAATTATACCTGACTTTGTAGGAAATAAAGCAATTTTTTTTATAATAGCAGAATAATATTGGACACCATCTTTAACCTCTTTTCTTAATTGTAATTTTTTTGGTGAAAATAAATCTTCCACCCAAAATCCAGTAAAACTCGGCATTTTTTCTTCAAAGCTTGTTACATCTATTTTAGTAAATAATTTATAGGTCAAAGTTAATTGTTCACCTCTATATATAGTTTCTTTATCAACATTTGATTCTAAAAAAAATTGTCTATTTTTCTTTTTAGCACCACTACCTTTTTTTAATACTGATATTATGATAGGGGTGGTTGAATATTCTCCTTTACCTATATCTATTCTTAAACTTGGAATTTTCAACTTCCCAATTCGATTAGGGATGATACTCCAACTATATTTAGTAGTTGAACTTCGAGTCATATTACCATTTATAAATTGAACATTAGTTGAGCTAGATTGTAGTGGACCAGTTACTATTTTAAAATCAATCATCTTAGAAAAATCAATTTCGGGTTCTCCTTTAATATCATCAATAGTAAGAGTAAGATTTATAGATTCTCCTTCAATTATTTGCTGACTATCAACAGTAAGAGCAACTGATTCCTTTGCTAAAACAAGTGTTAATGAAAAAAATATTAAAATAGATCTTATTACCAATCTTTCTCCTCATTTGTATCTTTTGATGAGGATTTATATTTTTTATATTTTAAATTTTTTGAATTAGCTTTTAATGCATTAAGTATTGCTTCAGCTTCTTTCTTTCCTAACATTTTACTTTCTTTCATTCTCTGAGCTTCATTGTTGTGCTGTTTACTTATTTTATCTTCTTCTGATACTCCTCGACTAGAATCTTCTTTATTCAATCCTTCATTTCCAGGTTGATTATTCTCATCTAAATTTTGAGTTGATTGATCTTTCTTAGAAGAACTATTACTATCTTGACTTTCACTTCCACTTTTTGAATTATCTTGATCTATTTTAGAATTTTTATTATTATTTTGACTATTTTCCTCTGATCCTTCCTGCTCATTTGAGTCATTCCCTGAAGATTGATTGCTATTTTCTTTATTTTGCTCACTATCATTATTTTTCTGATTACCACTTTCATCTTTATTTTGCTGATCCTGAGAATTTGATTTCGATAGCATTTTTTTACTTAATTCGTAATTATATTGCGCATCTTTATCTAAAGGATCTAAAGATAATGACTCTTTAAAATAATTAATACTATTTTCATAATCACCCATTTGATAATAAGTGTTACCTAAATTATATAGGGCATCAGCCTTAATTTCAGAATTAGAACTGGTTAATGAATTCTTATAATTTTTTATTGCAGATTCAGAATCTCCATTTAAATAATTTATATTTCCAAGGTTAAAAAATAATTCTTTTTTTTCTGGATACTTTTTAATCAAGTTATCGTATTGTTCAACAATATTTTCATAATCTGAATTAGAAGAAAAGTCTTTACTCTGTATATTTTTTTGATTATTTATTTGGAGAGTAGTAGCTGGCTCAATAGCATAAATAGAAACACTAATAAAACAAGCCAGTATTCCATCATATCTTATCTTTTTTTTAATTTTTTTATTACACATAAATAATTATATGACTTTCTTAATTGCGAGCAAATCTGCCTTCCCATTCAGTTTCTTTTTTAGTTCTTGTACTAACTAAAAATTCAATTATAAATATTAATAAACCTATCAATAAAAATATTTGATATCTATCTTCATATTCTGAAAAGGAATGAGCCTTAATTTCTTTTTTTTCCATTTTATTAATTTCTTCTATTAAAGGATAAATTGCATTAGATTGATTTCCAATCCTAATATATTGACCATTAGCAGCTGTTGCTATCTGGTCTAAAACAAACTCATTTAATGTAGTAGTAACTATAGCGCCATTTTTATCTTTTTTAAAGTCAACCCTGCGACCTTTATCATTATAAATAGGTATAGGTCCTCCTGAAGGAGTTCCTATACCTAAAGTATGTATTATAATACCTCTATCTTTTGCCTCTTGGGCAATAGAAATAGCTTCACCTTGGTGATCTTCACCATCAGATACAATAACAAGTAATTTATACTTCTCTTCTTCTTTAATATGATCTAATGCAAGCCTCATTGCTCCTTCTAAGTCTGTTCCTTGATTAACAATTAACTCCGTACTCATCATATTTAAAAATAAACGTATAGCAGCATAATCTTCAGTTAATGGACAATGAATATGTGCAGAGCCTGCAAATCCAATAATACCAGCCCTATTACCCTTTAATTGACTTAATAATCTTCCTAATTCATATTTTGCTTTTTCCATACGTGAAGGTTTAATATCAATAGCATCCATACTTACTGAAGTATCCATAAGAATTAATATATCAATTCCTTCTCTTTTTAATTCAGTCAACTTAACACCAACCTGTGGCCCAACTGAAGCTATTAATATAAACAAAATTCCTAAAATTAACAGTCTAGATCGAAATCGAATTCTAGAAAACTTTAGTCTATTGAGTAAGAAATTTTTTATTTTCGTTGAGCCTAAAGCTTCCAATTTATTTCTTATCTTATAACCTTTAAAGACATACCATAAGATCATCATTCCAAAAGGAACAAAAAGATAAAACATTTCTGGATTAGTGAATCTTATCATTAAAAAAGTTTATTAAATATTCCTCTAGATAAAAAAATAAAAATTAAAGATACAAACGCCGCGGGAATAGTAAACCAACTATATAATTCTGTATAATTTTGATACTCTTCAATTTCTATCTTAGTTTTTTCTAATTGATCAATTTCTTTATAAATCATTTTTAAAGATTGATTATCTGTAGCTCTAAAAAACTGCCCTCCAGTAATACTTGCTATCTGTTTTAAACTCTCTTCATCTACATCTACTTGTATATTTTGAATGACTTTTCTACCCCAAACATCTGTAACTGGATATGGAGCTAAACCTTCAGCTCCTGCCGCAATAGTATAAATTTTTATATTAAATTTTGAGGCAAGTTCTGCAGCTGTTATAGGATCTAATTCACCTTTATTATTACTACCATCAGACAATAAAATTATTATTTTAGTTTCTGACTTGCTATCTCGCAATCTATTAATAGAATTAGCAATAGCCATGCCAATAGCAGTTCCATCATTTTCTTCATCAATAATCTCAATTTCATCAGTAAAATCTACTAGAACATTCACATCTCTCGTCAATGGACATTGAATATATGATTCTCCAGCAAAAACTATTAATCCAAATCTATCTCCGGCTCGGTCAGTAATAAATGTTTTTGCAACATTTTTTGCAGCTTCTAGTCGATTAGGCTTAAAGTCTTGAGCTAACATTGAAGATGATTGATCAATAACTAATAATATATCAATAATCTCTGCATTAGTTTCCCTAATTGTATCTGATAGTCTAGGTCGTGCTAATGCAATGATAATTAGAATCATTATTAAGAGTTTAACTAAAATAAAAACTCTATTTAAATATTTTCCATTAGTAATTACGGATTCAGGAATTAAATCAAAATTAGAAAATCTAATGCTGGCTTCTTTATCAATTCCTTTTTTTAAATACCAAAGTAATAAAATTGGTAAAAGTAATAATAATAATAAATAATATGGTTGAGCAAATTCCATTTTTAAAAAATTAATACTATGATATTAAATACTTATTTACAGGAATTGTTTCAGAAATAATTTGAATAAATTATTATTTATTTATATCTTTGTCTTCATCTGCTTCATTTGCTGCTGATTTAACTTCTTCAGTGATATCGCTTGTTGCCTTTTTAAACTCTTTTAATCCTAATCCCAACCCTTTTGCAAGTTCAGGTAATTTTTTTCCCCCAAAAAGTATTATCACCACTAAAATAATTAACGCAATTTCCCAAGGCCCAAGTCCCATATTATCTCCTATTTAAAATAACGTAAAAAATACCAAGACATACTCATTCCAAGTATACTCACAACACTTATATCAACAAAGAATCCTGTTTTAAATCTAACAACTAATAAATCTACCCAATTATCAGGATTTCCACCCCATCCAATTGACATGCTTGAAAGAAAAAAATCTTTCACAACTCCTGCTGGAAATAATGCACCTATAAATTGACTCAATATTGATCCACTAATAGCCCCAAAAAAAATAATAATAAATATAAATAGAACGGAACGCCGATGATTAGTACTCATTAGCTCTGCCCTATAATTGATTTAAAAATTTCAAGCCCATCTCTTGACCCCAATAAAGATTCTGAAGCTCTTTCGGGATGAGGCATCATACCAAGAACATTTCTTTTTTTATTTAATATTCCAGCAATACTATTCATGCTTCCATTAGGATTAGAATCAGTATCATCATCCTCTCTATACTTAAAAGCAATCCTATCTTCATCCATCAATAAAGTTAATGTTTCATTATCAGCTATGAAATTGCCTTGTTTATGAGCTATCGGCATTTTTAATTGATGACCTTTTTTCATAGTCCTAGTATAGATTGAATCTTGAGTTGCAACCTCTATAACAACATTCTGACTTAAAAACCTTATATTCTTATTAATTATTAATGCTCCTGGCAATAAGCCTGATTCAATTAGTATCTGAAAACCATTACATATTCCAAAAACAGGTTTGCCTAATTTTGCTTCTTTAACAATTGAATCCATTATAGGAGAAAAGCGTGCTATTGCCCCTGTACGAAGATGATCTCCATAACTAAAACCTCCTGGAATAAGAATCGCATCATATTTTTTTAAGTCTGTTTGCCTATGCCATACAAAGTCTACTGAGGTATTTAATACTTCTTTGAAAATATGGTATGCATCATGGTCGCAATTTGAACCAGGGAAAACAATTACGGCAAAATTCATTCTTTCTCCACAATTTCAAATGTATATGTTTCAGTATTCGGATTAGCTAATAACTTCCTACAAGATTGATCCGCTATATCTATAGCCTCTTTTTTTGAAATATTATCAAACTCCATTTCTATATATTTTCCAACTTTAACAGATTTAATTCTGTTTATCCCAATAGAATCTAAAGCATGATTAACAGTATTACCTTGAGGGTCTAATATTCCTTCTTTATAACTAATATAAATTTTTGCTTTCATTTATTATTCCTGATTAGTAGATTCAATATTTCCTAAATTTTTTAAGTGATTCCAAATTCCAATTAAAAGGTAAAAACTCACAAAACCAGCTAATATTTTATAAGTATAATCTGTAAAAATTGAACCTATAAACATTACTATAAATAATGCTATACCCAAAAGACGTAATGTATTTTGCAAACCACTTTTAAAATTCAATAATGGAAACTTAGGATAGGGTACTCGACTAACCATTAAAAAAGAAAGTGCTAAAATTAATGGAAGTAGTAAGCTTGGTTGAGAATATTCTGGATTATCAATTTTAAAATGCTCAATAAATAAAACTAATGAAGCAATAGAAAGGGCATTCATTGGAGTTGGCAAACCCGTGAAATATGCTGGATTCTCAGTATAAACTTCTGTATTAAATCTAGCAAGCCTTATAGCCCCCATTATTAGTGGAGCAGAAGCTATTAATTCACCTGAAATCCCAGGCATATTTTGAGTATATAAAGAATAAACTAATATTGAAGGAGCTAAACAAAATGAAACCATATCAGCTAGAGAATCAATTTCTTTACCAAAATTAGTTGATATCCCAATTAATCTAGCAATTTTACCATCTAATGAATCAAATGTCCCTGCAGCTAATAATATATAGCAGGTTAAAGTATAGTCACCTTTCATAGTATTTATAATAGCCAAAAATCCTAAAAATAAATTGATCAGTGTAAAAATACTTGGTAAGTGCTGCCTAAGCCTCATTGTAATTACCAATAATTGAAATATTACCTTTCACTATATCTCCTACAGACAAAATCATATTAAAGTTTTGAGAAACTATAATATCAACTCTTGATCCAAATCGTATGAACCCTAATCTATCACCCCTTTGAACTAAATTCCCGGGAACCATATAATTGAGTATTCTACGAGCTATGAGTCCTGCAATCTGTTTAATTTTATATTTTTCACCATTTTTTAATTCAAACATAACTACTGACTGTTCATTATCCATAGAGGCTTTATGATTAAATGCTGCTAGAAACTTTCCTTTATTATATTTTTTTTCAATTACTCTCCCAGACAATGGGACTCTTTGTGAATGAACATTAAAAACTGATAAAAATATAGATATCTGCTTTGCCTTGCCAATATCAGGGTCATCAATATCTAAAATTTGAACAATTTTACCATCTGCTGGTGATAAAAAAGTTTCTTTTCCATCTACGATTCTTTGAGGTTCTCGAAAAAAATATAAACTAAAAATTAAAAAAAGCATAGTTATAATTGAAGCATATTTAATTGAATATAAAGGATAAAAAAACCATAATAAACAACTTAAAACTAAGATGAACGTTAAAGGTAATAATATTATTTTACCCTCAGGAGCGATCATACATACATACCTGCTTTTTCTAAATTCTTATCTATTCTGGTTTTCACATCTCCTATTTCTGGATTAAAATCTTTTCCCGTAAGTAAAGAATACAGTTCAATATATCTCTCCGCTAATGCTATTCTTATCTCATCTGTTAAGGCTGGAGGAGTTCCTTGCCCTGAAAAACCTCTTTCAATTAACCATTGACGAATATTTTCTTTATCTAACATTTTTTGATCTAATCCATCTCTATATCTATTTTCATATTCAGATTCAACCCAATACCTGCTAGAATCAGGAGTATGAATTTCATCTATGACAATGAGCTCACCATCAACTAAACCAAATTCATATTTTGTATCAACTAATATAAGACCCTGCTTTGAAGCCCATTCTTGACCAGCTGCAAAAAGTTCTAATGCATAACGCTCAGCAAGAGAATAAATAGATTCTTCAACTAGTCCATTAACAATTTCTGATCTTGAGATAGGTTCATCATGTTTACCATATTCAGCCTTAGTAGAAGGAGTTAAAATAGGTTTTGAAAATTTTTGATTTTTCTTTAACCCTTCAGGTAACATAAACCCATATTGACCATTAACATTATTTTCATATTCTCTCCAAAGACTGCCAGTAATATATCCTCTGACAATTACTTCTACAGGAAGTGTAACAGCTTTTTTAGCAATTAAAACTTGTGGGTCAGGTGACGAGATGATATGATTTGGTACTATATCTTTAGTTTTATGAAACCAAAAGTTTGCAATTTCAGTCAAAATTTGACCTTTAAATGGAATACTTCCTAAAACATGATCAAATGCAGAAACACGATCTGTTGTAACCATAATAATTTCATTTCCAGCATGATAATTTTCTCTAACTTTACCTTTATACCTCTCACCTAAATTTTCTACCTCAAAAGCTTCTAATGTGTGAGATAATTGCTCTTTTATATAGTTCATATTTTTAACTCCAGTCGTTTATATATTTTATTAATATTAATTAAAATTTTATTTAAATCAAATAGTTCATCAATTTCTTCTTCACTTAAAAGTCGAATAACATCTTTATCATTTTTCAATAATAATTTAAAATCTTTTTGATGCTCCCAAACCTGCATAGCATTTCGCTGAACAATTGCATATGATTCTTCTCTAGTAATACCTTTTTTAATTAAAGCAAGTAAAACCTCTTGACTATAAATCAAACCACCTGTTTTATCTAAATTTTTCATCATATTTTCAGGATAAATTATCATATTTTCTAATAAAAAGATCATTTTATTAAGCATATAATCCATTAAAGTTGTTGAATCAGGAATAATAACTCTTTCAACTGAAGAATGAGAAATGTCTCTTTCGTGCCACAGTGCAACATTCTCCATCGCCACCATTGCGTTAGCTCTCAAAAGTCGCGCCATACCTGTTATCCTCTCTGTAACAATAGGGTTTCTTTTATGCGGCATAGCTGAAGAACCCTTCTGGCCTTTTTTAAAAAATTCCTCAACCTCTAATACTTCAGTTCTTTGCAAATGTCTAATTTCTATAGCTATTTTCTCTAAAGATGCTGCTATAATTGCAAGATTACTTAAATATTCAGCATGATGATCTCGCTGAACTACTTGACTTGATACTGTAGCTGCTTTTAAACCTAATCTTTTACATGACTTTTCTTCTACCTCAGGATCAAGATGCTGATAAGTTCCTACAGCTCCCGAAATCTTACCTGTTGAAATTGAATCTATTGCCTGCTCCCACCTAACAATATGTCTTCCTAATTCCTCACTCCACAATGCTAACTTTAAACCAAATGTAATTGGCTCCGCATGAACACCATGAGATCTTCCAATTTGAAATGAATCTTTATGCTCAATAGCGCGAGACCTAAGAACTTTTTTAAATTTTCTTAACTTCTCAAGGATCAACTCTCCTGCTTCTTTACATAATAACGCTAAAGAAGTATCTAATAAATCTGAAGATGTCATCCCCATATGTAAAAAACGCGATTCTGGCCCTATATTCTCAGCCATATTGGTTAAAAATGCTATAACATCATGTCTAGTTGTTTTTTCTATTTCTAAAATTCTTTCTACAGAAAAATCTGCTTTTTCATTTATAACCTTTACAGCATCTTTAGGAACTTCGCCCATATCACATAATACTTCTGTAACAGTTATCTCCACCTTTTTCCATGTGTCAAACTTGTTGTATTCTGACCATATTTTAGCCATTTCTGGCGTTGTATATCTATCTATCATGAATTTAAAATCCCCACCATTGCGATTTAGGTTCCTCGAGAATCAACTTTATATTAAGTGATCTATTTTGTCTTAAGACTTTTAATATAATTTCATCTCCTACTTTATGTAATCCTTCATCAATTATTCTTATAATATCTTTAGGTTTATTGATTTTAATATTATTTACTTCTAAAATAACATCACCTATTTGAAGTCCTGCCCTTGCTCCAGAAGAATATCTTTCAACATCTGTAATAATAACTCCTTCTGAAGTAGGTAACCTTAAATATCTTTGCATAACAGGATCAATGCCTTGAACGTGGACTCCAGTAGTATAACTACGCTCAATCTTTCCATATTTTTTCAAATCTTCAGCTATTTCTTTAACTCTATTTATAGGAATTGCAAATCCAATCCCTATTGAGCCAGAAGAATAATTAGAACCTGTCATAATAAAAGTATTGATCCCAATTACTTCTCCGAGTGAATTAACTAAAGGTCCTCCACTATTTCCCGGATTAATCGCAGCATCAGTTTGAATCATATCTTGATATACGTGACCTGCTTCTTTTAATCCAAAATCCATTTTAATACCACTAATAATACCAGCTGTAGCTGTAGGTTGATTATTTATATCAAAAAGTCCTAAAGGATTACCTAATGCAATAGCCCATTCTCCAACTATTAAACTATCAGAGTCACCTAAATCAGCAAAAGGCAAATCTGAATCATCTACTTTTAATAAAGCTATATCAGTTAAATTATCTATACCAACAAGCTGAGCTTCATAAGATTTTCCTCCCTTTAAAGTGATAACAATTTCTGTTGCATTATCAACTACATGGGTATTTGTAACAATATAGCCATCGGGACTAACTATAACACCTGAACCTAAATTATCTACCTTAAAAGTTCGTGTATAAGGGAAAAAACCACCCCACATAGGATCAAAAAAAGGATTAACTTGCTGTCGCTTAAGTTGAGTGACATTAATTCCAACTACAGATTCAGCGACTCTATCAATAGCAAAAGTAATTGCAGTCTGTCTAGAATTAGAAATTAAATTTTCTGTACCAAAAACTAAAGTGAATAAAAAAATAATAAAAATAAGAATATTTAAAATACGTTTAAATTCAATTCTAATCATAGTATACCTTTTTTAAAAACAAACCTTGTGAGGGAGCTCTCACGACACTTTTATTAGAAGTTTGATTATTTAATAAATTAGTAAAATCTAAAATAGTATATCGACCCCGACCAACCTCTATAATAGTCCCAACTATAAACCGAACCATATGTTGTAAAAATCTATTTGCTTTAATAGTAAAAATATATTGATCATTTAGCTCCTCCCATTTCGCAACAAAAACTGTACAAATTTTACTATCTACCTCAGAATTAGCCTTGCAAAAAGAAGTGAAGTCATGCTCACCTAACAACAAATTAATGCATTTATTAATTTTTTCACAATCAATATCCCAATTAAGAGTTGTGGTAAAATTTCTATTTATTGGAGAAAAATATTTAACCAATCTATATTCATATTCTCTTGCCAATGCTGAAAAACGTGCATGGAAACTTTCCTCAACTTCTAAAATTGACCTTATATACACGTCTCTATCTAAATTACCATTTAAAGCTTTATGTAGCTGGTCGGATGAAAGCTTTGTAGATAAATTTATATTAGCAGTTAGAGCTAACGCGTGAACTCCTGCATCAGTACGACCTGCACCAATCAATTTTATATTTTCTTCAGGATAAATTTTTGAAAGAGCTTTTTCAATATCTCCCTGAACAGTTCTTCCTTTAGCTTGAACTTGCCAACCATGAAAATTTGTGCCATCATATTGAATGGTCAATTTAAAATTTTTCCTCATCAATTATGTACTTTAGCCTTGCTTGAAGATAATAAATTTAAGTGAAATATATTGCTAAATTAAATGAATATATTTAATACAAATCCAAAAATAATTATTATATAAAGTCACCGAATATTACTATTGTAGTAAATTCAATAGCTTTTTAGGCCCTGTATAATTAGGATTAATTTCTAATGCTTTTAAAGCATGTTTTTTAGCTTTAATAAATTGCTTATTTTGCATATACATATCGGCTAATAAAAAATGGAATTTACCTATTGATTTTGGATACAAAATGATTGCTCTTTCTAAGTGAGATATAGATTGTTGGAAATCATTTTTTTTATAGTTTTCTATTCCTTGCCATATCGAAAATTTTATCAAACCATGCCAGAAAAAAATCAAAACTATAAATGATGACAAAGCTAAATCTAATTTTAAATTAAAAAAATATCTTTTAATAAAAAATAATTGAGAAGATGCAATAAGTGCGATACCAAACGAAAGAAAATGTCCCATACCATATAATCCGTCAATTGAAAAGCCAAATAACAAAACTATTGGCAATAAAATTAAATCTTTTTTATGTATTGAACGAAAAAGGGATTTTATTGACTTAAGTTTAAATTTATTACTATTAATTTTATAATGATTAATTTGAAAATTTTCTTGAATAGGATTTTCCCACTTATATGCAATTGCAGATGTCGGACACCCTTCAGTACATATTAAACAAGAAGTGCAATTAGTATTTGTTACTTTATTATAATTATTAATCTCATAATTTACATCAATACCAACAGGGCAATTTGTAGTACAATCTCCGCAATTAGAACAACCTCCTAAATTTCTAACCTTGAACATAGCTAATGCATTAGGAACTTTAAGAAATGCGCCCCAAGGGCATAAAAATCTACAAAATCCTTTTCTTCCTAAAAAATAAACTATTAGAAAACCATCTACTATAAATGTTAAGGTACCAATAATAAATCCAGGTAAGAAAGCCCATATCTCAGGCATTCCTAAATTTACACTAATACCATTCCAAGGGTCCTTAACAGCATAAAGTATATTAGGAGCTAAATAAAAATTAATCAGTATAAAAATTGGCAGTATTGTAACAAGACTAGAATTAATTGTTTTTGGCCTAATACCTATTTTTTCGAGTATCCACCATGCTAACTCTTGAACAGCTCCAAAATGACATGCCCAACCACAAAAAAAACGTCCAAAAACTAAAGTTGAAAGAAATGCTACTAAAACTAAAACAACACCAGAATTAATAACACCGAGCTTAATAAAAGAATGAAAAAATTCTTGAAAATCTACACTTCCAACAACTTTATCACCAAAAAAATATATATGGAGAAAAATTAAAACATGTACGCCAAGCAAAGAAGCAATTCTCAGCTTCTGAGTCATGACTTAGGATAAAATTCTGTTCAAAATTCGAACAACATCTAATATATTAATGATATTATCATAATTCATATCAGAAGCCCAAAGTATACTTGCATTAGTAACTTCTTCACCTAGGACAAAATTGACAGATATTATAATGTCTTGAACGTTGATTATTTCATCTTCATTAACATCACCTTTTAAACCCACAAAACCAATATCTTCTACAAAAGTATATGATTTCTTTCCTGCAATAGGACCATCAATATATGTTACTTTTCGCTGATTAGTTGATGGATCCATACTAGGCCAATATATAGTCATTCCCTGAGCAGATAAGTGTGTATTCATTCCAAAATGAAGTTGAAGTGGCTCCATATTTCCATGTCCACTTCCTCCAATAATTTCTCGCATTACATTTTTATCCGGTAAATGAAGCACAACTCTTGCTCCTACAGCAGATAAATTTGCTTTTGTAGCCCAGCCATCATTGGGTAATAAATATTGACTACCCTCTAATTTTAATTTCAACCAACTATTATCAGAAAATGATGAGTCTAGTGTAACATTTTTATAGAGTAAGCTAGTAAACTTGGCTCCAGGTGGTCCATTGGTCATTCTTAGACCTGCTGCAAAAACATCTAACCAGCCATCATTATTTATATCACCAGAAATAACGTCTTGAGTAGCTGATAAGAAAGATGGGCTTGAAGAGGTGTCCCATGTACCATCTCCCTTATTAATAAATACGTCATCTGGGTTTCTTATACTTGAAGCCCATAAATCTAATAAACCATCATTATTATAATCAGCCCAACTAGTTCCATTGCTCAATTCATCAGATTCTAATAGCTGCTCTTCAGCTACATTTACGAACTCTTGATTTTGATTCTGATAAAGACGATTTACTCCCCAATTAGTTAAGTATAAATCAAAATCCTCATCATTATCATAATCTCCCCAAGCAGCTCCATATCCCATACTTCCAATATCATTAACATCTGGATCTGCTATACCAATAGCTGATGCTTTCTCAATAAAAATAGGTTGTTCACCTGAATTATATATAACATTTCCAGGTTCACCTGTTAGGGTTTGATTTTCAAAAAACCAATTATATCCATATTTTCTACCCACATAAACATCTTGATCCCCATCATTATCATAATCAGAAATTGCAATAATCCTACTTGCACTTACTTCATCAGTAGATCTATAAAAAGTATATGCTTCTTTAAATAGTGGTGAACCATTACTATCAGATCCTTCATTTAAGTATAAAATAAACTGATCATCGTCTTCTTCTTGAATAGCTAACAGATCTAAGTCTCCATCTAAATCGGCATCTATAACAGCTAAACTATGCAAAAAAATTAATTCATTTGAAGGCAAGAAATTATGTGTTACAAAAGAATTATTTCCATCATTCATTAAAATATTATGAGGCATTGTTTGAGACTCAGAAGTATTGTAACAATTGTTTTCTTCCCAGTAACAGTTTGAATCATCTGTACAAATAGTTTCATAATCATATTCAGAACAATCTAATTCATTAGGAGATGATGATAAGAATCTCCATTTCAGTATATCTGGATAACCATTGTTATCCATATCTCCTACAACTACTCCTCTACATCCTGAATTATCTATATTATATTCTACAGTCTTATCTTTAAAAATCTCACCGTAATTTTCAAAGTAGTAAGAGTTCGCATATCCATAATATAGATCTAAATCTCCATCTAAATCGAAATCACACAAAACTCCACCTTTAGCCTTCATTTTTTCAGAATCAGGATTTTCTTCATGGATATAACCACTAAAAAGTCCACTTGACATATCTTGACCAGGTGCAGAATCATCATCGGGCCAAAAATCTGGTCTATTACTATTTGTAACTAAAAAATAAGCTTCAACTGATAATAAGGTGAAACCTGTCATTAGAACCATTATTAACGCAAGTCGAATGTAATTATAAATATTTCTCATCTTTGTAAATTAAACTATTTTATATCAATTATAAAAGCTACAGAGTGAAACAAATTGTTACAGATTTTGCAGTTTACCATAAATGACTTTACCTAATTCATTTCTTGGTATATCTTCTACTTGAATAATTTCTTTGGGTATTTTGTAATTCGAAAGTGATTTTTTAAGTTCTTTAAATATTGGATTCGTATCCATACTTTTTGACTCGCCAACAAAATATGCTACAACTTTTTGTCCCCAATCAAGATCTTCCTTAGATATTACCACAACATCAAATATATTTTCAAGATTTAATATAGCTTCTTCAATTTCAATTGGATTAATATTCTCTCCACCACTTATAA
>MDTB01216930.1_pt1 | contig 29133 bp, 20 predicted proteins | sample 811161 | NCBI WGS metagenome assembly MDTB01 (sample SAMN05326650, study PRJNA326480) | marine metagenome | isolation source: seawater | place: Mediterranean Sea | collected 2009
TTAGCGTTGTTAACAAAACTCAAATATAATTAAATAAGTATTCCCATAAATAAAGAGTTATTCTTGAGAATAAAAAGTGGAGAAGATGGGACTCGAACCCACGACCTCTTGACTGCCAGTCAAGCGCTCTAGCCAGCTGAGCTACATCCCCATTCTAATACCCCATTGCATTTAATAGCTTAAAAAAAGATGAAAAGAGCAATAAAAACAATTAGTAAAATTATTCGATCTATTACATTTTTTTTCTTTTTCCATCCCAAGTAAATATCAAAAGCAACTAATACTAATGCAATAACATATAAGGCTTCAAAAATCGTATTTGAAATTGAATCCCAATCATTAGCTGTTTTTAATAAGTCAACAATAGCTGTTAAAGCAAATAAAATATATCCTGATTCTCCGATATATTCTTTTTTCATATCGTATGTTGGTTATGAAGCCTTATCCAAAATCTTTTGTAGTGTATCGATAAGTTTCTTGTTACCCCCATTAGGTTTTTTTAATTCTTTTGAGATTGTTTGAGATATATTATTTATTAGCTCTTTATTTTTTTTCCCCATATATAGTTTTAAGTTGTTCAATGTATCTACAAGGTAGAAAAAAAAGTTGTTTATGGTTTATCGTATGTTGCTCTATACATTATATATACTGTATACTTGATATATATACATCCCCATTCTAATAACCTATTGCATTCCCATCTTTTCTGGATTCTGACGCTCCAAAATATACGCCTGTTTTATCATCATACATAATTGCTTGGTAACCACCATATGATCCTAAATCAAAAATCACTTTATGTCCATATTCCAAAAGTTTACGAATTTCCTTATAGTCAAATCCAGATTCTAATGAAAGTTCTCCACCGTTATTCATATGGCCACCGGTTGGCTGCTGATTTGATAAATGTCTTATTCTAGGAGCATCACCAGCTTCTTGTAAATTCATACCAAAATCAATTAGATTAATTACAATTTGAGCATGTCCTTGAGGTTGCATTGCACCCCCCATTAGTCCAAAACTAACATAAGGTTTTTGATCCTTTGTTATAAATGCAGGTATTATTGTGTGAAACGGTCTTTTTCCTGGCTCATAAACATTAAAGTGTCCTTTTTCAAGAGAAAATAATTCTCCTCTATCCTGCAACATAAAACCTAAACCAGTTGGTACCATTCCAGAACCCATACCTCTGTAATTACTTTGGATCAGCGAAACCATATTGCCATCTTTGTCTGCAGTTGTAAGATAAATAGTATCTCCATTTTCTATTTCACCTGCACTTACTTTTAGAGCAGCTTTTTTTGAATTGATCTCATTTCTTCTTAAATCTGAATATTCTTTTGAAATTAGGTATTCAACAGGAATTTTATTAAAATCCATATCTGCGTAGTATTTTGCCCTATCGGCAAAAGCAATTTTTTTAGCTTCAGTAAAATGGTGAATATATTCAGCTGATCCAAAACCCATAGATTTAATATCATAGCCTTCTAATAAATTTAAAATTTGTAGTGCAGCTATGCCTTGACCATTTGGTGGCAGCTCCCAAATATCATATCCTCTATAATTTGTAGAAACAGGTTCAATCCATTCTGATTTATGATTTTTCAAATCATAATACGAAAGGAACCCTCCTTGCTCAATAACAAATTCTGAAATTTTTTGTGCAACTTTTCCTTCATAAAATCCCTCCCTACCTTTTTTTGCAATTAATTTTAATGTATTCGCAAGATATGGATTTTTGAAAATTTCCCCTTTTTTTGGTGTAGATTCGTTTATATAATATGTCTCTTTAAAGTTGGGGTATTTATTGAATTTTTCATTAGCAATATGCATATAATGTGCTACAAGTTCTGTTACTGGAAAACCATTTTCGGCATATTTAATTGCTGGATCTAAAACTTTTTTTATACTAATATTTCCAAATTTATTATGCATTTCAAACCATCCGTCCACGCAGCCCGGAACACTTACTGGTAATGGACCATAAGCTGGAATTTCAGCAATATTATTTTTCTCAAAATAATTAAGGGTCAGATTTTCAGGGGATCTCCCACTGGCATTTAATCCGTACAATTTTTTTTCTTTTTCAATCCAAATTATCGCAAATAAATCACCTCCAATTCCATTCCCTGTTGGTTCCATCAGTCCAATCGCAGCATTTGAAGCTATGGCAGCATCAATTGCATTCCCGCCTTTTTTTAAAATATCAATTCCAACCTGGGTTGCCAATGGGTGACTTGTGGCAACCATCCCATTTTCTGCTATAACCTCAGATCTGGTTGAAAATAACTGACCGGTAATTCTGTCTTGTGTATAGGATTTTAGATTTAATATAATTAATATAAAAAAGGCAATTTTTTTCATGTGTTATTTATTTGTCTTTAAAATTATGTAAAATAAAATTATTATTACATGTTTGTACTACATGTATATGATATGTATTTTTATACTTTAAAATATTTTTTTGAGAAACCTTATTTTACTATTATTTGTTGGATTTTTTAATATTTCATTTTCTCAGGAATGGAAAAATATGGCTGATGACATAAATGTAAATCTATATGATGTTGTTACTGAAGCTGAAAATTATTTTAAGAATATCGATATTACTAAAAAGGGTTCTGGCTGGAAATCATATCAGAGATGGCTGTATGAAAATGAGCCAAAGTATTATCCATCTGGTGTAAGAAATCATATAAAATCAAACTTTGTTTCAAAGGAGTATAAAGATTTTATCTCTAAAAACTATGACCCAAATAAATCTTATTTTGATGATGGATGGCAAGAACTTGGACCTTATTACATTGAGGAAGTTACTGGACATTATGCAGTTGGGCTAGGCAGAATTGAAACATTTTATATTGATTTAAATGATGATAACAGAATATTTTTGGGATCTAGAAGTGGAGGTTTTTGGAAGACTCATGATGGAGGGGAAAATTGGGAAAATACTACTGACTTTTTGTTTGCCTCAGGAGTCAATACAATTGCTGTTTCACCCCACAACCCAAATAGAGTGTTAATTAATGTTAGAAATTCTTACAATGGAACAACTCACGGAATTTATGAATCTATTGATGGCGGTAATACATGGTCAATAACAAATTTTAAACCAGAAAACTTAAATTGGGGAGGTCTTGGTACTAATAATAAAATTTATAAAATAATGTATCATCCTACAATTCCAAATCTGGTTTTTGCAGGAACTAGCGAAGGAATATTCAGGTCAGATAATAATTTTGATTCATATTATGCTGTTGCTACAGGCAGCCAATCACAATCTAATCAGAATTATGATTTCATTGAATTTCATCCCACAGATGAAAATATAGTATATGCATCCACTTTTAACGACGACTCTCACATATATGTTTCTTTTGATGCTGGTGAAAGTTTTATTCAATCTGGACTAATTTCTGGGAATAGTAGCAATATCAGATTATCTATATCAGCTGCATGTGAAAACTGTGTTTTTATTGGTTCTAGTGATGGTGTTTGGAAATCTGAAAATATAGCAGATACTTTTACATTATCAGGAAATCCAAATATTTCAAATTATGGCGCCTTTGCAGTTAGTGATACAGATATAAATTATATGCTTTTTGGAGATATTGACACACATATGAGTAATGACGGCGGTCAAAGCTGGAATAAAGTAACATTTTGGTCCACTGGGAATGCAGATTATAATACAACTGGACAATATGTTCATGCTGATATTAGAGGATCTAAAAGTTATAATGGAGTATTCTGGGTCAATACCGACGGATTACTAGCAAAAAGTATTGACAATGGAATTAGCTGGGAAATTTTTGAGGGCCAATCTATAAGAGAAAATTACTGCTTAGGTGCTAGTCAGTCTAATCATTACCGAACAATTACAGGGTCTCAGGATAATGGAACCAGTATAAAACAACAAAACACCTGGATTGAATTTTATGGAGCTGATGGTATGGAAGGAATTATCCACCCACTAAATGACGATTGGATGATTGGTAGTTTACAATTTGGAGGTAAAAGAAGAACTAAAGATGGAGGATATAATCAAGATGGTGTAAATCCTGATGATTTTAGTGGAGATTGGGTTACACCATTAATGTATAGTCCAAATAATCAGATGACTGTTTTTACAATGACAGACATAATATATAGAAGTGATGATTTTGGCTCAACATGGGCTGAATTAGGAAACAGCGGTTTTTCAGGAAATATTCAAAATGCTGCAATAGCTGAAAACGATTCAAATATAATTGCAATCTCTTATTATAATAGACTTAAAATTTCAAATGATGGAGGTTCTTCATTTATTGAGGTTACACAAGGACTTCCTAATCAATTTATTACAGATATCGCTTTTGACCCAAATGATGATAATACTATTATAATAACATATGGATCATATGGAAACAATAATCAGAAGGTCTATATTTCATCTGATCTTGGAAATAATTGGGAGAATATAACTTATAATCTTGGTAATATGCCTATCAGAGGTGTTGTTATAGATCATTCGGAAGATTCAATTATTTATCTGGCTGCGGAAATTGGTGTTTATAAGAAATCTATTGCTGAAAATTCATGGGAACTATACAATGAAAATTTTCCTAACACTACCATGATGGAGCTAGAGATTGTTTATGGATCAAATACTCTTCGGGGTACATCTTGGGGAAGGGGAGTTTGGGAGTGTTCTCTTTCGGGAAGAGAGAATTATCCATCAATATTAACAACTAGAATATCTAATCAACCCTCAGACACCCAACCAAAGGAAGGTATTGATCAATTTGTTACTTCAACTATAAATTATGAAGGAAATTTAAATAGTGTTTATGTTGAATGGTTAGCAGAGTCAAACTCTGAGGTAATTCAAATGTATAATTCCTCTGAAAATATTTGGGTTTCTGATTCCCCTATTCCTAATTTTCCAGCGGGAATGAAAGTTTTTTTCAAGGTTTATGCTGAATCTTCAAGTGGACTGGTTTCAGAAACCTATAATTTTATGTATGAGGTAAGGGAAAATATTTTATGTACTCCATCGATGAATTGTGATTATAATGATGGTTTTCAACTTTTCCAATTACAGGAAATTAACAATACTTCAAGCTGTGAGGGATATGGTGATTTCACATCATTATCTACAGAATTAGAGCAAGGTTCAGAATATGAATTAACAGTTACAACAGGCTATGGAGACCAGTATGTTAAGGTATGGATTGATTATAATGATGATCTTGATTTCTCCGAGGATGAGGTTGTTGTAAATAATTATATAATTGCTGCGGGCTCCACTGACGGAGACTATACAGAGACTATAAATTTTTTAATACCTGAAGATGCAGTATTAGGTAATCATATATTAAGAGCTAAAACGAATTGGGCTGCAGATGTTCCTGATGATCCTTGTATAGAAACTGTTTATGGTGAAACCGAAGATTACTCTGTGATAATTGTTGAATCCTCACTAGGAATAATTGAAAATAGTTTTACGGATTTGCCTATTATTTATCCAAACCCAACAGACGGAAATATTTTTATTGATCTTCAAAATAGTTACAAAAATGTGACAATACAGCTATTTGATATACTGGGTAGAAATATTATGAGTAAATTTTTTAATCAGGGTAAAATTTTCAATTTTAATATTGATCAACCGACTGGAGTTTATTTTCTTTCGATTGTTTCAGATAATAAAGAAGTTGTATTCAGATTATTAAAAAAATAGAAATATTTACGGTTTTTTTAAGTCTGCTAAATATAGTTTATTAATTTTTCTATTATCTAGATATTTGTTCTTTGAGGGAAAGTAGAAGCAGTTGATCATAGCTAAACCTAATTTACTACTCGTTGTTATTGTTGGTATTAATTTCATTAACGGATAAAAAGGCTTGATTAACATATAGAATAAATTATATACTTTAGTTTTTGCTTTAATTCCATTTTCAGGAATTAGTATTCCAAGCCTAATCATATAAGCATCTTTAAATCCTTTATCTAAAATATAATTTTCAGTTTTCCCCTTTACATTAGCCCAGTATATCATGCTGCTCTGAGTGGTACTTGTACCTTCACCGGAGACATAATTCATAATTGAATTTGGGTTAATACTATATACTAAATCGGCGATGGCCTTAGTCATCTCAAAAGTTACTTTATAATAATATTCAGAACTTTGTCCAAATGAAGTTATTCCCATACAATGAAAACAGGCATTACAATTTTTTATATTCTTTTTTAATTCTTTAACTTTTAGAAAATCTGAAATGATTAATTCAGAAACTTTTGGATTTTTTACTTTTGAGGGAGTCCTATTAATCAAATAAATAGTTTTAACTCTTTTATCTTTGATACACTCCAGAAGGACAGATTTTCCTACCATTCCAGTACTTCCTGTGATTAATACATCCATGTTATTTTTTATTGTAAATTAGAATATGGGGCAAAATAAATTAAAAATTTCATTATTTTTTTTAATCTCAATTTTAATTTTTTTTGAATCTAAATCAGAAGAAGCCAATTATAATCCATCGGCTGAGATAATTAATTCGTTTAACAAAACTGCTGATAGTATACTTTTATTACTGACAATTGAGCAAAAAGCTTCACAATTGCTTAGCACTTCAAGATCAATACCAGAACATGGAATTGAAATGTATAACTGGTGGAATGAAGCCTTACACGGAGTTGCTAGATCCGCAAAAGCAACGGTATTTCCTCAAGCAATAGCAATGGGTGCAACATTTGATCCAGAGCTTATTAAAAAAACAGCGGATGTGATTTCAACAGAAGCAAGAGCAATATTTAATATTTTTAGGCGTAAAGATATACGAACAGAATATACTGGATTAACTTTCTGGTCTCCTAATATAAATATATTTAGAGATCCAAGATGGGGAAGAGGTCATGAGACTTATGGTGAAGATCCTTTATTAACTGGAAAAATTGGTAAAGCTTTTGTTCAGGGATTGCAAGGGAATCATAACAAGTATCTAAAAGTTGCCGCAGGTGCAAAACATTTTGCTGTACATTCTGGTCCAGAAAATACTAGACATAGTTTTAATGCACAAGTCAACTTACAGGATTTGAACGAAACATATCTTCCTGCCTTTAAAGAATTAGTCGATGCAAATGTCGAAATAGTTATGTGCGCATATAATAGATTAAACGGAGAGCCTTGTTGTGGCAGTAATTTTTTATTAAATAATTTACTTAGAGAAAAATGGGGTTTTAAAGGACATGTTGTTTCAGATTGCGGAGCAATACATGACATTAAATCAAATCATAATTTTACAATTTCTGATGAAGAAAGTATTGCTTATGCAATAAAGGGAGGAGTTGATTTGAATTGCGGTTCATTATATAATTTAATTCCTAAGGCTATTGAACAGGGTCTTTTAACTGAAAAAGATGTGGATAAATCATTAAAAAGATTATTAATGACACGACTTAAGCTTGGGATATTAAACCCTGTTAATGACAATCCATACAGTTATCTTAATGAAAAGGATATTAACAATAAAAAACATATAAATTTAGCCAAAGATGTAGCATCCAAGTCAATAGTATTATTAAAAAATTCAAATAATATTCTCCCATTATCTAAAAATATAAATAGACTTTTTGTAACAGGTCCTAATGCTGCAAATGTTAATACATTACTTGCAAACTATAACGGTTTAAGTTCAAATATTGTTACCCCACTAGAGGGTATCACAGCTAAAGTTTCAAATGGGACAATAATAAGATTTAATAAGGGTGTTGATTTGATTAATAATAATAATAGAACAGATTGGTCGGCAAGTTTAGCGGGTTCAAGTGATGTTACGATTGCAGTGATGGGTATATCTGCTTTAATTGAGGGAGAGGAAGGAGCGGCAATTTCATCGGATGCAAATGGTGACAGAAAAACAATATCATTACCAGACAACCAGATCGATTACATAAAAAAATTAAGAGAAAAAGCTGGTGATAAACCAATAGTTTTGGTTTTAAAATCAGGATCTGCTATTGATCTTTCAGAAATTTCTAAATATGTTGATGCTATTATTTATGCTTGGTATTTAGGAGAACAAGGTGGTAATGCAATAGCAGATATTATATTTGGAGACATCAATCCATCTGGAAAATTACCAATAACAATCCCAAAATCATTAGCTGATATCCCGCCGTATAATGATTATAATATGGATAATAGAACTTATAAATTTACCAGATATAATCCTATGTATCCGTTTGGCTATGGTTTAAGTTATTCAAACTTCGTTTATTCAAACCTATCCCTTGAAAGAAAAAAAATAAAGATGGGAAACTCGATTAAATTAAATTTTGAATTAAAAAACGACAGTAAAATTTCGGGTGATGAAGTTTTCCAGGTATACATAAAAGACATTGACGCTTCTTTCAGAACCCCTAACTCATCACTAATCTTTTTTAAAAGAATACACCTCAAATCAGGTGAAAAAAGAAAAATTAATATAATTATAAATGAAGAGATGATGGCTATGGTTAACAAATTTGGTGAAAAACAAATTGAATCTGGCGATTTTAAGATATATGTTGGAGGTTCATCTCCTGGTCCGCGAAGCAAAGAGTTAGAAAAATATTTGATGGAGGCAGTTTTTACAGTTGAATGAAACAAAAAAATAGTATCAATATATTGCTAAAAATTATTTAACAAAAAAGAAATAGTAAAATGTATATGCAATCATACTAAAACTGATAAAAAAACTTAATTTAATAAGAGACTTATTCTTTGGGTTTTTTCTTATAAATATTCTTACTACCCAATTCAAAATAAATAATACAATTATGATAATAAGTGGTGTTGGCATATTTCAAAGTTAAATTAAATTCCTTTTAATCTTTCATAAAACTTATTAAATTCCTCTGAATAATTTCTATTATTTCTAAATGACCTACCTTCTTTAATCTTAAGTTGATTTTCGTCTTTTTCAATAACGTATGACCAGATATATGGTGAAGCCTTATTGTCAAATCCCTTTTGCCCAAGTTTTAAATTCCAAAATATTAATTCATTATTTTTATTTGTAATAATATAATGCCCGTTTGATAAAGTTATAAGTTGTCTGATTTTTTTTTCATTAATGTAAGGCTGTAACTCATCATGATTTTTAGGAAACTTTTTAGTAAAAGTAGGTGGAGACTTATCAAATAATGAATAATAGGTGAAAATGTAGAAGTCTTCAAGCTCAATTTGACTAGACCACAATAAACTATTGAAGTAAGTAGCTCTAGTATTAATGTCTTTATACTCAATGCTATTTTTTTTCAACTCTTGAGCTATTTTATAATGTGCTATACCCTTAAATGACAAGGTAATCAGCAGGTATGTTGTGCTAATAATAAGACCCAATGAATTGAATATTTTTCTTTTTTTTGAAAGCCTGTCTTGAAAGGCTGTTAATATAAGAAATATTAAAAAAGGAAGAGTATATATGGGGTCAATAATAAATATATTTTCAATAGCGATACGCCATTCAAATGGCCAAAATAGTTGAGTCCCCCAAGTAGTTTGTGCATCAAGTAATGGGTGTGTAATTATTGCCAAAAAAAACATTTTTAGCCAGTCATAGAAAGTAACATGCTGGTATTTTGGGTGTACTTTCTTTAAAATCCATGCCAGTATAGGTGCAGCGATAAATGGGAATAAAAGTGAATGAGAAAATCCTCTGTGCATCACAGATGCGGTAAGGTCATCAGTAAAAAATCTCGTAACTATATCGAGATCTGGAATAGTACCAGCTATTGCCCCAAGGACTATAGCTTTATTGCCTATTTTCTTTCCAAGTGTAGCTTCAGCTACTGAAGCTCCTAAAACAATTTGAGTTAAAGAGTCCATAAAAAAAGAGGCTTTTAAAAATACTTAAAAGCCTCCTCAATAATTATACCTTTTGTTAATAGGTAATCATTAAACTTTCTTCCTCAATCCATGTTCCAATAGGTTCATCTCTCATGGCCTTCCACTCACTATCTGCATTTCTCTTTTTCATTCTCTCCTCGAGTCCATTGAAATAAGTAGCTCTTGACTCACCTAATATAACCATAACATAATCTCCATTTTCTGTTCCACCAAAAACTGGTTCAAGCATTAAAGTGATGTATTTGTTATTAAGTTTTATATCATTCTGAATTTGTTTTTTTTGCATTTCTTCAAATGCATTTCTTTCCCCCCAACCAATATCAACTGTAACATGTCTTCTATATGTATGTTTTGGTAATTCTTCCATCAAATTCATTCCTTCAGGCACATAGCTAAGGTCTGGTCTCATTTTAAATACATGACTCATAACAAACTCGGTATTTGTTCCTTCAAAAGCATTTTCACCATTCATTTCTCTAAATTTTGACAAAACCTGAGGTCTTAAATTTTCATTAAAGTTTTTTTCCCAAGCCTCGTAATCAGCAAGACTTTCAAATGCTTGAGAAAAATAAACAGAATTTCCATCCATTTCTGTAAGCAAGAATGTTCTGGGTGCATTTTCATACATTTCTAAAACTAGATTTTTCCAATCATTCATTAATTTTTCAGTCTTTGCCTGATTAGTTGTTTCCCACTCATTTGAAATTACATACTCAGGTAATTGAGCAAAAGTTACTAAAGTTATTAGTAAGCATAATGTACTTATTATTATATTTTTCATATTTAATTAAAATTAGTTAAGCGGCCAATATAATCATTATTCAGATTCACTCAAAATAAGATTATAGTTTGTTATGTGATAATTAATATTTTTAAAATAAATTTATATTCAAGTAATATCTACAAAAAGTTTCATGAAAAAATTGATAATAGTTAGACACTCTAAATCATCATGGAAAGACTTGAGCTTAACTGATTTTAATAGACCGTTAAACGGAAGAGGTAAATTAGATGGGCCTCTAATGGCAGATTATTTAAAGAGAAAAATCAATAAAATCGATTATCTGCATTCTAGCAGCTCTTTAAGAACTTTTGAAACTTCTAAGTACTTTATTAACCAAATTCAATTTGAAAAAATAGAATATGATGATTCTTTATACCACTGCTCCTCATCTTCAATATTAAAGATGATTATGAATTATTCAGAAGATTATCAATCCGCTATGATTATTGCTCATAATCCTGGATTAACTAATTTAATTAACAGCATAACAAATATTTTGTTAGATAATTTACCTACGACTGGTATTGCAGAAATCATTTTTGATTGTAGTGAGTGGAATAATATTTCATTGCAAAACAGTAATCTTATTGGGTTAAAATTTCCTAAGCAATTAAAATAATTTTATATATTTAAGTTAGCTAACCAAAAATTTAATTTATGACACTTATAATGATATTACAGCTGATAATTGCAATCGGGTTAATTAACGTTTGGCTTTTTAGGTTTAATAAGGCTACAGAATACAGAGGTGCGAATGCTAAAGATATGGAGGAAGAATTCGCAGCATATGGTTTGCCGATTTGGCTTATGTATGTTGTTGGTGCTTCCAAGGTTTCAATCGCGTTAATGCTTATAATTAGCTTTTGGGTAGAGGAGTTACTGGTATATAACTTAATCGCATTGGCTGTATTAATGATTGCAGCTGTATTTATGCATGTCAAAGTAAAGGATCCGATAAAAAAATCTTATCCAGCATTATCAATTTTATTTATGATTGCATTGATTATGTACTTAACAATGAGTTAATCAATCAAAATTATCAGCTAACTTTAAAAGATTGAAAACGTGAATAAATTATGTTTTTTTGCTCTAATATATGTTTTCAATTCCACGTCATTTTTAGCTAATGATTACATAATCAATAGTTTTGATAATCATCAGATTTATGGGACATTAAGCCAATCAGACAAGTCAAACTCTCCATTGGCAGTGATTATTTCCGGTTCTGGCCCAACAGATAGAGATGGAAACAATATTTCCTTAAAAAGTGATTATTTAAAAATGTTAGCTGAAGGCCTTTACGAAAGAGATATAAGCACATATAGATATGATAAAAGGGGAGTTGGGAAAAGTTTAGGCAGTATAAAAAGTAGTAATGAAATTAAATTTTCTGATTATTTAAATGATGCAGTTGCGATTATAAAACATTTTAAGACAACAGAAAGGTTTAAAAGTATTGTGGTAATTGGACATAGTGAGGGTGCATTAATAGGAATGATAGCAAGCAAGCCCATAGCTGATGGCTTTATTTCAATAGCTGGATCTTCAGAAGATTATTTAACTTTAATTGAGAGACAACTGTCAATTCAGCCTGAATATGTGAAGTTAATGTCAGCCCCAATTTTAGAGCAATTAAAAAACAACAAATTAGTTGATTCCGTTCCACCTCTATTAAATAGCTTATTTAGGCCTAGTGTTCAAAAGTTCCTGATCGAAGCATCAAACTATAATCCCGTTTTAGAGATATCAAAATTAAATATCCCTATTTTGATTATTCAGGGGACTAATGATATTCAAATTGATGTTAATGATGCTATTATGTTAAATAAAGCTGCAAAGTTTTCTAGATTAAAAATCATTGGTGGTATGAATCATGTTTTTAGACAAGCGAGTGAAAACAGGTTATTAAATCTTCAAACATATGGAAATCCAGAACTTCCAATTGATAATAATATGGTAAATTTAATCGCAGATTTTATTGAAGAATAATAAAAAACCGCCCAAAGGGCGGTTTTTAATATTTAAAAGGATTTTAAATGTATTTTTTATAACTTAAAAATCACACCTAAAGTTGGGCTTGCCCATCTGTTATTCATAGTGCCTTCCCATCCAATGTTCATAGATGAATCGTCACCTTGCTTACTGTAAGAAAGTATGTTTGCAAGGTTAAAATCAAGTATGATATTTTCAGTCATAAAATAGTTAAATCCAAAGCCAGCTCCTAATGAAGTTGCACTATCAGAATAACTATCACCACTATCTATACCTAAGCCGAGGCTAAAATATATTTTATTTCTATCGTTTAGATCCAAAAAGTAGTTTCTAGCAGAAAAAGAAACATTAGTGTCAGACATTTCACTAGTACCATCATCACTGCTCATAAGACCAATTGAAACTCCAAGAGCCCAATCATCAGTTAAGAAATAATGTGCACCAGGTGCAATGGTTGATTCACTCGTTTCAACACCATTAGTGTCGTCAGAGCCAAAAGTTACACTACCACCTAAAACCCAGTCACCTTGAGCAAAACCGTAGCTTGCATCGTCTTGGGCATTAATAGTAGAAATACCGAAAAATAATACCGTAATAAAAAGTAATAATTTTTTCATTTTAAATCAATTTTTAGTTAATATGAAGCAAATATACGAAATTATTTAAAAAGCAATGTGTTTTTTATGATATCAGCAAATTATACACTCTTTTTTTAATAAATCATTAGATATTAAATGCTGATCAATAAACACCTAAGAAAAAAAGGAGAAATTCACTAAATTTGACTTAAAATTAGCTAATCAATGTTTTCTAGACATAGACACCTTTCATATAGAACTTCTAATCCAGCTTTAAATTCAAATACTTTTGGAAATATCCAAAAAAAAGATTCCTTATATCTTAATGAAGGTATGACAATCAAAGGTACCGTAGATAAAACAGCATTAGCATTGAGTTTGTTGTTAATTTCAGGCTATTATTGTTATTCCCTTGGTGAACAGTCTTTAACAATTATTCTAATGTTTATTGGAATTTTCTTAGGCCTTATTTTATTTTTTACTACCATTTTCAAAAAGTCTTGGGCACCATTCACAGTTCCCTTTTATTCAATTTCACAGGGTTTTGTACTTGGAGGTGTATCCTACTATTATAATACCCAATATGAAGGAATTGTATTACAAGCTATTTTGCTAACTATTCTTGTTCTAGTTTCAATGCTTTTTGCTTACCGATCTAAAATAATAAAGCCTACTGAAAACTTTAAGTTAGGTGTATTCTCCGCCCTGATGGCTGTAGTTCTTTTATACTGTGTAGGTTTTATTATGAGTTTTTTTGGATCTGGTATTCCAATTCTTAACCCTAATAATTCATCATTGATTAGCATTGGTTTCTCCGTACTTGTTGTAATACTTGGTGCTTTTTGTTTGGTAATAGATTTTGACTTTATTGAAGAAGGTGCAGAGAAGGGAGTTCCAAAATATATGGAGTGGTATGGTGCTTTTAGCCTTCTGGTTACATTAATCTGGTTATACATGGAAATAATTAAATTATTGGCTAAACTTAGAAACAGGTAGTCAGATTACATTTGGGATTTCCATTATATCAATAACTAATGCAAGTCCAAATACCTCTCTTAGCTGTATCTTTTTTATAGCATTATCATCATATATACATTGTATAATCAGAGTTGTAGACAAGTAATCATTTATTTTCATGAAAGCAGAAAGAGTATAGTCAACATCAATATTATCAGCCTTGTATAAGTAATCAGAGTAGAGATTAACTCTTTGTTCCAACATTATATTATCCATTAGCTCAAATTTGTAGAAGGCACTAATTGATGCACCAAGTTCAAACCTGGAATTTTGACCCCTAGGAATACCAAAATATTCTTCACCTTCATTTAAATTATTGGTGAATTTCTTACTTGCAAGAATTAATCTTCCCGTCATTGGCGCAAAATTTACCCAAAGAGAATTACTTTCCTTCCAATAAACACCAACACCTAATTGGATATAAGCCGGAGAAAATATTCTTGTTTTTTCGGTTCTAATTTCATTTCCCTCCTCATTAGTTGAGTATTTAAACCCCTTTGCAAATTGTGTTTTGAAGTTTAAAAAGCTTGAAAAGCTAAATTTATCAATAAACTTTTTCCCCATTACGGAGTTTATTTCTATTCTATCATCAATTTTTTTAAAATACTTACTATCACTATTTTTATTGACCCCAAATGATCCAATCATTTTTGTATCCCAAGACCATCCATTTCTATAGTAATTTAGATTGTAATCAACAGAAAGTGTACCCGCAACGCTATTTTCACCACCAGAAACCCAATTACTGAAAGCTGTCTGATTAATTAAAAAACTTGTTTTACCAGATTTTTGCCAACCTTCAACTTTTGTTGAATCAGCTATTTTTTCCTGTGAAAAGGCAGCTAAATTAAGAGTCAGTAAAATTAAAATTAAAGTCTTTTTCACTAAATGAATTTCAAATTAAGTTTAAAATTATAAATTATTCATTTTTCTTTAAAATTTAGAATTCATAATTTGTTAACCATATGAATATTATGAAACTTATTGTATTTCAAATTTTTACTCTTTTTGTATTATCATGCTCCACCACAAAACAAGAATACATAGTTGATCTTGACTCAAATTGGGAATTTAAATCTGAAAATGATAAAGAGTACCTACCTGCATCTGTTCCTGGTACTGTTCATTTAGACCTATTACAAAATGAAAAAATTAATGATCCTTTTTTTAGACTAAACGAGCATAAGCTACAATGGATCGATAAACTTGATTGGGAATATAGAACAAGTTTTGATGTAAATGATTTTCATTTTGATTATAATGCTATAGAATTAGATTTTTTTGGCCTGGACACATATGCTAATGTTTTTTTAAATGATTCTATGATTTATTCATCTGATAATATGTTTGTTGGAAAAACAGTGAATGTTAAGAAAAAGATTAAAAAAGGTAAAAATACTTTACTTGTAAAATTTAAATCACCCATTGATGTTGGAATTGAGAAATATGACAAGCTAGGATATAGGCTGCCCGATAATGCTAATGATCTTTCTGAAATCGGTAAAGTGCCGGATAATAAAAAAGTAGGTGTTTTTGAGAGAAAAGCACCCTACTCTTTTGGTTGGGACTGGGGACCTAGACTAGTAACCTCAGGAATTTGGAGGCCAATAAAAATTAACTTTTGGAATAATTTTCAGATAAAAGACCTTCATTTTATACAAAAAATAGCAGATGATAATGCTCTAATAAAAGCTGAGGTTGAGGTACTTTCTTTGCTTGATAATCGGAATGTAATTGCAAAAATATATATTGATAATAAAATTATTATAAAACAGTTGATTCATTTAAAAAAGGGAAATAATAAATTCTCAATTCCTTTTACAATTAGTGAATTCGAAAGATGGTGGCCCAATGGTATGGGAAGTCAAAAACTTTATGATGCAAGGCTTGAAATCTCCCATGAAAATTATGTATCTAAAGCTTCAAAATCAATTGGATTGAGAACAATTGAACTGGTTACTGAAAAAGATTCGATAGGAAATAATTTTTTCTTTAAGATAAACGGGATTCCTACATTTATGAAAGGTGTTAATTATATTCCACAAGATGTTTTTTTGCCAAGAATAAAAGTTTCTGATTATGAAAAATTATTATCTGCAGCCGTAGATGCCAATATGAATATGATTAGAGTTTGGGGAGGAGGAATTTATGAGGATGATATATTTTATGAATTATGTGATAAATATGGACTACTAGTTTGGCAGGACTTTATGTTTGCCTGTGCTATGTACCCCGGAAATGATAGTTTTTTAAACTCTGTTGAGCAAGAAGCAATTTATAATGTAAAAAGGATAAGAACACACCCGTCACTTGCACTATGGTGCGGAAATAATGAAGTTTTATCAGCATGGGAAAATTGGGGATGGAAAAATGATATAATCGAAAATCAATCACAAGAAATTGCAGACACTATTTTTAAAGCGTACGATCAAATCTTTCACAAAATATTACCTAAAGTGATACAAGAATATGATATAGCGACAGATTATTGGTCTTCTTCACCAAGCAGCTCAACAGGTATTCCAGAATCCCTGACAAGTGGAGATGCACATTACTGGGGAGTATGGTGGGGTAAAGAACCATTCAGTACATATGAGGATAAAATCCCAAGATTTATGTCAGAATTTGGTTTTCAATCTTTTCCTGAATTTTCATCGGTCAAAAAATACACAAATCCCTCAGATTATGATATTTACTCTGATGTTATGAAATCACATCAAAGATCCAGTATCGGAAATAGTACAATTGAAGAATATATGCAACGTGATTATAATGTCCCTGATTCATTTGAACATTTTTTGTATGTAAGTCAACTACTACAAGCAGAAGGAATTTCATTAGGTATGGAGGCCCAAAGGAGGAGCAGAGACATATGTATGGGTAGTCTATACTGGCAATTGAATGATTGCTGGCCAGTTGCATCTTGGTCAAGTATTGATTACTTTGGAAAATGGAAGGCACTGCATTATCATACGAAAAAGTCATTTGAAGAGACTATTTTATCATTTCATAAAAATAATAATGAGTTAGCGGTATATTTTGTAACAGATAAATTAGATAGTAAAAAATATAAGTATAATTTTCAGTTAACGGATTTTTCAGGGAAAATTTATAATTCTTGGACTGGTGAGTTTAATTCAATCGCTAACAATTCGAAAGTAATTAGCAATATAAATTTATCATCAATCAGTGTAGATAGTGACTATTTTAAAGATAAATTTATCTTCTCATATATTACACATGATGATGAAATTATTACTGAAAAAATCGAGTATCTAACTTCTTTAAAAAATCTTAAACTAACTAAACCTAAATTTCAGTATGATGTTAATGTCGTAGGTAATTCTTATGAAATCAAATTAATTTCTGAAAACTTGATTAAAAATTTATTTATTGACTCGAACTCAGAATATAATTTTTCAGATAATTATTTTGATCTATTACCAAATAAAGAAAAAATAGTCAGAATAAATAGAGATAATTTTAGTTCAGCCAGCTCGTTTGAAGAAAGCCTTCGTTTTACAAGCCTCTACGATACTTACTGATTTTTAATAAAAAGTTTGAAAATTCCATAGGGGTTTTTACATCCCCTAATCTGATATTATTCAGATCAATTCCTAAAAAAATCAGCTTATTTATTATTACTTGTAATAGTTCATTAGCCGATAATATTCTTGAAATTTTCTTTTCACATTTTTCAATATTTCCTTTTAATATTTTTGTTTTTTTGCAACCAATAAGCTCAATTTCTTTAGCCTTAGCAAATAAAATATCACTTGTTATTTTATTCATTTCAATCTCATTTAATTTATCATAATAGATTCCCCTGGCATCACTAAATTTCAAATCGTAAACCTCTTTAATTTTTAACTGATAAAAGTTCCAAAGATTTCTGTAAAGATTATTTTCCTTTTCAATATTAAAATCGAATATTTTATATTGGTTGGAGTAAGATGAAATTATGTGAGGATATTTTTTTTGATGAGTAATATAGAATAATGTTTTGACTAGCTCAATAATTTTAATTTTTATGTAACTAAGTTTGACATATTTAAATATGACCCCTTTATTTGATTTCTTAAATTTTAAAAAGCTAATATTATTTTCATATATCATTGAGCCTAGTAAATCATTTTTATCGTAGTTATTATAAACATCGTAATTAATTAAATCTGAAGGTTTCATTCCACCACAAACTACTAGCATTAAAAAAATCGAGAGTGATTGAACTTGAAATATATTTTCTGATTCATTAATCGCTTCTATAAACTTATCCTTGTCAAATAATACTTTATCTAATTTTTTTTCTCTGTGCTCAAGCACATATTTAGGTATTAAAAACCTTCTTGTAATAAATCCATCACGAAAGGCCTGATTCATGATTACACCAATTTTTTTTATATAAGAGTTTACCGATGTGACTTTTACACCATTTCTTTGTGCTTTTAATTTAAACTCTAGTAATGTGTTATTTTCTAATAGATCATTAAAGCTAATATTTACTCTATTTAAATGCTTCTTAAAGACCTTGATGACATTAAAATAATCGTTACCTGTTATTATATTTTTATTCTTTACAAAGTCATTTTTTACATATTCTTCAATGGAATAAATATCAATTCCTTTTCTTAAGTAATTTTCAAGTTCATTAAATGACCAATTATTTTCTGCATATTTAGCTAAGGCATCATCTTTTTTATCTTCTAGCTTTTCCAGAGTAATATTTAAGGCAATAGAGAGAGTAATTTCGGGATTATCTAAATATCCATCTTCAATAAATATCCCTGTATTTATCTTTTTTCTATAATTTTTTGCACTACAATCATAAATTATAGCCCTTTTATTCCTTTTTGTTTTGTATGTAGATTTTGTTATTTTTATGTTCATAACTTTACATAAAATAATTCATAATTTTTAATATTAATACTTAATTTTATTGATCATATAAATTTATAAAATAATATTATATAATTCAAATTTTGAATTTTATTCAAGCATTTTATTTCAAAAAAATACTATTTTTCAAATATAATATCCTTATCTAAGATTTCATTTATAATTGCAATCAATTCTTTTTCAAATCTCATTATGTTTTCCATACTTAAACTATTTTTTCCTTCATAAACACCCTCTAACAATCCATCATTTACATTTTTTAATGATATGATACCGCTTTTTATAAATTTAACATTCATTTCTTTATATATTCCTACCATATAAAATAATAGCTGTAGGTTATAGATTCCCTTTTCACCTCTTATTTCACTGATCTCCTTAATCGCCAAGTTTCCCTTGTATAATTTTTTTCCACTCTTATAATCTATTACTCTCAATTTTCCATTTATCTCATCAATTCTATCTATTTTACCTCTAATTTTATATGCATTTAGATTATCCTGTAATGTCGATGTGAATTCCTTCTCAACTGCAATAATCTTAACACTGTTACCCCTACCTAATTCTTTGAGATCAATATCTATTACCTTCTCTACATATTTCTTTGCCGTTTCGATTACAATCACATTTTTCCCTTTCTTCAGATTTCTTTTTCTCACATATTTCTCTGCAGCTAATAAAACAGAGTCGCTAATACTATGTTTTAATTTTTTTAATGATTTATTATCTAGTTCTTTCCCCACAAATCCATTATATAATAATTCTAATGCATCATGAATTATATTACCCAGAGTACTTGAAGCGATTGTCTCCTCTATATTTTCTTCCCTTAGCCCAAGAATATAATTTTCAAAGAATTTGATTTTATCCAGTGAATATAAACATAACATTGAAGCACTGATACCATTATTAAACAAGGTTTCTAATTTTTTCCGAACTGCACTTGTTTTTTTATATACTGTTTCAGTTTTATGTTTTATGGGTGTTGCAGGAATGAGTATATGATTATTCACTTTATGGATTCCCTCAACCTCAATTTGCTTAATAAACCTACTTACCTCCCCATTATTCATGCTATCTGGTTCGCTATTATAAAGCATCCATACATTTTCTGCTCTTTGAATTAATCTGTAAAAATGATATGCAAATACAGCATCTTTTTCTTTAAAAGTTTGAAGATTATTCGCTTTTTTGATTTCATAAGGGATAAAACTATTATTATTATTTCCTACTGGAAGTACACCTTCATTCATTGAAGAAATGATGATATTTTTATAATTTAATAACCTGGTTTCTAGCATTCCCATAATTTGAAGCCCTTTAATTGGTTCTCCATTAAATGGTGTAGAACTGATTTCACAAAGTTCTCTAAAAATTACTTTTAGTGAATTTATATTTTTTAGATAATCAAATTTATTACTTGAAATTTTTATTTGCATAAATATCTTATTGATTGCATATAATAACTCTACATTTATGAAATCATTTTCAGGATTTTTTGAATGATATGTTTTTATAAGATCTATTAATTGGATACAAGAACTTACCCCTTTATTAGCATCTTTCCATTTTGAAAAAAGCAATTTATAAATAGCTGAATTTTCCTTATCTATTTCAATGATTTCATCCAATGTCATATAAATAAGATTCTCTTTTCTAATTTTTTGACATATGTCTGTCTTTTTATTTAGAATTGGAACGATCAGTTCATGAGATAAAATTGATAATATGTATTTATAGTAAAAGCTAGATTGATTTTTTGAATGAACACTTAACAACAGATAAAAAAATGAAAAAATATTAGAATTTTTCAAAGGGTACCCCATAGTAACATTTATATTCTTAACATTCTGTGGAATAGAGTTAATAAGAGGAATAAGCATTGTTTCATCCGCTAAAACAACAACGGTATTATCAAGTTCTTCTGAATTTAATGAATTAAGTAATTGGCCAATATATTTAACCTGACCAATATTTTTTGGAGTTCCTATTGCCTGAATATTCTTTTTCCTTTTGTAGTCATCATAAAATATTTTCAAATCATTGTTTTTATAGTATGGCCAATTTTTCAAGTATGACTGAATAAATAAACACGCATTATTGTATTTTGAGTTTAGATATTCTGTATCAATATCCCAGTGTATTTCTCCATTTTTACTTATAATTTCCTGAATAATTTCAGATTCGGATTTACTTAAAGCATTGAAACCAATAAAAATATGATTGATACCTGACGTACTTTCAATATAGCCCTGAATTCTTTCTACAGCTTCTCGATAAATTAAACCCTGATATCCTCTTCTTCTTCTAGTTAACCTAACATTTAAATCCTTATGATAAACTTTAATTTTTCCCCAAAACTCTTTATAGTTTTTGATCAGTGTAGTTTCTTTTTCATAATTTGACCAGTGAGTTAAATCTTTAAAAGCTTTTAAATAATCAAATAGTGACTCTGTATTACATAATTCCCTGTCAATTTCATTATAATCCTTTAAAAGAGTTTTAGCCCATGAAATAAATTCCTCAAAAGTTTCTATATCACTATCCTTAGTATGATTAGTGTAAACATTATAGAATTCAAAAAGTAGTTCTGTGTCTGAAATTTTTTCTATGCCTGAAATCACTGACATGAATTCTTCAATGTCATAAATTTTTGGAGCAAATATTATTTTTGTTGAAACATTGCTTATTTCCTTTTTTAGAAAAACTCGAGATCGTTTATTTGGGAGTATAATAATGCTATTTGAAATATTTCTATTATTATCCAAAAATATTTTTTTAATAACATTTTTTATAAAATGGTGCATCTTATAAAAATAAAAAACGCTTCGCATTTAGCGAAGCGTTTTTTAATATAGTAATAAATGTTTAAATACTTATTTCATATATAGTATCTCAACTCTTCTATTATTTGCTCTGCCCATAGAGTTAACATTTGTATCAACTGGCTTGTCTTCACCGAAACCTACAGCGCTTAATCTTTCATCTCCAATTCCGTTAGAAACTAAATAATCTTTTACTGCATTAGCCCTTCTTTCAGAAAGATTTTGATTAAACGATTTAGTACCAACACTGTCAGTATGACCTTCAATACTAAATTTCACATTAGGATATTTTGAAATAATACCAACTATTTTATCCATTACAGGGGGAGTTCCGTCTGTAAATTTAACCGCACCAAAGGCAAATTGTATATCTTTTGATAGTTTTGTGATTTCCTGGGTATCTTGTTCAGAGGGACCTTCAGGACAACCAGCGTTTGACGGGCTTCCAGCAACTTCAGGACATTTATCATCTTTGTCATAAACACTATCCCCATCTTTATCTGGCCATGGACAACCTCTATTTGCTCTTGGTCCAGCAACGTTTGGGCATTCATCTTTACCATCTGTAATTCCGTCTCCATCCCTATCCGGGCATCCAGCCATATTTGCTAAACCTGCTACATTTGGACACCTATCTTTATTATCAGACACTCCGTCACCATCGGTATCTGGACATCCATTGAATTCTGAAGATCCAGCTTCCATCGGGCAATCATCTTCACTGTCCTGAATACCGTCTTTATCGGTATCTGGACATCCGTTAAACTCTTCTAAACCAGCAACTTCAGGGCATTCATCATACTGATCATAAACTCCATCACCGTCACTATCTGTACCACCAAACTTAACAGAGAGCATGGCTGACCATCTCATTGTTGTACCCTCATCTAATCTTGGGGTGTTCCCAGTAAAATCATAATTATTTTTATATTCACTCATAAGTGTTAAACCAAATACTTCGTTAAACCAATGATTTACACCAAAAGAAATACTCCCGGTTAAACCGTCTTGAGTATCAAACCAAGTCCATCCAGGGCCAACACCAACAAAAGGCTCAAATTCAGCATTAATCAAATTTATAGTGAATAAATCAGATAAATCGTATTTAAGAAAAGCGTCAAATGAGTAATAATCATTAGTCACGTCGGATAGTTCTAATCCTGTGGCATATTTACTTATGCTATTAAAACTTGCCCCTAATCCTAAGGACAAATTATCACCTAAGTATTTAGAAACTGAAAATGCCGAAATAGGAGATTTAGAAACATTCCAATTTTGTTGAACATCAAAGAAATCTGTAAACTGCGTATTTTTATCAGCATTTATATCAACAGCATTTGTTCCAAAGCTAAATTGCCATTGATTATTTTTGTCTTGTGCTTGTAAATCAGTAGCACAAAAAAACAAAGTTGTAGTTAATAATAAAGTGTAAATTTTTTTCATAATTTATTTAATTATATATTATAATTTCGTAAAAATAGGGAATTCATCTTAAAATTTACCCATTTTTCTCTGAAAATAAAGAATTTGATGTTAGGTGCAAATATTAATTTAGCTTATCATGGGTTATTTAAAGAATTCAATCTTCATTTTTTTATTGATGTATATTATAATTTTTTTCTCCACATAATAACCCATTTCATTTAATACATCTTCATATTTATTAAGCTGTTTTTTATATTTTTTTAGAGCAACTCCAGTTTTAAAGTCAATAATTACAACATTATTGTTTTTTAAAAAAACCAACCTGTCAGGAATAAAAATTGATCCATTATTAGCGATTATTTCCCTTTCGTTAAAAGAGATTAAATCATCTTGATAATATTGATTCAATTTAGGGTGATCTATTATTTCTAAAATTTTCTTTTCGAAATCTTCTTTTATACTAAAATCTATATCTCCCATTTCATAAAACCTGTCAAGTACGAATGAAACATCTTTTCTTGAATTTATTTCCGCCATTATTTCGTGAAATAGATTTCCTTCTTCAATAGCACTTTCTAGTCCTTTAAACCAATAATCAGAATTTTTTGAACTAATGATTATATTTTTTTGACCCGAGAGTTGACGGTAATTTCTCTTTGAATTAAATTATTAAAAGTCTTACTTTTAATCTTGTTTAAGCTTCTTGACCCAAAATCATAACAAGATTTAGAGTTATCCCAAATATTTATTTTTTTTAAATAACTAATAAAAATACCAGAGTAAAAATTTATTTTTTCATTTCCTTTAGCATCCATATTTTTATCAGAAATAACGTAGAGTTCTTTTTGTGCTCTTGTAAGCACAACATACAATAAGTTAATATTATCAATCTCTAATTTACATCTGTATTTAGAGAATAAGTCTTTATCGATTTTCTCTAAATCTTGATTAATATTAATTAGTGATTTTTTTAAATCAATGTTCTTTTCATCTTCAATATTAATCCATGTTTTTGGATTTAAATCACCATGAATATTAATATTTGCATAAGGATAAATAACGACCGGAAATTCCAAACCTTTAGATTTATGTATTGTTATAATTTCAACTGCATCTACACCCTGAGGATTTACAATATTTAATTTTTCTTTTTTTTCTTCAAAATATTCTACAAATTCGTTTAATCCAGTTTGAAATTTGCGGGTGTATTCATGAGCAAAATCTAGAAAAAACTGAATGTATGCATTTCCATCTTTCATTATTTTAAATACATCAATGATATATTCCAGAGCTTCATATGTTGACACTCTATTTAATTGATTCAGCTCCAAATTAAAATTATCAATTGCGATATGCTTTTTGATATCTTCAAAGTCCTTATCTAAAATATCAATCAAGAAGTCTTCTTTCAATTGATTTATAAAATTTAATTCACATAATGATTTACATAAGTTTATCTTGTTAAAATCAGATTGTTCAATATGAAAACGAATAAGATTTAAAATTAAATTAATATCAGGACTGGACGATAGATTTAGTACTTCAGACGAAATAATTGGAATGTTATTTTCGGTTAAATAATCTCCAATCTTTATACCTTCTTTTTTCTTTCTAACAATGATACATATATCCTTGTACGAATAGCTTCTTTTGATAAGATCATTAATATTAGATAAGGTTTGAAAATTATAAAATTCCTCAATGTCAGTTTTATTATTTTTTTCATAAAAATTTAAACTTAAATAACCTTTTTCTGCATCAGAGTAATTTTGTTTTGGAAAGTTTAAAATCCCAATTAAGTCAGAGTTGTCAGAATATAATTCTGAAATATGCTCAAATAGTAAATTATTAAAATTTACAATTTCCTTAGAGCTTCTGTAATTAGTATTTAGATTGATTATGTTTTTATCACAGAAAAAAGGAGATTCCTTATAAAGAAGATTCATGAACTCTTGCACGTCACCACCCCTCCACCTGTAAATTGATTGTTTAGGATCTCCCGCTAAAGTCAATGTTGAGTTTTCAGAAGCTAAAGAGTTATCAATAAGAGGCTTTAAATTGTCCCACTGCATTTTTGAAGTATCCTGAAATTCATCAATAAAAAAATGGCTGAATTTTGTCCCTATTTTTTCATAGATAAATGGAGCAGGCTGGTTTTTAATTTCTTCGTTTACGAGTTTATTAAATTCAGAGATTAGTATAAAATTTTCTTCATTTTTTAGTGACTCTATTTCCTTTTTGATTTCGCTTAAAATAGAAAGTGGTGAGATATTATTCAAGATATTTTCAAAAAGTTTTTTCTTAATGATTATTTCTTTGCATTGTCTGTATTTTTTTATTAAATCTCCTCTAATTTTTTCAATGCTTATCTTATCTTTTCCTGAAGCTGTTGATAAATGTAAATTTCCCTCGAGTAAAATTTTTTCAATTTGGTTTCTGTATAAATTATTGAAATCACCCAAAGAGATTTTAGTAAAATGTCCTGTTATAATTTTTTTTAAACTGTCAAAACATATTTTTTCATTTTCAAATAACTTCAAGACTTCATTTCCAATTTTTTTAGCAGTTGAATTATAATTTTTAATTTTTAATTTTAACTCTTTTTTCCATCTTTCAAAGTCTTTTAGATTGTACTCTTTTAACGATTCAAGCTCAGAAAAATTATTCTCATCAAATATTAATTGAGCAATATTTTGTAAATCATTTGTAATATCCCAGCTTTTGTCGTTTAGTGTTTTTTCAAAGGAAAAGTTTATAATATTCTTTGAGACATCATCATTCAGTTCAATCTTGGAAATAAGATTATCAATTGCTTTATTAATAATTTCATTTTGATCTATTTCAACTTCGTACTTTGAATCAATTCCTAATTCATATGTGAAGTTTCTGACTATTTTTTGAGTTAATTTATCAATTGTAGATATTTCAAAAGAACTATAATTTTTTAATAGATTTTTTAATATTATTGATGATTTTAAAAATATTTCTTTCTTACTTAAACCTGTTTTTTTTGAAATTTCTTTTAACATTATTTGATCAGGATCGACAGAATTTGAATAGTTAATTAGATACTTTACTATTCTACCTTTCATTTCATTGACAGCCTTATTTGTGAAGGTTATTGCAATAATATTTTTATAAAGCTCATAATTTTTAGAATTAAGTAAGAGACTTAGATAGTCTCTGACAAGACTAAATGTTTTTCCTGTTCCAGCTGATGCATTATATATATTGAAGGAATTTGAAGAAATCATCGAAATTACAAGTTAATGATAGTTGTTGATTTTTGACAGACTTTATTGTAAATTTGATTAACAAAAACCAATATATATGAGCTTTACTTTACCTCAATTAGAATATTCATATGATGCTCTTGAGCCTCATATTGATGTCAGAACTATGAAAATTCACCATTCAAAGCACCATCAAGGCTACACAAATAAGCTTAATGCAGCTATTGAAGGATCAGAACATGAATCAAAAGATATATTAGATATCTTGGAAGGATTAGAAATGAGTAATATGGCCCTGAGAAATAATGCTGGCGGCTTTTATAATCACAAATTATTCTGGGAAGTCATGAATCCAAATAGCGAAAGTGTAATGTCAGATGAACTTAAATCTGCAATTAATGATGCATTTGGTTCTTTTGATAATTTTAAAGATACCTTCTATAAAGCAGCTGCAACAAGGTTTGGTTCTGGATGGGCATGGCTGTGTGTAAAAGAAGGGAAACTTGATGTATGCTCAACTCCAAATCAGGATAATCCACTCATGCCAAATGGATGTGGTGGAACACCAATACTAGGTCTTGATGTGTGGGAGCATGCTTACTATTTAAATTATCAAAATAGAAGACCAGATTATATTAACGCTTTCTTTGAAGTTATAAATTGGGGAGTTGTTTCAGAAAAATTTAATCAAGCCCTTTAGTAAGCTCTTTTTTTATTTCCTTCATAAAAGTTTATAAAAGCTGTATTAACAACTCTGTTACCACCAGGTGTTGGATAGTTGCCTGTAAAATACCAGTCACCAGTTGATGTAGGACATGCTTTATGTAAGTTTTCAATTGTTTGGAAAATTATTTTGACATCTCTTTTTTCTAAATGTGAGCTTAATAATTCTGTTATTTTATTTGAAACTTCATCTGCCGTAAACGGGTCATATATTGCTTTTACTTTATTCTCCATTTTACTGTCCTCCAGCTCAAGCTCACTTTTGCAATTTTCATATACCTCTTTTATTAATGAGTTTTTACCAAGTTCCTTTAATAGTTCAAGAGCTGCGTTAAATGCAATTAAGCTTTCTAAATTAGCCATATCAATTCCGTAACAATCTGGATATCTGATTTGAGGAGCAGAGGAAACAATAATTATTTTCTTTGGGTCTAGTCTATCCAACATTTTTAGTATGCTTTTTTTGAGTGTTGTTCCCCTTACAATACTGTCATCGATTATAACTAGAGTGTCTTTTTTCTTAACAACACCATATGTAATATCATAGACATGTTCGACTAAATCATCTCTGCTATCATCCTCTGTTATAAAGGTTCTTAATTTGACATCCTTGACAGCAATTTTTTCAATTCTAGGTCTTACAGAAAGGATTTCTTTTATTGCATCTTCCGAAAGGCCTTTCTTACCTATAATTTCTTCGCTTTTTCTAGAGTTAAGATATTCTTCTACACTTTCAATCATCCCATAAAATGATGTCTCAGCCGTATTTGGTATGTATGAAAAAACAGTATTTTTTATATTAAAATCTATCTCTCTTAATACTGCTGGCATTATTAATTTTCCTAATTCTTTTCTTTCTTGATAAATACTGGCATCATTTCCTCTTGAAAAGTATATCCTTTCAAAAGAACAAGATTTATTTTCTTTCGCCTTGGTAACATTCTTAATTGTTACTTCTCCATTACTTTTTATAACAATTGCGTCTCCTGAGTTTAACTCATTAATTTTACTTATATCTACATTGAATGCGGTTTGAATTGCTGGTCTTTCAGAAGCAACCACTACAACCTCATCATCTTTATAGTAGAAAGCAGGCCTAATACCATTTGGATCTCTAACAACAAATGAGTCACCATGTCCTAATAAGCCACCAATCACATATCCTCCATCCCATTTTTTTGAAGCCTTTTTCAAAATCTTAAATACGTCTAATTTTTTTGAGATTTTTTTAGTGATTTCATCATTTGATAATTCAATTTTTTTTAAATCTTTTCTTATTTTTCTAACAGAATTATCTAAAAAATGTCCAATTTCTTCCATTATGATCACTGTATCGGTGTATTCTTTTGGATGTTGACCGATTTCAACTAAGCTTTCAAAAAGTTCTTTGGAATTAGTCATATTAAAGTTTCCGGCTAATATCAAATTTCTATGCATCCAATTATTACGTCTTAAAAAAGGATGAACATTTTCAACGCTATTTCCGCCAAAGGTCCCATACCTAACATGACCTAATAAAACCTCACCTATGTAAGGTACTTTTGATTTTAATTTTTCAATATTTACAGGCAATGATGGATCAGACTTGAGTTCTTTATTAATTCTTTCATTTATTTTACTGAAAACATCTTGTATTGGTTGTTTTTCAGTGGAACGTATTCTACTGATAAATCTTTTTCCAGGCTCAACATCAAGTTTTATGGAGGCAAAACCTGCTCCATCTTGACCTCTATTATGTTGTTTTTCCATTAGTAAGTACATTTTATTTATTCCATAAAATGAA
>MDTB01004446.1_pt1 | contig 29118 bp, 27 predicted proteins | sample 811161 | NCBI WGS metagenome assembly MDTB01 (sample SAMN05326650, study PRJNA326480) | marine metagenome | isolation source: seawater | place: Mediterranean Sea | collected 2009
CTATCAGGCCGAGCGAAATATATGTATTCAAATATACATGGCCGTTTGGGTCTAACTGGAAATGGTTTTATAGACTCCAAACCTGACCGCGTGATGACTATCATCTCACCGTTTTCGACCTCCCGAACAAATTCGGCTCCAATTATATCTAATGCACAAGTTTCAGAAGTTAGTATGTAACTCCCATCCAATATCCCCAAAATAAGTGGCCTAATTCCACTTGGATCTCTTACGCCAATCATATTTTTCGTTGTTAAAGTTACAAATGCATAAGCTCCATCAATCTGGTATAGACTATCAATAAAACGCTTTATTATTGATTTTTCTTTTGACTTTGCAATTAATTGTAAGACCGTTTCCGTGTCAGATGTAGTTTGGAAGATGGATCCTTCATTTACAAGATTTTCCCGTAAAGTCAGGCCGTTGGTGAGATTACCGTTGTGCGCCAAAGCCAAACCGCCAATAGATAGATCAGCAAATAATGGTTGAACGTTTTTTAAAGCTGAACTCCCTGTCGTTGAATATCTAACGTGACCGATTGCTGTATTCCCAGGAAGGCAAGCTAATATCTTATTATCTGTAAAGTTATCGCTTACTAGACCCATCCTACGTTCTGCATGGAATAAACCATCATCAAAGGTAACTATTCCGGCCGACTCTTGCCCTCTATGTTGTAATGCGTGTAGGCCAAGAGCAGTCAGAGCAGCAGCATCCGAGTGCCCATAAATGCCAAAAATACCACACTCATCCTTCGGCTTCCCATAATAAACGGGATAATAATCGCCAAGAACTATTTTGGACAAATCAAATACTCCAGAATATTTTTTATTTATGGCCAGACCACTAATGCGTTTTAAGTTGGATGTCACCAAAGTTTTCGACAAGTCACATCTATTTTGGTCTTTGGCGTTTACATTTAGATTGTTGTTTATGCGGCTTTGAAAAACCGATAGCGACCTGCCTACTACAAATAATATGAAATGCCACTATCACATACGAACGATTTTAAAAAAGAGATTGTGAGCTGTTTACCGCGTTCTGTGTCCACTTATTTTATAAAACTATATCAACATCATATTGACCTTCATTGTAAAATTGCCCATCAGCCCATTATGGAACAAAAAATTGCACTTATAACCGGTGCGTCAAGAGGCCTTGGCGCAGCCTTAACCGAAGCCATAGCTACAACACACCACGTTATAGCAGTGGCACGCACCACTGGTGCGCTTGAAGATCTTGATGATCGGATTCAAGAGAAGGGTGGTAAAATTACATTGGCTCCTATGGATATAACTAAAAAAGAAGCGATGGCGCATTTGTGTAAGTCGCTGTTTGAACGTTGGGGTATGATTGATCTCTGGGCCCATACAGCCATTCATGCAAGCCCACTGACTCCAGCTGATTCACTGGACGCTAAGGATTGGGAAAAATCTATTGCTGTAAATGTAACGGCAACAGGTAATTTGATTCCTTATGTTGCGCCACTCTTAAGAGATTCATCAAATGTAATTTTTTTCGAAGATTCACAGTCAGGAAAAAAATTTTTTTCTGCCTATGGTGCAACTAAAGCTGCTCAAATTGCCCTTGCCAAAAGCTGGCAGGCGGAAAATACCCGGTTTGGCCCAAAAATTAAAATCGTAAGTCCTGCAGCAATGCCTACACAAACGAGGGCGAGATTTTACCCGGGTGAGGACAAAACCATTTTGAAAAGCCCAAAGTCAGAGGCTGAACGCATTCTGTCTTGTATCATTCAATAGAATGGCAACGGCAGGATAAAAAAATCTATACGCTTTTACACTTATTAAAAATCTCTAAGCCCTTGCATCTGGACGTAGAAAGGCTTTAGGAACTTCCATGTTTTCAGTTATTTGGACCAGCACGGAAAGGATGAAAGGATCAAAATGCAATTTTCCCTTAGCCAAGAACAATCTGCAATCTGGGAAATGTCTTATGCTTTTGGGTGCGACCACATTTCACCTTTTGCCCGTAAATGGGAGGCTGAAGGCACAATCCCAAGAAGTTTATGGCATAAAGCTGCCGAGTTAGGTCTCGGCGGGATATATGTGTCCGAAAACAGAGGAGGAGCGGGTTTAAGCCGTCTGGATGCAACACTTGTTTTCGAAGCACTTGGTATGGCATGCCCATCCGTTTCTGCTTTTCTGTCCATCCATAACATGTGCGGTGGCATGATCGATACCTTTGGCAGCGAGAGCAGCAAAGCTAAGTGGCTCCCAGACCTATGTTCCATGAAAAAAATATTTAGTTACTGCCTTACCGAACCAGGTTCAGGTTCGGATGCAGCGGCTCTTAGAACTCGTGCAGAACTGACAAATGAAGGCTACGAGATCACCGGAACAAAATCTTTCATATCCGGTGGCTCATATTCAGACGCCTACATCGTGATGTGCCGCACCAGTGACAACGGCCCCAAGGGTATTTCCGCTATGATAGTGAAAGCTGATGCGGATGGACTCAGTTATGGTGCGCTAGAAGACAAAATGGGTTGGCGTTCTCAACCAACAACACAAGTTCAGTTTGATGCCTGCAAAGTCCTTTCGGAAAATTTGTTGGGCGAAGAAGGCAACGGCTTTTTATATGCGATGGCAAGTCTTGATGGTGGTCGTTTAAATATTGCAGCAAGTGCTATGGGTGGAGCACAGGCCGCATTTAACCAAACGCTTAAATATATGAAAGAAAGAAAAGCATTCGGAAAAACTCTTGATCAGTTTCAGGCGTTACAATTCAAACTTGCCGAGTTGGAGGTGAAATTAGAGTCCTCACGTGTGTTTTTGAGGAAGGCAGCTTGGAAGCTGGATAATAAGCAGGCGGACGCTACTAAATTCTGTGCAATGGCCAAAATGTATGTGACAGATGCCGCTTTTGACGTTGCCAATAGTTGCCTTCAATTACACGGTGGTTATGGTTATTTGGCAGAATACGGTATTGAAAAAATAGTCCGGGACCTTCGAGTACATCAAATTTTGGAAGGAACAAATGAAATTATGCGCATTATTGTTGCCCGAAATCTACAAGAGTCACGATGAATGACATCAGCATAAGAAAAGAAGGCTATGCCGGACGCATAACATTGCAAAGGCCTGATGCGTTGAACGCTATGACCTATGAAATGTGTACAGCAATTAATTCAGCTTTACTAAACTGGAAGGATGATAAGGATATAAAACTGGTTGCAATCGATGCACTTGGTGATCGCGCGTTTTGCGCCGGTGGCGATATTGCTGACCTCTACGACTCTGGTAAAAGAGGTGATTACATTTATGGTCAAACTTTTTGGGCTCAAGAATATCGTATGAATGCAATGATCGCGAATTACCCGAAACCTTATCTCGCTTTGATGCAAGGTTTTACGATGGGTGGCGGTGTCGGAATTTCATGCCATGGCAGTCACCGCATTGTTGGAGAAAGCAGCAAAATTGCCATGCCAGAGTGCGGTATTGGTCTTGTTCCAGATGTTGGGGGGTCAGATATCCTTGCTCGTGCACCGGGTCATTTAGGTGAATATCTAGGCTTAACTGGCCATAGAATGAACGCTGGTGACGCGATCTATATTGGTTTTGCTGATAATTTTATTCCAGAAAATATTTGGCCAGAACTGATTGAAAAACTGCAGGAGACTGGCGATATATCCATAATAGAAAAATACTACAGCACACCTCCAGAGGGTACGCTTGATTTCATGAAAGATACGATTTCAGAGATATTTAATACTCCAGACTTAGCAGAAATAGTTAAGCGACTGACAAATAGATTAGATGAGTTTTCCGTAAGGAGCATAGAGGCTATTTTTAAACATTCGCCCCTTTCAATGGCCTGTTGCCTTTCCATCTTGGATCAACTGCGCAATGAGAAAAGTGGATTACATGAAGCTCTCAAATTAGAATATCGGTTCACTGCCAGATCTATGGAGCATGGCGACTTTATAGAAGGAATTCGTGCTAGATTAATCGACAAGGACAGAACTCCAAATTGGAAGTATGGCGTCACAAGTGTTCCAAAGAAGGCGGTTAGTTTGATGCTTAATCCACTTGGAAATCTAGAGTTGTCCTTTTAAGGAGGAAAAGATGAAAGTTGGATTTATTGGTTTAGGCAATATGGGGAAACCCATGGCGCTGAACCTTTTGGCTGCCGGTCATCAAGTAAAAGGGTTTGACACAGCTGCGATTAACGCGGAGGGAATCCCTATTGCCACATCTGCAACTGATGCAGCTTCTGAAATAGATATTTTAATTACGATGCTTCCAAATGGAACTATACTTCAAGCGGTTGCAGAAATGGTGCTGCCGGTTATGCCAAAAGATGCAGTTCTTTTGGATTGTTCTACAGTAGATGTGGATAGCGCTCGGCTTGTTGCGTCTATATCTGAAGCGAATAATATTATCCCATTGGATGCCCCAGTCTCTGGCGGTGTTGGAGGCGCTATGGCCGGCACACTAACTTTCATGGTGGGTGGTCCCAAAATTGGTTTTGAAAAAGCAACGCCTTTATTCAAAATTATGGGACAAAAGGCCGTTCTTTGCGGTCCATCAGGAAATGGTCAAGTGGCTAAGATCTGTAATAATATGATCTTGGGCGCAACAATGATAGTAACGTGCGAAGCCTTTGCAATGGCCGATAAGCTTGGACTTGAACGGCAGTCCATGTTTGATGTGGTAAGCACCTCCTCAGGCTATAGTTGGTCTATGAACGCTTACTGTCCTGCACCAGGCATCGGTCCATCGGCACCCTCTGATAATAACTACACACCAGGCTTCGATTCAGAACTTATGGTTAAAGATCTTCGCCTTAGTCAACACGCGGCCGAAATGATTGATGCTGATACACCGATGGGAAAATTGGCTCTTGAATTGTATGAGCAATTCGTTTTTGAGGAAAATGGAAAAGGCAGAGATTTTTCCGCTATGTTGCCACGTTTTGAAAAGCGCAGCCGTTCTTAGTACAAAAACTTTAGTTCGTTGAGTAAACTCCTGAAAATTTCGGTAAGTATATTAAGAACGTTTATATTTACATTTTACGGCTTATACAAAAAAGGCTATTATAAGTCCACCAAAAGCTAAAACATTCCTGGGAGTAAAAAAGTATAAGCCGCAAAGCATAAATTCATACGAAATTTGTAAGGACGCTTGAGCGTAAAAACAAAACATTTTAATCAGGTCCTTAGGGAAACGAAATTATATTTCCATTTCCACCAAGTTCAAAATTCGGATTTTTGACGACTGACAAAAGAATATTTTCATGTTAACCGAGAAAAGGTGCAAAGGCTTTCACGATGTATATCAAAAGCATAATCAAAGCGACAATAGTTTATATTTTGATTACGAGCGTAGTTTCGGCTCAAGCGGAATCCGATAGTCTATCTCTTGGTTCATCAGTCGATCTTCCCGATATTGGAGAACCCTATCTGGCCGAAAAACTGGGTGACTGGTCCTTACGATGCGTTCGAATGCAAGATGGTAATGATCCCTGTGAAATGAACCAACTTTTGCTTAATGCAGAACGCCAACCGATGAGTGAGATATCTCTATTCAGGCTTCCTGCCATTCAAGGTGTGGTTGCCGGTGCCAATATTATTGTACCGTTGGAAACTTTACTCACTAGCCCTTTAATAATTTCTTTTAGTGCAGAAACGCGTAAACAGTATCCTTACAGCTTTTGCAATGAAGTAGGTTGCGTTGCGCGAATAGGATTTACAAGCGAAGAAGTGGATTTGATGAAAAACGGATCAGTCGCTAACATCACAGTGTCTCATATTTCTCGCCCCAATCAACCAATTACTTTTGGCATGTCCTTGAAAGGTTTCACTGCGGCTTATTCCAGAACGAGCGTTATTGCCCGTTAGATCAAATGATTTATATGCTTTTCATCAAGGCTTGGCAGAAATGATACCTAGCACTGAAGCCGCCGCTCTTTCTCCCGGCGATTTTTCACCTTTTCCTAAAAGAATCATAGTTTCTTCCATTGCCTGTAACTGACCCTCAGGTTTATTCAAAACCTGCAATACGGAACGTGAAAGATTATCGGGAGTACAATCTGAGCCAATGAATTCTGGAACATGACGCGTATCTGAAACGAGATTCACGAGAGTTACGGTATCTGTTTTAACGAGATGACCTATGATTTGCCGAGAGAAAAAGCCCATATCATACCCAATAACCATAGGAGTTTCACTTGCGGCAAGTTCTAGAGAAACGGTGCCTGATGCGGCAAGTGCAACATTTGCTGCACGAAAAGCTGCCCTCTTTTGGGATAACGCTTCATCTGGTGTTTGGTATCGTGGATCAAGAAAGATCACTTCCTCTTGCCATTCAGAGATTAAGTCTCGGACCTCTGCTGCAATCGCCGGTGCAGCTGGCACAACAAAGCGCAGTTCAGGCGAAGATGATTTTAAATTCGACACTGCCTTACCAAAAATAGGCGCAAGGCGGTTTACTTCTGATATCCTTGATCCAGGTAAACACAACACCAAAGGTTCCTCACCAAGATTATAACTCGCGCGAAAGGCAGCTGCCTCATCGAGAGTAGCAATCGGTTCATCTGCAACTGGGTGGCCTACAAAGTGACAACTTATACCTGCCTTAGTCATGTATTTCGGTTCAAATGGTAGTAAAGCGAGCACATGATCTACAGACTTGGCCATTTTTTCTGCGCGCCTTGGTCGCCAAGCCCACACTGTTGGCGCCACATAGTGAATAATTGGGATGTCACTTTTCTTTCGCACAATATTAGCGACCCGCAGATTAAACTCTGGAAGATCAATCGTAATCAATACGTCTGGCTGTGCTTCTATAACAGCCTGTGCTGTTTGTGCTATGCGTTTTTTGAGAAAGAAATATTTCGAAACTATCTCACTCATACCCATGATAGAAATCTCTTTCATCGGGAACAAACTTTTGAAACCGGTATCTATCATATGCGAACCACCGATACCAACCAAAACAGGTGGCGAAGAAAGTAGCTTCCCAAAACCGTTGATCAGAGCCGCACCCAACCTATCGCCCGATGGTTCGCCGGCTATTAAAAAGAACTTCATACGATTGGTTCCAGCGCTTGAATAAAAACGCCAAGGGCTTTCGCACGCTCTATCAAAGCATCACGCTGTATCAATAGTACCGATTTCGGGGAGATCACAACGCCCGCTAGACCTGCATTAGCGATATTTTCAATCGTCTGCGGACCAATTACCGGAATATCAACCCGTAAATCCTGACCGATTTTGGGACGTTTTACGAGTATACCCTTTTGTTTGGGATTTCGCAGTCGCTTTTTCGTTTTACCAACAAAGTCTAATAACGCGTCCGTCCCTTGCAAAGTTTCAAGCCCCAAAACCATTCCAGCCTCCACTACAACGGCCTGCCCAATATCAACAGAGGCGGTCAGTGCTAGTAACTCATCCGCTTTACAAAGGTCAGGGATATATTGATTTGCCCATCCATCGACAACGCAGCCCTCCGGCACAAGAAGTGCTGGCAGTGCTTTCGCAGCACTAACTATTCCGAATCCTTGTTGAATGAATATTCCGATTATAAAACCCAATAAATGGTCGTCACCCTGCTTCATCATATCTGCAAGATCTACCTCTACAGATTGCATGAAAGCGTCAAACTCTTCAGAAACTAGAACTGGTCGTGACATAGAACCAGCGAATAGAACACGCCTGATACCTAGTTGTTTTAATGTTACAAACAGTTCGCCAAGCTTTTCGAACTTTGCAGAAATTAATCCTTTTTTTTGAAGTTGATGCGGCATGCCTTCAAATACTACAAATGTCGCAGCCGGCATTTCCAAGTCTAGAAGGACAGGCAATTGGCCATCGCCGGCAAGGATTGCCAAATCCTCATTCATTTCACTGCCCCGGTGTCATAAAAGAACGGTCTGTTTCTCCTGTCACAAACTGGACTATTCGCCTTACATATTCGCTATCACTGTCCTCACCAAGGCGATGAGCCCGTTCCTGAAAAGTACCGTCACCTTGTGCAAGCATTTGAAAGGCTGCTCTGAGCGCCATTATATCGCTGCGTGGCACACCTCTTCGTTTTAATCCAACTAGATTGAGACCATCAAGCTCTCCACGAGGGGCTTGCACCAAGCCATAAGGGATAACGTCATTGGTTACCATAGTCACCGCACCTATTATCGCCCCTTGCCCAATGCGTACAAATTGGTGAATTCCAGATAACCCACCCACAATGACATCATCGTCAAGTATACAATGGCCGCCCAAGGCAACACTATTTACTATAATGACTCTGTTAGCAACGTTTACATCGTGGGCTACATGACAGCCAGCCATAAACAGGCAATCGTCTCCTATTGTTGTCACTCCACCCCCACCTTCGGTTCCGGTATTCATAGTAACGTGCTCTCGAATACGATTACGAGCACCAATTTTTAATCGTGTAATTTCACCCTTAAACTTCAGGTCTTGCGGAATTTCACCGAGAACAGAGAAGGGGAAAACTACAGTATCCTCTCCAATTTCCGTCAATCCAGTGACCACGACATGGCTTTTGAGTTTAACACCATTTCCCAAAGTCACATCCGGACCGATATGGCAAAATGGTCCAATTTCACAACCAATGCCAATTTTGGCACCGGGTTCAACTAGAGCAGTAGCGTGGATGGAGGATTGTTTCACTACTCTGACTCCTTAGGCATATCCATCATTGCAGTAAATTCAGCTTCCGCAGCCAAATCGCCTTCAACCTCGCCTACTCCAGAAAAACGCCAAACCTTTCCGCCAGGTTTACCTCTAACAGTCTTTATATAGAGTTCTAATACGTCTCCCGGGATCACTTTTCTACGAAATTTACACTTGTCTATAGCCATAAAATAAACCAGCAGATCTTTATCTACTAATCCCAGGCTTGCTCCAAGCATAACTGCGGCTGTTTGTGCCATGGCCTCGACTATAGTCACGCCCGGCATAATCGGCGTACCAGGAAAGTGCCCCTGAAAATGTGGCTCATTAAATGTTACATTCTTGATTCCTGTAGCTGCGCTAGTGCCGTTAATATCTATTACGCGATCGACTAACAAAAATGGATAACGATGTGGAATAATACGTTGAATGACTTCAATATCTGCGTTTAGAAGCTGTTTTCCCATAAACTACCCTCTTTAAAACTTTGGCTGTCCCTAACAATTAGACTGCCTGCAGGCAAGACTTGTCGCATTAAAAGGGAAACCAAGACTTACTACGATTATTATAGAATCAATCTATCTTTACGAAGCTGTCGAGATCAATTATTTGGTTGGCTCGTTCCATTACTATTGAAGTTATGTCGATCTTGTTTGATGACACAATAACCTGGTTTTTCATCATTACTAGCATAGCACCTTTTTCTTCCATTACCGCACCGGCAACCTGGGAGAGCAATAAGGCGAGGCGATCGGTATCCGCACTCAAGATTTCATCAATTTTTCGTTTTCGTGAACGGTATAGTTCACGCGTCTCAGTTGATTTTTCATCAAAGGCTCTGGCAAGTTTTAAAAACTCACCTGGCCGCATTGTTGGTTTGATGTCGAGTAACTTCTGTTCCTCTGCTATCAATTGGGTCTCTATAACACTAAATTCGTTATTCAGTGCGATAACTTTGTCCCGATAATTATCAAGAATGGATTGCCCAGGCTTACTTTCGTTCAATGCCTTACGAAGGTCCAATACGAGCACCTGCGCCGATGAAATATCATTCTTTAGATTTTGAGCGACAATGCTGCCCGAACAAAAAACGAAAAAACTAAAAGTAACCAATAGATAAGCTTGTCGAAAACACAAACGAACAATTGCCATATTCAAAACCGACGAGTTGCCAAGGTCAATTCAAACTCTTCAGGAGAATCAAGAAATTCTTTTGAAATTGCCCGCGAAAAATTGAATCGGAATGGGCCAACAGGCGTCTTCCAAAACAGTGAAAAACCTACTGATTGTCTCCATGCTCCATTTTCATATTTAATATCAGGATTCAATGCGCTATCGTATTCGAGACCCCAAAGATTACCAATGTCATAAAATAAACCACCAGAAATACCATACTCTTCCGGGACGCCAATTGGAAATAGTGACTCAAGTCGAACAACGGCAAATTTATCTCCGCCCAATGGGTCATTCACATCGGTAGCTAAATTATATTCTCGTGGTCCAATTCCACCAGGCCTGAATCCGCGCATCATATTACTATTCAACCTGAAACGGTCAGTAACACGGCTCTGCCCTTTTGAGTAAGACAAAAGCCCACCTTCAAGTGTTCCTAGTAAGGTTACTTCTTCTCCCATGACCTTCAATTCACCAGATAATTGACCGGTGGTTTTTATACTATTCGAATCGCCTCCAAGGCCTGAAAAATCTTGACTCAAACGTATCAGAACGCCCGCGTTAGGATCTAATCCTGTTCGACGTGAGTCGTAGCTAAGAGTATAACCAAGCCCAGATTGGGTAACTTTCTGAAGAGCCAGCTCTTCTGTTATCACATTACCATTACTCGAAGAATTGGAAAGTCCAGTTTCGTTATAAAAGTAACGCATTCCAAGACGCGTTTGTTCACTGAGAGGAAACGAAAGCTGCGGCCTTACTCTTAATGCCATGGTATCATATTCTGAGAACCGCTTTTGCGTTTCCGTGTAAGCGGTAAAAACAGACACACTAAGATCGTTGTAAAGAAATGACGGCTCCGTAAAATCAAATGAATATGTTTGATTGCCCGTTCCAGCAGAGAGCTTGAAAGACAAAGCTTGACCACGCCCAAGAAAGTTTTTTTCACTATATTCAAGAATTCCACCCACTCCAGCAGCGGTTGAATAACTTGCGCCGAAGTTTAAACTACCTGTCGGCGCTTCAGCGACTTTTACGTCAATAATGACCTGTTCCGCACCGCTGCCTTCACGCGATGTTACATCTGCATCTACAAAAAAGCCTAACGCCCGGATACGGCGCGCACTCGCACGTATTTCACGTGGATTGAATGGATCACCCTCAATAATTCGAAATTGCCGCCTAATAACCCTATCTAATGTGGCGGTGTTGCCCTCAATATCAATACGCTCAACAAAAAGTCGTGGACCACGATCCAACACATATTTCACGTCAAGGGTACGCTCTATATCGTTTCGAGAAATTTCTGGCGTTATGCGAACAAACTCTAAACCCCTTTGATTTGCGAAACGTTCCATTCTGATCAGGTCGGTTTCAATCTTGAGCGGCGAGTAAGTTTGATCTTTTTTTACCTTTCCAACTTCCGCGAACTCTTGCGTATCGACATCGTTAAGATCAGTAACAACGGATATTTCGCCAACTTTAAAACTTTGGCCTTCTCTTAAGTTGAAAGTAATGAAATAGCCATCGCGCTCTTGAGAAAATTCAGCATTTACACTGTTAATGCGAAAATCAGCATAGCCGCGCGATTTATAAAAATCAGAAAGAACTTGTTTGTCGAATTCAATCCTATCCTCGACAAAAGTATCCCGTTGTACAAAGGTTCTAAGAAAGCCTGCTTGTTTTGTTTCAAGAACCCCACGCAATTTCCGATCTGAATATATTCTATTACCAACAAAACTTATTCGTTCGATCTCGACCAAACCACCTTCAAAGATTTCAAAAACAAGGTCTACACGATTGTCAGACAGGCGAATAATTTTTGGGTTTATTCTTGCTGCTAACCGACCTGAATTAGCGTATGCCTCAACAATAGAATTTGTATCTTGCTCAACGTCTGTCGGATTAAAAACTTTGCGCGAACGGCTTTTAATAAGCTCGGCGAGCACATCATCATTTATTCTCCCATTTCCTTCAAAAGCGACTTGATTTATAGTAGGATATTCTTTTACTCTGATTAATAATAGAGTTCCTTTGGGGATCAATTCCACTTCTTCGAAAAGACCGCTAGCCACAATGGCCTGATATGCTCCATTCAACTGCGCGGCTGATACTTTCTTGCCGGCCGAAATATCCGCGTAACTGCGAATAGTTGAATCTTCAATTCGTAAATTGCCCTTCACATCGATCACAGAAAATGTGAATTTTTGCGCTGTTGCGTGGCTTACACTTTGTACCGTCATACCTAGGAATAGTAAAATTAAAGCAATAGCCCTAAATACACTACGAAGGCCCATACTGCTATAAATGCCTGTTTTACATCGCTCAATTAGCCCCATGCTGCATTCCTGTGCCGTTGATTATTATACTTTCACTATCGCCAAAGCTTACTTTTGTCAAAACTGCATAAAAGCTATCGCACGCTGCGGCTTGCCTGCAACAGTTTAGCAAAAGTGATCATTAATCAACGCGAAGGCCATGAACGAGACGAGAATGGCGAAGCCTGCCATCATAACAACGTTCAAAAAACCTGCAGCAGGTGGTTGGCCCACGATTGCTTCATAGGCAAATAATAAAAGGTGACCTCCATCTAAAATTGGGATGGGGAAAAGGTTCATCACGCCTACAGCCGCGGATAAGAGTGCAATAAACCAGATAAAAGTTTGGCCACCTTGACGTGCCATATCTGCAGATGTTTCAGCAATACCTATTGGTCCGGACAAATTGCAGGTGCTAATTGATCCTATGACAACATGATAAAGTCCCTGTAAGGAGCCTTCCATAACTCGCCAGGTTTGAATAACTCCGAAGGTTACTGCAGACCAAAAGTCAATTTTCACAAATTGCGGTTTGAAGAAAAATTCCCCGCCCACAAGCCCAATGCGCCAAACAGTCTTAAATCCACCACCCTCGTCTTTCTCATCGACCCGCTTAGGCGTGAGCAACAAGGATAATTGTTCTCCGCGCCTCCAAACTGAAAGATTAAGCGTTGCTCCTTCAGAGTTTTCCACAGCAAACTTTAAATCATCAAATAGAACGACAGGATTGTCGTTTACCGCTAATATAACATCACCTTCTGTCAGGCGAGCTTCGGATGACGCCGAGCGAGGCATAACCTGCACAACTCTTGCCATACTTAGATTTGGACCGGTGGTTTTTACAACACGGTTTCCGCGCTTGACTAAAAAACTGAATTCTTTTTCTTTATTAAGTGTATTCATGAAAGTCGAAAAAGCGAGATTATCATGAATTGAAGGCACGTCTTTTCCATTGACTTCAAGCAATATATCACCTGTTTTAAGTCCATGGGAAAAAGGAATCGAATAAAGTGTTCCGACAGTTAGTGGATCACGAACTTGCCCTTGAAAAAAAGCAACACCCGCAAACAACAAAATCGCTAAAAAAAAATTAAAGAAAGGTCCTGCTGCTACAGTCATTGACCTCGCCCAAAGAGGAGCACCGACCATCGTGCTTCGGCGCTCCGACTTAGTTAACTCACTAATAGCGCCGTTATTGACCCCGCCTGCAGCATTCCTATCTCCCAAAAATTTGACAAAACCACCGAAAGGAATCAATGCAAGTTGCCATCGAGTACCCCTACTATCGTATCTCGAAACTAAAACAGGCCCGAGTCCGAGAGAAAAGACTTCCGCGTGTATGCCCGTCCACCTACCTACAAGGTAGTGTCCGAGTTCATGTATAAAAACGATTATCGAAAGGCTTATAAAAAACGCAATCAGCGTGAAAATCAATCCATCCGAAAACGTTATAGCAGAGACCTGATACAATTACGCTCCTTTGGCCTATCGTGATAAATTCAAAACTTCTTCAGTTGCTTGTTTACGACCCATTTGGTCCATCATTAAAACATTTTCAAGGCTGAATTCGTCAATCTTTGTAAAATAACCTGAAAAATTTCTTTTTAAAACGGCTTCTACAATGCATGCCATATCCAAAAATCCAATCTTTCTTGCAATGAACGCATCAAGTGCTATCTCCTTCGCTGCGTTGTACAATGCACCCGACAGCCCGCCAATTTCCAGGACCTCGAAAGCCAATCTTAAGGCTGGATACTTCTCTAGATCAGGTTTTTTAAAATCTAAACTCCCAATTACACTAAGATCTAACCTTTCCACTGGCAGATGTAGTCGATGCGGAAAATTCAAAGCAAATCCAATAGCGTGACGCATATCCGGTGGACCAATATGAGCCATCAATGCACCATCTTTAAATCCGACCAAAGCGTGTAACATTGATTGGGGATGAATTAGCACTTCAATCTGCCCTGGCTTTAAACAAAAAAGCTCTTTTGCTTCAATTATTTCTAAAGATTTATTAAACAAGGATGCACTATCAATTGTAATTCGCTGACCCATATCCCAATTCGGATGCGTAGCGGCTTGCTCTGGCGTTGCCTTTTCGATTTGCTTAAGGCTCCAATCTCTAAAAGCCCCGCCCGAAGCCGTGAGAATGACGCGCTCCACTGCATCTCGTTTCTCGCCAATAAGCGCTTGAAACACTGCTGAATGCTCACTATCTACCGGCAACAGTTGCACGTTTTGATCTTTGGCTGTTTTTCTCATCAGAGACCCAGCTGCAACCATGCTTTCTTTGTTTGCCAGTGCCAAGTGTGCACCCGATTGCATTGCGCGCAAACCCGGCTCCAAGCCAGCCGCTCCAACAATGGCCGACACGGCCAAATCTGTCGAACGATCCGCAGCTTCATTTAAACCTGAGGTTCCGGCTAGTACCTCCACACCACTTCCCGTTAGGTAATCTTTCAATACGGAATAATTTTCTTCAACTGCAGTCACTACACAGTCTGGGCGAAACTCCAAAGAATTCTGGACAAGACGATGCAAGTTTTTTCCACCAGTGAGAGCTACTACTTTGAAGTTTTCTGGTGCACGACGAATAAGATCGAGTGTATTTTGCCCTATTGATCCAGACGCGCCGAATATGCTGATGCGTTTCATAGTCCTGCCAAAAATATCACGAGCCCAAATACTAAGCTAGCAGCAATCATTCCATCAAGTCTATCCATAAGACCACCGTGCCCTGGTAACAATGAGGAACTATCCTTTACATTGCATGCTCTTTTAAATGCACTTTCAAAAATATCACCAACTTGTGAAGCAATAGACAAAGATAATGCTATAATAACAGTTTGTTGTAAAGAAAGTCCGGGTAAAACACCTTCGCCAAAGTATAAGCTTAAGGCAATTGCAAAAGTCCACCCAGTCAAGGTGCCCGCCCAAGTTTTTTGAGGACTATAACGGGGGATTAATTTTGGTCCGCCAAATAAACGTCCGCCAAAATAGCCACCAACGTCAGTGACAACAACCACACCAATAAGCCACAAAACCACAAACAAACCTAAAGAAAAGCGTACATTAAAGATTAGCAAAGATACGAGTAAAGTGGATATTGATATGATTAAACCAAGTCGTTTAAACCTCTGGAAAAACATTAGTTGTACAGCTGAGCCTAATCCGACACAGATCAACGACCACTCAAGAGATATAGAAATGATGGCAAGGCCGAAGAAAACTGCAGAAGAACCTGCTGCAAAATAGCCGCTTTGTCTCGAAAGTGGATTAAGCATACATCCCAATTCCCAATGGATCAAGGCCACGGCGAGTAAAAGAAAAAATCCAAATATATACCCACCAAAGGTGAGCGCTATGGTTGCCGATATGGCAAGAAAAACGGCCGTTCTTATCCTGGGAAAAAAGTCTGCCCAAGCACTCTCAGGCGTCATATAAGAACTCCCCCAAAACGTCTTGTACGTTCGGTATAGCGCCGCAAAGCTTCTTCAAACATAGTAGAAGTAAAATCAGGCCACAACGTATCTACAAAATCATATTCAGAATATGCTGTCTGCCATAACAAAAAGTTTGAAATGCGAGCCTCACCGGACGTACGGATCAAAAGATCAGGATCCGGCAAGACATGGGTGTCCAGATATTTTGGAAGTGTTTCTTCGTTTATTTCCTTAGGTGCAAGTCTTCCGGCTTTAACATCGTAAGCTAGTCTTTGCGCTGCACGCGCCACTTCATCCCGTCCACCATAGTTTATTGCAATTGTCAGATGGACAAGATCATTATCACTTGTCATCATTTCCAGATTATCCATCAATTCCACCAGTGAATTTTCCAACCTTAATCGATCGCCAATAAATCGAACGCGCACACCGTTTTTCTTCAAGTTCTTAGCTTCACGTAAAATATATCTACGAAAAAGGCTCATAAGACCTGCAACCTCTTCTTGCGTACGCTTCCAGTTTTCTGTTGAAAAAGCAAAAATAGTTAAATATTTTACTCCAAGCCGTGGGCAACTCTCCAAAACATCACGAATTCGCCGAGCGCCAGCATGATGTCCAATTAAACGAGGTCGCCCTCGTTGCTGTGCCCAGCGTCCGTTGCCGTCCATAATAATCGCAACATGCTTGGCTTTTTCCACCTTTAAAACGCCTGTCATATTTAATTTAAACCTGCATAATTTCTTTCTGCTTAGTATCTAAGGCCAGATCCACGTAGCCAATATTTGTATCTGTAAGATCTTGAACCTCCCCCTCCCAAAACTTTTGGTCATCCTCTGATAACCCATCTATCTTAGCCTTCTTAATCTGATCCATTCCATCCCGACGGACATTGCGGATGGAAATGCGCGCATTTTCAGCATATTGTGCGGCTACACGAGTTAATTCACGTCGCCTTTCTTCATTCAACTCAGGTATTGGAAGCATGATAATTGTACCGTTTAGCTGCGGATTTATCCCAAGGCCACTTTCTCGGATCACTTTTTCGACAGCATTTACCAGAGATTTATCCCAGACATTAATTGTTAACATACGAGATTCTGGAACGTTTATTGTACCTACTTGATTAATCGGCGTGCGTTGTCCGTATGCTTCCACCATAATAGGCTCCAGCATAGAGGCGGAGGCGCGTCCAGTTCTGAGAGATGCAAATTCCGTTTTCAATGATGACATGGCTCCACCCATTCGTCGTTCTATATCGTCTGTATCCAAGATAAAATCATCTGACATGTCTGAGTACCACACTTTTACCGGATTAACATTTCTTAGTAACCTGCATAAGGTCTGTTTAACTTATTTTCCAGCCAAAGTTTAAGTCACTCCGAAACAGTTGTATATGTACCGCTTCCAGCTAAAATACCTTTAAAACCACCCGCCTGGCCAAGAGAAAAGACGATTATTGGCAATCCGTTATCGCGTGCCAAAGCTATTGCGCTCGCATCCATGACTGCCAGTCTCTTGGCGAGTACATCACTGTATGAAACCTTATCAAAGCGCCTTGCACCCGAGAACTTCAGCGGATCTTTATCGTAAACACCGTCAACTTGAGTACCCTTAAAAATTGCTTCACAGGCCATTTCACTTGCGCGCAACGTTGCAGCTGTATCTGTTGTAAAATATGGGTTCCCTGTGCCTGCTGCAAAAATACAAACCCGTTCTTTTTCCAAATGTCGTACTGCGCGTCGCCTTATATAAGGTTCACAAACCTGATCCATAGGTATCGCGCTTAAAACACGTGTGAACACATTACGCGCTTCAAGTGCACTCTGCATAGCCAAAGCATTCATGACCGTGGCAAGCATGCCCATATAATCTGCAGTCGTTCTTTCCATACCTTGAGCACTACCTTGCAGACCTCTAAAAATATTTCCACCACCTATAACCATGCAAATTTCAACACCAAGCTCATGCACGCTTTTTATCTCATCCGCGATACTTTCTACAGTCGGGGGATGTAGCCCATACCCCTGCTCCCCCATCAACGCCTCTCCAGAGATTTTCAACATTACGCGCTTAAATGAGGGTTGGGGGAGATCGGACTTTGACATGAAATACTCGTTTCTTTTGCATCGCACTAAACTGTAAATGTCGGAAAAATGACACAAGTTCAATGAGTCATTGACGTAGCTTAAAAAAAGATGCGAATTAAATCGAGTTTTAATGAAAAAATGTGTGCTATATTGATCATTCCAAAATGGATAAAGGATATTCCGCGAGATCAGACCATCCTGATTACAGGGCCTACCGCCTCAGGAAAATCTTCCTTGGCTACTGCAATTGCAGAAAAAGCAGGCGGCCGTATAATAAATGCAGACGCATTGCAGGTTTTCAAAAATTGGCGTATATTAACTGCCCGTCCAACTGCGGAAGAGGAACGCCGCCTTTCGCATTCACTATATGGGCATATCGAAGGTCATGCGTCATATTCTGTCGGTCACTGGCTACGAGAGGTTATTCCCATCCTCAAGAGCCAGCTACGACCCATCATAGTGGGTGGAACAGGATTGTATTTCACTGCATTAACAAAAGGGTTGGCTGCTATCCCAGAAATTCCCCTTGACATCAAATCAGATTCTGAAAAAAAATTAAAAAAATGGGGATTAAATTCACTAATTCGTGATTTAGATGTACACACTAAAAACCGAATTGATTTACAAAATCCGCGGCGTGTTTTGCGAGCATGGCAAGTGTGGTCACACACTGGACGATCCATTTTGGATTGGCAAAAAGATACGCCATCACCAACCTTATCTCTAGGGGCTTGTAAACCAATCCTATTAAGCGTTGAGAACGACCGCTTAAACCATCGGATTGAGCAACGTTTCAAAAAGATGATTGAACTAGGTGTATTGGATGAAGCCAGAGAGAACGCTCAAAAATGGTGCCCCGATACCCCTTCTTTAAAAGCTATAGGCGCTCATGAACTGATATCTCACGCAAGAGGTGATCTTTCCTCGTTAGAAACTTTTGAGCAAGTATCAATAGCAACGAAACAATTAGCGAAGCGACAAAGAACTTGGTTCCGGAGCAATATGAAGGAGTGGATAAATTTCGAACCATAAAAACTTTAAACACTAAAAATTTTTTTTTTATTTTTATTGTCCCTCTCTTGCCGATTATTCCCAGACACATTAACCTAATTTTATTGGTAGGAGCTTTTCTAAAAGTACTATTCGACAAAGAAAAGCACAGGAGGTAATGTATGGCCGGTTCTGTTAACAAAGTAATATTGATAGGAAATTTGGGCACAGATCCTGAAGTGCGCAACTTTCAGAATGGTGGTAAAGTCTGTAACTTGAGCATCGCAACATCTGAAAACTGGAAGGATAAAAATACTGGCGAGCGCCGCGACAAAACTGAGTGGCATCGTGTTGCTATTTTCTCTGAGCCCCTCGTACGCGTAGCAGAACAATACCTACGCAAGGGATCTAAGGTTTATATCGAAGGTCAACTTGAAACACGTAAATGGCAGGATCAATCTGGTTCAGATCGGTATGCTACCGAAGTTGTATTACGGCCTTACCGATCAGAACTTACGATGCTGGATGCAAGAAGTGAAGGCACCACTCAAAACATAGGATATTCTAGTGAAATTGATAACGGTTACCATAATGAAAATAGTGGCGCATCTGCGCAATCAGCACCATCTCTGTCACAAGACTTAGACGATGAAATACCGTTTTAAACGATTAATTTTAAAAAAATAACATCCTGATCAATGTTGAGATAAGAAAAGATTCTGGTAACACTTATGTTTTAGAAAATAAATTTCGAAAATCTTATTTAATTATCTGGCTCTATATTCTTAGAGATTAAAATCGTTTGGCGACAGTTATTATTGATCCAGGCCAATTATCATTTTTCAAAACACCAAAGCGATCAATTTTGTACCAACTGATCTGAAAGAATTTCCAAAATAGCTTCCTTACAAACATCAGAAGTAACAAACGTATCGCCGATATCTCGGGCGAGAATAAATCTTAATTTACCATCAATAACTTTTTTGTCTTGTTGCATTAGATCCAATAATTCTTCAACAGATGGAAGTGAACCTGCGATATCTGACAAACCTGTTTTCATTCCCATCTTTTTTAGGTGCTCAAGTACTCGCAATGGATGTTCCTGCGAACATAACCCCATTCGCGCTGACAGTTTAAAAGCTAGCATGCAGCCAATGGCTACTCCCTCACCGTGCAAGAGTCGATCAGAAAAACCAGTTGCTACTTCGAGCGCATGGCAGAACGTATGACCCAGGTTCAATAAGATCCGGTCGCCCTGCTCTGTTTCATCCCTTTGTATTATATCAGCCTTCATCTGGCATGAAACACTTATCGCTTCTGCCCTCTTTTCAACATCGCCATCTGCCAAAGCAGGACCGTTTTCCTCCAACCAATTAAAAAACTGTACATTCCCCAACAAGGCATACTTAACAATTTCACCATATCCCGAAAGTAAATGCCGCTGACTTAGTGTATCCAAAACCAATGGGTCCGCAAGTACAAGGCTGGGCTGATGGAAGGCACCAACTAGGTTTTTACCGTGCCCTGTATTGATACCAGTTTTACCACCCACGGAACTATCCACCTGAGCAAGTAGCGATGTAGGAATTTGCACAAATCTTATTCCACGTAGTAGAGTTGCTGCTGCAAAACCGACCAAGTCTCCTATTACGCCGCCTCCAAGCGCGATAACAATATCACCCCGCTCAATTTTTTTTTCCAGCATCCATTCAACTGAATGAATAAGTTGAGCCCATGATTTTGTAGCCTCACCGGCAGGGAGGCTTAAAGCATCTGATGCTATACCATCTTTGGACAAGGCACCTTCTAGTACATCTAAATAATGCGAACGCACGATTTCATCAGTTATGATTTTAACACTAGGCCGATGTAGCATTGGACCTAAAAACTGAGATGTGCGCTCAAGAAGCCCCGCTGCAATCTCAATGTCATAAGAACGTTCACCTAGGTGTACATTTATCTTATATCCCATCTACGACCTCCAAAATTAACTCCTTGGCAACTAACGCATCAATCACCCGATCCGCCATAGCATCAATACTCAGGTCTTTTCCCGATTCTACTGTAAGATCGGCAAGTGCATAAGTTTGCTGACGAGCATCATAAATCTCTTTCAGTGATCCAAGGGGATCATTTGTCTTTAAAAGTGGTCTACTTTCTTTATTCTTCACTCGCAACCAAAGCAGATCAAGGTCCACTTTTAACCAAACAGACACTCCGTGGGTCGTCATAATATCTCGCACCTCAGCATTGATAAATGCTCCACCCCCAGTAGAAAGGACACACTTTTCATTTTCAAATAGCCTTCGAATAACCTGAGCTTCTCGATCTCTAAAAAATTTCTCTCCATCACGAACAAAAATCTCTGCAATGCTCATGTTGGCTGCTCTTTCAATTTCACTATCTGAATCGAGAAAACGGGCTTGTAGTTTTTCTGCAACCGCGCGACCAACTGCCGTTTTGCCTGCTCCCATCATACCAACAAACGCGATTGTCTTTTTTATCTTAAGAATCATGGTTCCGTTATTGGCGATCCTTTGGTAAATTTCAATTCATGGTGGATGACCAACCTGAATTATAAGAATGTCAATAGCGTTATACTATGGTACACATACGGAATGGGTTTAAGGATGGGAAAAATCTTTAAATATTTACTTTATTTAACAATTGTCGGAGTTATCTGTTTAATTTTATACACTTATATTAGCCCATTATTTGGTATCACTCTTGAGCCAAACCGAGCTATTCAGCGGATTTCGGTGGATTTAGATGAAAGCTAAATTATTAGTTATTCTTTTATCTCTACCACAATTTGCGGTCGCAGAAACGCCTTTGTCTGCTATTGGTTGGCTGAATAAAAATCGAGAAGAGGCGTTAAACAGGCCTGCAATTCAGGGGTTTGAGCAAGAACCTGCTACGGCAACTGAAGCAACCGCACCTAGCGTTGCCGTTTCAACGTTAACAGAAACACGCGTAGATGCAGTCGGCTTACTTCCTCCCAGCGTAACAGGCTTTCCGCTGGGTATCTGGCACGAAAGTACATCTTCAGATTTAGTTCGCCTATTAAGTGATTTAAATGTTAGTAAAAATCCCGCAATCCAAAGCCTGTTGTTCAGATTATTGCTTGCCGAAGGCCATGCACCTTACGACAGCGATGAGAACTACCTTTTTTTACTCGCACGCATTGAAACACTCATTAACTACGGTGCAGTAGAACCGGCTCTTGCCCTTTTGGAGCGTGCAGCGCCTCTCCCAGCACAACTCGTGCCAAGCCTTTTTGATATTAGCATGCTTAGTGAGGCATTATTACCAGCCTGCGATCAGGTAATACAATTAGGTAGTGCTTACCCAAATGACGCAGAACGTATTTTTTGCACTGCCCGCAAAGGCGACTGGATGACGGCACATTTGATGCTTGAGGCAACCTCTGCACTTAACGTTCTAGATAAGAGGCAAGACCAATTACTACACATCTTTTTAGGTGCTTATGATTATGAAGAAAATATTGAAGAACTTCCACCACCCTTAAAATCAAGTCCATTAGAGTTTCGGCTGTATGAAGCAATTGGAAAACCTTTGGCAACCTCTAGCTTACCACTCGCATTTGCTGTGAATGACCTCAGTGGAAATTACGGTTGGAAAGCACAGCTCGAGGCTGCTGATCGTCTAAAAACCAGCGGAGCGCTCGCCGACAATAGATATCTGGGAATCTTTACAGCTCGCGATCCAGCAGCATCCGGTGGGATATGGGATAAAGTGTCTTTAATACAGAGTTTGGATAAAGCAATTGAAGAGAAAGACGTCACTCGCGCGGAAGAAGCTCTTTCGGAACTTTGGGCGCGACCGGACCATAAAGCTTTAATTGGACCAGTAGCCAGATTGTTTTCAAAATCACTACTGAGTATGGAGCTGTCACAGCAAGGTGAAAAAAGAGCAGAGAAACTTTCTTTTTTATCACCTGAATACAAACTAATAGCATTACGTAGCACTCCCGTCACCCCTAAAGAAGCGCTGCTCAAAGCAACTGCACTTAATGATTTCTCCCAATATTCACCAAATTCAGTTGTAGAGGAAGCACTTTTCGAAGCCTTTAAGACATCTCGTGTCCCCTATTTTGTTACAGCTCTCATGGAACAACACAAACTAGGTGAAACCATTCTCACTGCTATCATTCAATTTGAAAAGGGTAGCGCTGGCGATATGCAGGACTTGATCGATTCTATAGCTACTCTTAGACTTGTTGGCCTGGAAGAGACCGCACGCCGTGCTGCGCTTTTCCTTCTTCTCGTTCAAAATGATGAGTAAAGACTTACAAAAAATCTCTTTTTTTTTACAAACCAAGGCTGCTGAAACAGGTGCTTCTGAAAATACCTTGGCCGCCTATGCTCGAGATTTGAAAGATGTTTCCAGTTGGTGTGAAGCACATAAAACATCACTCATGGCATTATCGCGGACTGATATCGATTCTTATTTTATAAACTTGACTTCTAAGCGACTAGCCAGTTCCACCCGCGCAAGACGCCTTTCAGTAATAAAACAGTATTTTCTTTTTTGCGTTGAAGAAGGTTGGCGGAAAGATAATCCCTGTCTTCAAATTAAAGGTAGTAGGAAAGTCAAAAAACTCCCTGGAACAATAACGCTGGAAGAAGTCGAAGGTTTGTTTGAAGGTGCCGCTAAATCCGGCAAGACTATTTTTGATCGAACTCGTGAAACCTGTCTGATGCAGTTGCTTTATGCTACAGGTATGCGCGTGAGCGAGTTAATGGCTTTGCCAGCAGCGGCCACAAGAGGCAACCCCAATATGATCCTTGTTCTTGGAAAGGGATCGAAAGAGCGACTTGTTCCTCTTTCTGAACCTGCTAAAAATGCAATTAGATACTGGCTTGATCTAAGAGATGGAAGAGAGGAATTGACTATCCAAAAAGGGCATTCGAGGTCGCCTTATCTCTTTCCCTCTTCCGGCAAACTTGGCCATCTTACAAGGCATTGGTTTTATCAAAAAATCAAAATATGGGCTGCGTATGCAGGTATAGAGACTGAAAGAGTTTCACCACATACTATTAGACATGCCTTTGCAACTCACCTACTAGCCAACGGAGCAGACCTCAGAGTTATTCAAATGCTTCTCGGTCACGCAGATATTGCAACCACAGAAATTTATACACATGTCCTCGAAGATAAGCTTCAAACTCTAGTGGAAGACCACCATCCTCTCGGGAAAAAACCCTAGAATTGGACCCAAAAACCACGGGAGATCTCTTACTGAATACCTTCTATTGATCAAGAAGCAATTTGTCGTCATAAGTCATCATAATAGGCACCACGGCACGACAATGGAAAACGCATCACTTCTTTTTGACAACGAGTTTTGGATTTCGGTGTCAGCCATTGCTGGACTTCTTGTCCTGTCAGGTTTTTTCTCAGGCAGCGAAACCGCTTTAACTGCCGCATCACGTGGGAAATTGCGTGCGCAGGCTGATAAAGGGTCTCGCGGGGCACAACGCGCACTAGATGTAACGGAAGATAGCGAACGACTAATTGGTTCAGTTCTTCTAGGTAATAATCTGGTCAACATTCTGGCAACATCACTAGCCACTGCTTTGCTTGGCAGGATGTTTGGGGAAAGCGCTGTTGTTCTTGCTACACTAGTAATGACGGTGCTAGTACTCATCTTCGCAGAAGTACTTCCAAAGACGTACGCGATCACAAATGCCGAACGTGCAGCTTCGCTTGCGAGCCGACCAATCCAAGTCGTTACGCTGACGCTGAGCCCAGTTGTGACTGCTGTGAGGTGGGTCGTTAGAGCATTTCTTTGGCTTTTTGGGGTAAAAACAGACCCTGATACAAATGTACTTGCAGTCCGCGAAGAAATTGCCGGTGCTTTAAAAATCGGTCACTCTGAAGGAATTGTAGAAAAAGAAGATAGAGACCGGATTCTTGGTGCGCTTGATCTGGCAGACCGGACCGTTGATGAAATTATGCTGCACAGGTCTGATATCGAAATGGTGGATGCAGATGAGGATCCGATGAGAATTCTAGATCAATGTATGGAAAGCAATCATACGCGGCTGCCAGTTTATAAAGAAAATAAAGAGAATATCATAGGTGTTTTGCACGCCAAGGATTTGGCACGCACAATTCACCGTATAGTCAGTTCAAGTAAACAACCAAAGACAGCGCTCAGAAAATTCGACATTTCTGAAGTTGCAAAAAAACCTTATTTCGTACCCAATACCACTGCACTAGACGACCAAATGCGTCAGTTTTTGCGCTTACATGCACATTTTGCACTGGTAGTGGACGAATACGGTAGCCTTCTCGGCTTAATTACTCTCGAAGATATTTTGGAAGAGATCGTTGGGGAGATTACAGACGAATTTGACGAAGCTGATGACAGTAGCCTGGAGCGTACAGCAGATGGTCACTTTATGGTTGAAGGTGGCATGACAATCAGAGACTTCAACCGCGCGACTGAGTGCAATCTACCTGATGATGAGGCTAACACAGTTGCCGGTCTCGTAATTCACGAGAGCCAGATGATACCTACCGTTGGTCAAGTTTTCAGTTTCCACGGTTTTCGGTTTGAAGTGATGGAGCGAGAAGGAAATAGAATTACAGAGTTAAAGATGCGCCCGCTAACTATTTTGCCTTAATACATATTCATTTCCTTAACCTTTCACCCTTTGGGTCAAAAGGCGGTTTTTGGAGAACCGTTGCCTTATGAGGCTGTCCTAGCACCATTACATCCACCAAATCACCCGAGCTTACGCCTTTTACCATGGCAAGTGCCAGCGACATACCTACAGTGTAGCCATAAGCACCCGAGGTCACACGCCCAACACCTTTACCTTGCTTAAAAATAGGCTCTCCACCAGTCGCATCGGCGTTTGAAGCATTTACGGCATCATCATGCAAATGCAAGAGCACCATTCTCTCACGTGGTTCTTTGGCAAGCACCTCTTCCAAAGCAGGCTTGTTGAGAAAATCTTTGTCCATCTTACAAAGACGCTCCATCCCTTGTTCGTGAGGCCAATATTCCGGGCTATATTCGCGTGACCAGCTTCCATAGCCTTTTTCCACACGCATTGACATCAATGCTCGACCTCCGACTGGACCAGCTCCATATTCTTTTCCTGCCTCTAATAAAGCAGAATAAAGTGCGCTCTGATCTTCTGTTTTACAATGCACTTCCCAACCGAGATCACCGGTAAATGAAACGCGTATTGCCACTACTTGTATACCAGCAAGTTCTATACGCTGGGACCGCATGAAACGGAAATTTTCTGTGTGCAGTGAGGTGTTTGTTAAACGCTGCAGGATTTCTCTTGATTTTGGACCTGCAACATTAAAACCGCAAACAGCCTCTGTCCAGCTTTCAAAGGTTACCCCTTTTGGCAGCGTTACAGCATTAAAAAAACGCTTATGATAGCGCTCTGCCATACCTGATCCAAGTATCCAATATTCATCTTCCTCGAGCATTGTTACTGTAAAGTCGCCGGCAAGACCCCCCCGCACTGAAATCAACGGAGTCAGACACGACCGCCCAACTTCAGTTGGCATTTTGTTAGCAAAAACCGCATCCAGCCACTCACGAGCCTTTTCACCGCAAACGGCATATTTAGCAAAGTTGGAAATATCTATAATACCTGCTTTGTCACGCAGCATATTACATTCTTTTCCTACAGGCTTGAACCAGTTTTGGCGAGCAAAGCCATTTGTGTCGACTACTCCAGGTTCATCGGCAAACCATAAAGGGTGTTCCCACCCGTAGTTGAGGCCCATAACCGCGCCCATCTCCTTTTGCATGCCGTAAATAGGACGTGTCCGCACTGGTCTGCCTGCAGAGCGCTCTTCATTAGGAAAGTGAATACTGAATCGGTGGGCGTATTGATCTCCAACACGAGATTTAGTGAACTCTTTGCCCGCCCAAGAACCAAAGCGGGATATATCCCAGGCAAACATATCGTATTTTGTTTCACCTTCAATAATCCATTCGGCTGCCAAAAGGCCCATGCCGCCCGATTGGCTAAAACCTGGGATAATCCCATTACAGCAGAAATAGTTTTTCAGTTCAGGGACGGGGCCAAAAAGAACGTTGCTGTCAGGTGACCAAATCATTGGACCATTGATAACGCGCTTTATACCCGCTTCGCCTACCGCTGGAACACGGTCAATCGCACGCATCATGTTTTCTTCAATACGCTCGAGGTCATCTACAAAAAGCTCATGACCAAAGCCGGAAGGTGTTTCATCCTCGGCCCAAAATCGAACATCACGCTCATATGCTCCCACTAAAAGCCCTTTGCCTTCCTGACGCAGATAATACTCTCCGTCACGATCAGCAACCGAGGGTAAGCGATGATCCATATTAGCAATTTCTGCTATAGTTTCTGTAACAAAGTACTGATGCTCTGTTGGTTGTAAAGGTAACTCAAAACCAGCGAGCCTTGCCACCTCGCGTCCCCAAAGACCTGCAGCGTTAATAATCCATTGCGTATAAATGTTGCCTTCGGGCGTTTCAACCAGCCAACTGCCATCATTCTGCTGCGTAGTTGCTATCACCGGGGTAAAACGATAAATCTCCGCCCCTTTCTGCCTTGCGCCCACCGCATACGCCGCTGTAACTCCAGAAGGATCCACATTTCCACCATCGGGCTCCCACATAATTGTGCGAATACCATCGTAGTTCACTAAAGGGTGCAACTCTTCGGCCTGCTTGCGGTTAACCTCAGAGAAATTCATCCCGTAAAGATTTGCCTTCGCCGCCTGTAACCGTAATTGATGGGAGCGATTTTCCGTTTGAGCCAGATACAAAGAGCCTGGCTGAAAAACACCACAGCCCTGCCCAGTTTCAGCTTCCAACTCTTTATACAAATTCATCGTATAATGCTGAATGCGACTAATGTTTGTACTGTCATGTAATCCATGAATATTCGCCGCCGCGTGCCAGGTTGAGCCAGATGTTAGTTCATCACGTTCTAAAAGGATCACATCGCGCCAACCAAGTTTAGTAAGATGATAGAGAATGGAGCAGCCGATGACCCCTCCACCGATTACTACAGCCTGTGCATGGGTTTTCAACGTCATATCCCTTTTTCTATTTTTGCAATCATCAACATTGCCCCGCCAATTACTTTGTTGGCACAGTTGGCTAAAGATAAAGAAGCCATCGTCAAACGGTAAGGGCGACAATGGGCTTCCATTTTCCGACAAATGGTCTCTAAGTTCTTATTCTGCAGAAAAATCTAAAATTTTATAGTCTCTTTATTAGGTAAATGATCCAACAAGGGAAAGTTACCAGTCTGTCCCTTGGGTAGGAGTGGCACGGTGCAAAATTTCCGAAAATAAGAAGTGATTTGAAAAATTTCCTCAGCTCTAAATGGCAAGAAATAAAATATTGCTTAGAGCTGCAGACTATTCAGCCGAAAAAATTTATTCCTATGTACTGTTTTCATTTAAAAGCCATTTTTTGTATCTAAACTTTTCAAAGTTTACATTTTCTGGGAAAGATGCAAACTTCGTGAAATTGGGTTCCCTCAGCTAGGGAATTGCCACTTTTTTCGAATTTGCGCGAGTTACTTATACAGAGATTAATTTTTTGACGAAATTATCTTATAATGAGTTAAAATCTCCTATGACCGAAATTGCCATTATTATACTTGCCGCAGGAAAATCGTTGCGAATGCGCGGACGAGATAAACTGACAGAGCGCATTAATGGAATTGCTCAAATTAGAAGAATTACCATGGCGGCCTGCAAAGCTTTCAGTAGAGTTTTTATTACAGTTCCAGAGTTGACACATCCTCGAGTCAGTTTTCTTTTGGGATTAGAGGTCCGGATCATTCCGGTAGGAGAGGTGAATTTTGGGATGGGCAGTTCAATCGCAGCAGCCATTGACGAGATCCAACAGAAAGAAATCCAGGGAGCAATGATTGTTCCTGCAGATATGCCTGAACTGACCCAAATGGATTTAAAAACAGTTGCAACAGCATTTGAAAGCTCACCCGAGGCAATCATTCAGGCGATAACTCCAAATGGAAAGAAAGGCCATCCAGTTGTGTTCCCTAGGTCAACCTTTGAAAATCTTAAAACCCTGAGTGGAGATGAAGGCGCACGCTCGATTCTACGAACATATCCAAGTTTGTTACAGTATGTAACGCTTCCCTTTTCTCATGCAGAAACCGATCTTGATACACCTGAGGAATGGCATGAGTGGCTTTCCGATTTTAAATGATCCAGGCAACCCAACGACCTCAATAATTTTACTTTTAATAAACGATTAATTTTCGTTTTGTATTTCTAGAGTAAGTCAGCTAATGCAAGAGTTGTTCTCTGCGGCTCCTTAGCTCAACTGGATAGAGCAGCCGACTTCTAATCGGCAGGTTGAGGGTTCGAGTCCTTCAGGGGCCGCCATTGAACTTAAGTATATGTTTTTATTGTATATTTTTAAG
>MDTB01024745.1_pt1 | contig 29113 bp, 66 predicted proteins | sample 811161 | NCBI WGS metagenome assembly MDTB01 (sample SAMN05326650, study PRJNA326480) | marine metagenome | isolation source: seawater | place: Mediterranean Sea | collected 2009
AAGATGATATAGTTATTAGTGATTTAGTTAATTATTTAATGACAAATCCCGATATAGACGAATCATTAGATTTGATCCACTTGGGAGCGAGAGAATGGGATGGGCTTGAAGCGTATATTTTAAACAAAACAGGAGCTCAAAAATTAATTTCTCTTGTTAAAGATTCTTCGCCGCTTAAAGATTGCGATCCTTTTTCATGCGTAAAGACCCCTTCAGATGCATTAAAAAAAATTCAAAGCGAATATCCAGATTATTCTTGGGACAAGCAAAATTCAATTACTGCTCCTGCAGATAGATTCATGATGCATGTTGCAGAAACTTGTTTTAATTATAAATTTTTTCCATGTATAGATTTATGTCACTTGTCGGAAGCGCAATCTTCTATATATAATGAAAATTCAAAACCTTATTATTTAAAAGAGCACTGGGATTTAATGAAAGATATTAATAGCCCATCTTTTGAGTATTGGAATAAAGATTTGACTACAAGCTTATGCATTTGCACATATAATAATTATAATTTATTATATAAATGTTTATTATCTGCAGCAAATCAATCAACACCTTCCGATGAATATGAAATCATCATATTAGATAACACTCCAACAGAAACTGTAGCTGAATCAAAAAAAGAATACGATAAAGTTTACAATTTATCAAAAACAATAAAAAATTGCAGATACATTAATATGTTAACAGACGGTCTGTCTGGAGCAAGAAATGCTTGTATAGGAGAATCGAAGTCAGATTTAATTTACTTTATAGATGACGATACAATCGTAGATTCGAATTTAATTTACAAAATGGTTCAGAAATTCAAAAACCCATCAATAGGTGTAGTTGGGGGGAAAATTATTCCAGATTGGCAAATCGCAGAAAGACCAGAATGGTTGAGCGATGACCAGCTTGGGCAACTCTCTATGGCGGATTTTTCAGAAAGAGATGTATTTTTGCACGAATATGATAAACCTATTTGGTTAGTGGGAGCGAATATTTGCTTTAGATTAAGAGCCCTAAAAGAAATTGGAGGATTTGGTACTCACTTGGGTCGTAAAGGCGGAACGGGCACACTTCTTAGCGGAGAAGAAGATCTTGCGGTCAGAGAAGTTAGAAAAAAATACTCTGCACTTTATACCCCAGATTGCACAGTAAGTCATATTGTTGACCCTAGCAGGTTGAATCAATCATGGTTCGTAAAGCGAGTAGCTTGGCAAGCCGTATCTAACGCATTGACAGGAGATTCGTGGATGAAAGATGTAAAAGGTGTTGAAGAAATTTTAAAAGACAACATGAGCTGCTTATTTACTGAATCAAAAAGCCAATCTGAATTCGATTTAAAATTAAAAATAGTTTCCATTATTTCGTTTTTACTATTAGAAGGGCAATTATGAATACAATTGATATTATAACCTTAATTTCTCCAAGGCTAGAGTTTTGGTATCTTGAAGAATGGATAGAACACCATTTGTCAATAGGTATAAATAAAATCTACATATATAACAACGGTTTTAATTTAATAAGCAATGAGAAATCCCCATGTAATCAAACTTCGTGGTGGGCGCAAAAAACTTTTAAAAATAAAAAATGCCAAGGGGAAATCTCCAAAACTTGGGATCTAAAACCGAAAATAGACCATTTTGAAGACTTTTCTGAGTCTCAAATTACAAAGGCAATCAGCAGGGTGCAAGATAAATATAACAATGTAAATATAATTCCTTGGGAATACGCAAAAGATCACAAAGACAAGTATCCAGATTCACAATACTCCGCCTTGAGAGATTTTTTGACTAAATCGCAAAGCGATTTCTTTGCATTTATAGATGTAGACGAGTATTTTGTTTTGCCCAAAAGTAAATCTTTGCAAGATTTAGTATGCGACATCGAATTTGACAGTTTAAAAATTCCCCAAAAAGCTCAACCCCGAAGGTCTAGAGAGAAAGTTTTAAGTATGCCAGATTCAAACCAACCCCTAGAAACAAAGTGGGGTAAAAACATTACGAGACTACAAACAATAAAAGATTTAGTTTGCGAAAACGAAAAAGAAGGGCGGTGGCCATTTGAAAACTGGAACCACCACGATGGATTTGACGAATGCCTATTTAGTGTAACAACCAGTAAAGGCTTTCACTACAATCATTATAAATTGTCAACATGACTTCTCAAAAATTATTTCTCAGTCACGTGCCTAAGTCAGCAGGCTGCTCATTAAGGGATGCCTTGAAGCCCAACGCGGTATTACACTGGACTCCCATGCTGCGCCAAAAAGACTTTTGTATTCAAAAATATATTTCAGAAAATTCTTATTTTAACTTTTTTAAAATTGGGTTCGTCAGAAATCCTTGGGATAGGCTAGTATCTTGTTATCACTTTTTTAAACAGGGCAACAATCACACATGGGCAAAAGAAGATAAGAGAGAAATTGAAAAAATGCAAGAATTTGATGAATTCAATGATTTTATTATTGACTTTCAAGACAACCAAAGCTGGTGGATGCAGAAATTTCACTTTTTAAATCAACACACATGGACTCACTCATCTGAAGGTAAACTCTACTTAGATTATCTGGGCAAGGTCGAAACAATAGAAAAAGACGTAGCGCTGATTTGCGACACGATAGGCGTACCCTATGTAAAAATTAAAAAACTTAACAAATCAAAACGGACTTGCTACATGGACTATTACAACGAAGAGTCGAAGGAAATAGTTTCAAGCGTGTACAAAAAAGATATTGAGCTTTTTGAATATGAATTCGGAGAATAGGAAATGATAAACGATAAATATAAAGTAATTTTTGTTCATGTTATCAAAACAGGAGGCGTCTCTATAGCAACCGCCTTGGGAATGAAACAAAAACAATACCACAAATCAGCGAGTAAAATTAAAAAAGAGCTCGGGGAAAATATATGGAATGAATATTTTAAGTTTACTTTTGTTCGCAATCCGTTTGAAAAGATAGTTTCACAGTATCATTATAATCGACATAAGTTTGGATTAAAAGATTCTACATTCAAAGAGTATGTAAAGGCATGGAGTGAAGGTCAAAAAATATCCACGTACCCCCAACTTAACTTATTTTATATAGATGAGAAATTAGACTTTATCGGCAGATTTGAAAATCTCCAAGAAGACTTCAATACCATCTGCGATAAAATTGGAATCCAACAACAACAACTTCCACATAAAAACAAAAGCAAACACAAACACTACACCGAATACTACGATGACGAAACTCGCGAGATTGTGGCACAGAAATACGCAAAAGACATTGAGTATTTTGGATATAAATTTGGAGAATAAATTATGAAAATTGGTTTTGCATTCATGATAAAATATAAAATAGATAATGTATCACATCTTAATGCGTTTTTTAATTGTATAAGGCATGAAACGATAATATCTGCACATGAGAAATGGTAAACTTATCATGCCTGAAAATAATATATTGAGACTTGAATCATTGGAGGCTGATCTCACTCAACTATGCGAAAGACACTCTCTGCCATACAAATCCTCTTATCTCCAAAGACACAATGCATGTGTAATTAAAAACAAATTCAAAGTGAAGGATATTGACAGAGACAATCTTGATATGATAAATAATATTTACAGAGAAGACTTTAAATACAGTGAATATGAAATAATTTAAACGAATATAAAAATGATAGACAGCATAAGTTTAAGTTAAATAAGTCAGTTTTAATTTTTCACATATTGCTATTTTTTCAGCTTTAGATAATAAATGATATTGATTTTGTGCATATTCATTTATCCTCATTTCTTTTTTTTCAGGAGATCCATTTACCCAATCTAAAACTAAAGAATTATTAATGTTTTTAATTAAATAATTTATTATTTCTTTTTCGAGTAATTGACTGTAGATCTCAATTCTTTCTTTTGTAGACATACTTTCGTATTTCATTTTTGCCTCTAACATACACCCTGTTCTCTTCAAAATTTCCGAAGGAACTTGTGAAGCCACAACGCATTCTTGATACAAATAATCAAGCACCATTTGACGCTCTTTTCTTTTTAGCATACATATATATACACCAAGACGCTACTATACATAAGGCATGCAGGATTTTGCTTGACATGTGATTCTCTAAATGTTATTATAAAGTAATGTTTGACGATGGTATAGCAAATGAATTTGAGGAAGCTCATCAAAAAGGATTGAATCGAGGATTTGATCTTGGATGGAGTTATAAAGGTCAGTTTGATCGTTCTATTATTCAAGGGCATTTAGACCAATTAGAGAAACAATATAAAAAAATATCTTGCCCAGAAGCTAAACTCAGAATATTATCACAAAAAGATATTTTGAGGTCTATAATAAGAGAAATTAAAAATCATCCGTGCAACCGAGAACGAATATATAAATGAGCAATTTTAAGCTAGATATTTCGAAAGAAGAATGGATAGAAGCATATACCCACGAATGGATTTTAGAATGGTGCGCAAAGAATCATCCTGAAATTTTTGAGAAAGCAAGGCAAAGCTTATCTGAAATTTATGATGAAAAAGAGTGTATACTAGATAAACCTAGTATTGCTCATGAATGAAAAACAACTTCAATTTAAAATAATAAAACGCGACAAACAAATTCAAGATTTGTATGTATTAATTGACACTCTTCAGACAAACCTAAGATCAGCATCTAATTTATTAGATGAAGAAAACAAAGATAAAATAATTAATGTACAAAGTTATAAATGGTGCATGAATTGGAAAGCGGGAGACGAAAAGTTATAATATTTAAACGCCACCTTAGCTCAGTTGGTAGAGCGCTCGCCTTGTAAGCGAACGGTCGTCAGTTCGAATCTGACAGGTGGCTCCACTTGGAGAGATGGCTGAGCGGTTTAAGGCGGTGGTTTGCTAAACCATTGAAGGGGTATTACCCTTCCGCAGGTTCGAATCCTGTTCTCTCCGCCATTTTTTCTTGACTTATCCCTCATCACATGATAATATCATTGTATGACCAAAGAAAAAGATCCATTTTACGACGAAGAAATTGACTCGACTTGCCCAATTACAAATAAACAAGTAATTGATGATTGTCATATTAAAATTGAGTTTGGATATGGCAGTGATTTAGATATGACAACTTATAGTTTTTCCCCTGTTCACGACGAAGTTGGCAAGAAAATTTTAGATTACATACAATCATTAATGCCCCAAGGTCATTCTATAGATGAATTCGGAAATAATATGATGGATGAAGACTTTGATTGGGATAAATGGTCAGAAGAAGATAAACGCAACCACGGATTAATAGATTGAGACCTTGGAGAAATGTAAACGCTTTAGGTAAAGTATGTATTATATTTTGCGTAATTAATATGTTTTTAGCTATAAAATTAGCCTTAATACCAAGCTATTTATGTTTATTCCAATTTTTTCTTGCAGCCACTTGTGGTTTAGGAACTTATTCAAATAAATGTCAAAAAGAGTAGAAAAAAGACACAACGGCAACACTTTGTTTCGCGGGCACAGCATGCTTAACGGATTAATAAAAGATTTGCTTGCGTATTTTCAGTCTCCAATCTGGACAGATGAAGACGAAAAGGCAAAACTTAAAATATTTTCAGACATAATTGAACCTAATAAGTGTTGGTATTGTGGAGTCAAAGATCAAAGAGACATGGATCACTTTATGCCAACCAATGGAAGATTATTTGATCCACCAATGTTTGGCTTAGAGCATCAAGGAAACATAATTCCTTCTTGCAAGTCTTGCAATGCAAACAAAAGCAACAAGCACCCTATCGCTTGGCTTAAACGAGGCATTGTCACGAAAGGTAAAGAATTCACATTTCCTAAAAAAAGAGTTGCGGCATTTGAACTATTTTTCGATACATTTCAGCATAAATTAGTTGCAGATAAAGATTTAACGAATATAATAGTAAATCAAGCAATACCAAAATGCGAAGCTTCAACACAGCAACTCGCAGATTTTGAAAATTGGATAGAATTATGAGTGACTTTCAATTAATAGAATCAGAAGAGCAATACAAAGAATTCGAAAAACAATTGCAAAACAAAGGTGGAGTTTTTGGTGTAGAAATATGTAATGCTCCATCAACTTTTCCATCTTTAATAACTTATTCTTATTCGAACGACATAAATGGCAGAAGAATGATATTAAAGCATATGAATGTAGAAGCAGTCTTTAATAAAATAAAAAAATATGTGGAACTATAGAATCATAAAAGATAAAGATAATTACGGTCTTTACGAAGTCATGTATAATGACGATGGAGAAATATTTGCGCACAGCGAAGAACCTGAAATTGTTGGGGAAGACCCAAAAGATTTACTTGAAAGTTTAGAATTAATGATTCACGATGTAAATAAACACATTATTGATGGCAAAGAAATATTAGAAATAGATAAAATAAAATTCGCTAAACCATGTGAAGATTATGACAAAGGCGAAGAAATTACATTTCAACAATTAGAAAATATAATAAAAGATTTAAAATGAATAAAACCATCTTATATGGAGCTTTTGGAAGATATAATTTTGGAGATATTTTATTTCCATATATTATTGAAAAATTACTTGCAGAAAATAATATTAAGGCAGACCTCGAATATTGCGATATTTTATCAAGAGACATGTCGAGACATGGAGGTCATAAAGTAAAATCTATAGTGGATTTTTTTGACTATCCAGATTTAATTAATGTTATTCATGTCGGAGGGGAAACTTTAGGTTGCGGCATAAAATTTGTTATAAAAATGTTTAATCCTGATAGAAATGATGCAAATATTCCAAAACTCAAAAAAATATCTAAACCAGCATATATACTATCTAAATCAGATTTCGTGAAGCCTAATAAATTTATATTGAATAGTGCAGGAGGTTTTTCGATGCCAGCTTGTCAGAAAATTAAAAACTATGACCATATCAGCCTTAGAGATCATGAATCTTTTAAAAAATTTATAGAAAATAGGTTAGAAAATTCTATACATTGTGTTGATAGCGCAATTTTAACAAAAAGATTTTTTGAAAATGTTATAGCCGAGCGCAATACTACCGAGCACATTCAAGGCATCCATAAATCTGTGGGTTCGAATTATATAGCCGTACAGATGAATCACGATTTTTGTAGCAAAAATACGAGTTCTATTATAAAATGCCTAAATGAGATAATCTCACAAAACAATTTGCCAATCGTTTTTTTTGCTGCGGGAACCTGTTTTCCATGTGACAGCTTTAATGATTATTATGAATTTTCAAAATATCTGCCTAAAAATATGTTCTATATCTGCAAATCAGAGAATTGTTGGGATGTCTGTAATATTATATCAAATGCAAGATTTGTTTTAGGAACAAGTTTGCATGTTAGAATTTTATCCATGCAGTATTTTAGACCAAGAGCAACTTTGGTCAAAGGGTCGAAGCACTCAGGATTTATAATTGATTGGGATAATATTAAAAATATTAGAGTGGGCTTGCAGAATGCGTCAGCATATATTTCAAAATCCCTATTGAATCATGATATAGATTCAGATATTAAGCAGCTAGATTTTTTAGAAAAAGATTACATTAATAAATCAACTTGGTTCGACTCTTTACAGCGTAAACCATAAAAAATACCATAAAACTATGAATACTATGCAATTAATAGGTGAAAAATATAAAACAGATAAAATTACTCACCATAAATATCATGAAATTTACCCAACTTATATTGAAAAATTTTACCAAACTAACGGAGGAATTATTGAAATAGGGTTAGAGCCCAAAAATGGAAAAGCTTCTTTAAATATGTGGTTAGATCTTTTTCCAAATATGCACATTTACGGATTAGACAGGGGCACTCCGAACGAATTTAAAGACAGATATACGATTCTTCAATGTGATCAAAGCGATCTCATCCAATTAAATAAATGCATTGACAAGGTTAATCATCCAATTTATTTTATTAATGATGATGGGTCACACATTCCTGAGCATCAACTATTAACATTTAATGCGCTATTTCCCTTGCTAGAGGTTGGGGGAGTTTACATTATAGAAGATATAGAAACATCTTATTGGACAAAAGGTGGTTTATATAGCTATCAAACTAGATACGGCAAAGGTCACGAAAAATCTATAGTAGAAATATTTAAAAAATCAATAGACGGAGTTAATATGGAATTCTCTAAGTCAACGGATGGTCAAGTTCAGCATCAAAAAGAAATTGCATCTATATCATTTGCTAAAAATTGCATAGTAGTTATTAAAAGGCAAGAAGAAGTCAGACAGTATAGGTTTCAAGATCGCCTTTAAATGAAATCCATTCTAATTACAGGGGGCTTGGGTTTTATTGGGTCTAACTTCATTAAGCATATTTTTAATAAATGTAACACCTCAAATTGAACCAAATTTAAGAGGCAAATTTGAACAAACAGGTTCATACGGCAACCATTGTTACATCTAAAACATTTTATGTACATCATACTAGGAAAAAACGGTTATATAGCAGAAGCTATAACAAAAGAATTAACGTCACGCGATTTACCTCATGTCGCATGGAGTAGAAGTGAGGTGGATTATACAAATTTTACAGAACTCAAATACAACCTATATATTTTGGGCGATGATTTGCATATCATAAATTGCGCAGGATATATCGGCAAACCAAATGTTGACGCTTGTGAATTAGCAAGAGCTGATTGCATAGAAGGTAATGTTTTGCTTCCTGCGATGTTGGCTCAATTATGTCACGAAAGCAAATATAATTTTACGCAAATATCTTCGGGCTGCATCTATGGTGGATACGAAAAACATTTTACTGAAAAAGATACCCCCAATTTTGATTTCCAAAATGGTAGCTTTTATAGCGGAACAAAAGCTCTTGCAGAGAAAGTTGTACTGCAAAATAATCCAAATAGTTATGTATTCAGATTGCGTATTCCTTTTGATCAATATGCATCTCCAAGAAACTACTTAACCAAATTATTATCTTATGACACTTTGCTAGATGCAGAAAATTCTTTATCTCATCGCGCAGATTTTGCTAAATATGTAGTGGAGTTAATTAACCAAGAAGTACCCCATGGAATTTATAATGTTACAAATAAAGGTAGCGTCGCCACAAAAGATGTTGTAGAGTTAATTAAAAAACATAATTTATCAAATAAAGATTTTAAGTTCTTTGATAATTTAGAATCTTTCGGCAAAGAAACAATAGCTCCAAGATCAAATTGCGTTCTTGATACAACAAAAATCGAACAATATATTAAAACAAGAACAGCAATAGAAGCTTTAGAAGAAGCAATTCAAAAATACACTTGACAATTAAATTATATTTTGCTACACTATTCATATGGAAATAATAATAGCATCACTTATGAGTTGTTTTTTAAATAAAACAGTAATTTACTTCAAACCTATTCAACCCGCAGATGAAGTGGTTGAAGTTGAAACAGTAAAGTTAGAAACAAACTAAAGTAATAAATAATAACGCGAAATCTACGACAATATCTCTCTCTAAGAAAAACAAAAATAGAGAAATTATTATATATAGACTTTTTTCAAGCTCGGCATCCATTATTCGCTAGGATAAAATATAACAAATATAGCAGAAATAAAGGAAAGCCAAAGCAAAACTTGCCAAGCCTCCATTATAAAGTTCATTTATTTAATTTTTCGAAAATTTTGATAATATCAGATCTTCTATCCTCAAGAAGCTTTGAAGACTGATTCCAACGCTCGGAATCCCGTGCTTCATTTTTAGCGAGAGATATTTCTAGATTTCTAACTTTTTCCGATAATTTTTCGACTCGTGCATTTTCTTTTTTTAGAAAAAAGGCTACAACGGATACCATTGTACCTAAAGCAATCAATATTATTTTTTCAACTTCCATATTTATATATACACCCAAAAACAGCTTGACATTGAGTGCTCAAGCTGATATACTACTCGATATGACAACGATACTAGGACTTACTTGTATAAGCGAAGAGCTCAAAGAAAAAGATAAAAAGAAATACTCATTTCGCACAATGACTCGCAAGAGATTCAATGATTTGTGTAATTCAGAAGGTAGAGATGAAGCTATTTTTCAATTATCTGAGAGAATTTTGCACAATGTTGGTGTTACTCAATATATTATCAATCATTGTCATACCTCAAATATTAGGCACTATCGTCTTAGCTCTGCTCTTTTTCCTCTCCTTACCGATCCGACTTTGGAAATTTCTATGGAAGAACTTCCCCATAAAGCCAGAATTGAAGAGGAATTAAGGCTCGCAGGATTAATTGCATTAACATTTAAAATATCAATCGGTTCTCACCCCGATCAATTCAATGTTCTTGCATCAGCAAATGAAGCATCGGTAAATCAAACAATTAAAGAATTGAATTTTCAAGCAAGTATTCTTGATAAACTAGGATTACCGCAAGATCATTCTGCACCAATGAATATTCATATCAACGCGACACCACCCGAAATAAAAAGCGATATTGATCCTGATTCAATAAATAATGCTCGCATTAAAGAAGTCGCGGAACGCTTTTACAATAACTTAATGCGTTGCAACGAAGGAGTATTTAACAGATTGACCATAGAGAATGAAGACAAAGGGTTTTGGAATGTAGATAATATTCTTAAATTCAGTAAATATATTTTTAAAAAGTATAGACTAAATATACCTGTTTGCTATGACAACCTACATGACATTTGCAATCCATCAGAAGTAAATAATATTAGATGGCAAACCGAAAGATGTGCGTATACATGGGCAGAAGAGTGCAGTCCTGTTTTTCATTGGAGCGAAGGTAGGGCAGATAAACCGCGAGCCCACGCAGATTACTTTTCTTATAAGTTTGCGCCTCCAACTTTTTGTGTTCGCAACGATCAACCAATCAAGTGGGAATGCGAAGTCAAACATAAAGACAAAGCAATTCGTTTACTTAGAGAAAATCTTGCGGGAAAAACTATCAATGATTAATTATATAATAAATTTTTTAATGATATTAGCTATTGTAGCATTCAGTTATTTATTAATGATAGAATTATGACAAAAAAAACTTCAAATAATCAAAACGGCAAAGGCTCTGCTCCTCGCAACAATACCTCAAAAGATTTTAGAGACAATTATTCTAAAATAAAATGGAGCAAAATGAAAAAAAAGCTTGACAAAATAAAATACAAATGATAAGATACTTTTATGCAAATAAAACTTGGACTAAGAGGAAGCTCAGATGCAGTAAATCATATTTTAATAAAAATAGATGATCTTACTTTAATGACTACTGAAAATTTATTTCTTGCGGGAGAAGAGTATAGAAATAAAACAGGAAAAAATATTGTAGAATTATTAGATTGCTTATCGAAAGACCATGAAATATTAATTAAAAAAAATATAGCAAATGAAGCCGAACGAGAGCTAGGTTTAAAAAACGGAGAATTACAACAATGGATCAAATAACAGAACTATGGACATTGCCTTGGGGCGATGGCTTATTATTAACTTTTATGTCAAACAATGGATTCTAGAGTGGTGCAAGAAATACCACCCCGAAGCACTCGAAGAAGCAGAAAAATATGTAAAAGAATTAATTAAAAATGAAAATGACTAAAATGACAGATTTTTATAAAAACGTAGAAAAAAATGTTAACAAAATTATTAACAGGTATTACAATGGAGTAAACACGCTAATATGCAACGCCCCATGCCAAAGCGGCAAAACAGACATTGCCCCGTGCTTGATGGGTCGCTTCGGCAATCAAGGGGCTTTTATTTCAATTCATAATGACAACCATTTATTCACACAAAATAGCGAGGCGATTCGTGGGAAAGACTATAGGGTTAACTGCATGAAACTCCATGACGCATTAAAAGACCTCGAAAGCAACAATGAAATTGAGCATCATGCCTTTTGGGTATTTGACGAAGCTCATGTCGGACATAAAGAATTTTCCCAATTTCATAGAGTATTATCATTAATAAATAAACGCTACGAAGAACAAGCATGGGGAAAACCTTTTCTCATTCTGCTAGGGGCTACAAATTGGCAATTAGTGGACGCTTACAACAGGGGGTTTTTGGATGAAAATCTCTTTGGGAGAACTGAGGTTCTAGACCTAGAAGTAGGTGAAGGGTATATCGGAGCAAAAGATTTTCTGGAAAACGACAATGTTATATTTAAAGATGTAGTCGATAATATAAATAAAATAACTCCGACTGGAGAACTTCATCGCGGCTTAGCTCAGGAATTAGACCGCTTAGTTTCTAAAGGCTTAAAACAAGATCTTGAGGATAAAGGCATTCAAGGACACCCTATGGGTCTTGTTAGAGTCTCTTCATGCGCAAAAGACGGTGAAGAATTAGCTAAACGAATAAATAAACATTATGGATATCAAATAGCTTTTGCTATAAATTCTACTGGCGGTAAGAATATACAGGAATGCTGGTATGAAGCCTTGCGAAAGCTAGATTCAAATCCTGTTATCATAATAGCCTGCAATGGTATTAGTATGGGCGTAAAAATTCCCCCGCCTGTAAAACAACGAGTATGTTTAGTCATTGAAGACAGAAAAGTTCTATCCGCAATCGCTCAGTCCTTCATCGGTAGATTGATGGGTTATGACAGAGATAAAGACGACCCCTTTCCGATACCTTGCAACCTCTATATCTCAAGAGATATTTTTCATTTGCTTTCAAAATTTGATGAAGATTCTGCTTGCCTAAATGATAATACCATAGAAGAATTAACAAATATCCGAGGGGATTTAACGGCGATAACGATGGCAACGCATTTTAAAGTTAATTCATCTAGAGAAATTATCAGAACAGAACTAAGTTATGAAATTGTCCCTGAGGATATTAAGTCGGACGGACTCAGAAAAGACTATTTTCAAAAAAAGTATTCTAGCTCCCTAAGAAGAGCATTGACTCCTAATTTATATTTCGAGAGATATGAAGAGTCAACTCAAAACGACATACAGAAAATACTCCTTGAAGAGAACGAAAAAGGCGGAGGCAATCGCATGACCTGCTTTTATAACCCAAAAGTCGAGAGCAAAAACGCAGAAAGCGAACAAAACCTAATCAATGCCCTAGAAGCCCCCAATCATCAATTAACAGGAACAATCTTACGTGATGTATGCACTACCTACGAAGAACTCAAAAAAGCTTTTTACGAAGGCAGGCTATACAGGATTAAGATAACATTCCCTAACGACGAAACCGCAATTACTCGTATTAACAAATCTTTTTCCACTGCACCATGAAAAAGGAGCAATTCTAAATGAAGAGAGGTAATTGTATGATAAACAAAGCAAATTCCATAGGAATAACGTTTTCAACCTTTGATCTCCTTCATGCGGGTCATATTTTAAAAGAGGCAAAATCTGTATGCGATTATTTAATTTGCGGATTACATGTGGATCCACAAATAGAACGAGCGCAGAAAAATAAACCTATTCAAAATTTAGCAGAGAGGTCTCGAATTTACGGGAACGAGAGCTAGGTTTAAAAAACGGAGAATTACAACAATGGATCAAATAGCAGAACTATGGTCGTTGCCTTGGGGCGATGGCTTACTATTAACTTTTATGTTAATAGCACTTTATACTTACAAGGTATGGATCGACAATAAATTCAAGAAATGAAAAACATTGGCTTATTACTAATTTTAGTATTGACAGGATGCAATCATTCTGCTATACTTAAACCCGAAGACACAAAAGTATCTCGCTCCGCAGATATGCAAGAAGAAATAAATTATATTCTTTCTTTAGACGAAGCGTACAAAATGGAAGAAAAAATGTATCTAGAAGAAATAAGAAAAGCTCAAATACATGATGATGAAATTGCATTTCAGTTTTTTCTTCGAGAGTATGCTAAAGTAAAAAGATTAGATTTACCTGATTGGATAAAGAAAGAACCTAATTATGTACAAGGAGGAGTAAATATAAAATATTAAAATGATCGAAGATAATACAAAAATAAATAAATATATATTAATAAACACAGAGCTAAAACCTTCTTATTCAAGGATTGGTTCCGCCAAACTTTCTGAATACGAAGTTAGCGTGAAAAACAGAGCATTTAGAATGAATCAAGCAAACAAAAAATATATTTTAGAAAAGGATTGGAAATGAAAATATCAATTACAACAGACAATAAAGTATTTAGCGTTGAAGACGAATATGGATTCGACTGCTCAACTATTCATGATGCGGTAGAAATGTTTAAGGGCTTACTTGTATGTGCGGGATTTCATCCTTCTAATGTAGATGACGCTTTTAATACTGACTATACATGGTTTACCGAAGAAGAAAGAAACGATAATATGCAAGGTCATTTAAATGGTTCAAATAAATTAGTAAATGATTGGTATAAAGAATGCGAAAATGAAACTTCAGAAGAAAAACAAAAACGAGTAGAAGATTGGCAATATAATTTATATAATCAAACAAAATAAATAATGATTCAAATAGAAGATGCAAATAATGAAAGCTACCACATCAACCCCAAAAATGTGGTTTATGTCAAAGAAAGGGTTGATCCTATGAAAAAAGAAAAATGGTGGAAGATTACATTTGTAAATGGCGAGCAATTGCATACTCGTAATCAAGCAGGGGTTTTATCAATTATTAATTCAATTAAAGTTAAAGTAAGAGCATGACAGAAATAGAGTTAAAAGAAACAGATAATGGAGAATTATTTTTTCGCATACCCGAAGAAACCTTAAACAGGTTAGGGTGGAAAGAAGGAGACGATTTGAAATTTGAAGAAAGAAAAGGAGCAGTTTTAATTCGCAAAGTTAAATATGAAAATATTGAATTAGAATTTGATGATAAAGAATTGCTCAAATATATGATGGTTGCACATGAAAAAGGGATCACATTTAATGAACTTTGCGAGGAAGCGATCAAGGCAAAATTAGATGAAATTGATTCTAAGTAAAGTATTATATTACATTGGAGATTTAATTAGCAAATTATTTTATTATGATTGCTTTGCTTGGTTATACCCTCTGTATAGTAGAATAATGAGTTTGAGTTGTGATCTTGATAAAGATGGAAAAACATGGAAGATAGTTAATAAAAGAAAATTACATGAGTAGTTATTTTCCTCAAGACAAAGAGCCTGAAATTCCCCCTGACACCTGCCCGTATATTAATTTTGTACAAGATGTACTAGAACAAATAAAAGACAAAAACAAATCAAAAATAACAGAACAACAAATACAACTAATAAATGACACACTTGAATATATTAGAGATGCAAATACATCACTAAGAGAGTGCGGAAGATATTGGAAGAAGCAATTTCAAAATAAAGGAAAGCGTAAATGAGAGGAAAATGGAATCATTCAACAAAGCCATCACAATATGAAGTTTATGATGAAAAAAATAAATTAATATTTAGCGGAACTTTCAATGAAGCCATGAATTATATGGAAAGAGAAAATGAAGTTATAGATCAAGCATCCTACGACAAGGGTTACGATAAAGGCTTTCAAGAAGGAGCGAATCAAAAAAATAATAAACCCTGCGTTTGTGGATTTTGGAATAAAAAATAAAATGAAACCATTACATAATACAAAAAATTGCAAATACAGAAAATTTTTGCATACTCAATTAAAACACGGCAAAATAAGCGGTCGCTTTTATAAGTTTCTTTATAGGAGCTTCCCCTATCGCTTAACAGTTAGAAATGTATCATTTATTGTGAGAGAAGTTCTTGATGGGGAAGTCACAGAAGATAAAGCGATTGCTTGGTTGCAAAAAGACGATAATGAACTTAAAAGACAAAGAGAAATGGCAAACTCAAATTGGGAGTGCAGAAAGAAAATTTCAAAAACAACAACCCCATATACGAAACCTCTTGACTTTTAGAGCCTAATTTGATAGAATCTATTCATGCCTTATATAGCAAAATCAGAAAAAGAAAAAATAGATAAAGGCTTACTAGCCTTACATCTATCAGAACTTACTAACGCAGGAGCATTAAATTATGCGATTCATCAAGTGATTGCACAATATATTTCTCAAAATAAAGAAAGCTATCAAACATACAATGATATTGTTGGAGTTTTAGATTGTGCGAAAATGGAATTGTATCGCAGATTAATAGCAGATTATGAGGATAAAAAAATGACTCAAAATAAAGATGTTCAACCTTATTCAAAGTGAAGTATAGGAGTATTTTTATATCAGATCTACATCTAGGAATCAAGCATTCTCAAGTCGATAAATTCTTAGAGTTCATTAAAGAAAACGAATGCGAAAACTTATACCTTGTTGGTGACTTTATTGATGGTTGGGCTTTGCAAAGAAAATGGTTTTGGAACACGGATTGCAATACCATTATACAAAAAATTCTCAGACTTATGAGGCAAAGAGACACAAATATATATTATATAATCGGAAATCACGACGACTTCCTTGAAAATTTTCGCGGATTACACTTTGGAAACCTTGAGATATGTCAAGAAAAAATACACGAATCAAAAGATGGATCAAAATATTTAGTTATTCATGGGCATCAATTTGATGGCTTCTTAAAGCATAATATATGGTTGCAAAAATTGGGAGCTTTCTTGTATGAAATATTATTAACAATAAATTATAGATTTAATAAAATAAGAAGAAGATTAGGCATGAGATACTGGAGTCTATCTAATTATCTAAAACAACAAACAAAAAAAGCAGTTAATTTTATTAATGACTTTGAAAAGACAATGATATATTTTGCAAAACAAAAAAATTGCGAAGGAGTTATTTGCGGTCATATACATAAACCTGAATATAAAAAAATAGAAAATAAAATTTATCTAAATTGCGGAGATTGGATAGAAAACTGCACGGCTTTAGTCGAAAACCAAAACGGACAATTTAGTTTAAAGAGTTATGAAACAAAAATTAAATGAAATCAAAATATTATTTGGAGTAATAGGAGTATGTTTTCTCTTGACAATTTTCCAAATATGGTTCATACTAACAGGTAGAGAATAAATTTAAATATGAATAAATACTTATACAATATGTTAAGAAGTTCCGCTGAAGCGGATGTCGCAAAAGCTAAATTAAGTCTTGACTTACTTGGGAATCATGCAGTAGGAATCGGAGATCACTCAACAGAAGATTACTACAAGAATGCAGAAGAAGCTCTTTCTCTTTTAGCTGACGCTCAAGACAGATTAGATAATCTTACTAAATTTTATGGCGAGTTAGATGATTAGCCTTGAAACCATGCAAGAAGGAGTGGTTTTTGGCGGTCTTAAAGATTTTGACTTGACAAATATTGGAAAACTGCTATTATGGAAGTCGAACGCGAAAGAGTTTACGCTAAAAGTCACCAAGGATATTGATGACTATCATATAAATATTGAAATAAAAGAAATAAAACATGAATAAATTAGAAGAAGCAATGGGTAGAATGAATCATATCGAACAAGATATCGAAGCAATGATATATGCAATCGGTGATTCTTCTCGTAGATTTACAGAAGATGAGTTATTAAATATGTTAATTGGCATGAATCAGTTGCATAAAACTCGCTATGAAATGATGTGGCAAGAGTACGAAAACTTCAAAAAAGGAGCAATTGATAATTTTAATGATTTTAACGAAGAAGAATTTCAACGCAAGATAGAAGAAGAATTAGACAAGAAACATCAAGAAGCAATAGCACAATCTATATAATATGAATTTGCAAATAGACAAAGAAGTTGAATTGCTTATTGTTGACAAAGCCTTATCGCACATAAAAAAAGTTGAGGTTAATCCTGATATTAAAACTGATGGAGATAACTTTGACTATTGGAATAGCGTTCCGCTAAATAATGGAAGGTTTATAGATTATAACATTCACGAAGCAAATTTTGGAGAAGATTCTCATGATTATGAGTGGTTCTGTTCTGCATACGATGTTGATCCACCCAATGAAGAAAGCAAATATCATCAAATAAATACTGATGCAACAAAACTTTTATTTAAATACAAAGATGGAGAAATAAAATATTATGACTGACACAATATCAATAATGATTATAATTGTATTACTCATTTTCGCAGTAGACATTCTTACTAGCAGAAGATGAAAAAAACAAGATTTAATTTATTAGAAATAAAAGATTTTTTTACAAATAAAGGTATTCAATTACGGCACACAAAAAAACAAATAAGGAAAAGAATATCTTATAAATTTTGGAAACCAATCGTTGAGCAAGTAAGTTCAAGTATTAAATCATCAGAGCGAAATAATGTTGTACAAAAAATATGGAGAGAGATGGATGATCGACACTGCTTTCATACAATGACTCAATCTGTTTATGATTTAGAATCCCTTGCATTATGCACAGAAGATTATGACAATGGATATTGGAGAGAGGAGTAGAAGATATGTATCATTTCATATGTTTGAAACATTTAAACCTAATTTCCAAAACAATATAATGGTTCAAGGTCTTTGGCATGAAGTTGCAGGTCAAATAAGATACGAAGCAGTTATGGCAGAAGAAGATGACGGAAGCCAATTAAGTTATATTTTTCCCGAATTTGACCCTGAATCCGATGAATTTGACGATTATCCTATTGACAAATAAATAAATATATGATATACTAAACACTATGAACGAAATAATAATGCAAACTTTAGAATCTTTTCAAGACTCACAGATTAATTTACAAAGCAAATCTGCTCGACAAATTCTAGCAAATAAGTTAGAAGAAAATTTATTTGAACATATACATGAGCTTGTCGAAGAAGCAGTAAGTGTTATAACTAATTTAGATTAATGAATAAATATAATGTCAACGACAAAATAAGCGTTACGATGCAAGCGATTAATTTAATTTACTCTCAAATAAAAAAGTTAGACCCTTCCATCGAACAATTAGATGAAATAAATAAACGACATGAATTATTAATTGACCAAGAATTATTTTGGAGCAAACAAGATAATCCGAAAAGATTTTTATATGACTTACAAGAATTTGGTCATTGGTTATATGAATATTTAGACCTTAAAAAATACGAAAACTTAGATATAGATTTATGAATATGAAAGATACAAATAATTGGCAAATAGTTTCCGCAAGTGAAGTAGAAGAATTTTTCTATCAAGATACGGATGAAGTAGTAAGTGAAGGAGATGCGGTTGGAATTGAAATAGATAACGGAGATTCAGTAGATTTAGTTTTATTTGGAAATCTTTATTGGAGCGATCAGAATTTAGATTAATTATGTGTAATATTTTATATGGTTATATTAACTTTACGAGAGATTCTAAAAGGTAAATCATATAAAACTATTTTTAATTATACATATAAAACTTACCTCAAAGATCATAGCCAAGATAAAGTAATAAATATATCTATTGAAATACATAATTTAATCAAAAAATTAAGATCGCAACCAAAGTCAAGTAATGATAAAGAATCTTTAATTATCACAGAGCTAGAAGACGATAAATATGATGTTAATATTTTACAAAAAGAAAATGATGAAATATTATCACTAGATAATCTAAAAGCAAATGATATAATAGATTTAGAAGTATTAAGTCCAATCAAACTAAATGATATACAAATATTAGGAAATATAATTTGGCATTATTATGAGCGAAGAGAAAAAAAGGTTGTATGAATTTCGCATAGAATATATTAGCGGAAATTCAGTAGGACATAACTATCATTATTACATGGCATACAATGCTAAAGAAGCATTAGAATATCAACATGAAATGATGGATGCGAAGCATTGGAATATTAAATTAGTAAAACTAGAAAGAAAATGCCCATTCTCAAATAAATGGATTAACGAAAGTGAGACACTAAATAATGAACATGGATGAGTCGATAGTTGAGCATATTTATTATGAGCGAGGAAAAAATGATCTAAAAGTTAATCGCACAAAAAAAGACTTTCAGTTATGGCAAGATGGGTACGATAAAGGATTTGCTGATGCTCACGAAAAATTTGCCAAACTATTCGACAAAAAACTTTCAGAACTCCTTAAAGACAAAGACTTTAAATAAAAGGCTTGACAAGCCAATTGTATTGTGCCATACTTTAAGAATGAGCGGAGAAGCACATTCAGCATTTTTTAGAAGAACAAATAAAACGCAAGAGGATAATTGGGAACTTTGTGAAATTTTTGAGAGGTGGATAATCAATTCGCCTGTTAAGAAACATATGAAGTTTTATCCTACCCATATAGGTCAAGTTGAGCTTTACGAAAAAGGTGGAGAAAATGTACCTAAATGGATGGAAAAATATTTGCGATTCGATGGAACTTTCGAGTTGATGATTTCAACTCACGAATCTTGGTACGAAGATGCAGATATATACGAATCTTTTGATCGAGCAGATAGTTTTGTTTCTTTGGCTAAAAAATTCGCAGAGCAATATAACCTAGAGTATTATAATGGGGGAATTTATGAATTAGTAAATGAACTTCAGAAAAAGGCTTGACAACATCCAAGAATTAATTTAGTTTAATAGCATGACAGATTTTATTGCAGACATGAACGCTTCGATTGCGAAGCACGAAAAAGAGTTAGCGTCACAACCTCGCAAGGGCATGATGGTCTATTTAGATAAAAGCACTCCAATTTTAGTGCAATACGCTAGTTCGGAGAGTTTCAACCAAGCAAAGTCAATGACTTCAAGGAAAGGTCAATCTAGTTGCTTGCGTAATGTTTTAGATGGCAACGGAAGATTGCAGTAACTTTTTTCTTGACAACCTTTTAAACCTATATTATAATAGAGTCTTGTTTAACAGAAAACCTAATTGAAAAATGATAATTGAAAAAACACAAAAAACTATTGTTCAGTCTCACGATTTTGATTCTGTAAATTGTACGATTGATGCAGAAGATATGCGTTATGTTGCCTCGCTCTTGCGAAACAACTATTCCAATACTCGTCTTGCGGTCATTCGTGAAATTAGTGCCAACGCACTAGATGCTAATACAGAAGCAAATTCTAAGCGTAAGATTGAAATCGTATTGCCAAGCAACATGAATCCAACTTTTTCGGTTCGTGATTTTGGCGGTGGATTGAGCCAAGAAGATGTTTTTGGTTTGTATTCCAAGTATGGTAAATCAACCAAGAGACAATCGAATAATTATATTGGTGCATTTGGCATCGGCAAGTTCGCTCCTCTTTCTTATGGAGATAACTTTACTTGCGTATCCTATCATGGTGGAAAGAAAACATCATACAATATTTTTGTAGATGAACATGATGATACCAAGATTGTAAAATTGCATAAAGAGAAATCTTCTGAACCAACAGGACTATCTATTGAAGTTGCAGTTGCAGAGTCAGATATTTCTGCTTTCAGAGAAGATACTGCAAAGTTTTTTAGATTCTTTTCTGATGAAGATATGCCAAAGTTTCTTGGTGTTGAAGATGACTTTGTTGAGCAAAAAGAATTCGCATTGTCAAGCAAAAACAATGAATGGTTTTTTCTTCAAGATGATAATAGTCACAATTACCATTATTATGGTTCTTCTCATATCATAATGGGTAGAGTTGCGTATCCTCTTGATCCGCAATCTATTCTAGTTGAAAACTTTATAAAAGATGATGCGAGAAAGTTAGACATTATTCGCAACTTACTTAAACAAAGTAATTTTTATTTAAGATTGCCTTTAGGTGCAGTAAAATTACACCATAGTCGTGAAGCATTAGAGTACAATAAGTCAACACAAAAAACTCTTGTAGAAGCATTAGTTAAAACTTGTGAAGAAGTACAAGCAATCGCAAAAGAAAAATTGGCTAATTCCGAAGACTTATGGGAAGCAATGAGAAACTATGCTAGAATTGTAAATTCAATGCCTCATCAAATGCGTTCTATTTTCGAGAATTCGTTCACATGGAATGGCTTGCAAATTAATTCATCATCTTTTTACAGAGATCATAAAGATTACGAAGATTTGATTATCACGCAATCAGACAGAGATTCAGATAAAGATGCTAGAGATGGATTTAAGATTCGTTCGCAGAAAACAAGTCGTGTTCATTGTCAAGACAATTCTCTATTTCTTATTCAAGATATTGAGTCTTCTCATGGCAACAACTTGCGAGCAAGAACTCTATTCGCAGAAGATTCTGAACTAGAAACCATATTCTTTATCTACCCAAAAACCAATGCAGTTAAACAAAGAATTTTGTATGGTGATTGGAATTTTGATATGATAGACGAAAAGCATATCAGATACACTTCTCAAGTAGAAAAGCAAAAGCCATTGCGTAGTGGAGTACGCAAAAGCAATGGTAGTCGTGCAGACATTCAGCTATTTGAAATGAGAGACAAAGACTACATATATCGTAATGCAGATTATTGGAAAAGTGTTGATGAAGATATTTCTAAATTACAAGGCAAGAAAAAATCTGATGGATTAGTTGATGGGAAATTTATTTATGTTCCTATCAAAAATTACAAGATTGATATTGAAGGAGATGCTATTGACCTTGACATGATGCAGAAAAGAATGTTATTCATCAGGCAATACGCAGAAGAGAATTCGCAAGAAAAATCTTTTCGATTATTCGGTGTTCGTAGCGGAGATGTATCTAAATTAGATTCTAATTCTTGGGTTAGCATCACAGATTTTTATGTGCAATTCGCAAAGAATTACCTCAAGCAGAACCTCAATCAAGCGAAGAAAGCGTACAAAGTAAGACTTGTTAATGATGATGGAAAGAAGCATGAGATCATGAATCTCCAATATGATATTGGCACGATTTTTAATAGTTTGTCTCTTCGCTTAACAGAGCATTTTGACAACAACCACATACTATGCCATGTCTATGATGATGTAAAGTCAATCGTACATAATCAAGCTTGTCGTGTGTGCGTTCAGTTAGTTAATTACCTATCAAGCAAACATAAGGATTGGTTACAATTCAATCTTGATAGTGGCTTTACTGCAAAGCAATTCTACAAAGATATTAATTCAATTAAAACAAAATATCCAATGCTAAAATACGCTTGCAAAAGTGTAAATAGCTACGGATCAAACAACAAGGAAATCAATGAAGACATTATCAACTATATTAAAGATTGTGACAGAATTTAACTTGACAACCATTCAATTATAAACTATAATTATTTACTATGAAGAAAGTACCATATACATTAAGCGAAAATTCACTAACGATCTTTTGGGATGGCAAGCCATATACGCTTCGCAAAGATCATCCTAATTTTGTTCTTGCTCGTAAAGCTATTTATGATGCAAGATATGAAGACCTTGGAGATTTAATTGACATCAAGAAGTCAGTAGAGAATTTTGTCGAGGGTGACATTGAAGTGCGTGACGAAGTAGTTTACTACAAAGGTCATAGACTGCATGGTGTTGTTGTCGATAAACTTATCGAAATGCTTCGTAACGGCATGAAAGATTCTGCTCCGCTTGTAAATTTCATCAAGCGATTGCAAGCTAATCCAAGTGCTAACTCTGTTAATGAACTTTATACATTCTTGAGCTACAAATCATTACCAAGTGATGAAGATGGCATGGTTTTAGGTTACAAGGGTGTTCAAGGTGATTATTGGTCACAAACAGGTAATGCAGATACGCTTGTATTGCAAGGTAAGACTAATGGTAGAAATCAAATCTTTAACGGAGTAGGAGAGACTATTGAAGTCGCTCGTAGATGCGTTGACGATAACAAGAACAATCATTGTTCTTTTGGTCTTCATGTTGGTTCATACGATTATGCGAATGATTGGGCAGGATCAAACGGCAAATTACTTGTTGTCAAATTTGATCCATGTGATGCAGTATCAGTTCCAACTGATTGCGACTTTCAGAAATTGCGTGTTTCAAAGTACGAGGTAGTGGAAGACATTACCGATACTAGAGTAGAGCTAAATAAGCCTATTTACGAGGCTAATAAGCCTATCTATGGGTCAGACGATTATTACGATGCTTGTTGCGATGATGACGATGAGTATGGAGATTGCGATTGTTATGGCGAAGAGGAAATGTCTTCGGATTCTTTAGCTATAAGAAATTATATAGAGAATAAACATGAGGATGGTGATTACCCAAGTCTAAAACAGATTCAAAGCAGAATGAAAGGTTCTGAATTAACTTGTGGTGAAATACTTGACATTGTTACTGATCTAGGATATTATGTTTGTGAAGAATTTGGTAGACCAAGATCAATGTGGAGAGTAGAACCAATTTAATTAAAAGAAAAATTATCATGAATAACACTACAACAAATACAAAGTTGCTTGAAGTAATATCTCAAGCAAATGAAGCTCAAGTCGATTCAGTATGGGCAATCTTGAAATACAAAGAAATAGGTATTTACCGCAAGATTGCTTGTATGTGCGAAGTTCTTGGACTCGATCTTCAAGAAGTTCTGAATGATTTACCTCAAGACGAAGAAGGCAGAATTTTGGATTATAAGACTCGTCACATGATCCACGATACGCTTATTGGAGTCTCGTAATGAAATTCACCAAGGCAAAGGCATTAAGCCTTTACTTGGAACTCAATAAAAATACTGAAGAATTCAGAAAGCAAATAATCGTTCAAGGGCTTAATGAGATAGATCAAGGTAGTTATAAGTCAATTTACTCTAAAAATAAGTTGGCTTATGTTATCAAGATCGCTCGTTCCCTTAACGATGAATTCGCAAAGTTGCCAAGTAAACTAAAAAATTTTTACATTAAACCATATTATATTGACGAAAGAATTGTGATACAAAAAAAAGCGGATACAACTAATTCAAAAGAAGCACAACAAGATATAGCTAATTTAATTGGACAAGATTCTTGTTGCGATTATGATATTTGGGAAGGAAATTGCGGTTACCTAAATGAACAACCTGTTGTTTTCGATTTCGCAGAGATATAAAACATTGATAAACAAAGACTTAAACTAAAAGAAAAAAACTCTTGACATTCATTACGAATCTGTCATACTTATAATCATGAATATTGCACAAGATACATTGAAAGATAAAGCCCTCGATTTAGTCGAGTCCATCAGTCCTGTTAAAAACCTTCTTGAAACTGCTAAAGCAGAACGAGAAGCAAATCCTTACAAGGATGTAGACCAATTTTTTGCCAATCTTAGATTTGGTGCAGTCAAAAGCGAGACTGACTATTGGACTAACCTTATTCCTCAAGACGATTCAGAAATGTTCGCTCGTTGGGTGTTTGCTATTATGAGTGTTCATACCACTTGGGAAAGCAATGTACGAGGTTACGAGGTTGCCATGAGCGATCTCTCTTGGACTATATCCAAAGACAAACTCAAGCAAATGATCGTCAAAGCTAAAGTCGGTTTATATGAGCGTAGAGAGCGTGGATTGTGGGATTTGGTAACCAAGTTTCGTGAAGACCCAAATCAATTCAAGAAACAAGATAACGAGACTTGGCAAGAATGTCGCAATCGTTTAATCGGAAAAATTTATGGGTTAGGTAACGCAAAGACAACTTATGCTCTTGCACTTAGTTATCCAACCGAATCGCAACTCTGTTGCTTAGATGTACATTTGTTGCGTTTCATGGGGCATGATCTATCTAATGGTCACGCAAGTAGTCTCAAGGTTTACGAGAAGATGGAGAATGAGTGGCTTGCTCGTTGCAACAAGTACGGCATTTCACCTAATGTCGCAAGAGAAATGTATTGGAACAAAGTTCAAGGTAGAAGAAATTCTCGCTATTGGAGTTACTGCTTAGAAAGGTAATTTATGAAAGTTACAAAGTACGAAGTAAACGCATTACAAAAAGTTTTAGATTGTATGCATCATTATATACTTATTGGTCAGATAGAGTCTGAACATTCAAAAGCAGAATGGAATTCAATTAAGCGAGCAATTCGCAGAACGGAAGTATTACATGAAAAGATGAAAGAGAGTTTTTTAAATGAATAAGGCATACGAAATTGAAATAGGCTTAACATCGGAAGATATTGAAAATCTTTTAAAGAATGAAATGTCAACGCTACATTTTTTACCGACTGATGATACCGAATACGATGAAAGGATTAGTGTTCACATCAAGAAAGTGGATGACGATGCAACATTATCGGAGTGCATGAATTTAGTTGTTGACAAGCTCAAACAAGTTTAGTAAGATAATATTATTATGACAAAAGAATTGACAGAACAAGATTATTTTTTAGATCAAGTTGCAGAACTAAACGAAGATGCGATTATACTAGAACCACAATCGACTTTCAATCGAGCAATCATTGGATTCGATACAAATGGAGTGCTTATTTATTCAGCCAACAAGATCATTGACGCACTTAGTAAAGTCGATGAAATGACTACTGAAGAAGCAATAGAGTTTTTCGAGTTTAATACTCTCGGAACATTTAATGGAATGGATAACCCAAACAAACCTATATTTGCGTATGATGAGTTTATTTTCTAAAATTTTTAGTATTTTTAAGCCAAAGCCAAAGTTGAGTAAAACTCAATTGAACAAAATTATTCATCAATCTATCTCTAAAAATGAAAAGTTATTTGAGAGACTTGGTGACGAAATGGACTACGATGGCATGGGTAACTATGGTAGGTTTCCACCAATAGAAAGTGACGATCATCCAACATACGAACAAATCATAAAAGAATATGAATCACAAAACTCTAAGTAAAGTGCAAGAAGAAAAAGATAAAATTAACGATTTAAAGAAGCATATTAAAGATTTAGAAATGGAACTAGAGTTTATGTATGTGCGAGAGCCTGATGAAATTAGATACATTTCTGACCTTGAAAACAAAGTAGATCAATTATACGAAGAATTAGATTCAATTACAGACAATGAGTAAAGGAGAAATAGATGTGGATGATATGCGATACGAACTCGCAGAACAAGAAGCTATGAATATGAATGTTGCTGATATAGTCAATTTGCTTATCGAAGGATATGAAGGGTTAGATAACATAGCAGATATAGATATAATAGAAGAATATAATAAAGTATTTAAAGATAAGTCTTGACAAGATAATCAATCTAGTTCATACTTATATTTATGCAAAAAACATACAGAAAGATACTATACGAAGAATTACAAAGATTAGTATATAAAGAAAATTTTAAATTAAATTATGCTAATGATATTCTTGAATTATTTGATGATGAGATTAATGATGGTCATAGCGATTCGACTGCATACGACAAAGCGATGCAAGATATAGATAATGTACAAAATGGAGAATGGGATTTATGAATTATACAGATGAAAATGTAATGGTAGTCGCACAAAAAATTGTTGACGATATGGACTTAGACGATCTTATGTCCTATGTTTATGATGATCTTTGTGCAATCATGGATAAAGATGAAGAATTATTTAATTCAAATGTAGAACACTTTAATTTAGATGAAAATTAAAAACAAATGGGACGAAGAGTTTGAAGTCAATGTTGGCGATTATGTTGGATTTAAATGCGACATCGAACAAATTGGAATAGTAAAAGAGGTTCAAAGAAGAGGAGCATTGATAGTTGAAAACAAAAATGGATTTGATGGAGACTATATCGGTGGAGATACCGAAGCATTAGTTGGATTTGATGAAGTATGGAAAGAAAATTATTAAACAAAATTAATTATGAAGTTAACAAAATATCAAAAAGCTAGAATGTTGGAATATGGTTGGGATGTTGTTGAAAATGAAGTTGATGGAGAGATTCAGAATTGTGCTTGGCTTAGTATTGATGCGGAAGATGGAATTATTTATAATGACGCGATTAAACTTTTTGGCTTAACAGGAGACAAAGAAGAGATTAAGCTATTGGTTGTAGGCACAATAGAAGAATGAACTTAGAAGACAACATAGATATTATTTTTAACGAAGCAGAAAGTAATGCGTTAGGAGAAAACAATTATGATTTGCTTGAAATTATTGAATCAACAAAAGTAGAATTATTAAACTTAATTGCACAAAAAAATGAATTATTTTAATCACAAAAGAGTAAATTGGAATACATGGAGTCCACAAGATATTGTATTTAAAAGCAATCAACTAATGAAAAAAGTTGCACCAAGCGAGAATGTTTTATCTTGGAGTAGCAAAGCAGATCGTGACAGAAAGATGTGCGAGCAAACCAAAGGTAAGTTAATTACATCAAAAAATTGGCAAGGTCAAAGCATAACTTATCATGGCGGAGAGAACTACAAAGGTGTTATGGTTCAAATGAAAGATGCCAAGAGTGATTTTCCATCATTCAATATTGATTTCATTGACCAAACAGAAAGATTAGATAGCGTAGGCAATCGTAAAGGTAATCTTGATATTCTAGTTTATCTTAATTCATTTCACAATCCTTGGGAGTGGAATAAATGCCCAAAGACAGGTGCTTGGATCAAGGTGAATAAGGGTTCAGTTGCACCAACTAAAGAGGGTTATCGTATGTGCTATGGTGGACAAGGAGATGCAAACTCTATGAGCTTTGAAGAATTTCACGAAGTTGTCTCAATTACAGAAGCACTACGAGATTTTCTTGCTGAAGTTATCATTCCAACTAAAAACGGAGAAGTGCTAGACTTAGTTGCATGAAAATTTTTGTTAGTTCAACTATACTTTTGGCATCAAGCAGTGAATCAGATTTTGAATTATCGAAAAGAATTAAGTTAAGAGAAGTAAAAAAATGATAGAATTACCTGACATATTTTATGCGTTAAATGTTTTAACAGGTTGTATTTTAGTCTTGCTATTTCTTTTGATTATGACTAGCATAGACTAATGAGTTACTCAATAATAGAAGGCATGATACGGCAAACGCTAGACTTACCAATAGAAACAGACATGAAAGACGAGATTTTAGTTGAAGAAAAAATTTTAAAGAATAGAAAGAACCCATTGTATGTCGTGACATCTATTCATGCAGAAGCAATCAACAACATGACTCGCAAGAAGAGTCTTGATGAAGTTGATCTTCAATGCCTTAAAGACTTAGGTTTTGCGGTTGCTTTTAATAAACTTGACAAGGATGGCAATAAATGCTATATTAAACATAACACAAGAACATTTAGAGAACACATGGATAGAAAGAAAGTTGAAGTTTAAGTATAATATATCACATAGCATAGACGAAGAAGAAAAAATCATAGGATTCCATTCAAAGAAGAACATGATTGACTACTTAAATAAAAACAAAAATTATTTAAATA
>MDTB01167169.1_pt1 | contig 29110 bp, 19 predicted proteins | sample 811161 | NCBI WGS metagenome assembly MDTB01 (sample SAMN05326650, study PRJNA326480) | marine metagenome | isolation source: seawater | place: Mediterranean Sea | collected 2009
GTAGACGGTGCAGCAATAAAAGAAGGTACTAGTAATTTTGCATATGGTTCAAACACACATCAACTTTCATATACTACTAACCTAAGTTCAATAACAGCAGTTACTCCAACAGGCTCATCATCTGGTGGCACACATGCATATAAAAGAGTTTCATACGGTGCAGGAGTTGGAGATGCTACTAATGGTGCATTTGTTGCTATCAACGAAGGCACAGCAGGAGGCCATGCAGTAAGCACTGATTTAGGTGCAAATTGGACTCAATATGATGCTGGGTCAACAGGCAGATTGCCAGTAGGCTATACTGATATAAAATTTGGTAACGGAAGATTTGTTGCTATAGATCCGGGCGGCGTTAGTACATTAACAAAAACAGCAATTAGTTTTGATGGAATAACTTGGTATGAACATAGTATACCAGGAGCAACTGATTACTTATATATAGAGTACGGTGGCGGAACATTTATGGCAATAGGTACTGGTACACAAATTGCAAAATCACAAGATGGTGCAGTTTGGAGAACTACTAGTGACGATAGTACAGATTTTAATGCAACTGAAAGTGCTACTTGGACCGCACAAGCATATAGTCCTACATTACAAAAATGGAGCATAATTTCAAGTTCTAATAATAATTGGAATACTGTTACAGGCTGGGGAGCAAAACCATTTGCTAGAGCAGTTGTTGCGTCAGATAAAATTAATGAATTTTTAATTTATGAGCCAGGAAGTCAATACGCTTCTACTCCTACTGTTACTGTTTATGATTCGCAAGCTACTATAAATTCTACGCAAGTTGCAAGAATAGGCGATGGTGTATTATCACAACCAGTATTTAGTAATAGAGGTACAAGCTATATTACTGCTACAGCAACTATCACAGGTGACGGGTATGCAGACAGTTTTCAGATTGGAAAAACATTAAATTTAACAGGAGTAAGCTTAGTACCTGGACCCGGAGATAACTTAAAAATTACAGGCATTGATGACGTAGATTATAAGATTGCAACTATCGAATCATCGTCTGGATCTGCTCCTAACTATACAGTACAAGTTACAATATCTCCTACATTAGGTAGAGCTGAATCACCAATTCATGGTACAGCGGTTACTGTAAGACAGCAATATAGTCAAGTAAGACTAACCGGGCATGATTTCTTAGATATAGGAACGGGTAATAGAACAGACACAGACTATCCAAATAGATATGTAGAAGGCTATAATGCAACTAACGATCCAAAGCAAGAGCAAGAAGTTAGAGAAGCAAATGCAGGAAGAGTATTCTATACATCAACAGACCAAGACGGTAACTTTAGAGTTGGTGAACAATTTAGAGTTCAACAAAATACAGGTATTATTACTGTACAAGCTTCACAATTTAATTTAACTGGGTTGAATGAACTTTCATTAGGTGGAATTGTTGTAGGCGGAACACAGGTTGTAATTAATGAATTTTCAAAAGAACCTACTTTTATTGCTAATGCTAATAATATTGTTCCTACACAAAAAGCTATAGGAAGATATTTACAATCTAGAGTATCAGACGGTGGAGCAAATGCAGCTACTACTAAATTAGTTGCAGGGCAAATTGATTTTTCAACAAACAATATTTCAACAGATTCGGGCAATCAAATTAACATTCCTGTGCATGTGGATATAGCCGAAGGTATTGATGGCGATTATCTAGCACATTTGTTTTTTAATTCAAGGAAGTAGAGAAAAATGATATTGATAAATATATTATATAAGTTAGGTGGAGTGCTTCATGGCAGAATTTAAATTAGGTAGGATTAGATTTATTTGGAAGAACAATTGGACTTCCGGTACAGTCTACTACAAAGATGATATTATCCGCAACGGCGGAAATACATATGTATGTATTAAAGGTCATACAGCGCCTGCATTATTTTCAACAAGTCAATCAACATACTGGAATAAAATTTCAGATGGACAAGAATGGAAGAGTGATTGGACAACAAGTACACTTTATAAAATAAATGACATTGTAAAATATGGCGGCTACTTATATGTAGCGAATCAAGAGCACACATCAGCAAACACAGCAACACTAGGTTTGGAAAATGATCAAAGTAAGTGGGATTTATATGCTGAAGGATTTGATTACAAAACTTCTTGGGTCACTAACACAAGATATAAAATTAATGATATTGTAAAGTATAATGGTACTGAGTTTATTTGTACATCTGGACATACAAGTGCAGCAACTGACGCTGAAGGTTTAGAAGTAAATGACGGTAAAATTCTTACTGTAAATAACTTTAGTGCCGCAGATGCAAGTAGAACAGTTAATACCTATACTGGATTAAAACCAACAGGCGGCACAGGAAAAGGTGCAGAAGTTACAGCAGTAGTTGCGGTTGGCGGAGCAGTATCTTTAACCGTTACAGGCGGCGGCACACAGTATCTAGTAGGACAAACATTAACACTTACTGATGCACAACTCGGCGGTGGCGGCGGAGCAAACTTTACTTTTCAAGTTGCTACTACAGACGAAAGATGGGATATTTTCTCTGAAGGATTTTTCTGGAAATCCAACTGGTCTATTAGCACAAGATATCTAGTTAATGATTTAGTTAGATACGGTGGACAACTTTATGTATGTAACGAAGGACATACATCTGCTTCTACAGCATCAAGTGGTTTAGAAAATGACCAAAGCAAATGGGATTATGTTAATAAGGGTATAGAATATAAAGTTGACTGGAGTACTGGCACACGTTATAAAATCAATGATATTGTAAAGTACGGTGGAGGTACTTGGATTTGTACTACATACCACACAAGTCAAGCAACATTTGCTGCTGACGAAGCTAAATGGTCACAATTTGTTGAAGGATTAGAATTTGAAGATAGTTGGAGTGGTACAACCACATATCAACCAGGCGACTTTGTTACATATGGCGGCTATTCATATGTATCTAAAACAAATAATGTAGGAAACGGAGCACCGTCGACTAATACAACCGATTGGGATTTATTTACAACTGGGTTTAGACATGCACAGGATTGGGGAGACGACAGTTCTGCAGAAGAATATAAAGTAGGTGATGTTGTAAGACTAGGAGGAATTACTTATCTATGTATACAAGATCATACAGGACAACGCCCTCCTAATAATACATACTGGGAACTACTAAACGAAGGCTTTAAGTGGAAAAATACTTGGGCATCAGCAACGCTTTATGATAAAGGCGACTCAATTAAATATGGTGTTAACAGTTATGTCTGCGTACTAGCACATACATCAGATACACCTAAGCGTCCAGATAACGATGCATCAGGTACATATTGGAATGCATTAATAGCTGGAGCAGAATCAGGGAACTTAACCACACAAGGTGATTTGGTTTACTATAGCGGTGCAGGTCCTACAAGATTACCGATAGGTGACGCAGGACAAATTTTAAAAGTTAATTCAGCAGGAAATGCACCTGAATGGGCATACTTTGGTGCTCTTAATAATGTTTATTATGTACAAGGTGTAACAGGAGTAGATAGTGCTGCACCTAGTTATGGTACTACACTTGACCGTCCTTGGAAAACTATACAGTATGCTACACAGCAAATTTTGAACGGAGCAGAACGTGCGGCCGCAAAACGTTTGTTAGAAATAAATAGAAGTTTTATTAAGCACGATGCTGTTGAATTTGTAGATCATGGAATAGCAAATAACACAAGTCCTTATACAGGATCATTCACATATACTAAAGCAACTTGGATGCAGTTTGTAGGAAGATTAGTAGATGCACTAGTATACGATCTAAGTCATGGTGGAAACATACGAACAAGAGCATTAACTACTGCTATACATGCAGACGCAACTATCACTGGTAAAACAAGTGAATTTAACGCTATGGTCGATAGAGTTTTAGTTGTTGCTGATGCAGTTCTTAGCAATGTTGCGCCTGCACAAAATTATCAAACACTTAACAGTAATACTACAGCTACACAACAAACTGAAGCAGCACAAGTTGAGCTTGCTGACGATTTATCTACAGCTACAACACTAGCAGGTATATTAAAATCAGCAGTAACAGCTGGAAATACAACTAATATGGCTTCTGCTGTAACTCCAACTAATTCACTTTATGTTAAGAGTGGTTCATATGCAGAAACATTGCCTATACTTGTACCAGAAAATACAGCAGTAATCGGAGACGAATTACGCTCTACTAAAATTACTCCAGCTGGTGTACAAACACAAGCTACTGATGTACCAAAGAGTATAGCGGCAATACAAAGATTAAAAGCAATTATGAGTGATATTGTTACAAATGGTTCAGTAACTAAATCATCAGGCAATGCTGAAAATCAAGTAACTTCTAGACCTGCAGGTTCAAGTGCAGCAGGCACAGCGTCTGTAGCATTATTTCAAGAACTTGAAGATTATATAGACTATAGGGTAAACGGTGCTTCAGGAGATTCAACAGTTCCTACAACTAGGGGTACAAATACTCCTACATACGATACGGGCTATAGATATGCTGTTGAAGCTATAGAAGCTAATAGAGCTTTTTTAATAGCAGAAGTGCATGCTTATATTGCAGTGACATATCCAAGCTATACATATACAATTGCAGCTTGTACAAGAGATGTTAATAGGTATATAGATGCTATAAAATATGATTTAGTTTACACAGGAAACTGGAAAATTATTAATGCCGCCTTGTTGTATGCTAACTCAGCAAGCGGATCTAATACAGAAAATATGTTCTTAATGCGTAATGCTACTGGCTTAAGAAACTGTACAGTAAGCGGACTTACAGGTACATTAGGATCGGCTAATGCATACGGAACTAAACGTCCAACAGCAGGTGCGTTTGTAAGTCTTGATCCAGGATACGGTCCTGCTGATACAGACGCTTGGATTTCTAATAGATCACCTTATGTACAAAACGTAACGACATTTGGAACTAAATGTATTGGTTTAAAAATTGACGGAGATATACATGACGGAGGCAACGATTCAATTGTTGCCAACGACTTTACACAAATACTTGACGAAGGTATTGGTGCGTGGGTTACTAACTTAGGAAGAGCAGAACTTGTTAGTGTATTCTCTTACTATGCACACATCGGATACTTAGCAGAGAATGGCGGGAAGATAAGAGCTACAAATGGTAACTCATCATACGGTGACTTCGGTACTGTGGCAGAAGGTGTAGACTCTACAGAAACACCTACAACAGGAACAGTTACTAACCAGTCAACAGAAGCTAATATTAAAAATGTATTAACAGATAAAAATCAAATACTTAGTTTTGAATATACAAATGCTGGTGTAAATTATGCAGACGGCGACACAACTACAACAATTGTTGGTGGTAATAACGATGCGGCTATTAGTGCTGAAAATGTTTTTAACGGTGGTGTATATGAAGTAAGATTAACTGATCCATCAAACAATTTAGGTGGTGCAGGATATGTTACAGCTACTAATACTGCACAAGCAGGTACTGCAACACAAATTACAATTAGTAACACAGACTCAAATGGCAATGCTGTTTATGCAGGAATGGCTATATGGATCATAAGTGGAACAGGTGCAGGACAATATGCATATATCGATGCATATAACTCAGGCACCAAAGTAGCTACTGTACTTAAAAATAGTGACGGAACATCAGGTTGGGATAGTGTCCACGGTGCAAGTATTGAGTCTACGCTTGATGCTACTACTGAATATATTATTGAGCCAAGAGCAGTATTCAGTGGAGGTGGCGTAAGTGCATATGCAGATATTGCAAAAGCTAGGGTAAAAGTTGATGATGGAAAAATTTCAGAAGTTAGAATTTGGCATCCTGGAACAGGATATAGTTCAACACCAACATTTGCACTAACAGATCCTAATAATACAGTGGACGTACCTCATGCTGTAAGGACTGGGAATGGAGTGTTAGGCCAGCCAACGTTTAGTAGCAGAGGTACAGGCTATACAACAGCGACAGCAACAGTAGCATCAGCTAATGGTTATGCAGATTTTTATCAACCTGGTGAATATGTAAAAGTTGATGCACTAACTACTATACCAGTTGCAGGATCAAACGTTGAGATAGCAGGGATATCCGGAAAATGGTACAAGCTTGTAGGAGTTACACAAGTAACAGGTAGTTCTCCGAACTACTCAGCATTATTACAAGTAAGTCCTAGTATTACTGTTACAGAAGCACCAGAACATAACGAAGCTATTACTATTAGGCGCAGATACAGTCAAGTAAGACTTACAGGACACGATTTCTTAGATGTAGGTACTGGCGGAACAACTAGCACAAATTATCCAGGTACTCCAAGTACACCAGCAGATCAAACTGACGAAACAAAAGATTATGGTGGTGGTAGAGTATTCTATACATCAACAGACCAAGACGGTAACTTTAGAGTTGGTGAATTGTTTAGTGTAGAACAGTCGACTGGTAGAGCAACATTAAATGCAGATGCATTTAACGTAAGTGGATTACAAGAACTACAACTTGGTGAAATATCACTAGGTGGGACTAGTGCCACAATATCTGAATTTTCAACAGACGGTACTTTTACTGCTAACAGTGATAGTATTGTACCAACACAGAGAGCTATAAAAACTTATATAGCTAGCCAAATTGGTGGAGGTTCAGGAGAGCTAAATGTAAATAGTGTAACAGCAGGTATAATAAAAGTATCTGGACAAGAAATTACAACAACTACAACAGCTCAGATAAATATACAGAGAAAGGTTAATTTTACTGGCGGAATATCTGGAGCACCAGTTGCATTAAATTACTTTTTGTCATCATAATGGAGAATATATAAAATGGCCACAGGAAGATTAGGAACAGCGGATTTAAGTGCCGCAACAGATACAACAGTATATACTGTTCCTGCATCAACATATGCAGTAGCAACAATTACTATTTGTAATAGAGGAACATCACCAGCTAATATTGATATAGCATTGGCTGACACTGGGACACCAGGCAACGATGAATATATCGAATATAATACAGAATTACTAGCAAAAAATGTTATAGAACGCACTGGTATTGTTCTTGAAGCTGGTAAATTAATTGTTGTAAAATCGTCTGCCTCAAGTGTTAATGCAGTTGTTGTTGGTATTGAAACAGCAGCATAAATATAAGAGATAAAAGGAAAGTATTATGGGAAGATTTATTGGTAAAGCAAAAGATAGAGGCAATGCTTCTGCTAAAATGGAGTCGCCAGATAGAGATACTAATACAGGCCTAGTATTAGTTAGTAACGGCTCTGAAATGGTTCTATCAGGTGGCGCACAGTTGGATCGGGATCCATTACCCGATTACATAAACGCAAACCAATCAATTAATACAACGTTTGCAGTAACGGGTGCATTTGCTAACTCCACGTATACATATGCGTGGCGTAACGGAGCACAGTATGGTCTAAGCTTGTCATCAAGTGGCACACTTACAGGTGCAGCATCGAGCATGATAGCACTATCAACCCTAAACATTGATGTAACAGACACAGCATACGGCAATCAAAAATATGAATTTGATATTGATATAAATGTTAGCCCCAGTAACTCTTTTCCAGACATTACAACAAATACTACATCGCAGGAAACACTGTTAGACCCAACTGTTACTTTGCAATTTGCTAATTCAGGTACAGCAACAGAATGGTCGATCACTACAGCTGGTAACTTACCCGCTGGTACAACCATTAACAACTCAGGACTAATGACATTTCCAGCTTCAAAAGCGGGCGACGGTTCAAATACAACATATACCTTTACGCTGGGTGTTAGAAACAATGATCTTCCAGCAGGCGTATATAGAACAACAGCGTTTAGTAAACCGGTGAATTTCCAAACTATCCAAGGACAGCAACAGTATGAGGGTGCATATGGACAAAACGGCGGACAGTGTACCTATACATGGACTGCACCAGCTGGCGTAACCAAAGTACACGTTATGGCACTAGGTGCTGGCGGCGGAGGCTGCTATCAGTGGGCAGTGTGTGGAGGACACGGTGGCGGAATGGTATGGGCTAATTGCATACCAGTTTCACCTGGTTCGAACTATACTATTAATGTTGGTAGAGGCGGTTGCTGGAGTGGTACTACAGGAGGACACAGTTGTTGGCCAGGCATGACAGGCTGTGGAGGCTGTTGTGGTTGTTACGGAGGTTGTTTTACCCATGGAGGCACTGGTGCAACAGGCACATGTGGTTCAGGTTTTGGACACCCAGCTTATCCAAGTACAGCAGGTGGAGGCGGTGGAGCAGCAGGATACTGTTGTGGACATACCCATTCATACACAGGCTGTGGTTGTGGGGGCGGTGCAGGTAGTGCTGGTTCTCACCACAGTTCAACATACGGAACAGGAGCAGGCGGTGGCACAGGGGCATGTGGTATGTGTTGTTATAGAGACTCACCACACAGCTACGGATGTTGCAGTAACGCAGGATACTCACACCAAACAGGCGGAGGCGGCAATGGCGGCTCTGGCGGAACATGTGGTAGACCTGGAGAACCGTGGTCAAACGGACAAGGTAACGGACATATATGTGGAGGTTGCTTTGGCGGCGCTGGCGGCGGTAGCGGTACATCACATGGCGGCGGCTGGGGTGGACCTGGTGTTGTAAGAATTATTTGGGGCAACAATAGATGTTGGCCTTGTTGTCAAACACATAACTTGTAATTAAAGAGGAATAAAATAAATGGCAGATATAAGTACAGAATGGCGCAGTTTAATGTATACACACATTGATAGCGATGGTAAAAGAACTTCTGATAATACTGTAGTTCATTTTGATAATGTGTTTCATTTGTTAAATCAAAATCTTCCAGCAGTCGAACATAGCTGGGATCATACTACTGAAGAATTGACTGCACTGGGACTAGCACCTATACTAGAATCAGACAGAGTATATCAAAATGGTGATAGTGATACGGAGATTAGTCTTGGAGCTATCAGAGATAACGAAGATGGCACATTCACACAGCTATATGTTGAAACAGAAATTGATACAGCTGAAAAAGTTAACAGATGGATACTACCAAGACGAAACAGTGAATTTTTTAGTTCAGATTGGACACAGATGAATGATTCACCACTGAGTGATTCAGACAAAGCATCATGGGCAACCTATAGACAAGCTCTAAGAGATATGCCTACTACACAAGATTGGGCAAATGTAAAAAATATTCATCAAGTAGTTTGGCCTACACCCCCAGGTGCAGGCGAGCCCGATGCAGCAGTTGCGGCGGCTAGTAACCCATTCCTAGACGAAGAATAAACCAATTGACATAACACTCTTTTGATGTTATAATTAAATATATCAAAGGAGTGTATTTGTATGGCATTTGAATCTATAGTTATTGTTGGCGGCGGCTCTGCTGGATGGATGTCTGCAGCTACTATGATTAAAAAATTTCCCAACAAAAAAATAACACTAATTGAAAGTGCTGATATTCCAATTGTAGGAGTAGGTGAAAGTACACTTGCTTTTATAAGAGACTGGACTCATTATATTGGCATAGATGATAAAGATTTCCTTAGACATACAAACGGAAGCTACAAGTTAAGTATTAAATTTACAGATTTTTACGAAAAGGATTCTGGAGGATTTCATTATCCGTTTGGATCACCATGTGTTAACGAGCATTTTAGTATTAATGATTGGTCTATAAAAAAAGCATATTATCCCGAAACACCTGTAACTGATTTTGCAAACAGCTTTTGGCCAGCAATGGCATTTGTAAACGAAAACACAATACCAGATCGAGACATAGATAATTTTAGATTTAACTACAATACAGCGTTCCATTTTGATGCACAACTGTTTGGGAAATATCTAAAAGAACACTATTGTATTCCAAAAGGTGTAAATCATGTTGTAGGAACTGTAAAAGATATTCAAACAAGTAATAAAGGTATAGATAAAATAATCCTAGAAGATGGATCTGAAATTAGTGCAGACTTGTACATAGATTGCACAGGATTTAAAAGTTTGTTATTAGGTGGCGCACTCCAAGAACCTTTTAAGTCATACAAAGACATACTGCCTAACAACAAAGCATGGGCTGTACAAGTACCATATACTGACAAAGAAAAAGAACTAGAACTGTATACAAATTGCACTGCACTGACCAATGGTTGGGTTTGGAATATCCCCCTTTGGTCAAGAATAGGCACAGGATATGTATATTCTGATAAATTTATTTCTGACGAACAAGCACTAGAAGAATTTAAAAATCATTTAAATTCTAATAAAATGACTGTGTATAATCCTAATAGAGTTACTAATGATTTAAATTTTAGACAAATAAATTTTAGAACAGGCATACACGAACGTACATGGGTTAAAAATGTACTAGCAATTGGATTATCGGCTGCATTTATTGAGCCATTAGAAAGCAACGGCTTACTTAGTGTGCATGAATTTTTATTAGAATTTTGCAAACACATTGATAGACCAAAAGTAAATCAATGGGACAGAGATGTTTATAATGCACGTATACAACAGTTTTATAATAACTTTGCAGAATTTGTAGCACTACATTATGCTCTTTCAATTAGAGACGATTCTGAGTATTGGAGAGACAATAGAGATAGAGTGTACTGTACTGATTTGAACAAAAATCAAAGCGGTTTTGGAGATCTATACTACAAAAAAACAGAAGTAAACGCTCATGCTGATCAACCCGGTATTACCTGCATTTCTACAGGTATGAACTATAATGTCTATACAGAAGTAAATGCTAGCCAACAGACTATAGGACAAGAATTAGACTTAAAAAGAAGGGTAAAAGATTTTAACAGCAATAGAGAGCCAGCAATGCAATACTGGAATGAATGTGCAAGTAGCCAGACTAATGCATCAAAGTGGTTAAAACAAAATATATACAATGAAGAGAAGGATTTAGATTAGTGGCAAATAATGAAACAGCAATGAAGACATTTGTCTCCCCTAGACAACCTAGAACAGATCAAGGGTATGAATTAAAACAATTTAATAATATCGGTGTATTGGAAACAAAACTGCCATTAAATTTGTTTGAAAATTTAAAAAATACAATTAACTCTACACAGGAAGATGAGTTCAATAAAAATTTGCTAGGGCACATGAACGAAGAATATTCCTTAAATCAATATAAAGATTCATCAGGTGCAGATCTACAAGATTTTATTTTAGGAGTTGCAGGTGAATGGATGCAACATAATACTCCATATGTAGGTGGGTTTGAAGAAGTTTCTAAGTGTGAAAAATATGGAATTTATCTTGACTCTTTGTGGGTAAACAAACAAAAAAAATACGAATTTAATCCACTACATCATCATGCAGGTGTGCTTAGTTTTGTTATATGGGTACAAATACCTTATAATCTAGCAGAAGAAGAAGCAGTATTTCCTGAAGTTTCTGGCCAAGAACACAACTGTCATACATCTAAATTTGTGTTTTATTATACCGACACACTAGGAAAAATTATTAACTGTATAATACCAGTAGATAAATCATACGAAGCTACTATGCTTGTATTTCCGGCTGCACTACAACATGCGGTATATCCTTTTTATACATCAGATGATTATAGAATTAGCGTTTCAGGAAACGTGAGATTAAAAGATCTTGACAATATGGAAGGATCTTAAATGCATGTGTTTGAAAATTTTTTACCTACTTGGCTACATAAAAAAGTGAGTGAACAGTTATTAAGTCCTTATTTAGACTGGCATTTTCCAGGTTTCGGCGGGCTTGAAACAGATATAAACAAAAGTAGCTTTGCAAAACAACCTTTTAGTTTAGACTCTAATGTAAATGATTTTCACCAAACTGACTCTCTAATTTATGCGTTAGATTATTGGTTAGAAGAAAACAAAAATATATTTAAACTAGATCATCTTCATAGATGTATGATTAATTTTTATACGCCTGGACAAAACACAGGCTGGCATTATGATATGGACAAAGAAAATTATTATAGTCTGCTTTACTATGTAAATGACAGCGACGGCGGCACAGAGTTTAAAGATAAAAAATATATGCATAAAGAAAATAAAGCACTATTTTTTGACGGTAGGTTAATGCATAGCCCTATTACATCTACAAGTCCTAGAAGGATTAGTGTAAATTGGTTAATGTGCGGAGAACTATTATAATGGTCACTGCATTTGATAATACAATGCTATTGTTTAGCACTCCAGTTTACTATCATACTGACTTTCATAGTGATCAGATACATGACACAACAAAAGAACAAACTAAGGTAACCAAAAACTTAGAAGGTAACTTTTCATCACAAGAACATAATATTCTTGAGCTAGAATCATATCAGATAATAAAGGATAGAATACTACAAGGACTGCACGAGTATACTAGAACAGTATTATCAATAGATGAATCAGTAAAATTTTATATCACACAGTCTTGGTTGAATATAAATCCACCTGATACCAAACACCATAGACATAATCATTCTAATTCTATTATAAGCGGTGTATACTATATAGACGCAGATAAAGATTCAGAAATTACCTTTTGTACACAAAATACAAGTCCAATTACAAGTAATCCAAGCTTTAGTATTCCTGTAAAAGAATATAACTTGGCTAATTCTGGATACTGGACTTGTCCTGTATACAATAATGGAATAATATACTTTCCGTCTACAACACTACATGAAGTTGGTCCTAATAACTCTGATAGAAATAGAATTAGCCTAGCGTTTAATGTTTTTATGCGAGGCGAGTTAGGTACAGATAAAACTTTAAATCACTTAAAACTTGGATAATAAATTATGACGAAAAATAAAAAACGTAGCACAGCATTTTATATAAACGGAGGAATTGGTAGAGTTATTTGTTCTATTCCTGCACTTGAAAAGTTTGCTAGGGAAAATCCAACAGATGATTTTATAGTATGTTCAGAGTTTGCATATGAAGCATTTTCTGGGCATCCGATACTACACAGCAAAAGTTATCCAATTAATGCTCCCCATTTGTTTAGAGATCATATTCAAGATAGAAATTTTGTTTACCCAGATCCATATCATATATGGGAATATTATAATCAAAAATGTAATATATCTCAAGCATTTGATATATGCATTAATGGAAAACTGGACACTGATCTTGCTAAACCGTCATTACATCTAAATAATGAGGAAATAATTACAGCAAGAAGCATAATCGAAAACATGCGTCAAAAGAATAAAAAGCCTGTTTTTATTTTTCAACCTTTTGGAAAAGGAATTACTACACAAGCAATGCAAAGTTCTACAGGCCCTGTAGACGGATCAGGTAGATCATTTACTGTTGAATCAGCAGCTAAGTTAATTAAATTAATTGAACATAAGTATTCTATATTACTAATGAACGAATTTAATGTAGATTTTCTAGCATTAGGTTGTAAGCAAGAAACCTTCTTTGTTGAAAATATAAATTTAAGGAAATGGTTCGCTTTATTACACGAATGTGATGCATTTATTGGGTGTGATTCAATTGGCCAGCACATAGCTCATGTGTATAGTAAGCCAGCTTATGTAGTGTTAGGATCTACATTTGCAGAGAATGTTTCTTATCCAAATAGCGAATGGACTAATATATTTGATTTTAACAAAGATAAAAAAATATATAGCCCAATTCGGATTGTTGAAGATGAACACCCAGATAGGCAGAATGAGAAACTTATGATGCTCACTGATGCCCAGATAAAAGAAATTGCAGATAAGATTACGTACGATATTTAATTGGAGAACAAAAATACATGACAGATAAAAAAGATTTGTGGATTTTAGGAATATCTAGGGGTCATAATGCAGGCGCATGTTTAACAAAAAATGGCAAAATTATATTTGCTATCGAAGAAGAAAGATTAAGCAGGAAAAAATATGACGGTAGTCCTTTTGCAGCCATGACAAAAGTTCTAGAGTATACAGATAAAATTGATTATATGTTTATCTCACATACACAAGATCTATCCACGTCAGGAACAATTGAGTTTACTCATGACAATATGTATACTGGACTAGCCCGTAAATTAGGGTTGATCGACCAATTTGCAGACCCACAAGATCATCCACAAGTTTTTGATTTTGCCCATCAGCATCATAAAATACATGCCGCATGTGCATTTTATCGATCAGGGTTTGACGAAGCTGTTGCAGTAGTTGTCGACGGTTGCGGATCAGTAATTGAAAGAGAATTTACATTTGATAAAAAGTTTCGCAAACGAGATTCTAGTATACACGGCATGTGGGAAATAGAGTCGATTGTTGATTGTAAATATCCTGCAGAGTTTAATCATTTGTATAAACACTTTGGCTGTGCTGAACCTTTGCTAGCACAAAAAGAAAGAGTAAATTCAGACGAACTTAAATACGGTGAAAATGGCAATGTATTTAAAAGTCTATGCACTAGAAATGCAGGTATAACCAAAGTTTACGAAGCGGTAACTAAGTATTGTGGATTTCAAGAAATTGAAGCTGGTAAAACAATGGGACTATTTCCTTATGGAAAACCTAACAATAAAATTCCAAAGTTATTTTCAGATGTAGGAGATTTGCCGCTATCAGATGCAAATGTTGTTGTTCCTTTTTATCCTCGTGGGGCAATGATTAATGATCAACTTTTTGAAGAGCTTGATGCTAGTGATAATTTCATTGAGGAAGATGTGACACTTTTACAAAATAGAAGAGATCTTGCATACGCTGTACAAAAAGAGACTCAAGATCAAGTACTCAATCTTATTTTAAATGCAGTAGAAATGAGTGGTAAAAAGAAAGTTGTATTATCAGGAGGGTATGCTCTTAACTGTGTAGCTAACTATCACTACCTAACTACACTTAACGAAAAAGGCATAGAGTTATATGTTGAGCCAGTATCTAGTGATGCTGGTACTGCTATGGGTATAGCACTATTAGGTTATTATACTATGTCAGAATGTAACGAAAAACTTAATGGCAGAGATCTTTATTTGGGATTTCAATATAATTTAAATGACAACGAAATTAATAGCATAGTGTCAAAGTATGGAGCAGATATAATTGATGCTGATGACGATAAAGTTGTCGACTTAATGACAAGTAAAAATATTGTTGCGTGTTTTCAAGGGCGTTCAGAAGCAGGACCTAGAGCATTAGGCAATAGAAGCTTAATGTTTGATCCTACATTTGAAGATGGCAAAGATTTTGTTAATCAAATAAAGCGTAGAGAATACTTTAGACCTTTTGCAGGTTCAATACTTGCTGAAGATGTACATGAATGGTTTGATTTACGTGGCATGGAAGATAGTCCACATATGATGTATGCAGTATCATGCCAACCTGATATAGCAGAAAAAATCCCCAGTATTATTCATGTTGATGGTTCTTGCAGGATACAAACTGTGACTGAAGCAGAAAATCCTTTATACTATAAGATAATTAAAAAATTTAAAGAACGCACCGGAGTTCCAATAATTTTTAATACAAGTTTTAATCTAGGCGGAGAACCGTTAGTAGAAACTTTAGATGACGCACTTCGAACGCTAAAAGATAGTAAGATAGAATATTTGTATCTTCCTGAATATGGAAAGCTTGTTACTCTAAAGAATACACAAACAAATTATAATATTCTTAATCCAACAAAGTTTACATAAATATATTAAGCTAAAGGATTAATATGTTTAATATCACACAGTACTTGAAAACTGGACTAAAAAATACACTATTGGTTAGAAACAACGGTGGATTTTCACATTCAGGTCCATGGAAACAAGTGTATACAAATACACTTTTAGATCGTTTTCATTTAGGAGATTTTTCCTCGGCAGATTATACAATATCAGCTGACCTTGATACAAACAATAAAGAAATTATAAAAGTTTTAGTGACAGCAACTACTGATACAGCTAATATAGTTGTTTATGCTAGAAATAATACCCTTAGAGATTTAGTTACTTTTTCTGCCACTGTTAATGACAGCTACGTAGATGTAATCATGAATCCATCAGTTACAGACCCTGCAGACCAAAACGTAGGTGTTAAAGTTATACATACAGTTCAGTACTACCATAATCAAAATCCTCTTACTCCATAACACTAGTTAATGATAAATATACTATAAGGAGTAATGAATGCCCACAATAACGAATAGTCCTTTTAGATCAAATTACGGTTTTAAAAGTCCAAGTTTTACAGTAGATGAAGTTGGAAATATTACAGCTAGATCTATTACACTTGAAGTTTCAGATGACACCGAAGTAGCTGCAGATAACAATATTACCGAAGTGGGTGGCAACTTTAGATTAGATGGTGGTGCAACAGATAATCAAGGACTTACCTTATTTAGAACTACACAAAAAACAATTGATATTACTTTAAGTACACTAACATTTAGTATTTTTAGTAATGTTTCAGGCACACCAACATTATATAATGACGGACTGCGGCATTCAGACGGAACAACAGGTGCATCAGCACAAGGAAAAAATAGTGGCAGATTGTTTATATCATTATCGTCATCAGCACCTAATACACTGTATTACGGAAACTCCGATGGAACAATACACGGAATACTAACTGTTTTAGATCCACAAGGTCTATTTAGTGATACAAATATTACAGGAACAACTAATTCAACAAGCACATCTACTGGAGTACTAAAAGTAGCAGGCGGAGTAGGAATTGCACTTAATACTAATATTGGTGGGTCATTAAGTGTAGGTAATATGATTACAGCCAATGGTGGTGTAACAGGAGATTTAACAGGATCAGTTTATTCTGATAACAGTACGTTGCTAGTCGATAGTGTTGCAGGCCAAATCGTAGGACCTATAAATAACAGTACAATAGATAATACCACTATAGGAGCAACAACACCATCTACTGCTGCTTTTACAACAGCAACATTAAGTGGTGCAGTTACAGGAACAACAGCAGTGCCAAACAAAAAATATGTAGACGAAACATCAACAGCGTTTGCAATAGCATTTGGGATATAAAAGAATATGGCAAAAACACAAATAAAAGATTACGTATTTAAGCCAGGAATGAGTGCAACAGGATATGTTTATCCTAATGCATATGCTTTACTTTACGGTAACAAATATTATATACAAAAAGAAGCTACAGCATGGATAGCGGCACAAGTAGCAGCTAATGCAACTGGATTTGCAGGTTACACATATGACGTAGCAACTTGGGAAACTGAGATAAGCAACGTGATAGATGCTTGGTTATGGGACACAAGGTATGGCGGCAACGAAGAAACACGTAAAACAGCAAGTGAGTTTTGGGAAGGAACAGTTTCACAATTTGATGGTGACAGACAAGCTGAAATAAAAACTTATGAAAAAATTAGAGATATAATTAGAGATTTTATCTACACAAATTCATTATATTCTGGCAACCAAACTGATGTAATCCAAGCTACTGATACAAGCGGAGATAACGCCGAATCAGGAGCAATTAATAAAATTAATGAACTTAGTGCAATTGTTATAAATGTTATCACACTAGGACTTGATCAACTTCCAGCACTTGTTGAAAATGGTGTAGGTAATATTAAAGTTCAAGGACGTTGGGGATTGGATGAATTATTATTAATTACAAACACAACAAACAACGAAATTATATATAATTTTTCACAAAGTACAAATGGCGGCACAGCAAAATTAATTACTAAAGGACATGATCCTGACTTTGGAACTTTTTTACAAACTACGGATGCTATTACACAAATTTGGTTTAACTACGATACTAGTTCACATAAATCAACAGATAGTTTACAAGTGTTTGTTGAAAAGGTTGAAAACGGAAAAAGTGTTGTACAAGTAAGACCGTATGACTTTGGTACAGATGCTATTGAGCGTATGAGAATAGCTAATCCGTTAAGTATGCTCGATGCTGACTTTGAGTACGGACTACAGCCAACTAAATGGTCTGCTATTGGTACACTAAGAGGATATCCTAGTGTTTATGAAATACCAGCAACTAATACAGCAGTAGAAAATATTACTACTGATGCAAGTGCAGGAACAAGCGGAGTTGGTGCAAGTTTAATTACAGTAACTACAGTAGTAGCTCATGGATTTAATCCTGGCGATCCTATAACTATTAAAGCACTTGAAAATTCTGTTCAAGGAGTAGCAAGAGCAGAAGGATCGTTTGTTATTAATTCAGTTCCGTCGTCTACTACTTTTACATATTTTGCGAAATCAAAAGTAGGAACTTCTAACGGTGAAGTACTAGTTACAACATATTGCCAGCTAAGAAAAGCAGCGTTTTATACTGGCGCTAGTATTGGACAACCAGAATTTGCTGTTTCAAGTAACGGTTCCAGCGGAGCACTTACATCGCAACTAGCTATAGCTTCAGGAAGTACAATTATACCATTTGACGGTTCAGCACCAGAAATTGGTTCACCACTTACCCATGCTAATATACCTACAGGTTCACAAGTTACACAAATTCTTGATACTAGTGCTGGAGGCGGAACATATCTTACTGGAACAATAACCGATGATGTTGCAATCGGAGCCAACAGAGTATACCTTGAATCTGTTGCAGGAGTAAACCCAAATTTAGCTGCTGACCGCGGTGACGGCACAGCAATTTACGTACAATCAGTAGGAGCAAATTATTTAGACTTTACTGATACTTTTACATCTGCACTAGTTCCAAACAAAAAAACTTACACAGGTGTAACTGGTAATGTTCAAAACCCTGTTGGATCAAGTGCAACATTTAATGTTACGCTTAACCAAGATGGTCCAAGATCGTATGGGATAGTGCTTAATGCCGCAGGATCTGGATATGTTGTAAGTGACAGGATTATTATTAATGGTGTGCTTGTAGGTGGATTAAGTGGAACAAACGATGTTACAATTAGTGTAACTGGAGTCAATGGCTCCGGAGGAATTACAACATTTACGCACTCAGGAGCTCATTGGGATGGCACAGCAACGTATACAGGTCAATCAGCAGTGCTACAAGGAAATGCAGGTACAGGAGCAATATTTGATTTAAATTTTAATGCTGGTGCGTATACTTCAGTTGTACCAGCTACAGGTAATATTGATTATGTTAGTCCAGCATATACTACAGATACAGTTGGTGGTTCTAATGCGGCATTTACAGTAAATAGAACCGGAGCAACATATAGTGTAACTGTAGATACTGTTGGATCAGGATATTTAGCAAACGAAACATTTAGTATTCCTGGTACACAGCTAGGTGGTGCAAATCCTGCTAATAATGCAACTATTACAATTAACACAGTAAACGGTAGTGGCGGAATTACAGGTGCAAGTATAACAGGAACAGCAAACAACACAACAGATGCTTCGTCTGGTTACACAGTTAATGATGTGATAAAAATATTAGGTACAGATATTGGAGGATCATCTCCTGTACACGATTTGTATGTAACAGTTAGTTCTGTCAGCGGCGGAGCAATTACGGGTACTACTACTTCAGGTACACCGCCACCTTTTGTAAAAACCTATGCTGGTATAAACACGTATACATATTCTGGAGCTGCAGGTAGTGGAGCGTTGTTTGATGTACAAAACGCAGCTGGTACATATAGTGTAAATGTTACCCAAGCAGGCGTTGATTATCTACAAAACGAAACATTTACAATAGCAGGAACACTGCTAGGTGGTTCATCCCCTACTAATGACGCAACGATTACAGTACAATCAGTTGGAGCATCTGGAGGCATTACAAGTGCTACTATAACAGGTACAGGATCAACAAACGGCAATACAAGAGATGTAAGTCAAGGAACTAATCAAGTTGGTACCGGAGCAACATTTGATATTGCTGTTGCAGCAGGAGTTTATTCTGTAAGTATAAACAACGCTGGTTCATTGTATGGGCCAGGACAAACTCTTAAAATATTAGGAACTGCATTAGCAGGATCGACACCAGCTAATGATTTGACTATTACAGTTCAAACTGTTGATGCAGATAGTTCAGCTAATTTTTTACTTAATACTATGACCTTTTCAGGCAACGCAGCAACTATCGGCGGACCTTTTAATTCTATCGGCGGAAATAATGACCCAACAAATGGCGTCAATGCAACTTTTACAGTAGCAAAAAACTTTGCATCGTATGATACAGTAACTCCGGCAGCAGGTGGATCAGGATATAAAATAGGAGATCGATTTGTTATACCAGGCACGTCTTTAAGTGGTGCAAGCCCAGCAAATGATATTACTGTCACAGTAAGTCAGGTAGGCGGTACTGGAGCAATAGAAGTAGTAACAAACAGTTATAGCATAGCAGAATACGGAACCAATTTTGATTTGATATCAACTGTAACTATATCCGAAGCGACTACTGGGGCCATAGCAATTAATCAAAATATTACATATTCCGCACTAGCAACTTTACAAGTTACATGGCCAGCTGCACACGGACTAGTTCCAGGAGATACATTTATTGTAAGTATATCTTCCGATGATGCAGGCTCTAACAATCATGCATTAGCAGGCGGTTCGTTCTTTGTAACTGAAGTGCCAAGTATTACAACTATAAGATATCAAGCAAGAACTACAGGTGCTATTGATACAAGCGGAACACCAATTGCAGGCATTGTTTATCCTAGACCAGACAGCTTCTTTGTGCATAGGCCCTATGATGGAGGTGTACAACTAGGTACAGGTGGACCACAACATGGTGCTCAAGCTATACGTCAAAGTAAAAAATATATTAGATATCAGTCCGGTAAAGGTATTATGTACACAACAGGTGCATTGTTTGCACCTAGTTACGATCTACAGTCTGTCACAGCAGACGGAGTTGAAGTTAATTCATTGATTACTATTACCACAGATGATAACGATCATGGTGTACAAGTAGGCGGAGTTATACGTTTGCTAGGTATAGAAACAGAAGGATACAATAGTGGACCTAGCACAGCAGTTGGTGCAGAATTTGACTATATTGTTACACAAGTAGTTGATGAACGAACGTTTAAAGTACGTTCCAAACGTAGACTAGGTAATACTACAGCAGTACTAGGGTTTTCTGCACAAATGAGTGTTGTGAGTTGGCACGGTGCTACTGTACGTTCAGGTATTTTTGACGATCAAAATGGTATTTTTTGGGAGTTTGATGGTACACAAATTAGTGCAGTACAGCGTACAGGTACAAAACAAATTGCAGGTACTATTGCACTAAATATTGATTCAAATGCTATTACAGGAACAAACACAAGATTTAGAGATCAGTTAAAAGCAGGAGACAGAGTCATTATTAAAGGTATGACACATGTGGTAACTCATATAAGCAGTGATACCGCAATGACTATAACTCCAGACTGGCGAGGTGTTGTAAATATTACAGGTGCAAAAGTAGCACTAGTAAGTGATAAAAAAGCAAAACAAAGTGAATTTAATTTAGATAGATTAGATGGCACAGGCCCAAGTGGGTATAATATGGATGTTGCCAAAATGCAAATGATTGGTATCCAATACACTTGGTATGGTGCTGGATTTATTGATTGGATGGCACGTGGCGCAGATGGTAATTTTGTGTTTGCACATAGAATGCGTAATTCAAACGTAAACACAGAAGCATTTATGAGATCAGGAAACTTGCCAGTGCGTTATGAAGTAACAAACGAAGGTCCTCCAGGTAAATTAAAAACAGCAATGACTAATTCACAAACTACTATTGTTTTAGAAGATAGTAGTTTCTTTCCAGTATACGGAACAGTATATATAGACAATGAAGTTATGACATTTACTGGTAATAATAAAGCTACGAATACACTTACTGGAGTCGGAAGAGCAGGTAACTTATTAACATTCCAAGCAGGAGCAGAACGTAGTTATTCTGCAGGTTCGGCTGCTACACACGATGCAAGAACAGGAGTTATACTACTTTCCCAAACAATTACGCCTCTTATTAGTCACTGGGGTAGTGCATTTCTAACAGATGGCGGATTTGACGAAGATAGAGGATATATCTTTAGTTATAGTGAAACAGGAATTGCTGTTAGTACAACAAAACAAACAGCGTTTATGATGAGACTAGCACCTAGTGTTTCAAATGCTATTACCGGAGACCTAGGAGAAAGAGAACTTCTAAACAGGGCTCAATTACTTCTTATGGGACTAGAGGTTACTTCAGAATCAGGATCAGGTGGTATTGTTATTGAAGGTGTGCTTAATCCGCAAAACTATCCACTTAATCCAGCTGATGTGGGTTGGTCAGGACTAAGTGGTGTTGCACAAGGCGGACAGCCTAGCTTTGCACAAATTGCATCTGGTGGTGGTGTTACATGGACAGACGGTACATCGGCTACTACAGCTAACATGACATCTGTTGGTTCTATTACAGGAGTACTTGACTCAGGAAACTATTCAAGTTATAATGGTAGTTCGTATGTCTTTGTAAGTGCAGCAGACTACAGAACAACATTTGGCTCAAGTGATTCTAGCTTTGTAGAAGGTAAATTTATCACAGGTTCAGGTATTCCTAGTAACACAAGAATAGATTACGCTTTTATTAGTGACCCAGGTGACTGGAGCGGAGGTACATACGGTTACTTTAGATTATCGAGAAACACTAATAGTAGTATTGGAGCTAATGCATCAAACCATTTTACTGTTGTTTTTAATTCAGCACTTACAAATAAAAACTTTGCATATCTAACAACAGCTAGTGTTAACAGTGCTGGTACAATTGTTGGAACTGCTGTTACTGGCGGCAACAATGGACTAACATTTCCTGCTAACACGTATGTGAGTAATATCTATACTGTCAGTTGGGGAGGAAATACATTCTACGAAGTTCAATTTAATAACTCTTTCACAGGTACACTAGCACTAGGCTCTGGAACAATTGAAGCTACATTTGAGCAGCCGCCTCATGCACAACCAGGAGAAACTGTGTTCTCATTTATTGCTGTGCCAGGAGAACGTTCTACGCTAGATCTAAAAGACTTGAAAGAACTTACAAATACACCATTGGGTGGTAGAGGTACGTTCCCAAATGGTCCAGATGTGTTAGCTATTAACGTGTACAAAGTGACAGGTTCAGATATTAATTCAAATATTATTATTAAGTGGGGAGAAGCTCAAGCTTAATCTTCGACTAGAGTATTAGTTTGACTGTCACCAGGAATAAGTCTAAAATTATCTTCAACAGAATCAGGTGTGCTTACTTCAGTTACAGAACTCATTGGTTCTAGTGCTTCTAGTTGATGAGGTTGTAAAGGAGGATTATGCCAAGTGTCACCTTCTTTAAGTTCTTTCTCAAACAGTGTTGCATCTTTGGTGTCAATCCAACGAACTATAAATCTTCCACCATTAACGAACCAAGTTTCATCTTTTTCGTGATGAAAATGCATGCTAAACTTTGAACCAGCTTTTTCAAACACCATTATCTTTCCGCAGTATTTGTCATTAGTGGCCCAAATAAGTTCGTAGCCCCAACCTTTTTTAATGTGTCCTTTTAATCTAGTCTTGTCCAAAATTAATCTCCGATATATTAAAACTTGCTGTTATTCTTTCAACGTCACTTGCGAAAGGATATACTTGATGTTTGAGTTCTGCTGGGAATAGATAAATTTCTCCCTCAACAGGATATTTACGATAAAATCCAGCACCGAAACCAGTGTTTACCCATTCTAACATTCCTGGACACCTTGCATTTGATTCTAAAGGAATAGTTATAGGTTCTTGGCTTAGTTCTTTAGGAACCTTGATCATAAGTATTCCGCTAATAAGTCCGCTATGTTGATGTAGAGGATTAAATTCATTTTTTGTCATATAATTAAACCAAATGCCGTCTATAGAAAAATTTAGTTTTCTATAATCAAAATCTCCCCATTTCCACTGGTTTGATTGATTATAATATTTCTTTTTGTGTTCAGTTTCAAACTTTACGTACTCTTGTATATGTGGAGCAAGAATACTTAAAACTTCTTGACTTATGTTGTCTGCAACTCTTTGCTCTTGTATGTTTCCTGATAACTTCTCACCAACTTTAGAGGATTTCCTTGAATTCTCCGCTAGCTCTTGCAAAATTTTTAAATCACTCGAAGTAAATACAGACTGATAAATTTGTGGACTAAATGGTACACTAAAGCTATGTTTTTTTATAAATTCGCCATTATTTTCCTCAATTAGCATTTATATAGTCCTTTATATTAATCCACTGCATATCTATTACACTATTTAATTTGTCTAAATTAGCACAAGTGTATTTTTGATATTGACTTTTAATATTGTCCGGAATTGGAATATATTTAACTGTAGCATTATATTTCTTAGCAATAGTTTGTGCAACAGTTTCAAAACTTTCTGCTACACCGGTGCCAACATTATAAATGTTGCTTGCATCTACTGTAAGCATTTTTTCATGTACTTTGCAAATATCTTCAACAGACACAAAATCTCTTTTGTAATGATCACTAAGTTGAAAAACTTTGATAACTCCATCTTCTTGTGCTTGTTTTGTAAACTTGGTGTAAGGCGAAGCTTGATCGCCTTTGTCATCTTCACCCGGACCGTACACATTAAAATATCTAAAACCTTGTATAAGTACATTGAATTCGTCTTTGTGTTGCTTTATAAATCTATCAAACAAATACTTGCTCCAAGCATAAGGACTTTGTGGTAATAATGGACCATCTTCTGTAAAATGTGTAGTAGGTCCGTAAACACTTGCACTAGAAGCATACTGAAAATTTACACCATAATTATCACATACTTGTAATAATCGCATACTGTATTCAAAATTTTGATCTATAATTCTATCTACATCAGTATATGTTGTGCTTGTGATAGCACCAAGATGTATTACCCAATCATATGTACTAGGGTCAGGAACAGCATTATCTATATATTCCCACCCTTCGACATCATGACCTTGAGTAAGCAAATAATTAGATAAATTTCTTCCGATAAATCCTTTATATCCTGTAACTAATATTCTCATTTACTTGCCTTTATAATATTTGTTGTAGAATATCCTTTTACTTTTGGAAATATTGCAACTTCAGCTAAATCGTTTCCTACTACCGTCTCAACAGTATAGTCACCACCTTTTACAATTATATTTGGTTTGATTTTTTTAATTGTTTCATATGGTGTGTCTTCATCAAAAATTATCACTTCATCGACTATGCCTAGTTGTTCTAGTGTTTCTTTTCTAATTTCTTGGCTATTAATGGGTCTAGTTTCGCCTTTTAAACGCTTAACGCTTGCGTCACTATTAATAGCTACTATAAGCTTATTACCTAAGCTACGAGCATGTCTAAGCAGTTTTAAATGCCCAATATGCAGTATATCAAAACACCCGTTAGTAAACACAACAGTATCTTCTAAATCAGATTTTGATAATATGTATGTTCCAAGATGCTTAACACTTTCAGTTGCACCTTTAGCAGCAAGTTCTAAACACTCTTTAATTGTTTTGTCTTGTGTTAGTCCATATACAAATGCCGCAAGAAAACAATCTCCTGCACCTGTAACATCATTTACTTCTACTTGCTCTGGAAGTATAAAATGTTCTTCGTCTTCAAACTTTGCTGTTACTGCACCGCCTGCATTAGTTGTTATTATATTACCTTTATGTTTATCAAATCCAAATTCTTTATATTCCTTAGCATTAGGTTTAACTAACCATGCTCCTTCATAACATTTACGATGGCGTTTTGGGTCAACAATAACTTTACAACCTTGGCTGTTTATATGCTCTATAATTTGTGTAGAATGTGTTAACACACCTTTGTTATAGTCGCTTAATATAACATATTCATATTGTGAAAAATCACTACGCAACACATTTCTTAGTACAGCTTCACTATCTGCTTTCTCGTCTTCATCTAACCGTGTAACATAATGTCCGTCTGAAATAATTCTAGTTTTAGTACTTCTTGGTTGCTCTGTTTGTACAAGCTTAACATCTACACCTAAACTTTTAAGATTTTCAACTACAAGTCCTGCGCCACCTAACGAAGTTTTCACTCTGTCTAAATTAACAATAGGTACAGGTGCTTCCGGACTTATACGAGTAGAAGTACCGTAGATATATTTGTCAATTATTACGTCACCAAGGACTAAAACTTTCATACTTTATTATACTATCTTTATGTTTAACTGTCAAGCAAATTAATAGTTTGGAACACAGTTTCAAGTTTAGTTAAGTTTATCTTACTTTGAAGGGTATTACGCAATCCATGATGTAACGGTTTGGGCCATTTTGTAAAACTGCACCATGCATATCCATCATGCTCTGCGTTTAGTTGAGGTATAAATTCACTCTGTACTACGCACAAATATGTATGAAAAATAAATTTTTTATCGTTGCTTAAAAAACTTTCTAATGGAAGTGTTTTTTTAATAATAGGAAGTTCACCTATTTCCTCAGATATTTCACGTTTTAACCCTTGCCATGGGGTTTCAGCACCTTCGTTTGTGCCTCCTACTAAGCCCCAAACGTCAGACTTTTTACCATTAGTACGGTGTAAAAATAAAAATCTATTTGTGTCTAGAGTGTAGAATAATGCTCCACTACATACAATACTTGCATCCATACAAGTAATTAGCCAGAGAGGTCAACTCTCCAAGAGCCAACTGGATAGTCACCATCAATACTTAGTAACCATTCATTATTCTTAAATCGATATTGTGTCTGTGTATTTAAATTGGTTATATATGTAGTAGCTGTAATTTCTGAAGCGTCAAATATTATTACCCATTTTGAACCATCCCATTCAACTATATCATTAATGCTTGCAACTAAACCGGTACCATCTGTATTTGCCCATGCACTAGAAACATTTGTTGCACTAGCATCGCCGACGTTATCAAGTAGTAAAAGTCTTAAACCTGATGTTTTAATAGGTGTAGGATCGTAATTTGTAGGATCTATAATATAGTCTACAGAAGTCCTTGCACCGCTACTACTAGTTATAATAGTATCTGCAGGGAAACTATCTGTATCAAAATCAATAGCAAGTATCCCTTCATCTAACGGATTTATTGCAAATGTTCCTGTAACGGTTTTAGAGTTATCGTTACTAGTTAAGAATATTCTACTTACGCCTGCCGCATAAACTCCAGGCAATGCTGTAAATATTTCTCTCCAGTTTTTCACACCAACCATTCCGTTTGCTACAAGTTGTGCATTATTTTGACTCACATATACTCCCCACTGTGCGAAGTTAACATTGGCAGAATGTCCTCCTGCTAATGAATCAATACGTGTACCACGTTTATCTGTAGACGTTCCTGGTTCTGATGTATCGTCATATGCATTGAGCTGAGGCCTTGAAACACCATCTTCAATAGTACCATTTTCTTCATCAAACATACTAGTAATAATATTTGTAATAACACCCATCTTACGTACTTTAGTAGGTGGACTGATATAGATAGGAACACTAAAACTTAGTGTAGCAATATCTATTTCTGTGTCTATACCAACAGGAACACTTCTACTACTCCATTGAACATTTTCAAGATGTACTACAGTTATACTAGTCCAATCTATAAAGTTATCAGTAGTTTGCATTTCTAAACTAGGATTAAATAAAACTAGTATTTGCTCAAGCAATTGCAATTTTTGATCTGTGTTGCTAGCCCAAATATCTGCATTTACTCGCATTAAATAAGGTGTTGGTATTAAACGTTCTACGGTATAAGCTTTACCTTCTGTGTTTAGATATTCTTTATTAACTTCGTCGTATGCTCTTTCACGGATATTAGTTTTTCTAGTATATGTGGCGTCTGTAAGTCTATCTTTATCTAATTCTAGTCCTGTAATATAAACACTAATCCTAGGAGCACTAGGTAATTTATTTTCACTGTTTTCTCTAATAATGTTAGCTACCTGACGAGTCAAATCACCATACATAACAGGTACATCTTTAGTTTGCCCATCACCGTCAATAACAGGAAAATTACTTAGGATACGCATCATTTGTGTAGTGTATCGTCTTATCTGTCCGTCATAAAAATGTTGCATTAGTTATCCTTCTTTGGACGTAGTGCTTTGGATAAGCTTTGTCTTTCCGGCACAGTTTCTCCAGCAATTGTACTAGTAGCACTATTATTAATAAAACTAGCTTTTTGTGTTTGTTTTTCTAAGGTATTACTTAGAGTCATTCTAATATCGTCATTTTGTTTAACCCATCTGTTTCCATCATACTTAAACATTCTATTTGGTAAAAAATCTGTACGTAAAAAATAATCACCTTGTTGATTATCTTGTGGAAATGAAATCCCAAATCCAAACGGTGCTCCATTGGGTGCAACATCTCCTGTGCCAACTAGGTATCCTGAATATCCTTCTCTATCCGGACGATCGCTTACTTCGTCTGCCTTAGTATTAATTTGTGATGCATCTAGGTCATCCTGATCAGCAGTTTGTAATGCAACAGAACCGTCTGGGTTGGTCGCTACTGAATAAAAATGACTTATATCAAATCCGCTCTTAGGTGCATCTTCTTCTGCTTGTGCAACTACAGCTCTATTGATCTGCATTTCTTTTTCGTAGGTAGATAGCACGTCTCTTAATGTATTGCTAGAATTTTCACTAGCTGGTAAGTCTAATATATCTTTGTATTCCTGTGTATCGTATATTTGTTTAAGTTTAAGTCTATACAAATGCGGATACCAAGTTTGTGAAAACCCTTCAGCAGCACGATTTACATCTTCTACAACATAGAATCTTTTAAGTGCAGTGTCATAATCATTAAGTGCATATTCGTCTGATAAATGCGGCAATTCAATTACATCACCACTCATAATCTTTCTACCAAGCGTTTTTACACTACTGTTTATATGTATAGTCATAAACAAAGTGTCGTTACTTAGAAATAACCCAAATTGTGACAAGTCAAAATCAATATCCTGAACATTGTATACAGCTCGCATTGTATATACGTCTGGATCATATTTTCTATCTCTATTCTCTAAGAATAGTAAATCCTGTATATTTGTTTCTTTAACAGCATCGTATTTAGGCTGATCAGCAGTAGATTCAGCAGTAGATGGATTTCTAGCACCTATGTACTTGTGAACGTTGATATCAGTACCGCCGACAGTGAACATTTCTTGAATTTGTCTATCAAGAAAATGATAATCATTACCGCGTTCTGGTTTATATAAAGACAGTCTTGGCATA
>MDTB01236096.1_pt1 | contig 29110 bp, 32 predicted proteins | sample 811161 | NCBI WGS metagenome assembly MDTB01 (sample SAMN05326650, study PRJNA326480) | marine metagenome | isolation source: seawater | place: Mediterranean Sea | collected 2009
AATTTAAGTATATCGCGGGGTGGAGCAGTCTGGTAGCTCGTCAGGCTCATAACCTGAAGGTCGGCGGTTCAAATCCGTCCCCCGCAACCAATTAAAGCTTAACTATGTTAGGACATAAAGTTAACAAATTAAATTTCATTTTACTTGCTTTATTTTCAATTTATCCTTTAGCAATTCTTTCTGGAAATTTTATAATAAATATATTTTTTCTACTTATTGGATCTATATTTTTTTTTAAATTGATAACGAAAGATGCTGATTTTACCCAATATAAAGTATCTCTATATTTACTTTTATTTTTTTTTATATCACTACTAATAAATCTTTTTTTTTCTAACGATTTTTATCTTTCACATCAAAGAGTAATAAAATTTTTTTGGATAATATTCTTTATAATTTCTTTTAAATTTTTAATGGAAAATCTTAATCAAAATTTACAAAATGTATATAAAATATGGTCTATAATTTTTTTAATTGTAATAATTGATATTCTAGTTGAACTATTAACTGGTAAAAATATTTTTGGTCAGAGTGCAATAATGCCTGGTAGAATAGGCAGCTTTACAGGAGAAGATAGTGTTATAGGAAATTACTATTTCGGATTTTCTTTAATCTTTTTGTCATATTTTTATAATTTATCTCAAAAAAAAAGTTTAAATTTATTACTAGCATTAATTCTAATAATAATTTCTTTTTTTATTGGAGAAAGAGCTAATTTAATTAGAACTTTTATTGCAATTTCAATATTTGTATTTTTTGCTTTTAAAATTAATTATAAAACAAAAATTTTTTCGGTAATCCTAATTGTAATTTCAAGCTATTTAATGTTTTTGTTTATTGATGATTATTATAAGGCAAGATATTTTCATCAATTGAAATTAATTTTCACTCCTAATGGATTAACAAAATATTTGGGAAACTCAAAGTACGGCGCTCATAGAAATGTTGCTAAAGAAATCTTTTTAGACAATCCTATATTTGGAGTAGGTATTAAAAACTTTCGAATTGAAAGTAAAAATGAAAAATACAACGATCTAGACCATAAACTGAATCATTTACGTGTTTCTAATCATCCTCATGAGCTATATTACGAATTTTTATCTGAAACTGGAATATTTGGATTATCTTGTTTTTTAATTTTTATTTTTTCTTCAATTATTTTATCTTTAAAAAATTATTTACAAAAAAAAAATATCTATCAATTATCTGGCTTAATAATTGTAATCATATCAATACTTCCAGTTATACCTACAGGTAGTTTTCTCGCCACTTACACATCATCTATATTTTGGATAAACTACGCTATTATGATGGGATACAACAATAAAAATTTCAAATAATAAATTTAGACTTTTTTGCGTCACTTAGAAATGTTTTTACAGTTTCTTTTGATAACTGATCATAAGATTTTCCAAATTTTTCAATCTTTTCAATTATCTTAGGGGGTATTGTAATAATATGACACCGCAGCTGCTTAGCTTGTAGATAATTATAGGGTTCTCTTACACTTGCCCATAATATTTCAACATTTTTAAATTTTTTTGCTAACTTAATGCTTTTAATAAACTCTGGAACTGGATCTTTGCCTACATCTCCTGCTCTGCCTGCAAAAATTGATATTATCACTTTAGTTTTTTTATTAATAACTCTTAAAATTTTCTTTGTTTGTAGGGCTGTATAAACTGCTGTTATGTTTAGCTTAATCCCTCTATCATTTAATTTTTTAATCACTTTACCCGAAAACTTATTTTTTGAATTTATTACTGGAATTTTAACATAGACATTTTTCGCCCAAGTACTAATTTTTATTCCTTGTTCTATCATTGACTTTCTATCATCTGCAAAAACTTCAAAAGATATAGGTTTCTTGTTACAAGTCTTTAAGATTTTTTTTGAATAAGTTTCATAATCCTTTGCGCCTGCTTTTCTCATTAAGCTAGGATTTGTTGTAAAACCCTTTACAATATTCTTTTTATTAAACCTCTTAATTAATGAAAAATCTGCAATATCACAAAAGATTTTTATTTTCATCTTATAACTATAAATTTTTAGTAATATCCTCTGTCATTTTTTTAGCATCAGCAAATAACATCAAAGTATTCTCTTTATAAAACAAATCATTATCAATTCCTGCATAACCTGGTGATAAACTTCTTTTAACAAATAAAACCGATTTACACTTTTCAACATCAAGTACTGGCATACCATAAATTGGACTTTGAGGATCTGTTTTAGCTACTGGATTAGTAACATCGTTCGCACCAATGACAAAAGCAACGTCTGCATTAGCGAAATCATTATTTATTTCTTCAAGTTCAAAAACTTCGTCGTAAGGCACATTTGCTTCTGCTAATAAAACATTCATATGCCCTGGCATACGTCCTGCAACTGGATGAATGGCATAAGAGACTTTTATGTCGTTTTTTTTTAAAGTATCAACCATTTCTCTCAAAGCATGTTGAGCTTGGGCTACTGCCATACCATACCCTGGAACAATTATTACTGATGAAGCATTTTTCATCAGAAAAGCAGCATCTTCAGAGTTTCCACTTTTAACTGGCCTTTGTTCTTTATTTTGATTACCAGAAGATTGATCTGTGGCACCAAATCCACCAAGTATAACATTAAAGAACGATCTATTCATCCCTTTGCACATTATATATGAAAGAATTGCTCCAGAAGAACCAACTAGTGCTCCAGTAATTATTAAAGCAGTATTTTCTAGTGTAAAACCAATTCCTGCTGCAGCCCAACCTGAATATGAATTTAACATGGAAATTACAACTGGCATATCTGCTCCACCAATTGGAATTATTAATAAAAAACCAATTAAAAAGGATACAGCTAACAAGATCCAAAATAAATTTGAAGACTGTGTTGAGCAAAGCAGATAAATTAAAATAATTATAGAAATTAATATTAAAGCATTAAGTGGATGTTGACCCTTAAATGTAATCGGTGATCCTGACATTATTCCTTGAAGCTTTAAAAAAGCAATTATTGATCCAGAAAAAGTTATTGCACCAATCGCAGCACCAATTGACATTTCTATCAAGCTCCCAAGCTTAATATTTCCTGGTACACCAAGATTAAAAGCATCAGGGTTTAAAAATGCAGAAATAGCTACAAAAACAGCTGCTAGTCCAACTAGACTGTGAAAGCCAGCCACAAGTTCTGGCATAGCTGTCATTGGAATTTTGTAAGCAATAAATGCACCTAACAGACCTCCAATTAATAGAAAAATAAGTACATAGATAAACCCACTAGAAAAATTTCCTATTGTTAAGAATGTGACTGATATAGCAATCACCATACCTAAAATACCAAAAAAGTTACCTTGTCTTGATGTTTCTGGCGAAGACAATCCTCTTAATGCTAAAATAAATAATACACCTGAAATTAGGTAAAAAACTGCTGATAAATTTGCAGAAATCATTCTTTATCCTTTTTCTTTTTTTTGTACATCGCAAGCATTCTTTGAGTTACCAAAAACCCTCCAAAAATATTTATTGATGCAAGCGAAATTGCTAAAAAACCAAAAATACTTGAAGTATTAAAAATACTATCTGAGTTACCAGCAAGTCCAGCAATAATTGCTCCAACAATAATTACAGATGAAATTGCATTTGTCACTGACATTAAAGGAGTATGTAAAGATGGAGTTACGCTCCAAACAACATAATATCCAATAAATATTGAAAGAATAAATATGCTCAATCTAAATATAAAAGGGTCTATTTCCATAATTTCATTTTATTAAAGTTTTTTCAATTATTTCATCTTCCAAATTTATATTAATTTTATTATTTTCTTTATCATATAGATTTGAAACAAAATTAAATACGTTCTTTGCATATAAATTTGATGCAGAGGTTGGTAGCTTATTAAGAATATTGCTTTCACCCATAACTTTAACTCCATTTTTTTCAATTATCTTATCAACTTCTGTATAAGCAGTATTTCCACCTTGAATAGCTGCTAAATCATAAATTATTGATCCAGGTTGCATATTTTGAATCATTGTATCTTTAATTATAATTGGAGCTTTTTTTCCAGGAATTAAAGCTGTACAAATTACAATATCAATTTTTTTCAGTGTTTCACTTAATAAATCTTCTTGTTTTTTTTTAAAATCTTCAGATGCCTCTTTTGCATAACCTCCCTCAGTCTCAAGATTTTCTGCCCCTTCAACAGTTAAAAATTTACCTCCCAAACTTTCAACTTGTTCTTTTGATGCCATCCTTACATCGGTGGCGAAAACAATTGCACCCATCCTTTTTGCAGTTGCAATTGCTTGAAGTCCAGCGACACCTGCTCCGACAATTAAAACTTTAGCAGCTGGAATTGTTCCTGCCGCAGTCATCATCATTGGGATAGCTTTTTCAAAGTTTGCAAATGACTCGAGAACTGCTTTATATCCTGCAAGATTTGCTTGAGAAGAAAGTATATCCATTGATTGAGCTCTTGTTATTCTCGGGAGTAATTCTAATGAAAGAACATTAATATTTCTTTTAACTAAATCTTTAATTTTGTCTTCATTATTATAGGGATTCAAGACACCAATTAATGTTTGATTTTTTTTAATTAAAGAACTTTTGTCATCATCAGGTAAACCTAATTGGACAATAACATTTGCATTATTGATAATATCTTTTTCATCCTTCGACATTTGAGCTCCCAATTCTTTATACTCTGTATCTTTAATGCCTAGATGTTCCCCATAATTTTCTGACAATACTACTTTAAAACCTAATGATATGTATTTTTTTGCGATTTCTGGAGTAATGGCTATTCTTTTTTCAATATTTTGATTTTCTAAGATTGAAGCAATTATCATAAGAAAACCTTATAATAAGAATACAGCCATTAAAACTAAAACTAATATAACAGCGACAGTTCCCCACAGAACAAATTTAGTAAAATTATTCCACGTATTTTTATGGTTCTCATTATCCATAAAAATTATTTTTGTCTTGCTTTAAATTTTGGATTTGTTTTATTAATGATATATACTCTTCCCCGTCTCCTAACTAACTTTGAGTTAAGATCTCTTTTTTTTATAGATTTTAGTGAACTTTTAATTTTCATAATTTTTATATGCTGGCAACGACCTACTCTCCCGTGCCTTAAGACAAAGTACCATTGGCGCTGAAAGGCTTGACTTCCGAGTTCGGAATGGGATCGGGTATGACACTTTCGCAATAGTTACCAGCAAGCGTTTTATACTCTAGATATTTGATATGTAAATAAAGATTTAGTCTTAGATTTACTATTATTTTTGAGATTTTATTGATTTAAATTGATAATTTTTATTGAATTTACTGCCTAATCAAAACTTAATTTTATATCTGAAACTGAACAATTTAAAATATATAAATAAATAAACCAAAATATTAAGAGAAACTAAAGTAATTTGCAGTTGAGTATTGCTTGGATTTATAAGACTAATTAAAAAAATTAACACATTATATGAAATAATAACAAATGAAGAAATATTATTAATATTAGTATTTTTAGAATTTATTTTTTTTTTTAAATAAAAAAAAATTAATTGATGAAGATGATTATTGTCAGCATTTATAGGTGATTTTTTAAGACTAAATTTTCTAATAATAGAAAACAAATTTTCAAAACAAGGATACCAAAAAAGAAGAACTATAAAATATGGTGATAATTGTGGATTCATCTCATAAATTTTAATTAATAAAAATCCACAAAATAAACTTAAAGCATATGAGCCACTATCACCCATAAATAGTTTATTATTGATATTTAAGATAAATAGAAAAACTAAAATTATTAGAAGAGAAACTATCAGGTTTTTTTCAATCCCTAAACTTGCATAAATATTTAAATATAAAATTATAAATATTATAGAAGTAAAGTAACTCAACATTAAACCATTAAGACCATCAATAAAATTTGATCCATTAATTAGTACAAGCAAACAAAAAACAGAAAAGAAATACTTAAAATAGATATTCTCTAAAAGTATATCTAAAGCATAAAACTTTGTATTTTGGATCTTAATATCTAATAAAAAAACAAAAAAAATAATAACTAAAGATTGGATTAAAAATCTTAACTTGGGAGAAGATAATAAATTTATATCCGATATAAAACCAACACAAAAAATAGAAAATAAAAAAAATAATAATAAAAAATTATAACTATTAAAATAGAATAAAACCAAATAAGTAAAAATTAAAAAAATTCCACCTGACAAAGGTACATTTTTAAATCCAGAAAACTTTTGATGTTTGAAACCTTTATCGTTTGATAAAAAATTTAATTTTTTGATTCTATTGTTAGTAAAAAAAATAATACTTGATATAAATAAAGTTATTAAGATTAAGTTCATCTTTTATTTAAAGAATTTAAACTTAAAATAAATAAATATAAAAAAGACTTTAAAAAATTAAATTTCATATACTTATTATACAAAGTAAATCCATCCTTAAGCCTTTGAAGTACTGATGAGGAAAGAGAATTATCTAACTTTCGCCAAGTTGTTAAATTTTCGTCTAAACTTCCAATTTTAATATTTCTTTTAAGTATTAAAAGCCATAAAACAAAATCTTCCTTAGTTTTCAGTGGAGGAAATTGACAAGTTTTTGAAATTAATTTTTTTTTCAACATAACTGTAGATAAACCAATATCACATGAAAATAACAATTTTTTATAATTTTCAAAGGCTCTTCCTCTCATAATCTTTTTATTTTTTTGGTTTTCACTTAATATCTCATAACTTGTATGACTTACCTCAAGATTATTTTTAATCATATATTTCAACTGTAATTCAATTTTTTTTTTTTCCATAAATCATCAGCATCTAAAAAAGCAATGAATTTACCTTTTGCTGTTTTTATACCAATATTTCTAGATCTACCGGCACCTAAAGACTTTTTGTTAATAATTATTTTAATTCTATTATCTAAATTTTGGAGCTTTTTTATTATACGAAGTTCCGATCTATCTTCATCATCATAAATTATTATTATTTCTAAGTTTTTATGTGTCTGATTCTTAATTGACTTAATAGTTTTTCTTATGAAATTTTTTTTTTTAAAGTATGGAATAATAACTGAAACAAAAATCATATATATTTTTTAACTCTTCTTATATGGTCAAATTTTTTGGATAAAATTAAGTTATTTTTACATATAATTAAGTTTTTAATTTTATTATTTTTTGCAATTTCAATATTTTTTTTCCATTCAAAAATATTTTCAAAATTATTTATTAAATAGGCATTTTTATGTCCAATTACTTCTCTTAACACCTCCAAGTTTGATGATATGATTATTTTACCTACAGCTAAATAGTCAAAAAGTTTAAGTGGTGATGTGAATTTTGAAATATCATCAACTTCTCCAGCTGAATGCAATTTTTTTGTATATGGAATTGTTAAAATATCCATTTTCATCATTATTTTAGGTAAAGATTTATATGCCACATGTGCACTGAAAAATAAATTACGGTTTATATTTTGAGTTCTAAGTTTTTGTATCTGTTTTTTATTTCCTCCAAATATGTAGTAATCATTTTTAAGATCAATTTTAGACAATTTTATTAATGTCTTAATCCCTTTTGAAGATGATATCGAACCAAAATATCCTATCTTAAGTCTTTTATTGTAGATATTTCCTGGAAACTTACTAACCTTTATTGAACTACCACTTGGCAGGACAGTTATTTTTTTTGCTTCAACTAAATATTTTTTTATAAATAAACTCTTAACTGAATTTGAAATTGCTATAATATTGATTAAACTTTTTTTATTTAAAAAATTTGTATATTTAAGTAAAAGCTTAATTATTTTCCCCTCAATATTTGTATCATGATGTATCTCTAAAATTACTTTTTTTCTAAAAAGTAATAATAAGTAACAAATAAAATAATTCCTAGTGATAATGATTGGTTTTTTTTTTCTTAAAATATAAAATAAACAATAAAAACTATATAGATAAAATTCTATACCTTGAGGAAAATTTTTAATATTTGAAAATTCTTTAATCTTTATGTTTTCTTTTATACCATAATATTTTTTAATTGATTCCTTTTTAGAACCAGTGCCGGGCTTGACTAAAGTAACCAAATTTTTATTTTTTATTAAGCTTTCACAAGTTTTTATAATTTGTAGAGAACTTGGAAGCTCAGACGGTATAGCAGAATAAGTTATGTAAAAAATATTTTTCATAATAGGTTTCATATATTCTAAAAATTTGAATTGTATTTAAATTGGTTTTTGGTGTTATGTTTACAAAATAAAGAATTTTCATTAAGATATTTTTTTTAAAATTTTGTTAGTTGACTCGATAATAGTCTCACTATCAGTATTAACAATAATTTTTTTATGATTAGTATTTTCATATTTAATTTTTGAATTAAAACCAATTAAATCTTTTATTAAATTTTTTTTTGCTTTTTCATATAATTTTTTTGTGTCCCTATCAATTAAAGTTCCTAATTTACATTTTGTATAAATCTCAAAATAATCTTTACCAAATTTTTTATACGCGAAAACTCTTGTTTTTTTTAATGGAGAAATTACTGATACAATTACATAATCATATTTATGTTTTATTTCACTTATATGTCTTATTATAGAATAATTATTTTTAGTAATTTCATTTCTGTTAAATTTTTTTACATTATTTTTTTTTCTAAATAAATCACCATCAATCTTTTTTATTTTAAATTTTTTTTTCTTTAATTTATTAGCAATTAAGTCTGCCAATGTTGTCTTCCCAGCTCCAGATAAGCCTGTGAACCATAAAATTTTACTTTTCATAATTAAGATGTTTTACCATAATTGTAAAATTCTTTAGCCTCAAATTTAAAAAATTTTATTTCCGTTTAATTAAAAGAGTTCTATCTGAGAGAAATTCACAATTTAGTTGTTGTTTTATTTTTAATATTTTTTTTAGTTTATCAATTTTGAGAAGTATTTTTTCTTTTTCAAATGGTGGAAATTTAAAGTTTTTATTCTTTTCAGTATCATTTTTGACAAATCTTCTAAGTGTTCCATTAAACTTCATAATTTTTAAACTTAACTTAAATAAAAACCAATTGTTAGATTTTGATAGTCCCTCTCTGCCTATATTCTCCCAGATTTTAAGTATTTTTTTTGAAGCAGTTTCTTTTTCATCTACAAATATTTTTTTAACAAGTATTTTGGGAAGTGGTTGATTTAATTTTTTTGTTTTTTTTGTTTTTAATTCTTTTAAAAAAATATTATTGACTTTTTTAGATAATTCATGAAGTGAAGTTACTTTTTGCCCAAGATCATTAGCTAATTCTCTTGAAAAATTAGCTTTAAATGGAGAATAAGTAATTATTGGTTTTTCAAAAAAAGAAGCTTCTAAAGCTGTAGTGCATCCATTATGTAATATTGCAAAAGCATTTTTAACCCATAAAGAAACACCATCATCTGCAATAACACTAACATTTGGAATTTTATCAAGTAAAAGTTTCCATGTTTCTAAACTTTCTGAAGGATGCGGACGTAAAACTATATGATAATTTTTATTTTGATGTGAAAGGTATTTGATTGCCTCAATAAAATATCCTATTAATTTAAATTGTTCACTTTCTCTCTCTATTAATTTTTTTAATAATTCTGGTTCTCTATCTAGGTAACCACCACTTTTACGTTTTTTAATTCTTTCATACAATGATTGAACTGCTAAGCCTGCACCAAAATTAGAGGGGATTAAAAGAAATGGTTTATTTAAATTTTTAATTTTTTTTTTCCAATAACTAAATAAATTTGGTCTCCATAGATCAACTCGGGGTGAGCCAGTCATATGAATTTTATTGATATAATTTGGAAAATTTTTTTTTAAAGTCTTAAAATCTTCTGGCCCCCAAGCAAAAACTGCTGAAGCTTGCCCAATTGTTTTTTTACTATACCTGGTTTTAACAAATCTATTGTAACCATAATCAACCAAACCACCCTCCTCATCAATACTTGTAATTTTACACCCAGAATTAAGAATTTTACTATGTTTCATAATCTTTGTTTTTCCTGGAGTTAGTGATTTAGTATGGAATATACCTGGAGTAAGTAATTTTCTTTGTAATCCTTTTATAATTGACTCTTGATCTGAAATAATAACTTCGTGACCCTTTGAAGAAGCTAAAACTGCTAACAAAAGTTTATAATCAAGTTCTCTGGCTAAAGCTTCAAGGTGAATGTATATATTCATTTAAATTAGGATTAATTTAACAAAACATTATAGGTTTAGATAAAAAATTTCAAATTATAAAGCTCTATAAAAAAAATTAAATTTTGATTGATTTTCTTAATAAATTATAATCCTTAATATTATCTATTTCGAACCATTTTTTTTTATAATTCCTTACATATATTTTACATATATTATTTTTTAAAATTAATTGAAATAAAGCTGTAATATCAATTTTATTCAAATTTTTTATATCTTTAAAAAGATGTTGTTTAATCTTACCCCACGTGAAAGGATCGATTTTGAAAACACCCATATATTGACCTTGGATATTTTTATAAGAATTAGTTCTATCTCCAATTTCTAAAAGTTGATTTTTACTGTCTACTTTAAAAGTTTCTAAATCTTTAAGAGGTTTATTAAATCGTTCTTGCCAGTATTTTTTCCAAAATTGAAAACTTAAAATAACTATTCCTCTTTTTATTTTTGATTTTTTCAAAATTTCTATTGCTTTTTTATCATACAAAATATCAGCATATGAAATAATACATTGATATTTTGATAAGATTTCATCGGCACAATTTAAACTTCCAAAAATATTAGTTGTTTTCCATTTGTCATTTTTAATTTTATTGATTTTTTTAAATTGATTAAATTGATCACTTTTGTATCCAGTAATAATAGTTATTTTTTTAAAACCCAGAGACTCAAAATTTTCAATGACTTTATCGATAAGTCTTTTTTTTTTATTAATCTTAATAAATGATTTAGGTTTATTTTTTGTTAATCTACCCATTCTTGAACCTCGACCAGCAGCGAGTATAATTGGAATAATTTTGTTTGATTGTAATTTTAATTTCATTTTAAACTTTAAGCCTTATATAGTATTATATTAAAAAATATCTATGAATTACTGCAAGAGTTGTATCATGCCAGATACTCGACCAGATCAATACCTTAATAATAAAGGTATTTGTAATGCTTGTCTGAGTTTTGCTTTACAAAAGGAAATTGACTGGCACAAAAGAAAATCTGATTTATTAAAAATTATCAGTAAAAAAAAATTAGATAAAGATAAATGGAATTGTGTGGTTCCAGGTAGTGGTGGTAAAGATAGCACTTATCAAATTATTAGAGCAAAAGAATTAGGATTAAATCCAGTATTTGTTACAGCCTCAACTTGTGATTTGTCAGATGTAGGGAGACATAATTTAGAAAATATTAAAAAAATTGGGTTTGATGTAATAGAAATTTCAAATAATGCAGAAGTTAGAGCAAAAATAAATAAAATCGGACTTGAGTTATTAGGAGATATCTCTTGGCCTGAACATGTTTCTATTTTTACTGCACCTATAAAATTTGCTCTTGCTTATAATATTCCTTTTATATTATGGGGAGAGAACCCTCAGATGGAATATGGTGGACCAAAAGATGCACTAAATAATAGTATTTTAGATCAAAAATGGATGGAAGAATTTGGTGGGCTAATTGGATTTAGAGTTTCTGATTTAATTGAAAATCATAATTTTAAAAAACATGAATTAGAAATTTACAACTATCCCGATAAAAAAATTTTAAAAGAAAAATCAATCACTGGAATTTTTCTTGGATATTACGAAAGATGGGATTCTTTAAGAAATTATGAAATTTCAAAAAATAACGGATTTTTAAATTATGAAAATAAATTAGAGGGATGCTATTTTAATTTTGAAAAAATTGATAATTATCAACATGGAATTCATGATTACTTTAAATATCTTAAGTTTGGTTTTGCTAGAGCAACTGATCAATTAAGTTATATGATTAGAAGAAATAAGATAACACGTGAAAATGCTATAGATCTAGCACAAAAACTAGAGGGCAAATTTCCTAAATCGTATATGGGAAAATCCTTAGAGAAAATTTTATCTAAAATAGGAATTACAGAAAAAGAATTTGTTAATATATGTGATAATTTCACAAATAAAAAAATTTTTAAAACAGATCAAGGTGGCAAATTAATTAAACTTGACGATGGTTCATTAATAAAATTAAAGTATGACAATTAAAGTAGCCATTATTAATTATGGAACAGGAAATATACGATCTCTTTATAATAGTTTAAAAAAAATTAATATCGAGGCAGAAATAATTTCAGATCCGCATTTAATTAATAAATTCGACAAAGTATTTTTACCTGGAGTTGGATCATACAAAGATGCAATCAATAAAATAAATAGAATTGGTTGGGATAGAACAATCAAAAATTTTTTATCGAATAAAAATAATAGTTTATTTGGAATATGTGTAGGAATGCAGATTCTAAGCACATATGGATATGAGCATGGAAAATCAAAAGGTTTAGATATTATAAAGGGAGAAGTAATAAAAATAGATACAAATGAGCATAATTTAAAACTTCCACATATAGGATGGAATAACATAAAAATTTTGAACAAAAATTTAATAACTGAAAATTTAACTCATGATGCAAATTTTTATTTTGTGAATAGTTATTCTTATAAAATTGATAATGGTAAAGAATTAATAGCAACAACAAAATATGGTATTGAGTTTCCATCAATCATAAATAAACAAAATGTATTTGGGACTCAATTTCACCCAGAAAAAAGTTCAAAAGCAGGAATTCAAATACTTAAAAATTTTATTGATGCTTAAAGTACGAATAATTACTACGATGCTATGGAATGGTTCAACGCTTGTAAAAGGTAACAGATTTGAAAATGAAAAAAGAGCTGCTGGATCTCCACTTACAACAGTAAATATCTACAATTCAAGAGATGTAGATGAGATACTTTTTTTTGATATTTCTAGAAAAAATAAAATAATTGATAAGGATTTTATTTTAAGCATTACTGATTGTGTAAGTGTCCCTATAACAATTGGAGGTGGAATAGAAACTACTTCTCAGATGGATGATCTTTTTGAGTACGGTGCCGATAAAATTGCAATTAACAGTATCATTTTTAAAAATCCTAATATAATTAATGAAGCCTCAAAAAAATTCGGTTCACAAGCAATTACTGTTTCTATCGATGTAAAAAAAATTAATAATAAATATAAATGTTACCACAATTTAGGTAAAATCAGTTCAGATAAAGAATTAAAAGATTTATTAATAGAATGTGTTGATAGAGGCGCTGGTGAAATAGTAATTAATTGTATTGATCATGATGGATTAATGAAAGGTTATGATAATGAATTAATTAAATTGACATCCTCATTAGTCAATGTTCCTATAATTGCATCTGGTGGTGCAGGTAATTATGAGCATTTTTATGAAGCATATAAAAATGGTGCTGACGCTTTTGCGGCTGCTAGTATGTATCACTTTACTGAACACACTCCAGCTGAAGCAAAAAAATATCTTTTGAAAAAAGAAGTTCCTATTCGTGAGAATTTTATTATAGACTAATAAAATAATGAAACGAATTAATATAAAAAAAACAAGTCTTTCAGATAAACAAATTTATTTTGATATCAGAAATAATAATAAAAATAGAAAAAATTCTTTAAATTCAAATAAAATAAAAATAAATGATCATAACAAATGGTTTAAAAAAAATTACAAAAATAAATATTATTTTACTTGTTATAAAGACAAATCAAAAATCGGTTATATAAGAGGTGATATATTAGGAGATACAATAATTGTATCTATAGCTTTAGTCAATGAAAATCAAAATAAGAACGTTGGATCATATTGTTTAAATTTATTTGAGAAAAAGATAAATATAAATTGTATATTAATAGCTAAAGTTAAAAAAAAAAATCGAATGTCAGCTCACTTTTTCGAAAAAAATGGATTTATTAAACTAAGTACCCTTAAAGATGTATTTACTTATTATAAAATTAAAAATAATTCTTCTATACAATACTTAAATGCAATTAATAAAATAGAAGATGTACGTAAAAATAATAACATAAACTGGATGAACATACTTAGGATTGCTTTTAAAAGCTCTCCAGAACAAACTTCAAAAGTTTTTAAAGGAATTCATATAAGTGATAAAAAAATAAATAAGCTCACAAAAAAACTATTTTAAGATTATAGATCTTTTTTTTTTAGAGGGGTGGCGTAACTGATATTTCTTTTTGCAGTTTTACCTAATATTTTTTTTAGGAATTTTGGCTCAAGACCATAATTAGGTCTAATAACTTTAAGATTTTTTTCAGAAAAAATTTCCCCTTTTTTTATATTCTTTTTTGCATATATGGATCTTTTGAAAACTTTATGTCTTTTTTCAGATTTAGTAAGACCATAATATATTTTTCCCAAACTTAACCAGGCATTTTTAGACTCTTTAACTAAAAGATTAAAATCTTCTGGATCCATAGAAAATATGTCATCTAGCCCCCCTCCAGATTTATCTAATGTAAAGTGTTTTTCAATTATACTTGCGCCATAAGATATTGCTGAGATTGCAGCTCCAATACCTGGAGTATGATCACTTAAACCTATTTCAATTTTAAACCTATTTCTTAAATCTAAGACAGTTTTAATATTACTTTCTTCAATTTTAGCTGGATATGAGCTTGTACATTGTAGAAATGCAAAATTATTAAATTTCTTATTTCTTAAAAATTTATATAGATAATTTATATCACTTAAGGTTGTAGCGCCTAAAGAAATAATTAATGGTTTTTTTTTAGAAATTACTTTTTCAATTAATGGAAGGTGATTATTTTCAAAAGAAGCAATTTTGAAAGCTGGAACCTTAAAAGTAGTTAAAAAATCTACTGAGGCTTCATCAAAAGGAGTGCTAAAACAAATAATGTTATTTTTTTTTGCTTCTTTAAATATGTCTTTATAATAACTATAAGGTAAGGATCCTTTTTTATATAAATCAAATAGAGTCTTTTTATACCATAAGCTTTTTTTATCATTAATTGTAAATTGAGACTTCCTAGATTCTAAAGTTAGTGATTCTGCTTCATAGGTTTGTAATTTAATTGCATCTGCTCCAGCTTTTTTAGCCTCTCTTACCAATTTTAGAGTTCTTTCAATACTATTATTATGATTAGCTGAAATCTCAGCAATTATAAAAGGTGGTCTATTAATCGAGATTTTTCGATTTTGTATTTTCATAATTTAGAAAAAAATAATTTAGCAATTTTAATAAGTTTTCTATTAAATTTTTTCTCTCTTTCGGGATGCCACATCCAACCAAGCCAATTATAATTTTTATGTTTAATTGCTTCAATTTCTCCATCATCAGATTTTGAAATTATTTCGAAATTATTTCCTAATTTAGATATTGAAAAATTATGAAAACTATTAACTTTAGTTGGATAAAGTTGATTAACATTATCTAATTTATGGTATTTTCTTACGTGATTTTTAACTTTTCTTAAATTTCCACCCTCATGTTTATTCATTATTTGTGTTCCATGACAAATACCTAATACTGGAATTTTTTGTTTTTTTGATAAATCTAAAATTTTATTTTCTAGTAAATTTCTAGTTTTTTTAATATGTGTGTCATTTCCACCAGACAATATAAAACCACTAAATTTATTTTTTTTAATAACTTTTAGATATCTTAAATCATTAGGAATTAAATGTGGATCATAACCCAATTTATATATCCATTTTATCATATTAAAATCAATTCCATTGCGTAGCTCTTTTTTATTATAAAAAGTATCGTAGCGCATTGTAACAGCTATAATTTTTTTAAGCATTATTAATTAATTTTATTATTTTTTTACTAATCTTAAATACTGTTAAATTTTTTTTCCATTTTAAATATAAACTTGGATTATTTGGTTTATCAAAATTAATATCCAAACCAACTATATTACTTATTTCTTTATTCTTAAACTTTTTATAAAGACCTTTTGGATCTCTTTTTTTAAGTTCTTTCATTGGAACATCTAAAAAAACATCATAATAATTTTTAATTTTCTTATATTCATTATGAACTCTTGATTTTAAAGACATTGTAGCAATAATCACAAATTTTTTTTTGTCATATATATATCTCTTACACAAATTTACATACATTAAACCTACTTTTGTTCTAGAATTACTTAAAAAATGATCCAATTTTTTTATTTTCAATTTGTTTCTTAATATGTCACCGTCTAAAAGAATTATGTTGGAGTATTTTTTTTTGAGTTCATTGTAGATTATTTTAGAAACTGTTGTTTTTCCAGAGCCTGAGAGACCTGTTATCCATAATAGTCCAGGTTTATACTTTGTTTTTTTCATTTACTTAAGAATTATTGTTTTTTTATTTAAACAGTCTATTTCTATTTCTGAGCTATTTTTTAATTCATCAAACTTTTTTTGCCCACAACCTATTACTGCAGGAATATTTAACTCAGCGGCTCTTATAGCCATATGGGAATTAGAGCCACCAAATTGAGTAGCGAATCCTTTTATTTTTTTTGTGAAAATCCAATCAAATCCTGGATCTGCATTTTCAATTAAAATGATTTTATTTTCAAGAGAATTTTTAAATCTATTGCTTAAGTTCAAAACTTTTCCAGTTACTCTATTATTAGTAATAAAATTTGGAACATTAAACATATATGGAATAACATCATATGCACTGCTATCCTTAATTACTTCAGGTAAAAATATTTTTAGATTATTTTCATATTCATTTTTTCTTTTTAAATAAAGTTTAAAGTTTGCCTTATCAGTTAAAATTTCGTTAATTGAAAAATATGAAATTATTTCTTTATTTTTTAATCTATTAGGAATAATTTTAATTAACAACTTAAATATATCATCTATACTTTTAGAAAAAACAAATTTTGAAAATTCTCTTAATTCAATTGATCTAATAATATAGTTTATTAATGTTTCGTAGTCTAAATCAAATTTTTCTTTAGTTAATAAAACATTAAATTTATTTATTTCCTTAATATTTAATTTGAATTTGTATTTTTTTGATAAGAAAGATTTTTCAAAAAAAGTATTTTTCATTTCTCTGTAATTTTTGGAAGTGATATCGTATGCTCCAGGTCTCAAATGACCATATTTTTTAAAAAAAAATGATTTAGTCATCTTTTTTTTAATTACTAAATTAATATCTTCAAGGAAGATAGATGTGACTGTATTTACAACTTTTTGTAATTCTATTGACCTTTTTTGACTTAAAACCTTTTTATTCACCAAAGAGTCAATTAATCCTTTGGCAACAAAACCATGCCTTGCAGCTTGTGCAAAAGGAATAATTCCATATTGTTTACAATTTTTAAGGATTAATTTTACACTTTCTTTATTTTTTTTTCGTGATTTTTTAATGGAAAATTTTTTTTGTAATAAGCTTAGGTAATCAATTTTCTTTGAAATTTCATCTAAACTTACATCGTTACTTTTATTAATATTCTTAATAAAAATATCTTTGTATAAAAATTCTAATTTTTTTTTTATTTTAGAGCTGATTTTATTTGGTAAATAACTGTTTAATTTTTTCTTAATTTCAAAATCATAAGCTGTAACCGCTACCTCAAATTCAACTTTATCGTAAAGAAAAGGACTTTTTTTTAATTTTTCTATCCAAAAATCAACTATTTTATTTTTATCTTTAATAGTTACTCGCTCAGGTAAAAAGGAAAAAAAGCTTTTTCTAACATCAATGTAAGGTTTTCCTGAATATAAATTCATTAATTTTTTATTCAAAATTTTAGAATATCCCATTTTTTCTCTAGCTATTGCCCAACTTTTATTAGTTACTAAATTTGAATAAATTGATGAAGATAATTTTTTTGGATTCTTACCAATTATTTCTGCTGGATTCCAATCAGACATTTGAGCTAAAATTTGATTTTTTTTTTTGAAATGTTTGATTAAATGTTTTTTATCATTCTTAATTTTTTTATCTAAAATTTTATTATCTATAGTCCACTTTGAAACAGTAGAGATATTTCTAACCTGCAACAAATAAATTTTTAAATCTGTATCTACTACAAATTCTATATCAAGATGATTATTGTTAATTTTTCTTTCTAAATCTAGAACGCAATTTAATAATTTTTGAAATCTTTTAGATTTTAAAGATCTTAATCCTTCTCGATAAATAATTAATTTTTTATTAGAGCCCTCACCATAACCCGAAGTAACAGTATCGGTTTTTTTTGAATTATCATCATAATTTATTATATAATATGGAGATCCGTTTATTAAATCATGTGTAAAAATAACACCACTCATTGATACTTTTGTTATTTGTTTTTGAATAATTACTTTGTTGTTCTGATTTTTTTTTTTATAACTGTTAATGACTTTATTAATTAAAATTTCTAAATTTTTTTTATTATTAGGATTTACTCCTAAAATTGATAGATACTTTCCTGCTTGCGATTGATTTTTCAAATCCTCGTCAAACGAGGAAGATCTTATAGCAATTTTTGATTTGAATTTTTTTTGTATAATCTTGATTATTTTCTCTTTTGAAATTTTCCATTCATCAGTTTTAAAAACGTATGTCTTTGGTATTAAAAAATTTAAATCATAGTTTTTTAATTTTAAAATAGTATCGGCTTTCGAATCTAATTTCATTATGTATAATTTTGTTTTCCCAATCCTGGAAAAAGCTTTTGCTTTAAGAGTCTTGGAAAATGGCAAATCATCACAAAAATTGAAAATAAATATGCTATTAAAGAAATATGATTTGATTTTGATAGCTTTAATTTTCTAAATCCAGAATATCCTAAAGCACAATATATTGACCATGTACCACTGTTTAAAGATGCCTTTCTTTGGTTTTTGATATCAAAAAAATAGTTATCATCTAATTCTTTGAAATCAACTTCAAATGAATTTTGTTTTTGAATTACTTTATCAATTTCGTTAATTCTACTTTTTATATAATTGATTTCGTCCTCTCTTAATATCTTTTTATAATACATGTTAGGTTGGGAGTTAATCCCGTTATTTTTACCTTGTTGAGAATTTCCAAGCCATTTTTTCCCACATAATGTTGGGGATAAAAGATTGCTCTCATAATTTACATTTAATTTATTTGATAGTATTTTCATTGAGTTTGAAGGTTCTTCTACTAACTTTTCAAATCGATAGGTAATTAAATTATTTTTTAAATTGGTATTTTCTTGAAGAAGCTTAATCCTACTAATAGAAATCAACCAAGTATTTATAATTGAATTCAAATCATAGATATCAAATTTTTTTATCAAAAAATTTGGAGGTAATGGTTTAGCAAATCTTTTGGACCCAAAAAACCGTCTAGCAATTCTTGTCTTTTCTGCTGCAACATATCCAATACAATCTCTTATAGGTACTAATATAAATGAATTTTTAAACTCATTAAAATATTTATTAAAGTCAGACAAAAATAAACCACCGCTGTCATGAGTAACCACATACTTTGGATCATTAAAATACGCACCATTATCCCAACTTTCAAAATATGCTTTATGTTTACCTTCAAATAATTCCTGATTAGATTTACTTCCAGTACAATATTTGATTAATTTTTCTACATAAAGTTTATGATTGAAATCTGTTTCAACTGATTTTTCGTAAAATGCTTTTTCAAGATAGTTTTTTCTAATTCCAAATTTACCACTAGTTTCTTTACCCCATTTATAAGAAACAACTTCTTTTTCAGCATCAAAATATTCGACTGGATTAATATTTTCATTAAAATCTGGGATGTAAGTGGGTGTACCTGTTACTTTATCTATAAAACCATAAGATGTATTGTCAAATTTAAAACCAACCTCCATAGGATATGAAGCAAAATCTTTATGACCATCAAATAATCTCGCTAACAAAGAGCCACCGCTTCTATTAATGCCAGCAATAAACACGAAATCCATTAAAAAACCTTTGTTTTATTCTCGTATTGGTAAATCATATTTTTTAAAATATCTCTAAATTTTGGAGACAAATTTTTAAATATCTTTTTTTTTATTTTTGATCGATTTAAATAATCTATTTTTCTTGGAAATTTTTGATCTCTCATAGCTTGATCAAGATTGCTTGATAATTTTAATTTAAATTTCTTTGAAATTTTTTTTAAGACTTCTTTTGTATCTAGAATAATATCATCGAACTTTATTAAGATTATGCTATTTTTCTTTTTTGATAATCTATAATTTTTTTCAAATAAAATTTTTAAATTCGATTGCATCAAAACAATTTTATCCTCCTTTGATTTGCAAAATTTTAGTTTATTTTCAGATCCTTTTAAAAAAAAAGGTAATATTTTATTCTTATAATTAATCATAATCACATTACTTTTTGGAGTTTCAAAATATCTATCAACGTATTCTTTTTTAATCCAAGAGTTTACAATATCAACTGGATGACGACTAATGTTAATTATTTTTGTTTTGTCAAAAATGTTTTCAAATAACTTCAAATTAACAAGCCCTTCATGGAATAAAATTGGAAAATAATTTTTTTTCAATACTTTTTTTTCAAATGAATTAGATTTATTCATCATCATTCTTTTTTTATAATTAACATCGCCTTTATATTTTTTGATATTTGTTAAATCATTTATTCTATTATTCAAATTCCGACCATAAATTTTATCAAAAACCTCTTCATTAAGAGCGCTAATAATCAATTTTTTGCTTATCTTGTCATCAATCAATTTAAGATAATTAAATATAAATAAGTTTTCTGTAATTGTATTAAAAAAAAATTGCTCACAATTTTTCATTGATGAGATGAGTGGTATTAACCCTGTTTTGCCACATCTTGTTAATCCAGTAATAAAAATAAATTTATTTGTGGATAAACGTTTTTTTTTATTTTTCATTTTTTAGAAAGTACTGTTCTATATAATTTTTTAGCCATATTAAAATCTTTTAAATAATTAATATCCATGAAATTAAGATAGTTAATTTCAATTATTTTACTTCTTTTGTTAAATATTATTTTATCATTTAACCAGGTTTGTTCTCTTCCCCAATAGAATTGACCTGCATCGTGATAAATTTTATTCAAATCTTGTGACCTTTTTTTGTAATTATTGGACATAAGAAATTTTAAATTTCCATTTTTAAAATAAAAGGATCTTTGTGGTGGGCTAACATATTGACATACTGAAAAAACATAGCTACTTGATTTTTTCAATAAATTAAATCCTTTTATAATATCTTTATAATCTATTAATGGGGATGTTGGATAAATACAGCAAATGTTTTTAATACTATTATTTCTTTTTTTTAACTCTTTTATAGTGTGAATTATAGCATCATTAAAATGAGTTTTGTCATCTGCAATTTTTCTTGGTCTCAAAAAAGGAACTTCAGCTCCAAATTTTTCTGCAATTTTTTTTAATTTTATTGATTCTGTTGAAACAATAATTTTATCAAAAATTTTTGTTTTTTTTGCTGCTTTGATTGAATAACTAATAATTGGTTTACCAAAAAATTTTTTTATATTTTTTTGTTGAAGTCTTTTTGAGCCTAACCTAGCTGGGATGATTGCTAAGTTCATTTTTTTTTTGCAAGTACGACAATATTGTCTGAAAAGTTTATTAAAAAAGTAATTATCTTAAAATCTAGAATTTTTTGTAATAAAAAGTCCAAAATAAACCAAAAATAAAAAAAAATATTTTTTTTTGGAAAAAAGAATGTTGCACCAGTTTTTTTAATTATTTCAAAGTTAAATTTGATAAGTAATTTTTTTAAACGATTAAATGAATATAATCTTTTTCTTATTTTATAGTCTAAATTTTCTGTTCCTTTAGTCATGAATCTAAAATTCATAAAAGTCGAGTTTTCATATTTTTTAAAATATCTACCTAATCGACTTTCACATAATATTGATTTAAAACTGGGTGATATTAAAAACTCCTCATTTAAAAAAAAATAAACAAGTTTTAAAATCATATGTCTGGGTTTTATTAGATCTAATAATGGGTACATATTTGCTTGGCATAGAATTATATTTCCATTACTTTTTAGTACTCGATTGATTTCATTAAAACAAAAGTTTAGATCTCCTACATATTGGATGGATCCAACAATTACGCAGATATCAAATTCATCATCATTTATAGGAAACTTTTTCTCCATACTTTGATTTATAAATCTTGCATTACCACTATTAACATATTTTTCACATTTTTTTTTGGATTCATCACATAAATGTTTTGAAATATCTATTCCGGTCACATTAAAACCTAATTCACAAATTTTTTTAGCAGTTTGTCCCGCACCACCTCCTAGCTCTAAAACTTTTGATCCTTTTGGTAGTTTCAATAATTCTAAATAGTCTAAAACTTTTTTTTGCCTTAATATTAAATGATGACTTAAAGGATTATCTTTATCATAAGTAAATTCATGCCACTTTTTAGTTCTATCGTCATTCCACCATCCACTTACTTCCTTGTCTTGAATTTCTTTGTTATCAATTTCATACTTCATTATCTAAAATCCTTTTCTTCTAATATTGACAAAGTATTTGCTCTAGAATTTTTTCTTGCAAAAGCTGCATATAATAAACAAACATTTTTATTATTTTTAAAAATAATTTTTTTATTATGTCTTATATTAGAGTAGATAAATTTATCTAATGAAATTGGAAATTTAGATGTTTTAAAAATAAGCGAATTCATTCTTAGATATGACAGGTCATAAACTTTTTGATTATCTGTAAAAATTATCATCTCAATAGAGGGATTTATGCTCAAAATTTTTTCAATTACATAACCTTTTCTAGTAAATATAACTATTTTATTATCCCTTTCATTAATTTTGCTTAAATTTTGAAAAAAAATATCTTTTGTTTGTATAAATTTTTTGTCTTTTTTAATATTAACTTTTTGATTTTCTTGAGCATTATTAAAATTTTTCAGCCAATTTATTGTTTTCAAAAATTTTTTTGAAGTAGCTGTCTCATCACTTAGCATAAGATAATCAGCATTTAATGATTTAGAAAAACTCAATGATATAATTTCACTTTTTGTTGGGGCATTATTAAAAATCATAGTTTCTAAATTTTCAGTTGCCATAATTAATAACTTTCCATAATACTTTGCACATTTAGATATTTTAATTGTTTGGTTATATAAATTTGTATCACCTACCTCTGCTGCCAAATCTCCTCGATCTATCATGATAATATCTGAACTTTGACAAATCGAATTCATATTTTTACATCCTTGATCATTTTCTATTTTAGAAACTATAATTTTGTTTGACTTATATCGCATTTTGTCAATTAACTTATGATTTTGAACATAACTTAAGCCAATAGCATCAAAATTAAAATTTTTAATTTTTTTTAGAAAATTTAAATATACTTTTTCTTGGAACTTATTATCATAAACTGAATATGGTATATTTAATCCTTTTTTACTTAATAAAGAAAAGTTTTCTTTAGATTTGCCTATAATATAGTTTTTACCTTTTGAAATAAATTTAAAAATAAATTTACCATCTGATACTGAAAAAGTGTTTGGATTTTTAAATTTGGGTAGAGGCTTTGATATTTGAATTTGCCTCACGTCATTAATTTTTTTTTTTTCACCATAATAAAAAACAATTTTTTCATTTTTTTTAATTAATACTTTGTTTGAATTTAAAGTTCTTGGTTTAATACCTGGTAAGTCAATAAGAATTTTACACTTAGGATTAATCTTTTTTATTCGACTGCATATCTTTTTATGCCAAATTAAATCGTTGTGAGCACCATTAAGTCTAACAAATTTTGAATACTTTACTATTTTCTTAAGATTATTGACATCTTCTGTAATGGGGCCAATTGTTGAGAGAACATTTGTCATTTTAAAGGCATTTTTTTTCTTATTTTTGTTGCTGAAATTTTTTCAATATTCATAGGTAAATTAATCTTTCTTATTTTATATCCCACTTTGCGCCCATAAACTACTGAGCTAACAACGGGTATTTTTATTATAATGAACTTATTATTATATTCTTTTAAAGCTTCTGTAATTTTTTTTTTAACTAAATTAAAATTATAAGGGTTTTTTTTATTAATTCCTTGACTATCCATTACCAATATACAGACTTGTTTTGAGTATTTGAGTGCTTTTAAAAAAAGTTTTTTGTGACCTAAATGAAATGGCTGAAAACGTCCAATATATATTGCTGTTTTTTTTTTCCAGTTAAATTTCATGGATGTTCGGTTTTATAATTTAATAAAATTCCTTATATAATTATTATTTTTATTGTAAATACATTATAAATTACTAAAAAGTAATTTAATCATGAATAATAATCCAGAGCTAATAAAAGTAAATGTTTCACCAGATGAAAGGGGAGAAATTACTCATTGTAATGATTTTAATTTTATTAAAAGAAAAATTAAAAGATTTTACAAAATAGAAAACCATAAAGTAAATTTTGTTCGTGCTTGGCATGCACATAAAAAAGAACAAAAATATATATTTATTATTTCTGGTTCAATCAAGGTTTCATTAGTTAAAATTGACAACTGGAAAAAACCCTCAAAAAAATTAAAAATTAAAAACTTTTTCTTAAATGATAAATGTCCTCAAATATTATATATACCGGGTGGATATGCACATGGAACGCAAAATTTAAAAAAAAATACCTCATTTTTAGTTTATTCAAATTTTTCTATTGATGAAAGTCTTAAAGATGATTTCAGATATCCACATGATTATTGGGATAAATGGAAAATTAATTTTAGATAATAGTTCATGGATAAAGAAAATTTTATAAAGGAAAATGATAAGATAGCTACGGCTCTAAAAAAAGTTTCTGGTTCTTTTGGAAAAATAGTATGTGTAATAGATGATAAAAAAAAATTATTAGGCATAATTACGGCTGGAGATATAAGAAGAGCAATACTAACGGGTAACGATCCTAACCAATCAATAAAAAAAATTTATAATAGAAATGTTTCATTTATTTTTGAAAATGAGCTTAAAGAAAAAAAATTTAGTAAAAGTAATTTTAGTAACAAAGAGATAAATCAGTCTATTTTTTATATTCCTATAGTTAATGAAAAGAAAAAAGTTAAAAATATTTTAACAACAGAGAGAATAATTGAGTTAATGGAAAATAAAAGTTTGAAAAAACAAAAGAAAAAAAAACTTCCAAAAGTTTTGATTATTGGAGGTGCTGGTTATATTGGAAGTGTTTTGTGTAAGAAACTTTTAAAAAAGAATTATTCTGTCAAAATTGTTGATAAAGTTCTTTATGATAAAAATGTTGTAAATAATTTTATAAAAAATAAAAATTTTTCATTTGATAAAGCAGATATTTGTGACTTAAATACGCAAATCAATGTGATTAGAGATATTGATGTGGTTGTATTTCTTGCAGAAATAGTTGGTGACCCCGCTTGTAATGCAAGACCTGAAGACGCACTTAAAACAAACTATCTATCGATATCAAGTATGTCTCAACTTTGTTCTCATTTAGGAATTTCAAAATTTATTTACACATCATCATGCAGCGTCTATGGATTAGATAAGCAAAATAGATTACTAACTGAAAAGTCAGATTTAAATCCAATCTCTCACTATGCAAGAATGAAAATAATGTCTGAAAAAGCTCTTCTAGCAAATAAAAATGACATATTTAAACCTACAATCTTTAGACTTGGTACTGTTTTTGGTCCCTCTTTAAGAAATAGATTTGATTTAGTTGTTAATACAATGGCTAAAAATGCTCATTATAATAAAAAAATTAATCTTTATGGTGGAGAACAATGGAGGCCAAATATTCATGTTGAGGATGTTGCTGATGGAATAATAGCTTCAATCAAATCTAATCAAAAAAAAGTGGGAAATAAAATTTTTAATTTATCTTCTGATGGGTCTAATTTTAAAATTAAAGATATAGCATTTGCAGCTAAAAAAGTATTTAAAAAATCTAAAATTGATATTCAAAAAAGTATGGTGGATGCAAGAAATTATAGAGTATCTTCAAAAAAATTTTTTATTTCATCTGGATTTAGGGCAAAAAAAACAATAAACCAAGCTTATAAAGATTTCGAGAAACTATTTAAAAAAAATAAAAATTTTAATCCTAATAGAAAAATTTTTAGTAATATAAGGGTTTTAGGTGATAAATAAAAGATTTTTACCTTACAGTAGACAGTTTATTTCAAAAGATGATATTAAAAGAGTTGTTTCAGTTTTAAAATCTGATTTTATCACCCAAGGACCTGAAATAATAAAATTTGAGAAAAATTTTGCAAAATATGTGGGAGCAAAATATGCTGTTGCGTGTGCAACTGGGACAGCAGCTTTGCATATTTCTTGCTTAGCATTAGGCATTAGTAATAAATCAAAAGTTCTTACATCTGCAGTTACATTTGTTGCTTCAGCAAATTGTGCAGAGTTTGTAGGTGCAAATGTTGATTTTGTAGATATAGATAAACAAACTCATTGCATTTCTGTTGAAGATTTAGAAAAAAAATTAAAACAAAATAAAAAGGTAGATCTTGTGATTGTGGTTCACCTTGCAGGTTACAGTTCAAATATGAAAAAAATTTCTAAACTTAAGAAAAAATATAAGTTTAATCTAATTGAAGACTCTTGTCATGCACTTGGAGGTAAATATAATAAATCTAAAGTTGGATCATGTAATTACTCTGATATATCAACGTTTAGTTTTCATCCTGTGAAACCAATTACGACAGGAGAAGGAGGAATGGTTACGACAAACAATAAGAAAATTTATGAAAAGCTAATTTTATTTAGGACACATGGTATTAATAAAAATTTCAAAAAATTTTCTAATCCTGCTCTTGGATTTGATAAAAATAAAGAGCCTAACAGATGGTATTATGAGATGTCTAATCTTGGTTACAATTATAGATTAACTGATATTCAAGCCGCATTAGGAAATAGCCAAATGAAAAGAATTGATAAAATTACAAAAAGAAGAAATAAAGTAGCAAGATATTATAAAAAAGAATTTAAAAATATCCCTTATATTACGCTTCCAGTTTATTCAAAAAACATTTACCATACTTATCATCTTTTCACAGTTTTATTTGATTTTGAAAAGCTTAAAATTTCAAAAAATTTTTTTATGAAAAAATTAGCTGAGAACGGTATCGGTTCTCAAGTATTATATATTCCTGTTTTTTTACAACCTTATTATAAAAAGAAATATAATTTTAAAATAAAAGATTTTCCTAATGCAATGCATTATTATGAGAGAGCATTAAGTATACCAATATTTTTTGACATAACAAAAAAAGAATTAAAAAAGGTAATAGATACAATCAAAAAATTAACTACAAATATTTAATACTTAGAAAATAATTTGTGTAATAAATCTAAATGGAAGTAATCCTTTTATATATAATCATTTTTTTTATTTCCACAGTTCAATCTATAGCTGGCGTTGGTGTCTTAGTTTTGGGCACACCAATATTGCTGGTATTAAATTATTCCATTATAGAAACAATGTTTTTTTTACTGCCCATATCAATTATTTCAAGTTTTGGAAATTTAATTTTAATAAATTCTATTTTTAAAATTAAAAATAAAATAGATCTAAAATTAATTAAATATTTTTTTATTTTTTGTTTTCCTTCAATTTGTATTGGATTAATTGTAGTTAAGAACTTCAACGAATTAATTAATTTTAATATATTGGTGTCTGTAATCATTATTTTTTCAATAATTGTAAAAATTAAATTTAATAAATTTTTTATAAATCTAAATAAAAATTTTAAAAAAATTGTTACTTTTGTCATTGGTTTTATACATGGATTATCAAATTCAGGTGGTACTCTTTTAAGTCTTTTTATATCAAGTAAAGAAAAAGAAAATAATAACTTAATTAGATTTGAAATACATCTACTTTATTTTTTTTTAGCAATTACACAATTTATATTTTTATATTTCTTGTTAAAAGATAAATTTGAAATTTATCTAAATTTATACTTAGTTTTACCTTTAATATTAATTTCATGTTTTGTTGGAAATATACTTGCTAATAAATTCAAAGATATATCGCTATACGCCATATATATATTGGCAACCATCTCAAGTATAATTCTATTTATAAAAGGTATTTAATTTGTTGGTATTTTTAATTCACTAAAGATTAGAGTTAAATTTTTTATTAATGAAATTTTGAAATTTAAATAATTTAATGTAAATAAAAAATTAACTTAAGACTAAATTCTTATAAAAGACGGAATATTATAAAAAGGTAGTTTTTCTAATTTTAACTTATGTTTTTTTACAAATTCATCAGCAGAATTTGTTTCGCCGTTTGCATCATTGTAATCATCAAATATAATTAATCCACCTGGAACAATTCTTTCATACAACAACTCAAGTGCAAAATCAGTTGGTTCCTTGACGTCCATATCTAAGCTTAAAAGTGCTATTCTTGTTTCTGGATTTTTTTTCAAATAAGTAGGAAGGGTATCAAATACATTACCTTTGACCAAATCAAAATTTTTAAAACCCTTTGATTCAAATAAATTATTTACTTCATCTAAACTTAATCCATCACCACCAACTTTTTCAAAATTCTCTATAAAATTTATATCATTTTCACTCTTTAATTTTTCAGATGGAAAAGCACCAAAAGTATCAAAACCAATAATTTTTCTGGAATAATTATTTTCTAATGAATCACGAAAAGTTGCAAAACGAAGAAGTGAAGCTGCTTTATAAACACCTAGTTCTATTAAATGACCAGGAATATTTACTATTGATTTATAAAGTTCATAGTGAGATAAGATTTTATTAATCCTCGAATTTTCTGAAAACCAATAAAAACCATTTTCATAATCCCAAATTTTTTCAGCCTCTAACCCTCTTATTTTGCTTATCTTATTTATTTTAGACATAAATTTTATGTTAGATGTTATTTAAAATTAAAATCAATAAATTTTTTCGAAAGTTTATCTACATATCAAGAATAAAATTTTTTTCAGTGCATAAATCAAGCCAATTGAGCTATTAGTACTGGTCAGCTGCACGCATTACTGCGCTTCCACATCCAGCCTATCAACGTGG
>MDTB01086593.1_pt1 | contig 29104 bp, 32 predicted proteins | sample 811161 | NCBI WGS metagenome assembly MDTB01 (sample SAMN05326650, study PRJNA326480) | marine metagenome | isolation source: seawater | place: Mediterranean Sea | collected 2009
AGTTATGAAGTTCATAAATATTACTTGCATAGTGACCCCATCTACAAATAATAAAAAATCAACATTTATTTATTCAACAAAAGAAAAAATAACATATGCAAAGATCAAATTATTAATTAAAAATTTTATCTGTCATAAGGTATTCTTATGCCTTATCATTGTTATTAGTTTCTATTTTATCAGCAGTTTCTTTATTCACATTCGATATAAATGATAATTCTTTTTTAACAAACACAAGTAGTGCATCTAAGAATTTATTAGGTAATTTTGGATCTTATTTTGCAAGTTTAATTTTTTATACATTTGGTATTTTAGGGTATTTTATAATTTTATTTTTTTTTGTTTATGCAGTTTTAGTTTTTATTAATAAATCGCCTCAATATATATTTATAAGACTTTTACTCTTTTTTTTTAGTCTTATATTGATACCTCAATTATTTTTTTATTATGAATTAAAATTTGTATTTATTGATTCAATTAGTATATGGGGTCACTATGCAAGTAATATTTATGAACTTCATAACTTAGATTATATACATTATTTATTATCTACAGTCGGATTGTTAACTTTTTTACTATCTCAAAATATCTTTATTCTATTGAGAGTTAATAAGATTAATTTTTTAAATTTTTTTAAAAAAAATTTTAATAATGATTTTATTGAACCTAAGATTAAAAAAGAACCAATTATAAATAATATTATAAAAGAAAATAATTTTGGGATTGATAATATTAATAATAAGAAACAGAGTAAAAATATAAGTGTTGAGTCTTCTTTATACTCTCCATCACTTGAGATATTAGAGTCGAATAGTTCATCTTCTAAAAATAATGTTGAAAGTGAAAAGGTAAAAGCAAACTCTCTATTATTAGAAAAAGTTTTTCAAGATTTCAATATTGATATAGAAGTCGTTAATATAAAACTAGGTCCGGTAGTAACACTTTTTGAAATATTACCAGCGGCAGGAATTAAAATTAATACAATTATAAATTTAGCGGATGATATATCTAGAAGTATGGGTGTAGGTGCGGTTAGAATATCACAAATTTTTGGAACACAATATTTAGGGGTAGAGGTTCCTAATGAAAAACGGGAAATAATAACCATTAAAGAACTTTTAAGTAATAGTAATTTTAAAAATACATTATTTAAAATACCTTTATGCATAGGTAAAGATATTTCAGGAAATATAGAGGTTATTGATTTAAGCAAAGCCCCACATCTTCTTGTTGCTGGTACAACGGGTTCAGGTAAATCAGTATTTATAAACACTTTACTTGCGAGCATACTATATAAATTTTCTCCTGAAGAATTGAGATTGATACTTATTGATCCAAAGATGCTTGAATTAAGTGTATACAACGATATCGCCCACTTACTAACTCCTGTAGTAACAGAACCTAAAAAGGCAATTATTGCATTAAAGTGGGTATGCAAAGAGATGGAGAGAAGATATTCGCTTATGAATGAGGAAAATACTAGAAGTCTTGAGGGATATAATGAAAAATCTCTAGAAAAATTACCTTATATAGTTGTATTTATAGATGAAATGGCAGATTTAATGATGACCGCTGGTAAAGAAGTTGAACATCATGTTCAACGTTTAGCACAAATGGCCAGAGCTTGTGGAATACATTTAGTAATGGCGACACAGCGCCCAAGTGTTGACATTATAACAGGAAGTATTAAGGCAAACTTCCCATCGAGGATTAGTTTTCAGGTAGCAAGTAAATACGATAGTAGAACTGTTTTAGGAGAGATCGGTGCTGAACAATTGTTGGGCAACGGAGATATGTTAATGTCTAAAAATGGTAGTAATCTTATACGGTACCAATCAGCTTTTATTTCTGATAATGAAGTAAATAAACTTATTAGAGAGATTAAGAAGAATAGAAATGTAGATTATCTAGAAGAATTAGACGAGATTATAAAAAATAATGATGAAAACTTTGATACTCTTAGTCAAGAGGATGAAGCTCTTATTGCAAAATCAATAGAATTAATTAAATCGACAAACAAAGCATCTACAAGCTTCTTACAAAGAAATTTCCAAATTGGGTATAACAAAGCTGCAAGGGTAATGGAGGCCCTTGAGCAGAGAGGGGTTGTATCTGAACCAAGTCACACTGGGAAAAGAGAAATTTTAATCAATAATTAATTTTATTAAACCAGACTTTGAAAAAAATTTTAAATCAATACCACTCTCAGAATTTATATAATTTTTTAAATTTGTTAAATGTGTATCTAGTTTATTAAAAAATATATCTTTATCATTTGGCCAAATTATTTTAATTAATTCAATTTTTTTTATACCAGTACTAGTATTGAGTAGTAAATTACACATTATAATATTTTGTATCTCACTCAAAAAAATATTATTTCCATTTTTTTTTATTAAATTTTTGAAAGGATAGTATTCATAATCTTGTATATAAATAGCTTTATTAGATATTAGGTCAAAAAAATCCTCGAAAATTAGGTTAAAACTTTTTGGTAGTCTAAAAGTTATTTTTTCATCTTCAATTAAAAAATTTAAACTACTATCTTTCATTATTATTTTTATATTAAAAAAATGTTTATCGTTGTGATGGAACCTCAAAAATAATTTTTTTTGATTTAGTAAATCTACAATATTATCCTTAATAAATTTATCATCACATTTAATATTTATCATTTAGTTTGTATATTCAAAGAAAGGGCTATAAAAAAAGAATAAATTTTTAATTGGAAAAAAATCACAGTCATTTAAATAAACACTTAAATTATTTTTATCAGAGAGAAATACTATCCTTTTTATAATATTTTTATTGCTTGATTCGATTTTTATTTTAACATCCTCAAAATTATAGCTCTTTTCGAAATTTGGATAGTCTTTTATAACTTTCAAAATTGCCTCTAAAATCTCAGTATTTTCAGTAATTTTGAAATATTCTGCCTTATTTCTATTTTCTATTAAAAAAAAAATATTTTGATTATGAATAATTGTAAAAAGGTCTTTTGAGAAATACTCATACCTGAACTTGTCTTCCTTAACCAATAAGAAGCCCTGTTGTATTTCTCCGTTTTCATAGACTTCCTCAAATAGACAAGACATTTCTAATGAAAATGAAATTTTGTAAATTATTAATAAGAGAGGAAGGTAAATATATCTCATGAGAAGATTAAAGAACCTACCCGAATTTCATCTGATTTAAAATCAAGGGCTATTTTGTAATCTGAACTCATTCCCATACTCAGAATTAAATGATTATTATGTTTTTTTTTAATCTCTATCATTTTTTCAAAATAATATCTTGGATCTTTGTCGACGGGGGGAATACACATAATACCAGATATTGATAAACCTTTACTTATACAATAATGATAAAATTCACTAAAATTTTCTGGAAGAACGCCAGTTTTTTGGGGCTCTTCTCCGATGTTTATTTGTATATAGTAGTTTTTTGTCTTAGTTTTAACATCCTCATACTTTGTAATTTCATCTACTATTTTATTTCGATCGATTGACTGAATTGTATCAAACAAATTTAAAGCTTGTTTTACTTTATTAGATTGTAATGGCCCTATGAGGTTTAAATTAATTGCACTATGTGAATTAATTTTGGAGTATTTCATATAAGCCTCTTGAACTCTATTCTCGGCAAAATCTATATAACCAGATTCAATTAATTCTAAAATATCATCTTGTGATCTAGTTTTCGTAACAATGAGTAGTTTTGCTTTCTTTCCTTTAAGATCGCTATTTATTTGTTTAAGAGCTTTATAATTTATGGACACAGGCTAAATTTACAATTCATACCCAAAATTATCAGAAACAGTTTCAATGTATTTCTTTAAAGCTTTTTTTTCACGGTTTGAAATTTTAATATTTTGAGGTTTATTAACAGTTAAAAAATTCGAAACGTATTCATTTATTAAGGAATAATCTAGTGGGATGTCGCAATTTGATTGTCGCAAGTGAAGTATTATACTTGCTAAAAACTCCTCAGGATTTTCATACAATTCCTCTTTTTTTAAAATTGCTCCTTTAAGCGCATTAACCACATTAGGGTCAGACCAGCTATTTGTAAAAACACCCCACCCTTTTCTTGTTACACTAAGTTCTACATTTTTAAATGTATTTGTGAGCGGCATATCATCTGAATTTAGAAATTCATTAATTGCTAAATCCTTAGAGTTCAATCTATCCTTTATTTTTTGATATAAATTGTAAGGATGTTCAATTAATAAAAAGTAACATCTTGAAATCCTTATATTAGTAAAGTTTAAGTTGGCTGGGGTAGAGAAAAATGCAAATTGATTGTCTAAAAACTGTATAACATCTTTTTTTAGATAAGTTAAAATAGATTGGTAATAAATTGAATTATTAAATATATCATCTTGTTCAATAATTTTTATTTTTTTTAATGACATTATTATTGAGGTTAATTCATTTTGATAATTAGATACCTCATAATTAGGAAAACTAATTTTACTAAGATAGTACTTAATAAATTTTAATATTATTTCACTATCATTTTTGTCAAATGAATTTATTAAAACAATATTATCGTTAAGTATTTTTTCTTCACTTGTAATATTTAAAATTTGAGGAATAAATTTTTTTAGTAAATTATAACCATCAATTAGGCTTTTATTACAATATTCTGATAAGTACGAATTTATATCTGAAAATTTACTATCTTTGAAAAGATCTTCTATTAACTTTAACTGGTACTGGTACTTAATGTTTTGAATAATTTTCATATTTAAGCTACTTTAAATTAATAAATTATATTTAATATGAATAAAGCAGTAAATTTACTTCATCAATATATTTCTAATAACCAGTTAGACAAGGGTTTAATAGAGTGTAAAAAGTTCATTAAGATCTATCCTAAAGAGATTTATTTTAAGAAATTATTATCACAAATATTTTTTCTTAAAGATAATTATACTGCAGCAATCATTGAAACTCTTGAAATATTAGAGGTTAGTCCCAATGATTTTGATAGCATTAACAATCTTGGTCATTATTATCTTAAACAAGAGGAATACGAATTAGCACTTGAATACATAAATAAGGCTAAGAATATTAATAGTTTCCACCCTTCACCTTATCAAAATTGTAGTGAGGTATATATGAAGAAAAGAGTTTTTGATAAAGCGGCAGAAGAACTTGATAGATGTATTTCATTACACGAAGAGCACTCTGATGATTATAAAAATTATAAATCAACTTTGTTACTCAGAGTTGAAATTTATATTGCACTTAAAGAGCAAAACTCTGCAATCAAATTTATTGAAAAATATTTATCAATTAAGTTTGATGGTGAATTATTACTAAACTTAATTCAAATAAATAAAAAAAACATTGATGATAATTTAATATCTCTTTGTAAAGAGAAAACAAATACTAAGTCATTTAAATCTAGTCTAGAAAAATATCAAGAGTTAGTTCCATTATACTTTGCTCTTGCGAGCTATTATGAGAAAAATGATGCAGTTTTGTCTGAAAAATATTACATAAATGGGAATAAAGAAGTCTTTAATATTCAAAGGTTATCAATGATGAAATTTCAAAAACAAGTTCTTAAAACTATAGATAACTATAAGTCTATAAAAAATGATGTCATTAATGATAAAAATAAAGGTACTAATAATATTTTTATAATTGGTATGCCGAGATCTGGTACTACATTAACGGAGTCATTAATTACTGCTAACAATGAAGTTTTTGGGGCAGGAGAATTAGTTTCATTTTACGACCTATCGTATCGACATATACTTGATTTAGAGACAGATTCATCGAGTATGAACCATGTAGTAGATAAATACATCAAAAGAACAAATTATTTTTTGAATAGTTTTTCAAAGGTTGCAGATAAACTCCCAAATAATTATCATTTGATTGGCTATATTAGAAAATTTATGCCAGCATCAAAAATAATCTTAATTTTAAGAGATCCATGGGACCTTGCAGTATCTCTTTTTAAACAGAGATATGTTGAAAATATCTCTTTTGCCTCTTCAATGTTCAATATTGGTATTCAAATAGCCAATTTTGAAATGTGTGTATTATTTTGGCAGAGTGAAGGGATGATTGATGAAAACGTTCTTAAAATTAATTATGAGGATCTTGTAGGAAATTTTGATGATCACCAAAAAATATTATACGAATTTTGTGATATTAAATCAGAATATGAGCCAACAAAAAGAGAGGGTTTTTTTGCCAAAACAGCAACTATGCACCAAGTACAAAAAAAAATACACACTGACTCAGTAAAAAAAGAGGAATTTCAATCAATTAAGGAGGAATTTATTGATGCTTATTACTCACAAAGAGAGTTTTGGAAATCTAAAAAAATCATTGACATTCCCGACGATTATTTTGGTTATAGCTTGCAATAACAGTGTTGCAAAAACGCAACATTCTAGCAAACTTTATAAATATTGATCCTATTTTATGTGAATATCGCTGATAAATAATATTATCCACTACGAACAATATATTGTTTTATGAAAGGACAATTATAATGAAAAAACTATCATTATTGGTGTCTGCTATTACAGCTGGTATTTTTACCACTGCACAAGCAGATATTTCTGTCAGCGGTTCAAGCTTTATTGCTTATCAATCAGCTGACTCAAACAACAACTCATCACATGGTGGTGCAGTATCATTCGCTTTGTCAACAACTACTGACTCAGGTATGACTGTTTCTTCAGGTGCTGGTATTACTCTTAGTGCTTCTTCTTTAAGTGCATCAAAAGCTGTTTCTGGTTTCCAGAATATTACTTTCGCAACTGGTGGAACAACAATCGTTCTTGGTAACGATGTTGGAGTTCCTGATGGTGTTGGTGATGTTGGTGGCATAGTAGGTGATGTTGCTGCTCTTAACAACAACGGTATGTCAAAGACTGTTGGTATTTCTGATGACGAAGGTACTGGTGTATCTTTAACAACAGCACTTGGTACTGCAACTGTTGGTCTTTACTATGTTGCAGACTCAACTCCTTCAACAACTAATGGTGACATCGACGGTGCTGCTGACACTGGCTCAGGTGCAAAAATCTCAACTACTATGGGTGACTTAGGTGTGACTCTTGGATATGCTACATACGAAGATGCTTCTGCAGATGATACTGAAACAGGTATTGCTGTAACATATGCCGCTGGTGGTGGAACAGTTTCACTTGGTTATGAAAATTCAACTGGTACAAAAGATGGTAACCAGTTTGGTGTTTCATATGCAATGACACTTGATGCAGCTTCAGTAAGCATTGGTTACTCTTCTGCTGATGTAGATAGTAAATCTGCTACTCAAACAGATGTAGCTGTTTCATACCCATTAGGTGGTGGTGTATCAGTATTTGCTGAAATGAGATCTGTTTCTGGTGATACTGGAACTGACACATCAAGCACATCAAACTCAACAATGGCTATTGGATCATCAATCACGTTCTAATATCAAGCTTATACAAAACAAGGGGATTTTTCCCCTTGTTTTTAAATTACTTATATCTTAATCTCTAAAATCGTAAACAACTTCAAGCTTTTAATGCGTAAATTAACTTTATTTATTTTTACTGTTTTGCTATCTGCAACTTTATTATCTTGCCAAGGAACAATGGATCAAGAGATGGAAAAAATGGACAGAATATATGGTTATTGTGATAACCCTCATAGAGATCTCAACGAAATGAATTACGAAATATGTAAATCTAAAGAAAGGGCAAGAGCACCTTCAAATAAAAATGAAGATATGGAACCATTTAATTTAACAGAGCTCATCGATAAAGTAAGAGGCGGAGATCTAGACACAAATGGGTATGTAAAAGCAAACGTAAACCCATTTCTTTGGCAGGGATCTATTGATGTAACTTCAGTGTACGATCTAAAAATTGCTGATGCAACAGGTGGATTTATTCAAACTGAATGGATTACTAACAAAGATACTTTGGAAAAAAGATGTATGATAAAAATACAAGTTATATCTGCGGACTATGTAAGCACTGGAGTGAAATCTAAATTCATTTGTGAGAATAAAAATCAAGAAACTTGGCAAACAGATGGTGTAGAATATTTTGAAGAAGAAAAATTGTTAACGTTGAAAATATTAGAAGCATCACAAAAGTATTCAAATTCAGCTCTAAATTAAATTTCAATTGGAAAATAAAAACTACATATTAGAAATGTTTCCATACCCCTCTGGAAATATCCACATGGGGCACGTACGAAATTATGTAATAGGAGATATATGTGCAAGATATCATAAACTAAAAGGAGATGAGGTTATTCATCCTATGGGCTGGGACGCCTTTGGATTACCTGCTGAAAATGCAGCAATACAATTTAAAACACACCCTCAGGACTGGACGCTTAATAATATTAAAAATATGAAATCTCAACTTCAAAAACTAGAACTGGATTTAGACTGGGATAGAGAGTTGGCGACATGTAATAAAGACTACTACCTCTATCAACAAGAATTATTTATTGACCTATATAATGCAGGTTTAGCTTATAAAAAAGATGCCTTAGTTAATTGGGATCCCGTTGATCAAACTGTTCTTGCTAATGAACAAGTTATAGATGGGAAAGGTTGGAGAACTGGAGCTCAAGTAGAAATGAAGACTCTGTCGCAGTGGTTTTTTAAAATTACAGATTATGCCGAAGAGCTATTAAGTGGTTTAGACAAACTAACTCTTTGGCCAGAAAAAGTAAAAACAATGCAGAGAAACTGGATAGGCAAATCAACTGGAGCGGAAATTAAATTTAAAATATCTAATAAAAACGAATTTTTAAATATATTTACTACAAGACCAGATACAATTTACGGCGCAACTTTTATTGCTGTTTCAGTTAATCATCCTATCGTAGAAAAAAATCTGGGAAAAAATAATATTGAAGATATTAAAAAAGAATTTGAGAAATTTAGCAGTGAAAAGGATAAGTTGGGTGTAGAACTTGAGATAAACTGCGATCATCCAATCTTAGACAAGGAGATACCTATTTATGTTGCAAATTTTGTACTTGACACTTATGGAGAGGGAGCAATTTTTGGATGTCCAGCTCATGATGAGAGGGATTATGAATTTGCAATTAAATACTCATTGCCAATAATTAAAGTAATAGAATGTAGTGATGATGATTTACCTTTCACTGATACAGGAACTGTAATTAATTCGCCAATGCTTAATGGATTAAATAAAGAAGATGCAATAGATAAAATTATCAATTTTTTTAAGAAAGAGGGAACTGGAAGAGAGAAAATTAACTATAAAATTAGAGATTGGGGGGTGTCTAGGCAAAGATATTGGGGGTGCCCAATACCAGTTATCTATTATGAAGATGGCTCGTACAGGGTACTTGATAAATCTGAGTTACCTGTACTATTACCATATGATGTTAACTTACAAAGTAAAGGTAATGCTTTATTAAATTTAAAAAGTTGGAGGGAAATTATTTGTTCAAAAACTAAAAAAAAGGCTTTTAGGGAAACTGATACACTAGATACATTCGTTGATTCATCTTGGTATTATATTAGGTTCTTGAACAACAGTTTGGACAAGCCTTTTGATAAATGGCAAGTAAATAAATATCTTCCAGTAGATAAATACATAGGTGGGATAGAGCATGCCATACTTCACCTTTTATATTCTAGATTTTTTATGAAAGCTCTAAGAGATATATACAAATTAGATGTCGACGAGCCTTTTAATCAACTATTCACTCAAGGTATGATAACTCATAAAACATACAAGACTAAAAATAATGAATGGATAATGCCAAAGGAAGTAATACTAAAAGATGGGATGCTCCTTAGAGTGAAAACAAATGAGATTATTGAGGAAGGTCCATCAGAAAAAATGTCAAAATCGAAGAAAAACGTGATTGAACCAGATGAAATATTAAATAATTATGGAATTGATGCCACTAGAATTTTTGTAATCTCAGACTCTCCTCCAGAAAGAGAATTAGAATGGACAGATGAAGGAATTCAAAATTCTAAAAATTTAGTTCGCAGAATAGAAAGGTATTTCTCCCAGAAGGAAACAAATATTAATATTTTTAATGAAAAAAAGGTAGAAAAATTTATTTATGACATAGAAAGAAATATTTTGAATTTTTCTCTTAATAAGTGTGTTGCAGATATATACACTCTTTTAAATTACTTAGAGAAAGAGAATGTTTATCTTTCTAATAATAATTTAGGAAAAAAAGTTTTAATTTGTTTATTCCCTATTTTGCCAAAATTAACAATATCACTTAATAGAACTTTATTTAATTCCAATAACTTTGACATATGGCCAACAATAAGAGAAGAGCTACTAGTAGAAGATGAAATCAATTTACCGATACAAATACATGGTAAATTAATAACGACTATAAGAACAAAAAAAGGTTATGATGAAAATGATATTTTAGATAGTGTTTATCAATTAGATAAAATAAAATTTAGGATAAAAGAGAAAAAGATTATTAAGGTCATAAATGTTCAAGATAAAATTATTAATATTATTACTAATTAGTTCTTTTCTTTTTTCTTGTGTGAAAAATAAAAATCAAAATATAAATGATCAATACTCCTTAGATTATATAGGTGGTGAGTACGATGGCTTGATTCTAAAAAATTTCTTGACAAACTATTTATTAAGTTTTGGATTATACGATGAAAAATCAAACCTTCAAATTGTATCATCAATATCTCACTCGCCTTCGCTATATATTACCAATATAGACAACACGTCTGATAGATTAAAAATAGAAAGTATTTTAAATATAAAAATTATAAATCAAATAAAAGAATGTGAGATCTTCGCGTTTAATAAGACCTTATCTCAATATTATTTGTTTGCTGATACTGATAAATACATCAGTAATAATAAGGCAGAGGAAAGAATTAAAAAAGAAAACACTGAGAGTCTAGTAAAATCATTTATTAATAGTCTATATAAAACAGGTGGGGAATGTTGAAGTGATCTTATGATGATAAGAGATAAATATTTTTGAATAATATTAATGTTATAGATAATTTTTTGATATCTGAGAAAGAAGACAAACTTATAATCAATCAGGTTTCTGAGGAAATAGGTATTTTTTATAAGAATTTAATATATGAGTTTTGTACAAAAAAAAAAATTAAATTAGTGCACAGCGATGGTGTGGAGACTAAAGAAACAAAAGATTTGTTTAATGACCAGTTATTAAAATTATGTTTGACAAATAGTGCTAAAATTGTTGATAATGTTATATCAAAAAAAGAGAAATTTATCCTAATTACAGATTACAAAATATTTAAAAAATATTCCAATGATTTGAAATCAGTCAATGGGTACAATTTTGTGAAAGATATAAAATATTATCTACAAAATAATCTTAATATAACTAACTTTGATGTTATAGAATTTTGTATTTCTACTCCACAACTAGCTTTTTCAGAAGTCTCAAAATTTCTTGTAAATAGTAATGGGTACGTTAAAGAAACAAAAATAAATGAAAAAATTAATTTAATATTAGAATTGAGGAAAGAGTTATTTAATTTGAAGAGAGAGAATGGCAATTCAAAAAAAATTTACGAAAACCTAAAAAACGAAGTGAAATATAAAAAATTTAATTTTTTAGCTTATTGATTAAAAAATTATACTGCTCTATATTTTCATAAAAAATTTTTATATGGCCCCTTCCTTTCGAGTTATATGTAATTTTCGTTTTAAAGCCAATTGTACTACTGAGATTTAATTCTTCATTTACCAAATTTGGTTCAATCACTGGCTCCTTTCTTTTATTTTTTTCAAGATCTCTTACAGAAAATTTTCCTTTCTCAATTTGATTTAAGGTATTTTCATCAAAATCGTCAGGAGTTTTTCCAACTAAGGCCCTTGCATGACCCATTGAAATATTACCTTTATTTAAAAGGTTAAAAAAGAATTCATGGAGATTTAATATTCTCAATAAATTTGATACGTGTGATCTGCTCTTTCCAACAATACTTGCAAGGTTTTCATGTGTGTAATTGTTTTTATCAATTAATTTTTGATAGGCCATGGCCTCTTCTGAGATTTTTAAATCCTCTCTTTGTATATTTTCAATAAGTGATACCTCGTCTTTATCCAAATCATCAGGAAGTAGTAGTGATGGTAATGTCTTTAAATTTGCTAACTGGGCCGCTCTCCATCTCCTCTCTCCTGCTACAAGTGTATAGTCATCATTATCTTTTTTGATTAAGATTAAAGGCTGAATTAAACCATTTTTTTTTATTGATTGGGCTAGTTCATCGATTTTGTCTTTATTAAATTCTTTCCTTGGCTGTAACTCGTCTCTAAATATCCTCTCTATTGGGATCAATAATAATCCTTTATTATCAGAACTGCTATTTTGAGTATTTTGTTTTTTACCTAATAGAGAAGAAAGTCCTTTACCTAATTTTTTATTTACCAACTTGATCCATGTTCCTTTCTAAAAACTCCTTAGCCAAAGCAATATAAGCCTGGGAACCACTACACTTTAAATCATAAATAATTGCTGGCAGTCCGTGGCTTGGAGCCTCAGACAATTTGACATTTCTTGGCACATTAAATTTATATACATCTGTTTCAAAATATTCTCTTGCTTCTTTTTCAATTAGTGATGATAAGGAGTTTCTTCTATCATACATTGTTAAGATTATTCCATTTAAGTTCAAGTTAGAATTTAAGTTTGTTTTAACAGCTTCAATTGTATTAATTAATTTGGAGAGTCCTTCTAAAGCGAAAAACTCGCATTGAACAGGTATTAAAATTTCATCACTCGCTGTGAGTGAGCTAATAGTTAATAAACCTAAAGTTGGTGGTGTGTCAATAAAGACATAGTCATAGTTATTAGTAATATTACTTATATAATTTTTTAAGAGATAATTTCTATTTTCATTATCAGCCAATTCATATTCTGCAGCGGCAAGATCTTCACAAGCTGATATCACATCTAAATTTGGTATCTGTGAATTTTGTATAGCTTTATTAATTTTAACTTCATTGCTAAAAACTCTATAAATTGAAAATTTAGGGTCATATGCATTAAAAGACATTGAAGAATTATATTGTGGGTCCATATCAATAACTAAAACTTTCTTATCTATTGATGCTACTGCTGTTGCTAGATTGACAACAGTTGTTGTTTTTCCCACACCACCTTTTTGATTAGCAATTGTGATTATCATTTGTGTTCTAATAAGATAATTTTTGAGTCATCAGACGTAATACTTGAATATGCTTCCCAAAAGTATTTCTTTTGGTTTATAATTTGCAACTCAGATAGGTAAGACTTGCCCTTTAATAAAATAAACTTTGTGTGTTTATGAATAATTTTCCTAGTCAAAAAAATTACTTTTTCAATTGATGCGAAGGCACGAGCTGTAATGTAATCAACATTAAGATCTGTTAAGTCAGAAATAGCTTTGTTGTGAACCTTATAATCTAAGTCAAGTCGTAATTTACATTTTTCTAAAAAGCTTGATTTCTTTGGTGATTTATCAACTAAATGTACGTTTTTATAACCTATTATAGACAGAATAATTCCAGGTAGCCCAGCACCTGTCCCGATATCCATATGTATTTTTTCTTTATTTGGTAAATATTTGATTAATTGTATGCAATCAAGTAAATGCCTTTGATCAAAATTTTCTATAGTGCTTTTACCTATTAAATTCATTTTTTCATTCTCTTCTATTACTATTTTTTTGTATTCATACAATTTTTGTAAAATATATTTATAGTTTTTAAAATTTTCATTACAGAAATTTACTAAATTAATATCAAGCAACCTTATACCCATTAATTTTTTTATGTTTTATTATTTGGAAAAGTGCACTTGGTGTTATACCAGATATTTTTCCAGCATCATGTAAGTTTGCAGGCTTATATTTATTTAATTTTTCGAGTATTTCTTGCGATAAAGATGGTATCTTATTGAAGTCAATATTGGTCAAATTCATATTTTTATTTTTATTTAATTGATCATATGCTTTTTTTTCACGTTCATAGAAAACTTCATATTTGGAATCAAAATATAATTTGGTAAGTAATTTTTGATTTATTTTGATTTTAAAAAATTTCTCAAATTCACTTGTAGATGCTTCTAAAAATTTTAAAACTTCAAAACCATTTCTAATTTTTCCATCCTTTTTAACCTTTATATTTTTTTTTATTAAGTCATTTGGGGAATATTTTAAACTCTCAATATTTTTTAATATTTTTTTCTCATTTTCAATATTTTTTGTAATTAAACTATATTCAAATTTATTGAATATTTTAGGATTTATGACTTTGGAAAATCTTTCATATGAATTGTCGGTCCTAAGTTTTAATCTATTCTCAGCTCTGGAAGTGAACATACGATATGGTTCTGTTACACCCAGTTTCGTTAGGTCATTTACTAAAACACCAATATAACTATTTTCTCTTTCAAAAACTTTATTATTAAATCTTATATTTTTTATTTTAATTGCAGCGTTAATGCCTGCATAAATACCTTGTCCTGCCGCTTCTTCATAACCAGTGGTGCCATTAATTTGTCCTGCTAAAAAAAAGTTTTCGATTTTCTTTGTTTCAAAATTATTTTTTAATTCTCTGGGATCAACAGAGTCATATTCAACTGCATACCCATACTGATTTACTTCACAGTTTTCCAAACCTTTAATGGATCTAAGAAATTTTAATTGAATATTTTTATCTAAAGAGTTAGATATCCCATTTGGATAAACAAGATTAGAATTTAGACCCTCGGGTTCTAAAAAAATATTGTGGCCATTTCTATCACCAAATTTAGTAATTTTATCTTCAATTGAGGGACAATATCTGACACCTTGAGATTTAATAACTCCTGAATACATGGCGGACTTATCAAGATTGTTTCTGATTATCTTATGGGTATTACTGTTTGTTTTTGTTATATAACATTTAACATTTTTGTTCGTATTTTGTTTTGTAAAATATGATAGAAAAATATCATTATTTTCTGAAGTCTGGGATTCGAGTATATCGTAATTAATAGAATTAGAATAAATTCTAGGTGGTGTGCCAGTTTTAAGCCTCATGGTCTTAAAATTTTTATTTATGAACTTTGCAAGTTCTTTTGAAGAACTATTTCCTATTCTGCCAGCATCTTTTATCTCATTACCGAAGTAAATTTTACCATTTAGAAAAGTTCCTGTCGTTAATATTACTACTTTTGATTTAATTTTTCCATAATTCAAACATTCAACACCTATTATTTTGTTATTCTTTTGTAAAATATTGGTCGCCTCATCTTGGATGTAAGTTATTTTAGTTGATTTAATGTATTTTTGCATATTTTTAGTGTAAAGATCCCTATCAATTTGAGCTCTTACTCCCCAAACTGCAGGACCTTTTGAAAGATTTAATACTCTATAATGAATAGCTGACTGGTCACCAATCTTACATATAATACCTCCCAATATATCTATCTCACTAGCTATATGAGTCTTCCCAACTCCTCCAATACTAGGGTTACAGGATAACTTGCCTAAATCAGAATAATTCTTTGAAATTAAAGCTGTTTTTAGACCATATTTTTCAGATATATTTGCAGCCTCTACGCCAGCATGGCCCGCTCCAATTACTACTACATCATAATGTTCCACGTGAAACAATCTACTTTCCTATGCAAAAATTACTAAAAACTTTATCGTAAACATCTTCATTATTAATATATCCGAATTCGTAAGAAAAATCATCTAATATATTCCTAATTAATTGTGAGATTATTAGAATATCAGTTTCTCTGACTATATTTTTCTCATATTCAAGAATACTTTGCAAAAATCCTATCTCACTTGAATTAAAATCAAGTTTATGGTTTTTATTGATTACATATTTTTTGTGGATAGAGATTAATTTTATTCTTTTTAGGACTATATCTCTATGCAGAAGATGGTTAATTTTAATATTTTTGGAATTATAGCTATACTTGTCAGACTTTGTCTCAATAAGGGTATAATTCTTTTTTATACGGAAATCATTAAATAGTTTTTTTACATCCTTCTTTTCAGTATTTTTATCAATTAAGATTAAAAAATGATCTATTTCTTTAGATAAAATTTGAGCTTTTTGGTAGCCATATTTTTCAATTTTACCTTGTTTAGATCTTTGTCCAGCTGTATCATAAATTTCAAATTTCTTTTCGTTAAAAATTATATTGTATGAGAGTATATCTCTGGTTGTACCTTTAGTTTCGGTAACAATTGCCCTATCGTTGTCAATTATTTTGTTAAAAAGAGTAGACTTACCTACATTTACATAACCTATAATCATTACTTTACAAATATGCTTTTGTTCTAATTTTGTTCTATTACTTAGTAATAATTTATTACAATTGAGGAAAAATTGTCTTATTTTTTTTTTAATTGCCTTAAAATTAAAATCTTCTTCCTCCACGAAATCAATTGATGCTGTAATTTCAGAGAATAAATTAATTATGTCTTCTCTTAGTGGGGCTAGACCACTTATTACATCTCCATCAAAAAGAAGTTTTTTATTATACTCAAGAGAGGAAAAAGATTCGTTGGTAATAATTGAATTAATAGCTTTTGCTTGTTTAAGTGAATTTTTGTTATTAAGAACAGATCGATAAGAAAATTCACCCTTTTTCGCTAATCTTAAACCAGGTATTTTGTAATTTCTTAATGTTTGTTCTAATTGGCTAGCAATAAGGGGAGATCCATGTAGAAAAATTTCACAAATATCTTCTCCTGTAAATGATTTAGGTGACTTAAAATAAACAACATTACATCTGTCCAAAATTATGCCTTCACAATTATACAAGTTAACCAACTTAATTATTGAATGGTCTTTAGAAAAATTTCTTTTAGAGAGTTTCTTTAAAATTTCTAAGACATCATTTCCTGATATTCTGTAACCAATCACAGGTGATTTTACCAATGGAGTAAAGTTTGAATATATGGTCCCTGAGCCAAACAAAGTTCTGTCATTATAAATTTATAATTTTACTAGTCCATAGATTAAGTCTATGTATAAAATTTTTAAAATTATTTAATTAGAATAGTTGAAAAAAAATATAAATTTCAATCTATTATGAAAGCAATATTATTTGGATCAATTGGGACTTTAATTGAAACTTCGGACATTCAAAGAGTATGTTTCAATGAAGCGTTTAAAAAAGAAAAATTAAGATGGTACTGGGATAAAAAAATATATAGAGAATTATTAAAAAAATCTGGAGGAGTAAAAAGAATAGAAGTATTTTCAAAACAAATTGGGGTCAGTGTTAACGCAAAGAGAATATGGAAAACTAAGACAAAGATATTCGATGAAAAAATATTTGCAAATAAAAGGTTAATACGTAAAGGGGTATTGGAAATATTTGAATTTGCACATGAGAAAAATATTAATATTGGTTTAGTATCCTCTACTACAAAAAAAAATATAAATATTTTATTTAAAGTGTTAAAAGGTCAATTGAGAAGAGAAGACTTTAATTTCATTGGCAATAAAGACTTAATAGAAAAACCGAAACCGCATCCTGATATTTATATAAAGGCAATAGAAGTTATGGGATTGAAAAAAAAAGAGTGTATTGCAATTGAAGATTCTGTTGAAAGTGCTAGATCAGCAGTTAATGCTGGAATAGATTGTATTGCATTTCCTGGCAATTATCATGATCATGATGACTTCAAATTTTGTAAAATGCGAGTAAAGGAACTTAGTGCATCTATATTTAAATTAGATTAATTACTGGTTCATGCTGCTAAAAAATTCTTCATTAGTTTTACAATCTTTCATTTTATCTAATAAAAATTCCATCGCATCTACTGTACCCATTGAAGATAATATTTTTCTTAAGATAAATACTTTTTGAAGATCGCCCGCATCTAATAAGAGATCTTCTTTTCTTGTACCAGATTTTTGTACATCAATAGCGGGATAAGTTCTTTTGTCTGATAGTTTTCTATCTAACACAATCTCTGAATTACCAGTGCCTTTGAATTCTTCAAATATAACTTCATCCATTCTACTACCTGTTTCAATTAATGCTGTTGCAATAATTGTTAATGAACCACCTTCTTCGATATTTCGAGCTGCACCAAAAAATCTTTTTGGCCTTTGTAAAGCATTTGCATCAACTCCACCTGTTAAAACTTTACCACTTGAGGGAACAACTGTATTATAGGCTCTACCTAGTCTGGTTATTGAGTCCAAAAGAATAACTACATCATATTTATTTTCAGCCAATCTTTTTGCTTTTTCTATAACCATTTCAGCTACTTGTACGTGTCTTGCAGCTGGTTCATCAAATGTGGAACTTATAACTTCACCTTTAACTGATCTTTGCATATCAGTAACTTCTTCAGGTCTTTCGTCTATTAGAAGAACCATTAAATAAGCATTAGGAAAATTTTCAGCAATTGATTTTGCTATCTTTTGCAAAATGACAGTCTTTCCGGATCTAGGAGGAGCAACTATTAAAGATCTTTGTCCCGCACCTACTGGAGCAATAATATCTATGATCCTTGATGATAGATCAGTATCGGGTTTTTCTGTTTCCAAATTGAACTTTTTCTCAGGGTATAATGGTGTTAAGTTATCAAAGTTTGTTTTGAATTTATTATTTTTTGCAATATCTATAAAATTCACTTTATTGGTCTCAACTAAAGCAAAATATCTTTCACCATCTTTTGGCGGACGAATAGGTCCTTCGAGTGTATCTCCTTTTCTTAGACCATTTTTTTTAATTTGATTTGGACTTACATAAATATCATCTGGGCCTGGTAAATAGTTAGAGTCAGAAGAGCGAAGAAATCCAAAGCCGTCCTGCATCGTCTCTAAAACTCCTTCCCCTATTATTTCTTCATTCTTTTCAGCAAACTTTTTGAGAACAGAAAAATATATATCTTGTTTTTTTAAACCAGAGGCGTTCTCAATTCCCAGAGACTCAGCATAATCTAACAACTCTTGAGGTTTTTTGTCTTTTAATTCATTTAAGTGCATTTTAGAAATCACCCTGATAATTAGTGATGGTGATATGGTGTATAACAAAAAATAAAGAGAAAATATATATATTTATATATAACCTTGTTGTTGTATGTCGAATTATGGGGATTAACATATTTTTATTGAGGAAAACCCTGATTCCACTGCATTTTTATTGTTTAATAACAGATGTAGATAACTTAATATTGATAAACTAATGGTATATTTGCTGTTTAAAACTAGGTAATTTTATGGATAACTTTATTAATCCACAGTTAAATAAACAAGTTATTATTGGTACAAAAAGTAAATCAAGAAAAGAAGTATTGAAAAACTTAAATATGAAATTTCAGTATCGATCACCTAATATTGATGAAAAAGCTGTTAAAAACTTAAAAAACGATAAATACGATGCTTTAAAAATAGCAAAAGCAAAAGCAACACACCTTTCTAAAAAATATAAAGATAATATTATAGTAACTTTTGACACAACAATTTTACATAAAGGAAAAATAATATATAAGTGTGAAACAGCGAACTGTTGTAAAGAAACGCTAATTTCCTTTAGAAATACATCTCATGATCTCTATACGGGTATGGTCTTTATGATTAATAACAAACTGATCAAAACCTCTCTCAGTAAAACTAAAATTATATTTAAAAATATAGTAACAAAGGAAATAAATTACTATGTGGACAGAAATTTTAAACAAATATCATCAGCAGTTGGCTGTTACAATATAGAAAATGAAGAAAACCTATTTTTTAAAAATATAAACGGTAGTTATTACAATGTAATAGGTATAGATATAATCAGATTCCTAAAAGTACTAAAGAATATTTAGATGGAAAAAAAAAGAATAGGTATTGTTGCAAAGAAATTAAATCATTCATTATCACCCGTTATACACAAGTATTGGTCAAAAAAAAATAATTGCAATTATTTATTTTCTAAGTTTGAAATAAAAGAAAATAAAATAGAAGAATTTTTTAGAAATTATAAAAAAAATGATAGATTCATTGGATTTAATATCACAATACCGTACAAAGAAAATTTTTTAGATTTTTGTGATAAAATCTCATTAAGAGCAAAAAAAATTGGATCAGTTAATTTAATTTACAAAAATAAGAAATCAATTTGTGGTGATAATACTGATGTAATTGGCTTCGGTAAAATTTTTAATTTACTTAAAACTAAAAATATAAAAACTGTTTTATTGATTGGTGCAGGCGGCGCTGGTAGAGCGATTTTGTATTTCCTTAACAAAAAAAATATTAATAATATTGATATTTTTGCTACCTCTTTTAAAAAAAAGCATAGGCTTTCAAAAGATTTTAAGTTCAAAAAATTTATAATAAAATCAACTCTACTAAAAAAAAAATATGATTTAATTATCAATGCCTCTAGTGCGGGCATGAGCAAAAGTAACAAAATTAATAAAAATATTTTGAATTTAGTTAAGAAAACAAAAGGTGTAATTGATATTGTCTATAATCCTGTTGAAACTGATTTATTAATAGAAGCTAAAAAAAATAATATTAAATCAGTAGGTGGATTAATGATGCTTGTTGAGCAAGCAAAACCATCATTTGAAATTTGGTCAGGAAAAAAAATTAAGATTGATGACAAAATTTATAAGTTATTAATAGATAAAATATGATCAAAGTTGGTGTTACCGGAAACATTGGGTCAGGAAAAAGTGAGTTTATAAATTTTATTTTTAAGCTTGGTTTTAAGTATATCTCTTCAGACGCAATAATTTCAAAATTATACAGTGATTCTAAAACAAGAAAAATTATTTTAGAGAAACTAAACCTAAGGGAGGAGAATTATAAACAGGAAATTATGGGTAAACTACATGACGAAGAATTTAATAGACTGCTTAAGAAAGTCATATACCCTCTTTTATATTCAGAAAAGAAAATTTTAGCTAAAAAACATAAAACATATCAACCCATATTCTACGAGGTACCATTACTTTATGAAGAAAACTTATCTGATGACTTCAACATAACAGTCCTTATAAAAGCTGATACAAATAAAAGAAGGCAGAGGGTTTTAAATAGGGGTGTTAGTGAAAGTTATTTCAAATTAATGAATAGTAAGCAAATTAATGAGAAAATTAAAAAAAACAAATCAACTTTTACAATTAATAATAATGGTTCAATCTTGAACTTGCACCTTAATATCTTTAAATTATTAAATTGTTTATGAGAGAAATCATACTTGATATTGAAACGACAGGCCTAGAGTTTAAAGACGGACATAGAGTCATTGAAATCGGTTGCATTGAATTAAATAAAAAAGAAGTTGGTGCAAACTATCATCAGTACATAAATCCCTCTAAAACTCTTACTGAAGATAATATTAATATTCATGGTATTACTAATGAGTACTTAACTGATAAACCACTTTTTGATGAAATTGCTGACGATTTCCTAGCATTTATCAGAGACAGTTCGATTATTGCTCATAATGCCTCATTTGACGTTGGTTTTTTGAATTTTGAACTTCGAAAATTATCTAAACCTACAATTTCAAAAGATAGGGTTATTGATACGATCAAAATAGCAAGACATAGATTCCCTGGTCAACAAGTCTCTTTAGACGCTCTTATAAAGAAACTAAAAATAAATACTCTAATTAACAGAGAACAGCACGGTGCCTTAAAAGATGCAAAACTTTTAACTGATGTATATTTAGAATTACAAGGTATAAATCAAATAGGGTTACAATTAAGTGAGAAGAAATTAGAAAAAGTTGTCTTAGCTAGTGAGCCGAATTACTCATCTATCGTACTAACAAAAGAAGAGACAGAAGCCCATAAAGAGTTTATAAAAAATAAAATACCTAATTCAAATTGGGCCAAAGTGATAAAAAATTATGAGTAGTGAATTTATAGATATTATACTTTTTGGGGCCATTGCGATATTCTTGGTTTATCGTTTGAGAAGTATTCTAGGATCTTCAGATGGAAAAATTGTAAATATTAGAACAAAAAAAAACCCACAATCTAAATTCAAACCAAAAATAGTACCCAAAGGCGACAATAACGAATTTCTAGAAGGTGCAAATAAAGCATATGAGATGATTGTTCAAGCTTATCAAAGTAACAACATTGACAAAGTAAAAGATCTCCTCACCCCAGAGGCAATGCAAGCAATGGAAAAGGCTAAAGCGCCAAAAGAGATAAAGTTTTCTGAAGTAAAATCTAGCAGTATCTTGGATGATAAATCTGAAGATCTAAGACTAATTAAATCTGTTAAGTTTGAAACTGAGCACTACAATGTTGCAAATAATGAAATCTTAAACGTTGTAGAAGAGTGGGGTTTTGAAAAAGATAAGAAAACCTCTGATCCTAATTGGAAACTTTTTTCTATTAAACTTGTCTCATAAAATTAAATTTAATTTATCTATACACAAAAATAAAAAACAGTTAGAAGAGCAGCCGAATGAAAAGATTAGCATTTCTATAGGGCGACCCAAAGCTTACACTAAAAAAGTTGATAAATTAGAAAATAATAAACCTATAACTAAAAAAAACTTTATCAAATCAGTTTTATTGGATAATAACCTCTTCAAACAATTTAAGAATAACCAATTTAGTAAAATAGATTTACATGGATTAACAGTTGATCAAGCTCATCAAAAGTTAATTGAATATCTTAAAATCAATTATAAAAAAAAAAAAATTACTTCACATTATAATAACAGGACTTGGTAATAAAACTGCAGGAGAAGAATTTTTTACAGGAAAAATAAGAAAACAATTCATCTTTTGGTTAGATACAGAGAAATTTCAATTGATAATTAAATCTTACTCACCTTGTAAAATACATCATGGTGGGTTGGGCGCCTTTTATGTTAAGCTTAAATCTAAAGAATAAATTTCTTTTCATCGCTTGGTTTTATCTCTAACTTTACAGCATCTGTGACCCAAGCCTTATTAACAATCTCAGTTTTTTGATCACTGAGGTTTGCATCAAAACTTATTCTTTCAAGTATTTTTTCAAACATTGTCTGTAATCTTCTAGCACCAATGTTTTCCACCTCGGTATTTATTTGTTCAGTAAGAGTAGCTATTTCCTCTAAAGCATCGTCTTCAAACTGTAATTCAATATTTTCTGTTGCAAACAAAGATTTATATTGTTTAGTTAAACTATTATCGGTTTCCTTTAAAATTCTTATGAAATCATCTTTTTTAAGAGCATTTAATCTTACCCTCACTGGTAATCTCCCTTGAAGTTCTGGGAGTAAATCACTGGGTTTGGACTGATGAAAAGCACCTGAGGCTATAAACAAGATATGATTTGTTTCAATTGTACCATATTTAGTACTAACAACTGTTCCCTCAATCAGAGGTAACAAGTCTCTTTGTACTCCTTCTCTAGAAACGTCACCACCCCGTCTTTCACTATTTGGTGCAATTTTGTCTATTTCATCGATAAAAACTATCCCACTTTCTTGAACACTTTTGATTGCATTTTTAACAACATTTTGTTTTTCAGCAATTTTTTCAATCTCTTCTTGTATCAATGGTTCATAAGCCTCACCTATTTTAAGTTTTGTCTTCTTTTTGTTTTTCAGGCCTTTCCCAAAGATATCGTTCATATTAATCATTCCCATTTGAGCACCGGGCATCCCCGGAATATCTAAAGATTGAAAAGGATTTGATTTCTGGTCTAGTGATATTTCAATATCTTTATCATTAAGTTGATTGTCCCTGAGCATTAAGCGAAATTTCTCTTTAGTTTCTTCGCTAGGGTTGTCTCCAAGCAAAGCCTTCAAAACAATTTCTTCTGCATTCATTTTTGCTTCGTCTATAAATCGATCTCTTATTTTTTTCTTCTCTAAGTTAATTGCAACTTCAATTAAATCTCTAATTATTTGTTCCACATCTCTTCCTACATATCCAATTTCTGTAAATTTTGTTGCTTCAACTTTTATGAACGGTGATTGTGTAAGCTTTGCTAATTTCCTAGCTATTTCTGTTTTGCCACATCCAGTTGGCCCAATCATTAAAATATTTTTTGGAATTATGTCATCTCTTAGCGTTTCATCTTTAACATTTAATCTTCTCCAACGATTTCTGAGGGCAATGGCCACAGCTTTTTTTGCCTCATCCTGACCTATTACATATCTATCAAGTTCTTCTTTAATAACTTTTGGTGTGAGAGATTGGTTATCCATTAAATCTTAATCTCTGCAATGTTCAGAGTGTCGTTTGTATAAATACATAGTTCAGCTGCAACTTTAAGTGATTCAGATGCAATGTCCTTGGCAGGTAAGTCAGACTTTCTTTTCAAAGCTCTTGCAGCACTCAATGCAAAATTACCACCTGACCCAATAGCTACAATTCCTTCTTGAGGTTCTAACACATCTCCAGTTCCACTAATTAAGAATGTTTCACTTTTGTCAGCAGCTATAATCATTGACTCAAGTCTTCTTAGGTATCTGTCTGTTCTCCAGTCTTTTGCTAGTTCGACACACGCTCTTTTTAAATTATAAGAAAACTCTTCACATTTTTTTTCTAGTCTATCAAAAAGAGTTAAGGCATCTGCTGTTGATCCAGCAAATCCAACTATAATTTGATCTTTATGAAATGTTCTAATTTTATTGGCATTTGATTTAATAACCGCCGTTCCCAAAGTTACCTGACCGTCTGAAGCTATAACTACACTCTCTTTGTCACGGACACAAACAACTGTTGTCGAGCGTATTATTGTTTTATTTTTATCCATTATTCATATAAATATAGGTAATAAATAGCTGATTACAAATGCGCATATTTACATTTAATAGAGAAACAAAAGAAACAAAGATATCAATTAAAATTAATCTTGATGGCTCAGGAAAAAATAAAATTGATACAGGTATTGCTTTTTTTGACCACATGTTACAACAAATAAGCACGCATAGTTTGATAGACTTAGAATTGAAATGTGACGGTGACCTAAAGGTAGACATGCATCACACTGTAGAAGATGTTGGAATTGCTTTAGGTGAAAGTATTAAAAACGCTCTTGGTGACAAAAAAGGAATTACAAGATTTGCGCACTCTTATGTTTCATTTGATGAAACTTTAACAAGATCGGTTATAGATTTATGTAATCGTCCATATTTTATTTGGAATGTTAAAACATCATTAGAAAAAGTTGGTGAAATGGACCAAGAGCTTTTTATAGAATTTTTTAAATCAATAGTAACTGAGTCGAGAATGAATTGTCATATTGAAAAATTATATGGAGAAAACAATCATCATATTATTGAAAGCTGTTTTAAATCTTTTGCAATATCTTTGAAAAAAGCAATATCAATAGACCTAAATAAAAAAAATATTCCAAGCTCAAAAGGAAAACTTTGAAAAAAAAAGTCATCGGATTAATTGATGGTCAATCTGGAAACATTGGATCAATAAGTAAAGCAATTAAAGACATTATCAAAGGAAGACCATATCAATTAAAGATTATTAAAGGAGAATTTGATCACTCTTTATATAATAAAATTATTTTACCTGGCCAAGGTGCCTATGCCACACTAATTTCAAATTTAAAAGAGTTAAAAATTTATAAACCTTTAAAAAGTTATTTGGAAAGTAACTTTTCATATTTAGGCATTTGTGTTGGAATGCAAATTTTATCTGATCAGGGCTATGAAGATAAAGTTACAAGAGGTTTAGGAATAATATCTGGTGAGATTAGAAAATTTAAAATTAAAAAATTAATTATTCCACATATGGGTTGGAATTCTATACACTTGAATAAAAAGGATCCAATTATCACAAATAGTTTTAACAAAAAAGACTTCTATTTTGTTCATAGCTACATTTTTCAAAATATAAAAAAATCTTATATTTTAGCAAACACCAACTATGGAAAAGAATTTCCATCTATTATAAAAAAAGGAAATATTTATGGTGTTCAATTTCATCCTGAAAAAAGTCATAAATATGGTCTTAATCTAATTAAAAACTATATCTTGCAATCATGAATATATTCCCTGCAATTGATATAATAGATGGAAAATGTGTTCGACTAACTAAAGGTGTTATAAATGATAAAACGACTTATGAAAATTCTCCTGTTGAAATGGCTCAAGTTTATCAGGATGCGGGTTTTAAAACCATACACGTTGTTGATCTAGATGCTACTTTAGGGAGAGGTAACAACAATCTGGTTTTAAATCAAATAAGAAAAAAAATCGATATTGATATCGAGGTAGCGGGAGGCATAAGAAGCAGAGACGCCATCATTGATAAAATTAACAAAGGATTTAATACAATTGTAATTGGGACTTATGCTATAAAAAATATTGATGATGTTTTGAATTTTGAAGATGACTTATTAGAAAAACTATCTATTGCCCTGGATATAAAAGATAACCAAATAGCGTCACACGGTTGGCAAAAAAAAGAAAATTTATCACTGGAATACATTGTAAACAAATATAATGATCGACCTATTCATTCTTATTTTGTCACTGATGTTGCTAACGATGGAATGTTATCAGGCTTAAATATGAAAACCTTTACTTCTATTAAGCAATTGACTGACAAACACATTACCATTGGTGGTGGTGTAAAAGACCTAAAGGATATTGAGTTAAGTAAATCAAATGGTTTTAATAATGTTGTTGTAGGTAAGGCCATTTATGAAAATAAAATAACAATAGGAAGCCTGGCTCAATTTAATGCTTAAAACAAGAATAATTCCATGTCTTGATGTTATTAAAAACAAAGTTGTTAAAGGCGTCAATTTTAAAAATATAAAAGTCATGGGTAATGCAGTTGAGATGGCAAGGTACTATTCTTTATCTGGGGCCGATGAACTTTGCATGCTTGACATAAACGCATCCTATCAAAATAGAAAAACATTTATAAAAACTGTTGAGGCAATTGCTAAAGTTATAAATATTCCTTTGACTGTAGGTGGCGGCGTCTCAGCTTTGAGTGATATAACTGATCTTCTCAATGCTGGAGCAGATAAAGTATCTATCAATTCTGCTGCAGTAAAAAATCCTAAGTTAATTCGACAGGCCTCATTAAGACATGGCTCTCAATGCATAGTCGTAGCAATTGATGGCAAAAGATATGAAAATAAAATGAAAGTAGTTGTTAAAGGTGGAAGAGAAATTACTAAAAAAGAACTTATTATATGGGCAAAACAAGTACAATCTTTAGGTGCTGGAGAAATATTGATGACTTCAATGGACACAGATGGTGTTCAAAAAGGTTTCGACAGCGGTATGTTAAAAAAACTAACTAGCAATGTAAGTATTCCAGTAATTGCAAGTGGTGGTGTTGGGAATTTAGAGCATTTCTATTTAGGTTATTTAACAAAATCTACAGGTCTTTTAGCTGCAAGTGTATTTCACTCAGGAAAATATAAAGTGAATACTGTTAAAAAATATCTTAATAGTAAGGGTGTGCCTGTTAGACTATGAGCTATGATAAAGAAAATATTTTTGCAAAAATATTGAAAGGAGATACCCCGTGTGACAAAGTTTTTGAAAATGACTACGTGCTTTCATTCAAAGACATTAGTCCGAAAGCAAAAACTCATATCTTAATAATTCCTAAGGAGCCATTTTTAGATATATCTGATTTTCTACAAAATGCAGATAAGTTCTATCAAAGTAATTTTTGGAAATCTGTTGACGAAATTATAAATTATTTGGGTTTAAGAGATAAAGGGTTTCAAATTAAAACCCACAAAGGTAAAGAAGGTGGTCAAGTTGTATTTCATTTTCATCTACATTTGCTAACAAATGTATAATTATCTGGCTTGAATATAATTAATTATATCTAAAACACCCTTAATATTCTTTGCATGATTAATTACTCTGTTGATTTCTTGTTCATTGCTCGAAACACCAAATAGATATACAATTTGCTTTTGTACTTCAAAATCATATTTAAATTTCTTTATATTTGTGTCAGTGAATATTTTTGTATAAAGTTGAGTACTGATGAACTTATCTTTGGCAATGTCATCAAGCCCATATCCAGTGTCAATTGATATCTCATTTAACACCTCAGTAACACCATCTTGTTGCCAAGCTAGCCTTACAGCTTCTAATCGCATATCACCGTAAGGTACTACACCTGTTAACAAGACTTTTCCTAATTCAACTTCAACATCAATTTTTGTAAATAAAGTTGCATCATACGAAAAGTACTTCTCTTTAATACCTAGTTTTATAGTGGCATCGTCCCAACTTTCACCAAATGTTTTCTCATCTTCATTTTCTTTTATTAAGGTCTTAGCACCTGATGATATAAGAGTTGGGCCACAACCTATAAACAATACTGAAAGCAAAAGTATTAAATATTTAATCATTTTTTAAAATTATTGATAATTTATAAAATTCATTCCTCGTTATTCTATACTTACTTTTAACATGTTGATAAGCCTTTTTTACTCCTACCTCATCAATTATTTTTAATATTTCTTTTTTATCATAGTCATTAACCTTGGTATTCTCTTTTTCAATACTTACAGATAAGACAAGTTCGCCTTTAATTCTAGAATAATCAAAATCGACATAATTTTTGTTATTAATAAATATTCTTTCTTCGTATATTTTTGTTAATTCCCTCAGTATTACAATATCAAACGATTTGGAAATAGAGGCAATCGAACTGATATCTCTTTGTAATTGTTGTTTAGTTGAATAAATAATTAAATTGTTAAAATTATTTTCTAAAAGAATTTTGTCTTTTTGTTCTCTTTTTTTAGGTAGAAAACCCACAAAGGTAAATTTTTTTTTATTTAGAAAGCCACTCAATTGAATACCTGAGATGAGCGCACTCGCACCAGGTATCGAGTATACTTTCATTTGTTTTTTTAATAAAAAATTAATCAGCTGACTACCTGGGTCAGATATTAAAGGAGAGCCAGAGTCTGATATTAATGATATTACTTTGTTAGAATTTAAAAATCTTAGTATGTAATCTTTTTTTTTATGAAAGTCATGATCAGTATATTTTGATAAAGATGTTTTAATTTCATATCTATTTAAAAGTTTTTTACTATTTGTAGTATTTTCACACAGAATTAAATCAGAATTTTTTAAAATATTTATAGCTCTTATTGTGATATCATCTAAATTCCCTATGGGAGTAGAAACTAAAT
>MDTB01240809.1_pt1 | contig 29104 bp, 25 predicted proteins | sample 811161 | NCBI WGS metagenome assembly MDTB01 (sample SAMN05326650, study PRJNA326480) | marine metagenome | isolation source: seawater | place: Mediterranean Sea | collected 2009
CCCGCCGAATATATTAGTTATGTTGCCTCAGCACAGCTGGCAAATTTATTACAAGCAGGCAATGTTGATGTGGTCGTGCTGCCTGGTAATCGTGAGCAAATTTATTCAGCGCTTGATACCGGCGTTGCCGATATGGCTATTACAGCCTCCCTGCCCGATAACAAAATTTACGACTTTGAAGTGCTCGACAGCGAAGAGCTAGTACTGGTGGCGCACCGTTTATTAGCGCAAAGCTTAGAGGGGAAAACCATTACGCCAGCACTTTTAAATACGCTGCCGGTGGTCAGTTACGACAGTCAATTACCGCTTATACGCCAGTATTTTGATACTGTATTTAAACAAAGCTGTACGTCAAAAATAATTGCCCGCTGCCCCGACATACGCGCGCTCGCCGGCATAGTAAGAACCGGTGTAGGCTATACCGTGCTGCCTGATTATATATGTCATGACGATATTCAATCGGGTAGATTAATTAAACTTGGTCCGCAAGGGCCGGAAAACAATTTGTACTTAGCGTGGCGTAAAGGGGCGCTTGCTCACCCGCGGCTTAATTATGCCCGCGATGTGTTAATGGCTTTTTCTAATATTAATAAATACGCAAAATAGTTTTTTAACTTATACCAATCCGCATAATTAAGTGATCTATTTTGAGGATAGGTAAACGTGATGATAGCAAGGCAAAAAATTCGCTATTTAGTTGTTCTAAATGAGAATTTTTAACGCAGATAGCGACACGTTTAGCCCCTGAAAATCATTATGTATTATTACGGATTGGTATTGAACGCTGGTTATTTAATAAAATAGCCAACCGCGCGCCATTGCCCACTGCTTTTACTTAATGTAAGGGTTTCAACCGCAAGCCTTGCTGAAAATTGCGTTTTAAATTGCACAATAAGGTATTTACCTTGCGGGGCACCAGGTAAAGATGAGTAAGCATTAGCACTTATTTGTTCTCGCGTAGCCACTTTACCTAGTGGCGCACGCACTGTGTTTAGGGCGTTTTTCCAGTTTGCTTTACTTAATTGCGATTTAAATAGCGCATCGGCTTGTTGCCAACTTTTTGTGTATTCACCCGCATCAATTAACTGTAACCAGTTTATTGCTACGGGCATATTTTTAGTGGTTTCGGCCCACACTGAGCAGCTTATAAACAAGCATAAAATTAAAATGAGGGGTTTCATCATTCTTCCTTTTAATCTGGCGTTAAAAGTAAATATAAATGATATAAACAAAGCAATCGAGAAATTCTTATTCGTAAATTTGACTCATTAGCTCTGTTTATTACCTAACTCTATTAACGTTAATACGGCATTTAAACGCGTATTTAACTGATAAAAAATAAACGAACTAAATAAAGCGATAATGCATAAAAGTATGCCCATTTGTACTTTGCTGCTTAGTTCAAAAACAAATAACGAAGCCGATAGTATAATTAAAGCTAGAGAATAAGCTATTGATTGAAAAGTAAAATTAATATCGCCTTGCGCAACTTTAAGTAATTCTTCTTTTGTCATTGTAATGTCCGTTTTGGGTTTGTGGCGGGAGGGATTTAAAATTAAAAATATTGCTCTACTTTAGTGCTTCTATGTTTTTAGGGTTTACTAAATTCATTACCGCAAGGTAAATCCAACCACCAATAAAAGTAAATCCTAAGGCAAACGTAACAAATGCACTAACAAGCTTTGAACGATTTTGTTTAGCAGCTAAACGTACAGAAAGTAAGGCAGGTATTAAAGATGAAAAAATTAAAATAATATAGATAAAATTAGCACTAATATTCATTAAAAATCCTTTATGTTAATTGGGAAATGGCTATCTTTTAAGGTGATACCATAAATACTAAAAGATATTTAAACCACATCTAAAGCTATCATAAAAAGTGCTTTTATAGGTACATTTAATAATACAAAAAAGGCTGCATTAACTAGGGCGTGTTGATCTTTGTGGTATGAAAAACAAACAGCATGAAGATAAGGTATAATTGAATTCGCCAGAAAACTTTACACCGAACCTACATGCCAAGATTAATGCTAACAGACGGGACATGGAATGTCTTATCAAAAGTAATGTACTTAAGTGGTCGAATTTATAATAAGCCCGACCATAGAAAAACGCTCGAAGGCATACTGTATAAGATGCGTACAGGTATTCCATGGCGAGATTTACCTTCTGATTTTGGCCGTTGGAGTGCTATCTACAGACGGTTTAATTTATGGTCCAAAAAAGGGATTTTGAATGAACTGTTTCGCGCATTATCTCGTGATGCGGACATGGATTGGGTCTTCATTGATGGCAGTATTGTCAGGGCTCATCAACATAGTTGCGGTGCAAGAACTGCTGACAATGAATCAATTGGAAAGAGCCGAGGTGGAAATTCTACGAAAATTCATCTTGCAGTCGATAGCGGAGGGTTGCCTGTTTATTATGAATTATCCTGTGGAAATACGCATGATATCGTCCATGCAGAGTCACTCGTAGCTAATTGCCCAACAAGTAATATGGTTGTCGCAGATAAAGGCTACGACAGTGAAAAACTGAGAGCGTTTGTTCGTGATAATAACGCTACACCCGTTATTCCACGTAAGGGCAACAGTTTAGTAGGCAATGAAGATATTGACTGGTGCATGTACAAATATCGGCACTTGGTTGAGAATGCATTTGGCCGTATTAAGCAATATAGAGGGATAGCCACGCGGTATGAAAAGCTTGAACGAAATTATCATTCAATGCTCGCTTTAGCATTTACTATGATGTGGCTACCAATGTGGGCTGATTGATATATGTACTACAAAGATCAACAGCCCCTAGTAAATACCCAAGGAGATAAAAAATGATAGCTTATTAAAAGGGTTTTTGTAGCGTAAATGTAGCAATAATCGGCAATTACTAGTTAATCATTGCTTGTTCATCAGCAATGATATAAATACGATTTATAAAACAGAGACTAAAAACTCAACGTAAGATGACCGCTGGGGTTCTATCTGCAGGGCGTATTGTTTGACGTTCTTCGACCAACATTGCAGCGTAATCGGTTTTTATTTTAGTCACTGCTTCGGGTGCTAGTTTGAGCAGCACAGATATTATTTCTGCCCGCAGTTCTGGTAATGAGTGAGCAATAGCAATGACCATTTGAACCATTTGTTCGGGATACCACTGTGCCAGTTGTTGAATTAATTCATCAGCCAGTTCAGGTTGAGCCGTGATAAGTGCACGGGTAACATCAATTATTTTCTCTGGTATAGTATCTTTCAATACTTCATGAAGACGTAAGACATTGACGCTTTCAGTCGCGGCGACAGCTTTAGCGATATTCAAACCTATGGTCGGGTTATGTTTCGTAATGACTTGAGTCATTTTTACAGCTGATGCAGGATCTGACTCAGCAATTGACAGGGTAATCTCTTCTTCAACACTCAGTTTTTTTTCTGGCTCTATAAACTCAGTTCTGGGGTCGAGATCAACTCCAGAAAAAAACTCCGCCCCTTGCATAACAAAGCTTTCCTGATCTTCTATCGGTAAGGCTTTACGTACTGTCATGCGGTAAATAACAAACCCTGCTAAAAGTAATTGGATGAGTGCTAAAAAATAGAATAGAAAAACACTGCCAAACGTATTCATTACCACGGACGCAGCATATGGGCCGATCACGCCGCCAGCAGCGAAGGTAAAAATCATTGCTCCCATAGCTGCAACCATCTGATTTTGGCGTAACCTATCAAACGCTTCTGATATACTCAAAGGATATGTACAGGCAATAATACCACAAGTGATTGCGGTTGCAGTAAACACACCTAATAGGTTATCGACTTTGGCAAACTGCGGGATAGCCAAATCAGCCAGTGCTGAAATGATTAGTAAACCAAATAATACGGTGCGACGATCATAACGATCTGACAAGTAGCCTACAGGGAACTGGAGGATGAAAGCACCTAAGATTGCCGTGCCTACATAGAGAGAAAGTTCAAAATCAACGATATTATATTGGCCAGCAAAAATAGGCAGTAAATTAAATGATGCTGAATAAATCATTCCAGAGACGAAACAGCAGACCACGCCCAAGGGGGATATTTTATAGAGCGCCCGCAGTGACATCGAGCTAACTTCCTCGATAATAGGCCCAGGGTTACGACTCAATACTAAAGGGATCACTGCAGCACAAAGCAAAATTCCTGCAACCACAAATAAGGTCGTATCTGTAGGATCGGCTAGGTTCATAAAGAACTGACCGCTAAACAGTCCACCTAACAACACCGCGTTGTAGACACCTAGGGTTTTCCCCCGCGTTTCTTTTGTAGAACTTGAACTGAGCCAACTTTCCATTGCGGTAAATGCACACGCATTACAGAAGCCTGTCACTAGGCGCATCGCGCCCCATACGAATGGCTCTGTATAGAGGCTACAGATCAGAATAGCAATGGCGGCTAAAGCAACACAACCGGCGAAAACTCGAATATGCCCGGCACGTTTTATTAGATTAATACTGAGCAAGGCACCCAATAACATACCCACAAAATAAAGCGACAACACCATGCCAATAGTATCAATACCCGCACCGTCTAAGCTCATACGTACAGGCAATAATAGATTAATTAAGCCATTCGCTAATAGTAAAATGAAACAACTAATAAACAGAGTGAACTGTGCTTTAAAAGTCGAATGCATAGATTAACTCCGGATAAAAATTGACAAGTTGACCACGCTCAAAGCGCATAAAAAAGCGATACCTTATGCACAAGAAGGTATCGCTAAACCATTAATATAAAAACTCAGTAAAATTAAAGTATCGCTTATTTCAAGGTTGGCATTGAGAACTCAGCCCCTTCGCGAATACCGGCAGAAGGCCAACGTTGGGTAATCGTTTTACGTTTAGTGTAGAACCGGACTGCATCTGGACCGTAAGCATGAAGATCACCAAACAGCGAACGCTTCCAGCCACCAAAGCTATGATAAGCGACAGGCACTGGTAATGGTACGTTAATACCGACCATACCGACTTCAATGTTGTCAGAGAAGTAGCGAGCCGCCTCACCATCACGAGTGAAGATACAGGTACCATTACCGTATTCATGGTCGTTAATTAAATTCATGGCTTGTTGCATTGTTTGCACACGTACAACTTGCAGTACTGGACCAAAAATTTCTTCTTTATAGCTCACCATTTCTGAAGTGACATTATCAATTAATGTGCCGCCGACAAAAAAACCATCGCTATAACCGGCCACTTCAGGGTGACGGCCATCAACCACTATGGTTGCTCCTTGCTCTTGGGCATGATTAATATAGCCAACTACTTTATCGCGATGCTGGCGGGTAATTACAGGGCCAAAATCATTACTGTTATCACTGTATGCTCCTACTTTTAGATTACTCATCGCCGCAGTCATTTTGGCCACTAACGCATCACCAGCAACATCACCAACAGCGACAGCCACAGATAACGCCATGCAGCGCTCACCAGATGAACCAAATGCAGCGCCCAATAACTGATTTACCGCATTGTCCATGTCAGCATCTGGCATCACGATAGCGTGATTTTTTGCTCCACCTAATGCTTGGCAGCGCTTGCCATTGGCATTTGCTGTAGCATAAATATATTCTGCAATCGGCGTCGAACCAACAAAACTAACTGCTTTTATTCGTTGGTCAGATAACAACACATCAACGGCCACTTTGTCGCCATTAACTACGCTCATTACACCATCAGGCAGGCCAGCTTCTTTTAATAATTGGGCAATAAAGAGCGTAGCACTTGGATCGCGCTCCGACGGTTTTAAAATGAAGCAATTACCACATACAATCGCCATTGGAAACATCCACAACGGCACCATTGCAGGGAAGTTAAATGGTGTAATACCGGCAACGACACCTAAAGGCTGAAATTCGCTCCATGAATCAATGTTAGGCCCAACATTTTTACTGTGCTCACCTTTTAATAGCTCTGGCGCGCCACATGCATATTCAACGTTCTCGATCCCACGTTGAAGCTCGCCGGCTGCATCATGAGATATTTTGCCATGCTCTTCGCCTATCATTTGGCATATTCTATCTGCATTCGCTTCAAGCAATTCTTTAAAACGAAACATCACTCGTGCACGTTTTATCGGTGGAGTATTACGCCATTGTGGAAATGCCGCTTGAGCACTCGCTATTGCTTGCTCTACTGTTTCTACAGAAGCAAGTGCGACTTGGCGAATGACTTCACCAGTGGCAGGGTTAAACACATCTTGAGTACGAGCAGCGTCAGTACAGATTTCACCGTTAATTAAATGTCCGATAGTATTCATAAATAATTCCTAAAATGGTTAAAAAATAATATTAGTGGTAAAGGTTAATCCCATAACCCTTGATAAATTGTGATCATCTCGTTGATTGACGGTTCAATAGGATTATTGCCTGGTGAACCAGAAGCTAATGCTTGCTCGGCCATTGTTTGACACACCTCGAAAAACTCATCGCGTTTAATCCCAAATTCTGCTGGGGTGGGTACCGCTAATTCGTCATTCAGCGCGCGAAGTTCGATTAATAATTTCTGATTAGCCTGATCATTGCTGTCCTGAGTGGTTGCTATACCCATTGCCCGTGCGCAATCAGCGTAACGTGCCGGAGCAGCCGCTATTGAAAATGCAGTAACGCTGGGTAACAACATCGCATTAGATAGGCCATGGGGAACATGGAAAAATGCACCAATCGGGCGGCTCATGCCATGCACTAGTGCCACCGATGCGCTAGAGAATGCAACACCGGCAAGGGTTGACCCGAGCATCATCGCTTCACGAGCTTGTTCATCACTGCCGTCGTTATATACTTTGCGTAAATTAGGAGCTATTAGCTTAATAGCAGCAATGGCTTGGCAATCGCTATAGCTATTGGCCTTCTTACTTACATAGGCTTCCATGGCATGTGTTAATGCATCAATACCAGTGTCGGCCGTTGTTCTAGGCGGTACGCTCATAGTTAATTGATAGTCTACTAAGGCAGCAACGGGCATAAAGCCGATACCGACACAGAGCATTTTTTCATCATTTTCCTCATCGGTGATAATAGTCACTTTAGTGACTTCAGAGCCTGTACCCGCTGTGGTGGGTATAGCGATAACCGGTAAGCCTTGCTCTGTAACCAGTCGAGGAAAACGGTAATCTTGCATTACCCCCCCATGTTTAGCCAAAATCGCAATGGCTTTAGCACTGTCAATAGGGCTGCCTCCACCTAAAGCAATAATGCAGTCATAATCACCATTTTTGGCTTTGATAACGCCTGCTTGAATAGAGGCGACCGTTGGTTCGGGTACCGTATTATCAAAAACATCACAAGCAATATCATGCTGTTGTAAAACTGTTTGGATCGTCTGGGCATAACCTAACTTAACCATCATCTTGTCGGTAACAATTAAAGCGCGATTACAATTGAGACTAGCTAACACATTCGGTACTTCAAGGCTTGCGCCGCCACCAACTTGTAAAATACGTGGCAATATTGTTTGTGAAGACATAGAAATAGTTCCTTATTAAAATTCTACAATTTAAGATGTTGGTATAAACATCTCGATAATTAATCATTACAGTAATAAATACGTTTAGCTGTAGGTGGTGTCATACACTTACAGCGAAAATAAATAATTAAGAAATGGATTGTGCGGCTTTTAACTTCTTGTTGTGCTCAATAGGGTCAACATTTACATCGTTTATCTTGTTATAATCGAGAGTCGTCTCATTGGGCGACAGCTCTTGACGGAGCGATTTGAATAGCGCCCAGGTGGTTAATATAAGTACTATTGAGTAGGGTAGCGCGGCCACAATAGACGCTGTTTGCAATGCTTTCAGTCCACCCGCAAGTAGTAGTACCCCAGCAACGGCGCCAATTGAAAGTCCCCAGAATACTCTGAAACGTGCCGGTGGATTGGTATCGCCCATTGATATAAGTGTGCAGATGACTAAGGTGGCAGAGTCTGCTGAGGTCACAAAGTAGGTCACTAACATAGCGACACAGATTGATGCCCCAATTAGCGTGAGTAAAGGACCGAGTTCCATCAGTTCGAGCGTAGTAAAGAGTGCCATAGTGATATCTTTATTAACCGCTTCAGTAATCCCACCAACGCCAAATAATTCGATAAATATTGCGGTATTACCAAATATAGTGATCCAGAAGGCGGCTAAAATAGTGGGGGCAAGTAATACACCTAATACAAACTCTTTAATGGTACGACCTTTAGATATTCGCGCTATAAACATGCCTACAAACGGAGCCCAAGCAATCCACCAGCCCCAGTAGAAAAGAGTCCACGCGCCTTGCCATTGTCCTTTAGGGTCAGGATCTATCCAAAGGCCAAGAGATACAGCGTTAACGAGGTAATCGCCTATGTTGGTGGCAAATGCACCTAACAGATAAGCCGTAGGACCCAATACTAAGAAAAAGGTCAATATTACTGTGGTTAAATGCATATTGTATTCACTGAGGATCTTAATTCCTTTATTGACACCACTTAATGCAGATAATGTCGCTAATACAGAAATAACCGTGATCAGCAGTACCTGATTAATCGTGGATACTTCGATGTCAAATAAATGACTCAGACCGGCATTCATTTGCTGAGCACCCAGCCCTAATGAGGTTGCAATACCAAATACCGTACCGAATACCGCTAGTAAATCAGCCGCATGACCAATAGGGCCATATACACGTTCACCAAAAATAGGATACAGGCCAGAGCGAACGGACAAGGGCATCCCTTTTCGGTATGTGAAGTAAGCTAGTGACAAACCTGCCATCGCGAATATTCCCCATCCATGTAATCCCCAATGAAAAATACTAATCCGCATAGCGACTTGTGCAGCTTCAGCTGTTAATGCCTGCCCTTGTGCTAAAAAGGGATTATTTTGGAAATCGTAAATGGGCTCGGCGATACTCCAAAAGAGGATACCAATACCAATGCCAGCACCAAAAAGCATCGCAAACCAGGAAAAAAAGTTATACTCGGGTTTTTCATCATCACGACCTAGGCGAATACTCCCGTAGCGACTAAATGCAGTATAAACAGCTAAAAATAAGAAAAAACTAGCTAAGGCAATGTAGTACCAGGCAAAATTAGAGGCTATAAAGTGTTTAGCAGAGGCATAAATTAAGCCAGCGTATTCCGGGGTAAGGATGGTAAACAGTACAAAAAAAGCGACGAGTATCGCAGAGCCAATCGCCATAATGGGGTTAGCCCCTGACAGCAGCCCTTCGGTTTTAATCATTGTTGAAATATTATTCATGCAGTGTCTCCTGTATTAACTACTGGTTGGCATTAATCACCAGTATTGTCGGTTTGTTTTGCCATGAATTATCATGTACAAAGTTAAGTGTCTTAAATATGCTGTTCTAGTTTTAGTTATATTCATCGGTTCGCTATGAAGTATCAGTGATTTAATGATTGTATATAGATACCGCATATAAATATGACCGAAAGTGACACGAGCCTCATTCTGTGGAAGAGTCGAAATATTCACAACCAATAAAAACGACCCCAAAGGTATAAAAATATTTATGAATATAATTCAGTATTTATGAAATATTATTCGCAATTAAGGCCAAGATGACTGCAGCTAGGGCTGTCGATCCTTTTGGATTGTAATTTACGCAAACAAATCCGCTTTAATTTGCGACGCGAGGACTGTAGCATAATCATTTTTGATTACGACTGCGGCATTAGTCTACTGTTCTTGCTCCATGTAGAAATAGTAAAAATACGAGCAACGAGCCGCATCTTGGCCAAGCCCATGTAAGGGAATAGCCACAGCAGATGTGCCTTGCTGAAAATTTATAGACAATAACAATAATGAGAACAAAGCATGAAAAGAAGATTACCCCCCCTTAATTGGATCCGCTCATTTGAGGCTGCCGCGCGGCATTTAAGTTTCACGCATGCTGCCCTCGAATTAAATCTCACTCAAGCAGCGGTTAGCCAACAAATTAAAGGTCTTGAAAGTCAAGTAGGGGCGGTATTATTCAAGCGCTTACCCCGGGGATTAGAGCTTACTAGTGCGGGATCCGCTTATTTGCCTGCCGTACACGAATCGGTTGAACGATTGAGTATTGCCACCGAAGAAATTTTTGGCCATAGCCGGACAGATTTGCTTAATGTTAAAGTTAACTTGGTGTTTTTTTTAAAATGGCTTGCGCCAAAAATAAGTGGTTTTAGGGAGCTACATCCCCATATAAATTTACAGCTCACGAGTAACATCTGGATTGATGAAAGAGAAACGTCTGCCGATAACGATTTTGAGATCCGTTATGGCAAAGGAAAGTGGCAATCATTAAAATCAGACCGCCTTACATGGGATGAGTTGTTTCCGGTTTGCAGTCCCGATTTTTTGATAAAAAACAAATCATTAAAAACCCCTGAAGATTTGTCTCAGCATAGTTTGTTACATGTAATTGGCTATGAAGAAGGCTGGGGACATTGGTTAAAACAAACCAATCATGAGCATATAAAGCCGAGTCAAGGCTTTCAATTTGATACTTTAGTTACCGCATTAGAAATGGCAGCACTTGGACAAGGACTGGCACTTGGACGCACCAGCTTAGTAGAAGATATGATAAAAGCGGGTCACTTAGTTGTGCCATTTGAGCAAAAAATAGTAACTGATGAAGCATTTTATTTGGTTTATACCCGTTCACAGGCAAAGCATCCGCACGCCGAAATCTTTAGAAACTGGTTATTAGCGGAGGTGGCGCAACAATAACTTCTACCATTTTAGCAAGCAATACATGGATGTATTGCCTCTTTTGCTAGTTCACTCACATATTTAAAATTCCCCACGGCGAATATATTCTCACTCGACTGTTGTACTGTTGCGTATTGACAGCACCTGATTTAAGCATAAATAAACTTATACCTTTGGGGTGTTTTTTATTGCTGGTTCACTTTCTAAAGACCCCCTATTATCAACTCACTGAACCACGTGACGCGCTATAGCTGCCATGTATTTTCAGTTAACGCTTTAATAAATAATAATATTCTAAGTTTTAACTTGGAGTTGGTTAAATGATATCCCGTAACAGATTGGAAAAATGTCAAGTCCAATAGTATGGGTGTTAATTAGTGAAATAGCCTAAGGACAATTTAATATGAAACAGAATTTACCGTTAGTCGGAGTGCGTGTAATTGATTTTGGCCAACAAATCGCTGGGCCCGCTGTCGCGATGATCCTCGCCGATTTAGGTGCAACCGTTATCCATATCGATCCACCAGAGGGTCCGCAATGGGACCATCCCGCTAATGCTATTTTAAATCGTAATAAAAGCTGTTTACGATTGGATTTGAAATCACAAAGCGGGCTTGATAAAGCGTTAATGTTAATTGAAAATGCGGATGTTGTACTTGAAAGTTTTACTCCAAATGTAATGAATCGCTTAGGTATCAACTTTAAAAAGTTACGTGAAAATCGTCCCGAGTTAATTACCTTATCATTACCTGGTTTTGCTAGTAACGATCAGCTTCGCAGCGAATGGAAAGCAACCGAAGCAATCGTTGCTGCATCATCGGGTGCGTTTACCGATATGGGATTCAATCGCGTACTAATGGGTTTAAATCCGAGCTTTTCACCTTTAGCACTGGGTTCATCTTATGCAACCACTTTAGCAGCCAGTTCGGTGATTATGGCCTTGCTGTCACGTGAAAAATCAGGGCGAGGAGATAGCATTGAAGTACCGATTGTGGCGGCCTTAATGGAAGGGTTGTCGTACAACTCGGTCGTTATTGAGAATATGCCAGATCGTTATCTAACAATGCGTGAGCATGAAATTGCTTATCGTAAAGAAAATAACATTGCGATGGATCTGAGTTATCAACAATTACAAGAATACTTAGACCCATTTTATCGTACCTACCAATGTAGCGATGGCCGATTCTTTTATGTGGTATGTCCGTCGCACCGTAACCATGCTAGCCGCTGTTTAAAAGCAATGGGTATTTATGATGAGCTTAGAGCTGAGGGCTTACCAGAGGTTGCAGACCTGCATTTGCCAATAAACGAGTGGGATGGTGAAACATCAATTGGTGTTTACCCACTGCCTAAAAAGTGGGCTGATATAATATCAGCCAAAATGAAAAAAGTATTTTTAACTAAAACATCAGAAGAATGGGGGGTTGTATTCGGAGAAGGACAAATTCCAGGTGCTCCGCATCGAACTACACAAGAGTGGGTTAACAGCGAGCATTGCAATGCATCGGGTCTGATTGTAGAAGTAACAGACTCGCAATATGGTGTAATGAAACAACCTGGGCCAATTGCGTGGCTTGAAGAGTCGGTGAGCCAAATGTTAACGCCAAAACCGCGTCAGGACGTTGATTTTGATCAAGCAATGTCGCAGTTAGCTGCTGTTGCCAATGATGAAGTGGTAGTGAGGCCTACCGGGAAAAATATTGCTCCGGTATCTCAACACGGTTGGTTAGATGGTGTGAAAATTTTAGATTTAACCAATGTTATTGCCGGGCCGCATGCTACTGCATTTTTAGGCCGCTTTGGTGCCGAAGTGATAAAGCTTGACCCTGTTACTCCACTTTATGATCCCTTGATTGGTACACTCTTTACCTTTCAAACCAATATTGGTAAAAAAAGCGCATTAGTTAATATTAATACTGACGAAGGGCGGCACGCTTTTGAACGTTTAGTTAAATCCGTTGATATTGTTGTTATTAATGCACCGGAGCGTCAAATGAAGCCACTTGGTTTAGACCATGACAGTTTGCAAGCGATTAATCCTGGTGTTTTATTTTGCCGTTTAGATTGCTTAGGTGGCCCGAAGAGAGGCCCGAAAACTGACTATATAGGCTACGACGATATTATTCAGGCAAATAGCGGGATTATGAGTCGTTTTGGTGGCAATGAAACACCAGAAGAGCACGCTCACCTAGGGACATTAGACGTTAACTGTGGTTTTGCTGGTGGCTTAGGTATGGCGCTATCGCTCTATCACAGACAAAAAACGGGGCAAGCATCAAGATCAAGAACCTCACTTTCAGCCGTGACAAATCTGGCGCAAATTAAATTTGCATTTGATTATAAAAATCGAGGGCCATTTAATGAAGCATCAGGTCGTGAAGTGCTCGGTAACCATCCGTTATCACATTTTTATAAGGCGAATGACGGTTGGCTGTTCCTTGATTCTGACAGTAATGAATTATCAGTACTTGAAACAGTCAATGGCTTATCAGGGATCACTCAAGCTGACAGCGTCAGTGATTTCCTTAGTGAGGCGTTTAATAATGATTCGGCTGAGAGCTGGGCAAAAAAATTACGTCAGGCGGGGATTGCTGCAGTACAACCAATGAGTATTGAAGAGTTACGTGCTCAATACTCACGAGAGGCTGATGGAACTATGGGTATAGATCGCGGCAGTTATGCTTTCTCAACGTATAGTAATCACCCGAGTGGTCATCGTGTTACCTTGATTGATCATTATTCAATTCGCCCGACGGAAGCGTCTATTTTCGCACAGCCTGAAACTGAACGCTATGGTAATTCAACGCAAGCAGTACTAGCCAGTGTTGGTTATAGCGACGAAAAAATTCAATCAATGATTGACAATAAAGAAGCGGGCACCGGGTGGGGTAAAGAGTTCCTGCCTAGCTAACGTATTAACAACTGCAATAATAATCAACAGTATCGACGACGATTGTGTCGTCGATACACCATCTCTTAAGTTACCTGATACCTTAAAATAAAAATATAAAATCACAGGATAATAATATGAAAATTTCATCGATTGCGATGGCTATTTTAGCCTCTACTGCATTGCCGTTTATGGGGAATGCAGCTGAATCAGCTGAGTTGGCTGAGGTTAAACAAGAACTTAAAGAAATTAAACAACAATTGGAAAAAGACCGCGAAGCTAAAGATAGTGCAATTAAAATAGGTGGCGCGGTCCGCTTTCAATATGGCGTTAAAGATTATGATACTGATGATAAAGAGCGCGGGGGCGACTTCGATTTTGATGTTTTTCGTTTAGATTTTAATGGCACAATTGGTGATGTAACGTTATCAGCGCAATACCGGTGGTATCAATATATGGAGGCAGTACATCACGCCTATGTTGCTTATCAGTTTAATGAAAACTGGCAAGGGCAGGTGGGTATTACACAGGTGCCTTTTGGAAATCTTACCTACAATTCCAACAGCTTCTTTTTTAGCAGCAATTTCTATGTTGGACTTGAAGACGATTACGATGCGGGTTTATCTTTTATAGGTAATTATGATAAACATGATATTCGTATCGCATTTTTTAAAACCGATGAGCTAGGGGGAATTGATGGTTATGTAAGTGATAGAACCGACCGTTATTCTTACGATATTGTGGGGACACGCCCCCCAGGAGAGGGCCTTTATGATACTCCTCAACAAGGTCTTGCCGATGACAGCACCTTAAACCTGCGTTATGCCTACAAATTTGATAACTTTGAGCTCGGCGCATCATTATTATTAGGGGGGATTGAAGGTGAGGAGGGGAATGCGGGTGAGCACAATGCGTATGCATTCCATGCAAAAGGGAATGTGGATAATTTGGGTATAATGTTTCAATACACAGATTATGAATATGATTTAAATGAACAGGCAGATTTTGTTGCTGTGGGTGCCTACGCCTTTTACGATACGATCCCAGCATCAGCTACAATTTATAATTTAAACCTTTCCTATTCATTACCAGTGGATTTTGGCCCAATTAGCAATCTAACTTTTTACAACGATTATAATTTAATGACCGATAAATCGGGTGATTTAAAAGAAGATACAATGATGAACGTAACCGGTGTAATGGTTACATCAGGAAATTTGTATACGCTCATTGATTATGCTGTTGGGAAAAATCAGCCTTTCCTTGGCGGCAGTATGGGTGGTGATAGTGATGCAACAAATAAGCGTATAAATATTAATTTTGGTTATTATTTTTAACTGTACAGTACAAAGTTTACAGGCTCTCGTTATACTAAAATGCAGCTAATATTTAACGTCAATGATGTTATCCGTGGGTCTATGGGCTGGTTATGCGTAAAAAGTATGGCTGCGGCTAATCTGCTAAACGATGGTTAGTATTATTTATGTTGAATATAATTAGCTGTGCTAAAATCGCGGCGTTTAAATTTAACCGATATTACAAGGCTTTCACATGGCAAATACAGCGCACGCACTGCATATACTGGTAAAACATAAAGAAATTGCAGAAGATATTATTACGCAATTAGGTAAAGGTGCAAAATTTCAAACCTTAGCTAAAAAGTATTCGTCGTGTCCGTCGGGTAAAAAAGGTGGCGATTTAGGTGAATTTAGACGTGGACAAATGGTGCCACAGTTCGACAAAACTGCGTTTAATGGCGCTATTTTAGAGCCGCATTTAGTTAAAACTAAATTTGGCTGGCATGTGATCAAAGTGCTTTACCGTACTTAATATTCTTTAAGTGCATGTATTAAGTGCATGTATTAAGTGCATGTATTAAATGCAGTTTAACAGGCTTAATACTTTAAATTAAAAGAAAAGGCTGCACATTGCAGCCTTTTTAAATTCTTTAATTCAGAGTTTAATTACTCAGCGTTTTGCTGTGCTTCTTCTTCAGTTATTTGCTTAAAGGCTTGCACAAATGCAGCGCTAGGTTGTCCGCCGGTAAGGGCGTATTGCTCATTTATGATAAAAGTAGGCACTGTGGTAATACCCATTTGCTGTATGTCACTTTGCTGGCTGCGTACTTCTTGAAAAAACTCACCACCGGCTAAAATTTCTTGAGCACGGTCTGTATCAAGGCCAACACTTGCAACAATATCAAGCAAAGCGGGTTGCTCGTTTAAATTCACTAAGTCAGAAAAGTGGGCTTTAAATAAAGCCAGTTTTAGCTCGGTCTGCTTATTTGAAGTGGCAGCCCATGCTAATAAACGATGGCAATCGAAGCTATTTATTATCATTCGCTTATCGTCAAAGTTAAACGTGAAGTCGGCGTCTTTTCCGGCGTCTATTAAACGTTGGCGGTTATCTTTGCTTTGCTCTGGTGTTAAGCCGTACTTTTGCGTTAAATGTTCATTTAGATCTTGGCCTTCAGGCGGCATATTTGGGTTAAGCTCAAACGGTTTCCAGCTAATTTCTGCGTTTATTTCACCGTGTAATTCACTGAGTGCTTTTTCAAGGTTTTTATAACCAATAATGCACCATGGGCACATTACATCCGATACAATATCAATTTTAAGCGTTTTCATTATTTTCCCTTAGGGCAAAGCGGTAAAGCGAATATAATGAGTATATTGGGATTAATTGCAGTTTATCAATCATGATTACTCTACAGTGTATTAAAAGCTACAAATAATGTATTTGCAGCATGGTTACTTTTTAGCATAAGGCAGGCGCATTAGTTTGTTAGTGCTGTGGTAGCTATCGAGCCCGCTTATGGCTACTGTATCTATGGCCTGTAAGTCTAAAAAGCCATCGCTTTGCAGTGCCGCTTCATCTAAATATACGTCCATTATTTCGCCAATCACAAGCTCAGTACCATTGACTGCTAAATGCTGATGTTCAATGTATTTTACCGCATATTTTAAGCGGCTTTGTTGTACAAATGGGGCACTAAATTCATTTAAATACTCAGGGGTTAAACCGGTGGCAGCAAACTCTGATTCGTTTTTATCATAACGCGCCGAGGTTTGATGTGCTTGCTGATAAATAGCACTATTAACATGATTAATAGTATAAACACCGGTTGCTAAAATATTTTCGAAAGTGTGACGGGGAACGCTATGGGGGCGTATTATCATACCAATTAATGGCGGGTGCGCGCCTAAATGAATAACAGAGCTAACAATCGATAAGTTAGTATTGCCTTGGCTGTCTTGAGTGCCAATTAAGTTAGCGCTTTTAAAGCCCGACAACGAGTTTATAAAGTGGGTACGCGTGTGTTTTTCAAGTGCTGCAATGCGCGCTTTAGTAAAATGCATTAAAAAATCCTTACCATGGAATACTTACCATGAAATACCTACCATGAAATAGTAGTGCCTTGCCAATCTAGGTAGGCGGGTTCACCGTTAAGTTCTAAATTAGGGTTGTTGTTAGTCAGTTCAAATAATTGCTGCGCTACAAACGCAGGAGTAAAAAGCGTGTTTGGCGGTACATTTTTTTGAAAAGGCTTAGACAGCTCAGTGTCGGTAGTACCGGGATGAAATAAAATGAGCTTAGTGTTTTTAGCGCGCATTGCCAGCTCTACGGCAGCAGTTTTAAATAACATATTAAGCGCCGCTTTTGATGCGCGATAGGTATACCAGCCGCCAAGTTTATTGTCGTTTATGCTGCCAACCCGGGCGCTTAATGCGGTAATAGTGCAGTGGGTTTTAGGTGTTAATAATGGTAATACACTTTGCAGGCATAGCAGGGGTGTAAGCGCATTAACTTGCAATAGTTGATTAAAATAATCGCTGTTAATGTCCTCTAGTTTTTTTTCTGGCATGTGTTGCCGATTATGTAAAAGGCCATTAAAAATAATTACCTGATGTAAATCAGCCTGCTGGTTTTGTAGTGTAGTGGTAACATTGTTTAAGCTTTGCTTTGAATAATCGCTTTGCAGTTGCGTTATATTATTTAGGTTATTGTACTGTGCATTGCGCGAGCCCGCGCTTACGCAAACAATATGGTACTGGGTTACTTGGTTATTTAAATGCGCTATATAAGCTTGTGCAATTGCGCTACTTGCACCAAATAAAACAATAGTTTTCATTTATCACCTTTGCTTTTAATTTTACATTGATTATTTTTACACTGTGAGTTTGGCATTAAAAAACGACTTATAGGCTGGCGATACTTAGCAAAAAAAGTGTATGCGCAATCGGCAAAAAAACGAATTATGGGCAAGCGAATAATCTTCAACCAAGGATATTTACCTACTGTTTTCCATGCTTGGTAGGTTACATCAAGGCCATAGATCATTATTCCAGATGGCATTCTTGCGTGTAATAACGCCATAGCTTTAATTTTATCTACATTAGGAAAACGCGTATTAAAGTTAGTGGCATTAAGGTCCTCTAATATTATTTTATTATTAATGTCAGCACGCTTTAAATGTTGCATCTCGGCATTACACAATGGGCAGTTAGCATCGTAAAAAATGATCATGTTATTGCTTTGTAATTATTTTACATATGCTTTTTTACGACACGCCATTGCAAATGGATCTATTAAATAACCGCACATAGTGATATTAATAGTGTTCCATGAAACAAAGGAGACTGAGAAATGAGTGAACAATATGCCGCCTTGCGAGGCAATGTAAATTTACTAGGCCAATTATTAGGGCAAACAATTAAAGATGCCCAAGGCCAAGCAATTTTAGATAAAGTAGAAGAAATAAGGGCTTTATCAAAGTCATCTCGCAGTGGCAACGAAAACGACCGTAAAACACTAATAAAAGTATTACATGCGCTCAGCGATGAAGAGCTGTTACCGGTTGCCCGTTCATTTAATCATTTTTTAAACCTTGCCAATGTTGCCGAGCAGTTTCATACCGTTTCGCGTTTTAATGATGTTGGTTTTTGCCAGCTAAATCCTCTCACTCAAACATTAAAAACGTTAGCAACAAAAGCAAATAATGGCCAACTTAATCACAATCATTTGGCCGACACACTCTCAAAACTCCACATAAACTTGGTGCTAACCGCGCACCCTACAGAAGTAACACGCCGCACAATTATTAATAAGCACGTTGAGTTAAGTGATTGCTTAGCTTCATTGGAGCGAACTGATAACTTAGCACAAGAGCGCGAGGCTATTTTAAATCGTATTGCGCAGTTAATTAGCCAAGCATGGCACACCGACGATATTCGTCGCTCGCGACCCACCCCTGTTGATGAAGCAAAATGGGGCTACGCGGTGATTGAAAATAGCTTGTGGCATGCAGTGCCGCGTTTTTTACGTGAGTTTAGCAAGCATGTAAAAGAGCATTTAAGCTTAGAGTTACCAACAAACTACAGCCCAATAGAGTTTACCTCGTGGATGGGCGGAGATCGTGACGGCAACCCTTATGTAACCGCACAAGTAACCAAAGAGGTGCTTGATCATGGTCGTTGGATGGCACTGGACTTATATGGCCGCGATTTAGAAACGCTAAGTACAGAGCTGTCGATGTCTGATGCCAGCGATGAGCTAATAGCCCTTGCGGGGCAAGAATTTGAACCTTATCGCTGCGTGATTAAAACACTTAAAAACCAAGTGTTAGAAACCGTAATGCATTTAGGGGCAAAAATAAAAAATCAGCGCAGCGAAGCCCAAGACTTAATTACCGATATAAACCAAATAAAACATCCAATTGAGGTGTGCTATCGCTCGCTATTAAAATGCAATATGAAAGTAGTTGCTGATGGCCTATTACTGGATGTATTACATCGTATTAATAGTTTTGGTTTGCGGTTAGCTAAATTAGATGTACGCCAAGATTCATCGCGCCATGGTGATGTGTTTTCAGAGCTTACGCGTTACTTAGGTTTGGGCGATTACAACCAATGGCAAGAGCAAGACAAACAAGCCTTTTTACTCACTGAGCTTAACTCGCGCAGGCCGCTAATACCCAAGCGTTGGCAGCCAAGCCCAGAGGTACAAGAAGTACTCGACACCTTTGACGTGATTGCACAGCAAGACGAGCAAACATTCGGCTTATATATTATTTCGATGGCGCGCACAGCCTCCGATATTTTAGCGGTACAATTGCTGTTAAAAGAAAGTGGTTGTAGCTTTAAATTACCGGTTGCGCCGTTATTTGAAACCTTAGATGATTTAAATGATGGCCACAATGTTATTACTACTTTGTTGGATAATGACTGGTACAGAGGCCAAATTAACAATACCCAAAACGTCATGATAGGTTACTCAGACTCAGCAAAAGACGCCGGTATGATGGCAGCTGGTTGGGCGCAGTACGAAGCAATGGATAAGCTAGTGCAATTGGCCGACAAACGCGGCATAGAGCTGGTGTTATTTCATGGCCGTGGCGGTACGGTAGGGCGAGGTGGCGCACCTGCTGCACAAGCCCTACATTCACAACCACCGGGGTCATTAAAAGGTGGTTTGCGAGTAACTGAGCAAGGCGAGATGATCCGCTTTAAATTTGGTTTACCCGATGTTGCGCTACAAAGCTTAAATATTTACGCCGGCGCTGTATTGCAAAGTAATTTATTACCACCGCCAGAGCCTAAACCACAATGGCGCGAAGTAATGGCTTTGATCAGCGAAGAGTCGTGCGAGCATTATCGTAACGTGGTACGCCACGATGAAGACTTTGTACCTTATTTTAGAATGGCAACCCCAGAGCTTGAGCTTTCTAAACTGCCGCTTGGCTCGCGCCCTGCAAAACGAAACCCTACAGGTGGGGTCGAAAGTTTGCGGGCAATACCATGGATTTTTGCATGGAGCCAAAATCGTTTAATGTTACCTGCGTGGTTAGGCGCATTAACAGGATTACAAGCGGCCTTGGCAAAATACGGCGTTGAAACCTTGCAAGAAATGAGCTTACAATGGCCATTTTTTAGATCGCGCCTAGAAATGCTCGAAATGGTATTTAGTAAGGCCGACAGCTGGTTAAGTGAGCATTACGATAACGCGCTGGTGGAAGATATGTACAAACCACTTGGTGTTACCTTGCGCAAAGAGCTCGCTGAAGCGATTAGTTTAGTACAGTCGCTTAGCCCGCAAAAAAGCTTATTGGCCGATCAGCCATGGATCAAAGAGTCAATTGCGCTGCGTAACCCTTATACCGATCCGCTTAATGTGTTGCAGGTAGAGTTACTTCGCCGTGCGCGCTCAAGCGACAACGGCAGTGAAGGCGATATAGATAACGCGTTAATGATCACCATGACCGGCATAGCAGCAGGTATGCGCAATACTGGTTAATGGCTAAATAAAAATAAGGGGATTGCGCAGCGCCGTAATCCCTTATTTTATGCATATGCGCTGGCATTTTATGCGCTAACCTTTTAAACTACTTAGCCATTGAATAACAAAAATTATATTATGGCTTCTGCAACCTTTTTAGTACAAGCAAACACCGCACTAAGTAATACCCACATATCTTTAAGCGTAGCGCAAACACAGGCTTTACGTAGCCAATTAAAAACCCAGCGCGGTATTTTAAACGCAAATAATATTACCCAACTATGCGCGCAACTTAATGTAACAAACGACGCCTTATTACAAGGTTTAGTGCCTTTAGCGTCTGAGTTTGCGGTAGCACCCGTATCGAACTTTCATGTAGGTGCAATCGTTAAAGCACTTGATGAAAGCGGCGAGGTTAATTTTTACTTTGGTGCTAATGCCGAGTTTAACCGCCAAGCACTTAGTTTAGTGGTGCACGCAGAGCAGTCTGCAATTAATAATGCTTGGTTAAATGGCGCGAAAAAAATACTAAAAATAGCGATTAGTGACGCACCTTGTGGTTATTGCCGCCAATTTATGAACGAATTAGCTGATGCGCGTGAATTTGATATTTTACTGCCCGAGCAGCAATTTAAACTTGCAGACTTGTTACCGCATTCGTTTGGCCCCACCGATTTAGGCAATCAGTACAGCTTATTTAATCCAGCCCCGCAGGCTCGCTCATTTAATAATACAGAAGTAGAGCAACACCTGGCAGCCTATGCGTTAGCAGCTTATGTACCGTATAGCCAAAACTACAGCGCAGTAAAAATCACTACGTTTAACAACGGTGACTTTTATGGCAGTTACGCAGAAAACGCTGCATACAGCCCTAGCTTATCGCCATTGCAAAGTGCATTAAGTCAGTTGTTTTTAGCCGGTTTGAGTTTTGATCAACATACCGTAAAGGGAATAACACTGTTAGAAACCGCTGGTCATGAAAACCAAGCAGGAGTGGCTCAAGCAGTGCTAGCAAGCTTTGTAAACTTGCCACCACTTGAGCTAATTAGTGCGCCATTAAGTGAGTAACTTGGCAAACTGACACACTAAAAAGTACTGTTACTTAGCGAGCAGTACTTTAGCGGCTTCTAATACTACCGCAACTGATTTTCTTTCAATTTCGCCGTGGTCAACATTAGGAATTTCTTGGCGAGTACGATTAACTAATACACCGGCTACGCACGCTGCTTGTAAACCAAGTGCCGCACACATAGTAAATAAGGTTGCCGATTCCATTTCGTAGTTCATCACACCCAATTTTTGCCACTCTTCACAGCTGCCTTGTAACGACTTTGGTACATAACCAGAGTGCGTATCGTAACGCTCTTGCCCTGACAGTGCAGGTAACTCAGCTAGAAAAAGAATTGGTACTGTTAAGGCTGATAATTCAAGCCCCGTGATCACAATCAATAACAAAAATGATGCCTTACTTAATAACGACATTGTAAAAGGGCTAGAGTCATTAAACATTCAATTAACGGATGCATCTAACTCGCAAATCAAATCTGTAACCATTGTCGGTGGTCCTGCAAATGACAAGCTTATGCTTGATTGGGTGGGCACAGGTAATAACGAATATAAACTAGAATACCCTCGGTTATTTCCATCATTACAAGAAGGGGAGAGCTATACCCTTTCTATAGAAGCTATTGATGAATATGGTAACGAGTCAGTTAAATCTATGATTATGCGTTATGTTCCAGCTAATGTAGTAACACTTAAGGCGGGTAGGTTATTAACAACAAATAAGCTATTGCTGAACCGAGGTGATGAGCCACTATACCAAATAGTGTCCACACCTTTGAGGGGTAATGACGGTCAATTAATATCTGGTAAAATACCTGTTGTTTTTACACTCCGATCAGATTCGGAATTTTCAATTAATATATTAGAGCGGACAATTGCACCGGGTGAAACTCATGAGTGGGATTTTGATTTAAGTAGCAACGATGGCCGAATATACTTACCAGTAATCCCAGCCGAAAAAAGTCTTGAAGGTACAGCTAATTTTATGTTTGAAATATTGAATGTAACGACAACTGAATGAATAAATTTAGAAGCAGTAACAAAAATGTAGAGCCGATGCTATCAAGTAAGGCTCTGTTGTCATTATATAGAGGAAGTAATTAATGGTTGAATATCTACGCTGCCGAGTTTGGGGTAAGAATGAGGTAAATAATATTAGAGTTTTGAAATTGATCGCAATAGTATTTTTGCCTATTTCACTTCTCGGTGCATTGCTTTTTGAAGTTGTCTCGCCACCTGCAATGATTGCATCCATGATGACTCATTATATTATTTTCTTTTGGATGTTTTTTGTAGTTCTGATTGGCTGTGGATTTACATTTCTATTTTGTTTAGATAAAGCTACAGCATATCCCCCTTAACACTTGGTAACAGTACCGCGACTGAATAATTGTCGGAGGACAGTAAATCCTAAAACGCCGTTTTGGTGTGCTATAAACTACCAAGACGGTGTTCAATAAGCGGCTATATTTTCAAACGGATTGGAGTATTAGTGTCACAGGTTATACTCGCACCAATCTCTATATCTACATAAGTTTTAAGCGACACATGTAATTAATTAACTGCGACGCTCCAAGAGGTTTACAGAACACCCACAGAACACCATGAGTTAAGCCCTACCGATACGGGTTGCAACAGACGTTTCAAGCGACCTCCTTCAAGTCGCAGAGGACACTCGGTGTTTAGCCTTAAAACCTGCGGTGCCGCTAGGACACCCAGTGAACATCACCATTAAGCAAAGCAATGTTTATCTAAAACGTTTAAAAATTCGTTTTTGACACTGTTTAATAGCTTTTGGTAACCGAGTACAACATCGCTCGGGATGAAAAGCTGCGGCCACAATTCACCTTCAACAGACAATAACCCTATCGCTATTCCATTATTGCCATTGTATTTTGTATATACCGTTGTTGGAGGACATTAATTATAAATAGTTCGTTACATGTAACTGTAGCTAACCTTATGTTTTATATAACTTTGTTTAAGGTTACACTTTTGGATGTTTTTAACTATCTCAAAAGTAACCTTAATTTGAAATTATTACCATTAAATTCAGGCAATTAGCTGTATATTAGTTGCGTTACATTGTTATTGTCCGCACGAGCATTGCTCAGAGCCATGTTTTTTCGTATTAACGTAGCATTTTGTGATTGAACTTTAGCGAGCATAGCTTTCAATTCTGCCACCTCAGACCGCAACTCTCGATTGCGGTCTTTGTATTTATTAAGTTCAGTTTGTTTGGCATCACGTTGCTGTCGAATATCTTTGTTTACACCGCCTTTAATACGCTCTAATAGTTCAGGGCAATCACGGTGAATCAATGCTCGACTTACACCTGCTTCTTCGGCAACGGCAGCGACACTCATTTTACGTTTATGAGAAACAGTATTTGGACGACCTTTTTCGATTCGAACAATGGCAAGTCGAACCGCTTTATGTGTCGCTTTTTCTTTCTGGTTAGACATTTATCACCTCGATATCCTTTCTCTCGTTAATCTCTTGCTTCATAGCTTCAACATCAATACCCAATGCCACTAGAACCTTTTCACAGCGTTCCATGCCTTTTTTTACCGCCGCTCTACCAGCTTCACCAATATCATCCAATTGCATCAGTTTCATTTGCTGCACTAGCATTCCCTCCCAATAAGGCAGGTGTCGCTTATCTACAATGCCGCTTTCACAGCTATCAGGCTTACCACACTTACACTCATCATCATTGGTGCACCACCCAATACCTGTTGAGCGAATTGGTATGGAGCTAGAGTATGCCTTTGCCATAGCACTAAGAGAGCCAAAAGATTTAATTAACTCTTTATCCTCACGGACCTTCATGATGTTTTGAGCTATGTCGCCACCAGTGATAGGCGTGTCTAGTTCAAACCAATCTTGCTTAATTTCTTCTTCAACCAGATATTTCTCTCGAAGCATTTCTTCAAACAATTCAGCATCCAAAGCATCATTAAAGGCATACAAAGTGGTCATGGTAATTGACCAATGTTTAAAGTGGTCTTTTAATGCTCTCAAGTCACCTAATTCAGAGTGAACCGCATAATTAGCAAAGGTACGTCTGAATTGGTGCGCTGATAGGTTCCAATTACTCCCTATCTGTTCACATAAGTTTGGCAACCTAGCGTTAGTCATTGCCACCCCTGACAATAGGTAAATTGCGTTTCCTTTTCCCAGGTTTTTCGATAGGCAGATGTGGTTTGATATTTCCTCAAGTCGATGTGCTTCCACATGATCGTTGCTTGCTTTCGCTTTTAGTAAATCACACTCAAGTTGATCTTGAAGTGGAGCGCTCAAACGGCCAAGAATATCAATCGCTTCCGTGGCTATCCTTGGCGCAATCCACTCAGCTAACCCTGTATGTGTTTTCTCAGAGACAGTTTCGATGTGGTAGTAAGTGGTGTCACCTTTCGTTTCAGAGCGATACGCATCACGCTTAATGCCTAATATTTCATGGATACGCATACCCGTTGTGAGTAACAGCCAGAAGATACAGCTATCTCGCAGTAGCAATGTTTCTCTCTTTTTTGACGATTTCAGAATTTCATCAGCTTTATCTAGGTATGATTTAGTAAACTGGCACAGCGGAATTAGCACTTTATTTGGAATAATGGGGGTCTTACCTTTGGTAATGGCTTCCCGATACGCTTCACCAACATACCCTGCTTGCTCATTAGCGGTTGATTGAGGCCAAGGATGCTCTTTGACAAAATCAAACTCTTTGCAGTGGTAATAAAGGTATTCTAGAACGCGGAATCTATCCACCTTGGTGACTGCTGTCAGTGGTTTAGTCTCGCCTTTTCGTTTTGAGTGCAGGGTATTTACATGCCTAACGTAGGCATTTGAGGTAAAAGCTGTCAGCCCATGTGTAACTGTAGTATCTGAACTTAAAACCCACTGAAAATAACTTTTCAACTTGTCCAATGTTTTCACAAGAGTATTAAGAGCTAACCCCTTTTTGAATTTGCTCCAGATTACCCACTTTGCCATGCGCTTCATTTGAGTATCATCAATCGTAGAAAAAGTAAGGTTTAATGCACTTGCTATAGTTGCTTTCGTACCTTTACTAGCAGGAAACACCCATACATCTTCCTCAAATCGAGATAGCGTTTGGTATTCACCATTGGCGAGTTTAATGTAGGTCACGATACCCGTTAGAGAGCCATCAATGACTTGCTCAAGCGCACTGGTGCTTGGCTTTGGGCATTGCTGAATTGCAAACTCAGCTTGCGTGAGTATTAACACAATTGAACTCATTGCGTCACCTTCAACATATCAAGGTTTTGCCAGTACGGATGTGGATTAGATCTTGCCCGTTCTTTTTCAGTCTCTACACGCTGTAGCTGGCCAAGCTTAGCAAATTCAGGGACAACTTCTTCATCTACGATTCTTAGAACATTTTTTAAATGACGCTTCCAGTCTTTACGACCAAACTCGTCACGGCTTCGAATAATCGCCCAATAAAAACTAAAGAGTTTATACAAATCATCACCTGTAATAACGAAGCTTTTACAGCGGAAGCAGCCTAAAAAGTCATTACAGAACGAGCCATTTTTCGGTGCTTTATCGCCATTCTTAGGGTCTTTACAATGCCCTACAGGGACGCTTGGCTCTGCGCACGTTAGCTCTTTAACTCGTATCTCACCCATTAAGCCCAAGTTGCGCTTTGATTGCTCGGGAGCTTGCAGGTAGTGGTCAAGCGTTCCTGTCCCACTGTGTTTGGCTTGCCGCGCAGCAATTAACAAACTCTCACCACTCAGCTCATAAATACCATTGATGAACGTCTTGCGAAAACGGCTTACATTAAGTTTCATCGTTCGACCATCTTCATCTCTTAAGTCGTACTCTTTGATGAATTTTTTGATGTTATATCTAAGCAGCCTTTCTGCTAGAGAGGAGGCCGTACCTCTCTCGGCACCTATGTGGGCAACTCTAGACTCATAGACAAATAACAAGTCGGAATCGATAGACTTTCTCACTTGGCTATTACGCTCAATGATAGCCTCAATAAGATAAGCCACATCAAGCTTTATTCCTTGCACTACTTCAAGTTCCTGTGATTTTCGTAAATTGTGCAATTGCGTGGAGTTGCCTCTTTTTTTGAATACGGTTAAGAGCTTGCGGCAATCTTTAAGTGGGTGGTCGGTCAATGAGTCGGTAGTCATATTGAGAAGCGGAGATGTGTTGATGCCTGTCTGAATCGCCACAGCTAACAAACACAGTGTTAACTGATAACCTGTTAGTGGTTCGGTCTTTTGATAAATCGGCTTAATTGCTTGTTTTAGCGCAACCACCACCTGCCTTTTTTCATGGGGAGTCAGTGGTTTCTCGCCCTTTGCACGTTTACTTGAATTTGGAAATGGGCTCTTAGGAAAGAAATCACTGTTTAGGTTTATGTCATCAATGACTGACCAATAGCCCTTGTCCCTCATGTGTATCAGCATTGACTTGAGATGAGTGTAGTAACCTTTTAGGGTGTTATACCCTAACTCACAACCTCTAAGGTGCAGTAAATATTGCTCGATCAACTCTGGCGTAATGTCATCTTGTGTTAAGTCCTCACCCGCTGAATACCTAAATAATGTAAGGTATTCAGCGAAATGGAAAAAACCATTTTTAAAATAACCTTTTTGAGTTTCCTCGCTAAGAGCATCGGTATTTTTCAGCAGAGCTTTTGCGGTGTAGTACACTCGATTTGTAATGTCGTCATAACCTTTGCCATAGAAACGAGTAAAATTGACGTTAGAACCATTGCCACCTTTTGAACCGATATTCGGGTAATTCACTACAGGGTTGATTGGTCGGACTATTTCTCGATTTTGAGCAGTGTCAGTTGTTGACTCTACTGCCGATGTTTTCTTTAGCTTGTCTTTGTTAATAGACAGTTTTTTTCTTTGTCTCGCCATATTTCACCTACACAATCGCATCAATCTGTTGTTGATACTCAATCGACAAGTCATCGACCAAATCATTAACCAAATGTAAATATTTCATCGTGGTTGTGATACTTGAATGTCCAAGCCGAGCTTGTAGGTACATCAACGGTTCAAATTTACTGCTTTTATGCTCTAACATTCCTTTCAGCATGTGCGTTGCATAAGTATGCCTTAACATATGCGGTGATACGTGAAAGGGTAATTTAAGCGACTTGAGAGCCTTACCAAAAGCAGAACCTTGAGAAGCCCACCCTTGACCATCAGGCGTTAAAAACAAGCAATTTGACTCCACTTCCGACTCTTGTTGCTTCTGAAAACGAGCCTCATTGACATAACGCCACAAGTCCTCCATCAATCGTGTCGGGATGTGTATTTTGCGCTCTTTCTCACCTTTGGTTCGTGAAATATTGACCTCATAGTAAGCTCTGTTTCCAGTAGGCTTTCTTATTATATTCAAGGGAAACAGCAACAGTTCTTTTCGTCTAATTCCTGTCTGTAGACATAAGCGAACCATCAGCTTTAAGGTTGAATTTTCAATCGCAGATAAAAGATCTCGCACTTCAATTACCGATAAAAATTGAGCTTTTTTCTCAAAGGTTTTCATCATCAAATCAGAGCTGTATTTCTTACCACCATTTCTTTCTGTATGAGCTAAAAACTGCTGGCCTTTATTCACTGAAACGGATTCTAGAGAGTAAGGTAATGACTTAAACCACTTACCGACGCCATAAGAATAGAAACGCACTATCGTTCTTAAATGCTGATTGGTTGAATTTACCGACATGCCAAACTCACCAACACAAAGGTCACGATAAGCACTGACTAACATTTCATCTTCACTGCTTTCTGAAATGTCTCGCCAATCCAAACTGTTCTGCTCACAGAATGTCAGGAATTGAGCTAGGTGATTGCCATACGTCCACCAAGTGTTCTCACTATTCACTCGACCTCGTTTTAAGCACTCATATACCAAGAACTGCAACGCCTCTACACAAAGCATTCCTGATTCAATCCCTAGATCTGAATTATCAACTTCCCACGTTAAGAGGGGAAAGTTAGGGTACTTCACACTTTCAATTTCAAAGTCAGATGTGGATTTAATGCAAAGCATAATCGCCCTAATTCACTGTATATTAACACAGTATAATTGTACGCATTATGCTTTGCTACAAAAATAAACGATTTTTTATGTGGACATTGGTATGTAACACGTTTCTGGACATAAATGA
>MDTB01090898.1_pt1 | contig 29099 bp, 58 predicted proteins | sample 811161 | NCBI WGS metagenome assembly MDTB01 (sample SAMN05326650, study PRJNA326480) | marine metagenome | isolation source: seawater | place: Mediterranean Sea | collected 2009
GCACCATGAGAACAGAACGGGCATGATCAATTTTTCAATAGTGGGCAGAAACGCTACGCAGGAGCAGCGTGACAAATATGCTGCTTATGACGCAGAGCACAAGGAAAGGCAAGTTATTGTTGAGAAGTTGCGAAAGAAACACCCCAAATATGATTTCGTCATCGGTGGAGCAGTCAGTATTGATATTTTCAACGAAGGTCACGACAAGTCACAGGTAATCAGAGAACATTTTAAGGATTTGCCCGCAGATGTTATAATACATTTTGTAGGGGATAGGGTTGAGTATCCCGGCAATGATTATGCAATAGCAGAAGCGGTACGCAAGAGGGCCTATGGAAATGTTCACCCGGTGGACTCATGGCAAGATACAGCAACCCTTCTAAAAAGCATTTAAGTGTGGAGCAAACTATTTATAACATGCGAGAATCTAATAGAGCAACAGATAACTGGTTTCGACTTCTCAAGGAAGTTGATGACCCCACGTATATCCACCGAGTTTATGAGGTGGAGGTAGACGTGCGTATTAGTAAAAGCAAGGGCGGTAACAAAGATCAAACACTCGACGACATTCGTTCAATTGAGCGCGTTACCACGGTTACTGACCCCGCTCGCGCAGGCCATGTTAGTCGCGCCCGCGCTACGGACCAGTATTGGTTCAACCGATACGTTATTAAGTTTGAGCTTAACTCGGATTTGTCGGCTAGATACTGGGTTCGCCGTTATTTGACAGCAGACTTGGCAAAGATCAAGGGACTCAGCATCGTGCGTTGGGGAGCACCAACAGAGGTGGCGCCTTGAAAGTCGGTACTATGGTTTTAATTGGCGACACCAAGCACGTTATTATAGACAAGTTTTGGGTTGGGTTTGGAATGCTCGACAATGATTTACGAAAGGAACACTATTATGAAACTTTTTCAATGGGCAATGAGAATGGTAAAAGACGGACTGCTATTGCCTGTGCAGATTTTGAGGCAGGCTTGGAAGAGGGTAAGATCAGGATCATCTCTCCAGCGTGAGAATCACGAATTACTCTATCAAGTCACTACCTTGAAGTTGCAAAACGAAAAGTTGTTGGCTGCTCTTGAGGCAGCGAGGGACGAAAACGTCTTACTGTGGCAACACATGGATGAAATGAAAGAAGCAGAAAAGGCTATAATGAAATCTCTTACTGATGAGTTAGAAGACAGCATGCTCCGTAACCTAACGCCAGTGGGAGATGCATGAAAATGACTATTGATTATGACGATGACGAAATCATTGCGATGGCTACAACTGATGAATTGGGAGAGATAGACGAGAGCCTAAAGCCGAAGCCCCCGCCGAAGCTGGCTCCAAGAGGTATCCGCACATTCACTGTGTGTAGGCAGAGTGATGAGACAGGTGTATCTGGCGAGGGAGTTGTTATCGAGGGTGTGGAGTTGGCATCTGGCCACTGCATCATTCACTGGCTCTATCCACCACCTAGAGGTGGTATCGCTATTTTTGATAGTTTGGGTGACTTTCTGAAGGTTCATGTAGAGCCACACCCGTCGAATAAAACTATCATCACTTATGATGACGGTGAGCAAAAAACGTACTAATTATTGTAGGAACGCCAAATGGATTATAAAACTATTCTAGAGAACTGGCAGAAGTTCGCTCAAAGTACAAAGCCGCTGACCATCACCGAGCGCCGTGAGATCATGAACGAAATCTCTTCGCAGGCCGCTGAACGCATCTACGATTGGATGCGTGATACGCAGGGCTTGAGTTATGATTTTAATGAAATCTTTGGTGAGAATATGCGCGTTGTTTTCCCTTTGGACAGCGAGGATACTCGCATGCTCAAAGCTATTATGCGAGGCGTCAAGGCTGCAGGCTGGTTGCCGCCGATTAGCGATGAGGCCCGCCGCAGATACCGCAGCATTTACGGTTACGAGAAGAATACGGAAACCGGCCAACGAGTCAACCCAGAAACAAACGAGGACTGGGAGCCAACCAAAGAAGAGTGGAAGGCATGGGAAGCAGGACAAATCGATCCAGAAACCCGAGCATTTCCCACGAAGAAGGTAAAGCAGAAGCGCCAGCGCCTAGCTGCCGATGGCGGCGGTGAGTACGAAGTTGAGATTGACGTGGCTGATCTGACTATGGAGCGCCGAGTCACACAGGTTATTCCTAAAGGGCCAAGAGCAGGCGAAGAGATTAATAAGGTTCAGAAGCAGGGCATCAACAAGATCATTGGTGGTCTTGAGAAGAAAGGCGAGGTGCCCGAAGGCGCATCGGACTGGTGGGCAAAGAATCAGACACACTACACGAAAGATGCCAACCACAAAAAAATCTCCCAATCGCTGATTCAGGGAAAATCAGAGAACATGCACGTTATCCTGTCCCGTCACCCAATCGACGTACTGCGCATGAGCGATATTAGTAACATTCACTCATGCCATAGTGAGGGCAGTGAGTATTTCCAGTGTGCAGTTGCAGAAGCCAAGGGCCACGGACCTATCGCGTACGCAGTTACAGAAACAGAACTTAATAAACTTTTAACTCCTTCCGAAGAGAGAGAAAAGCCGATTGCAAAGCTGGACAGAATGTACATGACGATGAACCAAGCTGATAGAATCACACAGATTCGTCAGGAATATGACACGGAGAGTCCCGAGGGTGCATTGGTATTGTTGTGGGTGTGGGCTAGGTCTAACCACGGCACAAATTGGTGGGCGCAACTCGACAAGCGCGTTGAGATGGCAGCAAAGCCAGAGAAATTCAAAGAGGTCGCACTGATCTCCAAAGCGAAAGAGTTGAACATCAGCCCCGAGTTGTTCAAACAGTACATTAAAAACTATGAAGATGCAAAAGCTAATCAGCTTCCCGGCTTCAAACCATACGAAGGCATTACATCTGAAGAAGAATACAAAGCAGCCCTTCAGAAACACAGCGAAGAAGCTACCCGAGCGCCAGACAAGAAAGACATTGGCGAGTTTGATGAAGAAGAAATCTTTAGAGATAGTGATAGACGCATCGAAGGCATCGAGGTACAATCTCGCGTTAGACTCAGAAAATATGTGGACGAACCCAATTCATTAACCTTTGCTGCTCCCGAGAGCAGGACATATGGTAGAAGCACACCCGGCTTTGTAGGTGCAGTTAGAGAGTTTGTGTGGGATAAGCAGAAAGAGATATTCGCTCAAGAGTTGGGAGACATTGATCCTGAGACTGGTAAGGGCGAGGCAACCACATACTTCATACCGCAGTCAGACTATCTCACGCGCTACGGCGGTAGTTATGGTGACACCCGCGACGGCGAGATCCTTAGCTTGTTCTTTAGACCGGGCAGAAACCCAGACATGGACGACCCTTACTCATTCGGCATGGACGTACACCACGATTCAGACGACGAGGAAGAGGAAGAACAAAACCGGCTTTATGAGGAATATGAAAGTGCCGTTGACGACTTGAACAATATGGCAAGCAACGAGTTGACGCACACTACTTTCGGCGCACACGTTACTGAACCCGGCTGGGGCGAACAACCATACGTCCATGCAGATGGCTCACTTAGGCTGGAGATCGACTTGGGCTGGGGTGACGGCGGCAACCCAGAACAAAGCATTCCTGAAAATAGCTGGGGTGGCGACAGCCGTGACTTCAGGGAATCCACTCTCGACTTATCCGGCGAATATCCAGAAGAGATTGACTGGGAATTGCTTGGACTCGGCGACAAGCCTTCGGGTCTGGAGATCACTTACCGATTCACCTGCGAGGATTGCAGCGAACCCGACGACGCTGACTATTTCTTAGACTACATGCGAGAGTTGGACGGCAAGTATGATCGATATTATGAAGAAGTGAGAAGGCGATTGGTCGAAGAAGGCTATGCCAAGGCAAGCGCATGGGATAATACAGCCAGTGAGATTGAGGACTTTGAAGATAGGCTCAAAAACTTTAATATTATCGGCGATGACGACCCCGACGACCCAACGGGTGAGATTTGGTTTAACCTTGGCCAAGGCACTGGCAACGGCGATCCCGCCATGCCTTTAGACATTACGATCAATAAAGACAAAGTGTACTGGCTTACAAAACACCCGCGCACCAATTATAATTCGATTAGTCGTTCGGTTATTAAAAACCAGTTTAGTCAGTTGATGGCTAGTGCAATTAGCGGCAGAAAAGAGCGCCATGTGGTGTGGGTTGGCCCAGACACAAACTCTTCTTTCGGTAAGTTCTTCGCAGATAAACTAAAGAAGCTGGAGATGGCAGCAAACAACTATTCAGAGAAACAACTTGACCTTCCTTTCGGTGACAAGTATTCAAAACCACAGTATGAGGGTATTGACTTCGCCAAAGATGTACAGCTTGGTCTGGTATTCAGCTCGTCAGGAGAAAATGAGACAGAGGTTCCAATCTATTTCAGGTTTAGAGTCATCGTAAGAAGCAAGGACACTCTTGAAGAGTTGCAAGGTGCATTCCATTTTGTTGAGTTTGTCGATGAGCATGTTGATATGATCATACAGGCAGCGAGGGAAGTCACACAAGAGTTTGTCCTTGAACCAAACTACGAGATTTCAGAAGAAATGAAGAAAGAATATCTCAGCGGCAACACCGCTCTCGTCATGTCAGCGAACATTATGCAAAGGGCAAATCATTATCAGCCAGAGATAGCCAAGAGCGCACAAGCTATTGCAGAATGGTGGTCTAACAATGACGGAGCCATTTGGGAAGCCATGAACATATACGAGAAAGAAGTCTTGGTTGAAAACTATCTAACTGGAATGTCGAATGGCCGGCATGTCGGCTGGGACAAACAGAAGCATTTGCCCGAGGGCTGGGAACAACAGGTCCGACGATGGACAACTGAAGCAGGCGTTGCGGGTATGATTATTAATAAGATGGACTTTACACGCCACGCCGACGAAGCAATCACAACGAAATTCTTTGGTTCCAAGGAAGAGATTTTGAAGAAGCGTGTTGATTATGAGATTGGTATTGCAAGCAACCGTTACGAAACAGTACACGGCAAGCCACCAGATCAAGAAATGCTTGACGCATGGACTAAAGAGATCATGAATCAGCTAGGTGCAGGCGAGTATGATATTGAGAAGTTTCGTGGCACAATAGGTCAGGCTCGACCAGCAGAAAGCATTGACCGTCGAGTGGCATACTTAAAGAAACAGTTGACAGAAACAAAATTACGTGCTAAGATAAGAAGGATTATTAAAGAAGCGGAGTAACTTATGAAGAAACATCTCGATACGTGGAACCATTTTCTTAATGAGTCTAAGCTGCGAGTGTTCGACTTCGATGACACTCTGGCTGTGACTGATGCTGATGTGATCGTGACCCGAGCAGACGGTTCGCAGTTTAGGCTGTCACCAGCAGAGTACGCAGTGTATGAACCCATACCTGAACTTAATCCTACAACCGGCGAATATATCAACACAAGTGATGAAGTGTTTGATTTCCGAGAGTTTAATGAACTGATCAACCCGCGCCAGATTCAGCAGGTTGCACGAATCATGCAGAAGGTTGTCGATGCAGAAATGCGCGACGGTGCAGGTAGGAAGATTGCCATTCTGACAGCACGCGCCGATGCTGCAGCCAATGACATTATGAGTTTCATAGAAGATGTGCTGCATATTGACGGCAGCATGTTTGAAATGATTACGCTAGGCACCAGTGATCCGTATGCCAAGAAGGGATGGATTGAGGACCAGATTAATAAACTTGGGATGAACGATGTCTTGTTCTTCGATGATTCACCCAAGAATATCGCAGCAGTCGATGAGTTGAAGCGAGAGTATCCCGAGGTCAACATCATCACGCGCCTTGTCAACTATGCAGAAAGCATGGATGAGGACAAAGATTCAGAGTTAGATCACGGAGAGTTTCAAACAAGAATGAGAAGGCAACACGCTGGCCACAAGAAGGATTTGATTGGCAAAGGCGACAATAAAGAGACTGGCGGCGGCAAGGGGCATAAGAAACCAAAGATGAAGCGCAGCAAGTCATCACCTCCCGGCGGTGTGTAATGGGTAAGACTCCAAAAAACACCAAAGGTCAAGAGATTGTTATAGTAGAAACGTATCCCGAGGACTTAGCCGACACGCTAATGCCCGGTGACGTTGAAGTGCTTAAAGAAAAGTATGGAGACAAGCCTTGTTCATACGAGGTTTATTATCCTTGGAAAGCTCATCGGCATGTTACGTGGTATGTTGACGAAGTATATGAAAAATACGCAGACACACACAAAATTGTAAGAAGAAAGGAATCGGGATAAAGAATCTTTGAGAAACTACTTAGTGTACATTAGCTAATGGATTAGGAAGGATGAGCAGTGCAAAAACAGTGGTGTGCAGTTATTGTCACACAAAGGGTCATAATCGGCAGACATGCCCCCAACTGCAAGCCGACATTAAGCGTATAAAAGAAACGCACGGCGAGGACCATCCTATCGTCAAAGAGTACAAAGCGAACCGAGCATCTATATCTCGGAGTGCATCTGCCCGAGCGAAGATGCCTCGTAGTTGTACCTACTGCCACACGCTAGGTCACAACCGAAGGACTTGCGTGGTCTTGGCTCACGATAGAGAGACAGCCGTGATGAAAAATGCTGCTTGGCGTAGTCTTTATTATGCAAACATCAAGGCTCTTGGTCTTGGTATCGGCGCTATGATTCGTATGCAAAAGCGTCATAGCCTTCACAAGCACTTCACTCCCGATAGTGGAGGATTGTGGATGGTATTGCGACATGAGTGGGATAGCTTGAATCACGTCAACGGCGGCGAGAGAAGCGTTTTATGTCAACAAATCTCTAATGCTGGCCGTCGAGTTTATTTAACCGTACCCGTGACACTAAGCGACCCATCTCTAAAGGTTAATGGTTGGGAAGTTGTCTCACCATCATACGACTTCGGCGCGCCCGTCGATTGGATAAGTGGTGAAAGCGGTATTGATGCACTGTTTGAGAACAAAGATAAAGATTCGAGGATAATATAATCTCAGGGCCGAAACTTCGCCGGAAAATTTTCCTCTCTTGATTGAATAAAACTAACACTCTATACGTCTAACTGGGTGACAAAGGAGAAATAATGTCAAAGTATCGAGAGTTACAAGAAGCACTAAGGAATGCATATCCGATATACAACCCGAAAATAGTTGACAAAGTAATGAAGCGTATCGAGAAGATTCGTGACACCGAGAGGCAAAAGCAATCTAGTTAGTATGTGGACTCCGAAAACAAACTTAGATTATATCCCGGTGATTATGTTCGATGGGTTATATCATACGCTGTCTACACGGCAGACAACTTAGGTAACGCATGGCCACATCAACCCGTCTATTGTTACGGTCTTATTGTCGAAACCGCTAATGATGACTCGCCAACCATTGTAGTTTACATACCGCGTTCATGCGAGTATCATATTTTAGACACCACCAAGTACCAATTTGAAGTCCTGTCGAGCGCGGGACCAAAGGAAAGCACATGAAAAAACCATTGACAGTCGGCGATCTGGTATGGTACAATGTAGGTGGTAGAGGATATGAAACTATGGGATTAGTTATTGACGCTGCGGATCTATGGCGACCAAGCCAACCTTGGGAGTCGGGACCACCGAAAAAATACGCGAACTCCGTTCGTATTCAATGGATGCGTACGGGCCTGAAGCCTAGACCAATTCACATGCCGGTGTATCGTCGCATGATTAAGATGACTTACGAAGATATGAGCGCACTTGGCCAAAAGCATAGCGGCTTCGCTGCATGGGAACGCGACAGTATCTTATCCACTATAGCTGGAAAGCCTGAAACTGGTGAGTGGTATGAAGGTCGGTTTTTCAAGAACCTAGGCACAGCAAAGAAAAGGCGTAGATAATGGCGATGACAAGAATAGACCTAAAATACTGTAGTGTGCCGGACCATTACTATACTGATCTCGACAAGGTTCGTGGGGTTATTAACGCATGGGCAGAGGGTTACAGCGCCACACCACCATACTCACCATATCCCGATCATATCCAGCCTCACCCCGATCATGAGCGTATCCAAAGTCGTACTGAATCTTTTGTGTCTCCTGATCTTGGCCATCGACTGTGGCTAATGTCTAACTGGGTTCAAATTGCACTAAACATTAAAGGTGCGTTAATCATTGTTGACTATACCTACGACTATCTTTGCTCGCACTATTATGATCCCGGTTGTCCATCTATGGAGGAAATTGTAAATCACGTTATACTAACCAAGGAGAGTGTACCCGAGGCTTCAGTGTGGAGTCCTGAAGCGTGGACAATGTTTCCACTAACTTCTGCCCCCGGTGACCTTCAAGTTCCATTCTAGAAACTACTTAGTAATAGCCAACCACAGGAGAGAGACATGGCTAAATTCGCACTAGGAGAAAAGGCACCAAAAGACGAGGCAGAGCGCGCATTACGCAAGCACGTTGCAGGCATTTGGGACGGAAGATTTGACGTTAAGTTTGAGAGTGATGACGGCGGTTCACACATAACATTATGGTTGGAGGTCGAGAACCCGAGCATGCCACTTGACCAGCCCTTGTTGAATGAGTTGTGGGATTCAAAATGGATGGGTTGGCGATTTATTATTATGAAATGTCCAGAAGATTACATTGACTATGTACTAAACAGCACTCTTTCTGATGATTATTGAAAAAAACTTTAACTTTCTTTGAATAAAACATGAACCTTGTACGTCTAACATATAGACAACAAAAGATAAGGAGTCCATGTGACTGAACACAGTGAAATCGAAATCGAATATGCCTTTGAGACTTTCCTTCAGAAAGTCCAAGCAAAGGTCAATGACTACTATGCGTCCAACTATTCAAACCTTACCCCACCAACTATCACAGTCCATCCCGGTCGCGTGTATTGGAAGGTGGTGCGCGAGGAAGGTGAAGGCTTGGGCATCAATTGTTCTGTGTATGGATTTGTTCGCAAGTCTGACGGCGCTATCTTCAAAGCCGCAACTTGGAAATCACCCAACGTCAAGGGGCCATCGGCTATCCGTGGAAACGTCTGCGATGGTTCTAACGGCATGGACGCCACCACCAATTATGGTATTCGCTACGCTAGCTAAGGAGAGAACATGACTAGCCAAGAAAGAGATATTAACCTTACACCTTTTGAGCAGGCACAAGTTTCAGTCGCCGAGTTTGGTGAGAACTGTGTACAATCTTCAATGTGGTTCAGCATGGCCGAAAGGCTTACAGAGCTTGAGGGCAAGGATGATCCGCAATCTATCGCAGATCGCCTTATCATTGAAAGTTTCCTTAGCTCATCGGTTGCAACCATTCCCGGCTTGTCACAGGGAGAAGCATGAGGCAGCGGCTATCCACCCTTGACAGGGCTTATGTTACTGGTGATCTTGTTGAGGTCATGAAGGCAGACAAGTCTATGTTTATTCAGTGTCCTGTCGGTCAAGCTGTTGTGCTAAAAGCATCGGACTGGCACTGTATAAACTTGAAGTCGCAGGGAGGTGCATATCCACCCGGCGGCACACCATATTACCAGATCCTCAAAGTCATGTCAGGTGGTCAGTCGTACTACAATATACACTCACATAATGTGAGATTGTTGAGTCCCAATGAAGCCAGCTAAACCGCACATTAATAACCTTTCGACGGCAAAAAAAGTTAAGGTCGGCGACATGGTATGCTATGATGTGTGGGATCATGGTGTCTTTCCTGACGACACCGAAAAGAGTGACACAGAACACGGACTAGTGGTTGAGATTAGTATGAATGTCATAGTCAAGGTCAGGCCCCTGAACGACTGGAACGCAATCAGGCTGCTCAACGTGGCAGATTGCCGAGTCATAAAGGCAAACGAGTGAGCAAATTTCAACCCGGTGACTTAGTAAAAGTCAAAGACGGATTTCATGAGGAAGGCATGGGCGATGTTCGCGTTGCTCTTGTGCTTTCCGAGTGGATTCCAAAGGGTCCAGACCGGAACCCTAGAATGAATTATACATCAATCTATAACATTAAACTTTTGAACGGTCATCGGATGAAGGTCCATGAAATGTTCTTGGAGGTGATGAGTGAAGAAGCGGCTGAATAGGTCAGTTGTGTGTGCCGATGGTTTTCGTATGTCAGTGCAGGCTAATGAAACTGCATACTGTGACCCGCGTGACAATACGGGTCCGTACACTGAGGTAGAGGTTGGGTTTCCGAATCGTGAAGAACCTATGCTCAAGCAGTGGGCAGAAGATCCTAGCAAGCTGACTGAAACTGTGTACGCATGGGTGCCGAGGCAAGTCATCCTAAACGTCATCGCCAAGCATGGCGGCATGGTTGACGGTGAGTTACCGAATGGTGTTCCTGACTTGTGGGGTGCATCATGATTGGCAGTCTAGTTGAGTATGTGGGCGCATTTGAGGATTTCTATGGCAAGAGAGGCATCGTTGTGAGTGTGGATAAAAGTCAATTTTTTAAGAACGAACCGTGTTATCAAATTGCATGGGTGCCTGCTGTGAAGTTTGGTGGACGCATTGTATCGCGCTCCACGTTCATACATCAAGACCTAAAGTTCCTGACCAAGACACGCAGCGAGGGAAAGAATGCGAGTAAGTGAGTTGACAGAAGGAATGTTGATCAGACCAAAGCAGGGCTTTTGGTTTTCGATCTGGTCATCAACGTATTACAAGGAAAGGGAACAGTACCAACAGCTTGAGTGCCGCCGCAGTGATCGCAGGTATGGCTATCGTCAGCTAAAGGTTGTGCATTTTTCAACCCCGATCATCTATGTGGGTAAAGCACCGCGCACTGAAGCGGGCAAGGCTAGCCAGTACGAGGCAAGACATGAAGCATTTGTAACCTTTGCTGGCAAAAAGATGAGAGTAGCACCAGAAGCATGGCGTAACATGGAGCCTATAAATGCATAGAGTTATTAAGGTAGGCAGAGTATATCAATGGCTTGATCAGGGTCCAGCTATCATTTTAGCTTCATGTGATGTTGAGGGCGAGTCTATTGCTGTTGACGAAGCTGATGATGTGGCCCCAACATATGAAAAGGGCTGGGTCATTAGTCTGCTGCAGACCGGCGAGATTTTAACCGTACACGAAGAAACATTAACCTTTACTGGGGAGAGAATATGATGAGTTACCACGATTATCCCGGCCCACACAATTCATGGAGCCACCACAAACACCTATCAGATCGTAAGAAGTGGCAAGATGAGGCAGGCAAGACGGGCAAAGGGGGTGAGGTTGGATTTGCGACAGCATTACGCTGCACGCTACCAGATCACTATGACGTGCAAGAGAAGCCGCCAAAACTAAAAGTGTATTCTGGTGGTCGCGGTATCAAGCTGGACATTAAGGTAATCAACAAGGTTACAGGAATGTGTTTGTACGTCGAGAAAAAGACTGGGAACAATGGCGGCAACGCCCATGAGCGCGTCTATAAATATCTGTCTGAGTCTCTAAAACGACGAGTGCGCCGCGATGATCCCACCTTGGTCGAAGAACCTTTCTTCTTAGTGTTCTCAGGAAACACCTTTCAAGGCCAAAAATACCAAGATGAAATAAATCTCTTGCTTGAAGGCTCAAACTATGCGATAATGGAACATGGATTCGCGAACATCGATCAAGTTGTAGATCAAATCATGGAGATTGTATGAAGCCATTATTTATGTGGGCGGGTGGAAAGACCCGCATGATTAAAAAGTATGTCGAGTACCTACCAGACACGTTCGATCACTATGTCGAGCCGTTCGTGGGGGCTGGTGCTATGTTTGTTTGGGCATACCAACAGAACCCCGATGCTACTTTCGTGCTGAATGATTCAAACGAATCTATCATGCGTATTTATGCAGCGGTGAGGGACGACGTTGAAGAATTTACTGAGCATCTTGACGTTCTATCAGAACGCTATTTGTCTTTAGACAAGCCCGGTCGCAAAGAATTCTATTATGCTTTGCGCAACGAACATGCATATGAATTTAGCAAGTGGGGAGATATTCGGGAGACTGCAACATTATACTTCCTGATGAAAACCGGGTTCAATGGTATCTGGCAAATCAATCAGAATACTAATGGTCGATTTGGCACACCGTGTGGACTACTGAACCAGAAGGATAAGGTTTATGATCGTGATAATGTGATGGAGTGGCACACTGCGTTACAAAGCTGTACGCTGTTGTCTGAAGATTTCAGCAATACACTCGACCATATTCAGCGTGGTTCCTACGTTTTCCTTGACCCGCCTTATCGTGGTTCCTTCACACAATATGGGGTGGATTTCGATGATGGGTTGCAGCAACAGGTGATTGATTTCCTTAATGATTCTAAGGAGTTAGGTGCTTATGTCCTCATGTCTAATCGTGACGTGGGTGATGGGTTTTTTGAGGATCGAACAGATAGCAATCATTTAGTAAAGTTCGACATCACATACACAGCCGGTCGCCGGAAGAAGCACGATGACGGCACGTTCACCGCAAAAAAAGCGGTAGAGATTTTAATGATAGGAGAGCCAGAATGAAAGTGGGTGATTTAGTAAGGTGGAAGGCAATGGTGGGACGGCAACGGCCTGCCACTGTTGGTCTAGTCAAACGTGTGTTTGATCATAAGATGTGGCGCACTGATGAAATGGGCAAGAAGATTGATTGGAATATGGTGCCGCTAGAACCCTTCGCGGAAGTGCTGTTCGGCGACAATCTTCGCAAGCTGCCGGTGTCGGACTTGGAGGTAATCAATGACAGCGTATGAAAGAATGAAAACGCTTGACCTACATGGGGTAAAGCATGAGGACGTGGAAGGTCAAGTGTCTAACTTTGCCAGCACAAACGATACGCCGTTCAAGATCATTACGGGCAACTCCACCACAATGAAGGACTTGGTAACACAGGCCCTAACCGAGTTTGATCTAGAGGCATACGAAGAATCCCACTACAACCTAGGTTCTCTCATTGTCGTCGAGCCATACAAGAAATTTGAATCTTTTTGAAAAAAACTTTAACTTTCTTTGAATAAAACTCGCCGTCACACGTCTAACTAATGTCACCAACTAAGAGAGAGGACATATATGAAAGTCGGAAAAGCAATCAAGAAGATCGAAAAGTACCTTGGCGTCAAAGTGGAGTATAGCGGCAGTCGCTACACATTCCAGTACGAAAACGAGATCGGTTCGTTCCTAGCGAACGGTCATGCTGGCGGTATGGGTGCCGATGCTATGGAGGCCGATGCGTGCAACTGGCACCGTCGCCGTGTCGGTGACGAAAGCTGTATGTATACTGACTATCATGCAGGATCGTTCCGCGACAACCTGACACAACTGCTTCACTCGATGAAGCCGCCTCCCTGTAAGTACAGCACTGGGCAACTGGTTCGCGGCAAGCAGAACAAACGCGCTATGCGCTATGGCTTCGCTGGCTTGACTGGCATGGTTACCAAGGAGTCTAGTGATAGCTGCAGCATCCAATGGCTCGGTGTCGAGCGCACCGACAACTATGTCAGCGTACGCGATCTGGAGTTGGTATCGTGAGGGAATGTATACACTGTGAAATTATGTTCGACCCTAACTCGTCTGCTAAGAAACGTGCAGGCGGCAAGATTAACGAGTGTCCTGATTGCGTGGATGAGTTAGGCACCGAAACTGCTGTCAAGTATCTCGGCCTACAGGCTGGCGACGGTAAGACCGCTGGTATCTCCATTGTCGCCTTTGAGAGCGACGAGGATAGGACAGCATACTCTAAGGCTTGGAAGGCCGTCACAGGCTTCCACAAGGGCAAATCCTGCCATCTTTCAGGTTCTAACACAACTATCGGCAATCGTCCGATGCGTCACGTTGCGTACAATGCAGGCAACGCCAACCACAAGGGGAAAGCATGAGTCCAGTAGAGGTAGAGATTCCACCCGCACTGTTCAATAGTCATACCGGCATCCGTTACGGGATCGCTGGCTCTGTGTGGGTCGAGGTTCCTGCTGGTACTACTCTCGATGAGTTGTCCGAGTACATGGTTTATAAACCTCGCGAACGCCAGTCAGCAGCCGGTGAGCAGGCTTGGCAAGTCAAGGGCAGCAAAGGCAATACCTATACTGTCAAGCTGTCCGATGGTTTGTACTCATGCACTTGTGCTGGCTATGGCTTTCGTCGCAAGTGTCGGCACATTGATGAGGTGAAGAATGGTATTTGAAACAGGAACATTAGTAAGGTGGAGAGGATCGATTGGTCTTGTGATGGGCGCTTGCAAAAAGCGGTGGGCTAAAGATGACGACGTGTGGGTATTGTGGAACGATGAACCCAAGCCTAAGATTGAAAGTTGTCGGTTTTTGGAGGTGATCGGTGAAAGACAATGAGATAAAACCGATATTAATAACCCTTGGCATGGCTGTGGGTGTTTTCGTCGTTTCGTTTGTCATTACATGGATGCTCGCATGAACGTGGGCGACTTGGTGACATGGCATTCGTCGTTCTTTACTTCTGCAAACGCATCATATGCTAACCCCGGTTTGCTCATGCAGGATCTTGGCCCTAGCCTGTCCTTTGGTGAGTCTCGGCGGTTCCGCATACTGTGGGCCGATGGCAGACAGACGACAGAGCATAGCGGATACCTGAAGGTGATCAGTGCAGCCCGGTAGCCTTGTAAAATTAACCTTTGGCGGCAGACCGAATCATGTGGGCGATCCCCTGTTCGGTGCATTGGCTTTGGTTCGGGATCACTATACTGTGTATGGCACGGATGCTATCTCGGTGGTTGTCACCACCGGCTCAAGGTACGGACAAATCTTGTCGGTTGCTTGCATGGATGCAGAGTTGTTGAGCGAACCCGAAAAAAGTTGATCTTTTTTTCAATTTTCTTCACTTTTCTTTGAATAAAACCATGCGCCCGTACGTCTAATAGATGTACCAACGAAAAGAGAGAGGTTTACATGGGTTATCGTTCAGAGATTGTTTTAGTCGTCGGCAAAGAGGCTTTGCCATTGTTCATGGCAGCATTGGCAAAGGAGCCAGAAGCCCGCGTACTGTGTTATTCAGATGCGGATAAGCGGATCGATGATTATTCCGATGGTGCTGTTCTCTTTCAGTGGGATCATATCAAGTGGTATGACAGTTATAAAGAGATCGCAGCCATCGAGGAATTCATGAACGATTGCGACACTGAGGATCTGGATGAGCATTATCGGTTCGTTCGCATTGGTGAAGAATCAGACGACACCGAAGAACGCGGTTGTGGTTTCGACGTGTATGTCACTCGTACGGTGGAGTACTAGAGTAGCATGAAAGTCGGTGATTTGATGTATTGCACGTTTGGAACGAAGCGGGCCGTGGCCGTGCTTGTGGAAAAACACAGGTTCGATGATAACTTTTGGAACATTTTGTGCAATGGTGAGGTGTTGTTGATGCACACCGATCATCTGGTGGCAGTATGAAAATCGGTGATTTGGTTCGATCAGCAAGACAGCCGCGCGCACTCGCTATTGTGCTTGGTTTCAAAGAAGTGTATGAGGGTTGTGGTAACAAGTATCCGATCATTCGCTGGATGGATACTATGGAACTTGATTCTGGTCATCATTCACATCTGAGGGTAGTCAGTGAAAGTCGGTGATGTAGTAAGAAACAAGAACGCACACCGTTTAATGAATAACTCACACGGTGTATTCCTTGGTATGGTTTGGAGCGTTGACCAGCGCGACCGTCACGCAATCGGCGGTATGATAGAGGAAGAATACTATCTGTGTGCAAAAGTGCTGTGGTACGGTGAGTCAAAGCCTAGAACGATTCAAACAAATTTGATTTATGTAGTGGAGAGTGTGTAATGTTGAGTGATTGGCAGATTGTATTGTTGGATAACGGGTTGTGGCTGTTGCCGCTGCTTTGTGTTGTTGCGTTGGCTGTTTTCCCGTGGAAGCACTGGAACGGACTACTTATTAAGCATGAACAAAGAGCCTATCAGCGTCGGGGATCTCGTCCTGTGGACGCCGACAGATCCACCCGTTCTCGGCATCGTGGTCGGTTTCTTTAATCACGGCTACGCTGGCATAGACGTGTTGTGGTTCGGTGACTTGGGGCAGAATGTGGTTTCACCTGCCCGCCGCCAAGATATTAAAGTTATATCCAGCGTTAAAAAAAGTTGATCTTTTTTCGTTTTTCTTTGAATAAAACCGAAGGCTCATACGTCTAATACATGAGCAACAAAGAGAGAGGTTCACATGGAAATTGTTATTGTACTTTTAATCTGCGCGTCCGTTGGCTGCGCTGGGCTTGTTGGCGTGATGGTGACAGCATGAACGTCGGTGATTTAGTAAAGTGGAGGCGCAATATGTTCAAGCCGAATGCACCGGTGGGCATTGTTATTAAGAACACTGGAATGGACAGTGTTCCTACCGCTTGGTGGTCGGTCCTGTGGTCGAACGGTAAAACTGAGATCGTTAGTGATCGAAACTTATTGGTGGTGAATCATGCAAGTGGGTGATTTGGTAAAGGGTCGTCTGTCACTCGGTGGCAGACTGGGCATTGTTATTAACGTAGTGGTAGATGATCCCATCAATCCACAGCGCAACACTATGCGCGTTCTGTGGCACGGTGGAAAGCGCGAAAGTCTCAACGCGAGTCTGTTGGAGGTACTTAATGAAAGTCGGTGATTTAGTAAAGTGTCTGACGGGTAGTTGTGGGACGGCCATCATTGTCGAGTTCCACAAAACATCTGGATTGTATTGGATCATGATGACCCGTAGCGGTCGCATGTGTGCCTTTCAACCTCAATACTTGGAGGTGATCAGTGCAAGTCGGTAACTTAGTAAGGATCACCCGTGCATCCATCGGCGTACCAGCCGATTCGATGGGCCTGATTATTAAAGTCGGTAACCCGCGCGGCGATTATGTGATGCAAGGACACGTAACCTCAGAAGGCATGCCGATGTATCCACCTGAGATTTTCACGGTTCAACTCATCGGTGTCTTGGGTGCGCTGGGCTACCCATCTGAAAGAAGATATTTGCCAAGAGACTTGGAGGTTGTAAGTGGCTGATTTTATTAAAGTAAACTGGAACAACAAGGCGTGCAGCCGCACTAAGAACCGCATCCGTGAGCATGGTCCGATCTTCCGTGTCGCCGACGCTCGCAATTCAGTGTGGTGCATGGACGGACGCTCGGCGCTCCTACTGGTATCGCAAACGCGCCACTCCAGCAACGGCATGGGTGGACGTGAACACTGGACTGGCTGGTTGCCACTCGATGAAATCGACTTTGAACCTGCCTTTTCGGACAGCATGACTGGTCGGACATTTTCTGTCCGGTAATTATTATTAACCTATGGCATAATGAAGAAGTCAGTGGGGGAGAGGTTCAAAAAAAAGATCAAAAAAGATCACTTTTTATTGAATAAAACAGGCTCCCCACACGTCTAATACATGTACCAACAAAGAGAGAGGTAAATACTATGGGTAACTATCACGGAAGAATTCGCTGCGGCTATTGCTACGAGTACGGTCACAACTCACGGACTTGTCCTGAGAAGAAGAAGCGGCTTGAAGAACAGCTTGCAGCCAACAAAGAGAACGACGACGGCAGATATGCCGACTACTACGCGAACCAGATCGCGAAGATGACGGGTGTGAACCCTGAGACTGGCGAGAAGCGCAGTCGTCGCAACGAAAGTCGCGGGCGTGTGTGTTCCTACTGTGGCGAGCGCGGTCACAACCGTCGTACCTGTGAGACTCTGAAGAAAGACCTTGCACGCTACGCTGTGATGACCCGTGAGGCACGTCAAGAGGTTCGTGAATGGGCTTTGCAAGACGGTATCGGCATCGGTGCTATGGTCAAGTACAAGGAATATGGCTACTCTAATCAGGACTCCACACTGATGATGGTGGAGGCTATCAGCCTTCAGCATACGCACGCACGCCAGCGTCACTACAATGTCACTCTGCGCCCTATCAGTGGTGTCGGTCGTAAGATGAACACAACAGTTCAGTCGCCTGCAAACCGCGCGGAGAATACCAGCCATTACGCGAGTCATATCGAGGTTGTTGGCAAGCTGACGCCTGAACAGATGGCCGCTCAGATTGACGAGGAATGGGTCTATCAAGAAATTGACTGGAAGAACCCACCCGAAGCGTTGAATAGCAGCGTCTTTGAGAAGGGCGAGGGCCGCGTGTTCCACTTCTGGCACGAACATGACTAATTATTAAGAAAAAGATCAAAAAAGATCGATTTTCTTTGAATAAAACACCCGGTTTGTACGTCTAATAGATGTACCAAACAGAGAGAGATACATATGTCCTTTAATCTTAACATGCACACTGCCCGCCTCCTGATGGATGAGCCGTTCTTTGCCGCCCTTTCACGTCGTATCGACAAGCGCGCATCAACTGCTATTCCGACCGCTGGCGTCAAGGTTGACAAGGATCGCGGTACGTTCGTGATGCTTTATAACCCTGAGTTCTTTGACGGTCTGACCGACAAGCAGAAATTGGGTGTCCTCAAGCACGAATTCTACCACCTTGTCTTTGAGCATGTGACCGGTCGCCTTCCTGAAGCTGGCATGTCTAAGCTGTGGAACGTGGCGACTGATCTTGCTATCAACTCTCACCTTGTCGGCGAGTTGCCTGATATGTGCTGTATGCCCGGTGAAGGCCCGTTTGCCGATATGCCCCTTGGCAAGTCTGCCGAATGGTACTTCAACAAGCTGAAGGACGAGCAGGACAAGGACGAAGGCGAAGGCGACGAGGGCGAAGGTAACGGCGAGTCCGGTGACGGCGATGGTTCTTCTGGCGGTCGCGACTTCGGCGACAGCTTTGACGATCACTCTGGATGGGAAGAAGGCCAAGGCGACAACACTATGAATGAGATCGCCAAAGAGCGATTGAAAGAAGCTGTGAAGAAAGCAGCCGAGGAAGCCGCACGCGCTAACTCATGGGGTTCCGTGAGCCGTCAGACCCGTCAGGAGATCATGGAGCGTATCACGCCAAAGGTCGATTGGAAGAAGGTGCTGCGTTACTTCGTCAAGACTACACAGCGCGCTAACCGTTCGTCAACCGTCAAGCGCCTTAACAAGCGTTACCGCTACATTCACCCCGGTAAGAAGGTCAACCGTGTTGCCCGTATCGGCATCTACATCGATCAGTCTGGTTCCGTGTCTGATTCTATGCTTGCCGCTTTCTACTCTGAGTTAGACAAGCTGGCTGCACTTGCCGAGTTTACCGTTGTTCCATTCGATGACGAGGTGATCAGTGACAAGGTTTATACATGGAAGAAAGGCGAGCGCCGCAAGTGGGAGCGCGTTGCGTGTGGAGGTACTAACTTCGACCCGCCAACCGACCACTGTAACGCCAACGGCTTCGACGGTATGATCGTCCTTACAGACCTGATGGCTCCCAAGCCTAAGAACTGCAACGCGCAGCGCATGTGGATGACTACCACGTACTATGCACGTCGCCCATACTTCCAGACCAACGAACGCATCATCGCCATCGATGAATAGGAGATTATTAAACATGACACGTCCAACCCGCGCCCAATTGCTGACCATGATCAAAGAGTTGACACACCTTGCTTCTGCCCATGACCCTGATCATGTACTCGTACGAGAAGCGACGAAGATCCTGCTATATGAGCAAGATCAACAAACGCGCAACAAGCGAATGATGAAAGGCACCACAACTGCCACTGTTTCAGAAACTCTATGCGGCAATGATCCAGTTAATTGGTAGGTTTTCGGCGAGTCCACCCAAACCGGACATATTTTGTCCACATTTATTTTCTACTTCGTGTATAATCATAGAGTAAGTCAAAGGAACACACTATGCTTTCAGTCTCCGATCTTCGCAACCTTCGCCTAACACTCGATGAGTGGTCAACGCTTCATTCGATGGCTTCTCGCGACTTTGATCCGTCCTTGATCGGTGGGCCGATGCGTAACGATATTGATACGCTGGTGCTTGCTGGGCTTCTGGAGCGTCAACGGTCCATGACCGAGGGCGGCTGGATTGACCGATGGGCTATGACTGAGAACGGGCGCGCTGCATCCACAATGATCGATAAGGTATTCGATTGGGATGAATTCGCTTACGTCTGTGACTGGGGCGACGACAAGACCGAGCCATTTGCCGATGTTATTAACCTTCAGATCCCGATGTTCCTTTGAGAAAAAGTTGATCTTTTTTCAAAAAAGATCGATTTTTATTGAATAAAACACCTTCCAAATACGTCTAACTAATGTAGTTAGTTAGAGACAATCAACCGGGCGCTTCGCCCACCAACCATTGAGAGAGAATAAAATGGCTGTAGACTTCAAGACCTTTTCCGCTGTAATCCCCCACGTTGCTCGCGTACGCAAGCCTGTGCTTCTGCGCGGTCGTCACGGTGTCGGTAAATCGCAGGTAGTGTACCAGTACGCTGCTGCTGCTGGTTTGCCTGTTGTGGAGCGCCGTGCTTCACAAATGACCGAGGGTGACTTGCTTGGTATGCCCGCGCCAGAGTTGATCGAGGTCAACGGTGTCGGTGCTTCCCAATTCCGTCCGTTTAGCTGGCTCATCCAAGCCTGCACCGAGCCTGTTGTCCTGTTCTTGGACGAGGTTGACCGTGCGACTATGGAGGTCCGTCAAGGTATCTTCGAGTTGACCGATAGCCGCAAGATCGCAGGCTGGACCCTTCACCCTGAGACTCTGATCTTCGCTGCTGTCAACGGTGGCGAGCATGGCGCTCAGTACCAAGTCGGCGAAATGGACCCGGCAGAGCTTGACCGTTGGACCGTGTTCGACGTTGAGCCTACCTGTGAGGACTGGTTGACTTGGGCTAAGGACAATGTTGATGGTCTTGTTTGGGACTTCATTAACACTAACCGTAACCACCTTGAGCATTCCGGTGAGTTTGAGCCTAACAAGGTTTACCCTTCTCGTCGCTCTTGGGATCGCCTCAATGAGTGTCTTGTTGCTGCTAGCCTGTTGGAAGCAGAGACAGTCAAGGCCGATGCTGGCACAATCTTTAACCTTGCGACTGCGTTCGTCGGGTTTGAGGCTGCTGTTGCCCTTCAAGACTTCATCAAGACCTACGAGGCTCAAGTGACTGTCGAAAATATCCTTGATGACGGTCAAATCGACCGTACCAAGGACTTCGGCATCAACGACCATTCTGCTCTTGTTGAGAAGATGGAAGCCAAAGAGGTTTTCAAGACTGCACTGTCTGAGGACCAGATCCAAAACCTTGCAGACTACTTCGTGTCTCTGCCTTCCGAGGTAGCTATGAAGCTGTGGACTGTTGCCGGTGCTGAAGGTAACGAGGTTGACAACTGCATCAAGTTGCACCAGACGACTGCGACGGACGGCACACTCGTCACGTCCTTCATCGTCGAGGTATTGTCAGGTGGTCAGGCTTCCTAAGCCTGCCACTGGCAACCCATTGAAATCATTAAGGAAATCACACATCATGTCAAACGTAGATACATTCGTTGCTGAAATTACTAACCTGCTATCGTCCGGTGAAGAAACCAAGGCGATGCAAGTATGGGATCAGATCGCATGCGAAGAAGATGTACCCACAGTCGTAGAGGTTCACCGTAAGCTGGCCGACGTTGGAGTTATCCAGCGTCTAACCCGCACAATGGCAGAGCGACGATTGACCGAGGTTCAACGTCATGATCTTTGGGCTTGCCCTGACGATCAATAACCTTTTCTGAGGCTCCGGCTGGCGCGCTGCTGGTCAATCTCTCTCTCTCGATCTACTCGCGTCAGTCGTTGAGCCTCCTTTTTTCTATCTTTTCTCACTTTTTATTGAATAAAACCGGCCCCCAATACGTCTAACTCATGTAGAGAGTTAGAGCCGAGAGGCACGGAGTTACTAACATGGCCAAGCGCACAAACTGGAAACTGGAATTTGCCGCCCTTCTCGCAAACAAGCGACTCGTTGGGCGCAATCGCACATTCATCGAAAGCCTGCATCAACACTGGAGCAAGGGCAAGGCGATGACTAGCGGGCGCAAGCATCACTTCTTTCTTGTCAAGGAACGTCTTGCACAACTTGACGCTTCCGGCACTATGGGCGATGCGACCATCGAGGGACGCTGTGAACGCTTGATGAGCCGCGTGGCCGATGGTTCTTGGGATCACGGGTTCGTTGAGAGTGTGCAAGGCCAGAACGCCAACGGTCACAGACTGTCACCGCGTCAGCTTGAGATCCTTACCAAGATCGAAGGCCGGTACACTGATGAAGCTATCGCAATTGCTCGCGGCTTTGCCGACAATTATTCAGTCATTGAGCGTACACGCATGGTACGCATGGCCAATTACTATCATGGGACGCCATACTTTCGTGACCTATCTGATCGTGTGTTGACTGATCCAGAGTTTGTACCGACTAAGAAACAGTACGATTCTATGACTAAGAACAAGTACGCTAACAAGGTGATCGCTGGCTATGCAACGCCGCCAGCCTATGACGTTGGTTCTACTGTGCAAGCGCGCGCAGGTACAACGCCATCGAGTGTCCGACGCGCTCTCAAGGTCGGCGGTGTCGTCCTTAGCACCGAGGAAGCTATCAAGTCAGCATGCAAGGGCAACCGGACATATAAGGTTTTGCCTATCGGGTCGGTCAAGCCGATCAACGTCGAGGAAAGATATATTAAGGTGCGCCGATGACCACGAAAGAGGTCACTGATGATCTGTTATGTGCGATGATCGTACAAACTATCAGAGACTATTATCATGAGGGAGCATGGGAGGAAGTTGTTGAAATGATGGCAACCATCGACAACAATCCTGCGCTTTCAACCTGCGTTTTCAATGAGGCGTTCGGGTTTATCTCAGAGGTTTATGACTGGTACTTCAATGGCGAGGGACCAAAAGATAATGTACGAATGTTCGACCCTTCAAAGCGCAAGGCCAAAGTAGACAATGACGAGGAAAGAGAAGGATAAATTGTTTACCTCAATCGCAGCATTGTCAGGGGTGTTCCTTGCTTATCAGTTGATGGGTAATGTGGGTGTCGTATTGTCAGTTAGTATTTTATTTGTATGGAGTAAATGGTAATGAGTGAAAAGAGTTGGACCGCAGTAGCCTTTGAGCATGGCGAGACTGGTATGAATGTAGTGAGCAAGGTAGTAACGGCAGGGCATGATAGATCGCCCGCGTTTACTTCGATTGCTCGTAAGCTACCTTCAAGCTGGTTTCTCGTCGCTATCGTTCCCGGTAGTCATGAGGTAACCTGTCCGAATATCATTAAGGTTGCATTGTCCGAGGACCGCACCGATCTATTGTTTGGCTATGGAGATAAGTAATGTTTGATGATGATGAAATAAAAGAAATTGATGATACACTGTCTGCGAAGGAAGCAGAGGCGTTCGCTAAACAGGTAGCATCCGAGGCCAAGAAAAAGAAAAGACGAAAGCCTAGGAGCAACCGGTCATATCGTAAGTGTACTGCTGGTCAATGTCAGCGTAAGCCTACACATACTGTTGTCCGTGTCCATGCAAGTCTTGAGGCTGGATTAATAAAGTTTGAAGAAAGACAGTTAATACTTCCCGCTTGTGAGAAACATGCAAGGGGTATGCTTCAGAGGTTCAAAGGTATAGAGGTTCCTAACGTAAGGCTACAAGAGCTATAACGTATGAACAATGTGGGTGACTATGGATCATAGTGGTGCATAGTGGATCTATTAGGCAAGTAACGTATACATTTTGATACGTCTGTATTAAGGGAGGAAGAAAGTAGGTTATTAGGCGTGTGTGCTAAGGGTATGTACGCTGCGTATGTCAAGCAACGATTGTGTGACAGTGCCTGTCAAGGACAGAATGTGTCCGGTTAGGCTGTCAAGTCATTTTATGTCCGTATATGTTTTGATACGGCGCGGTGCATGAGTGTGTGCCGAGGGCATGACTAATTAATGTGTCGGTGATATGCCGCGTGTAACCTATGTTATCGGAGACTACGAAAGATGGACGAGGATAAAGAAAATATATTGTTAGAGAGTATTAAGGAGAAGGTAAGGAAGGTAAGGGAAGACCCAGCGAAAGTCCTGCTTGTACCTCCACTATGCGCAGCCTACTTGCTAATGATAGGTGCATTGTATGCTAATGTGTTTATGTATCATATGAATGTATACACTAAGCGAAAGAGCAGGAAGTAACTGCATTATCGTGTCACATTAAATGCTACAAAAACAAACAAGAGGCAGGTACTCCCCCCCTCCCCCCTGCCGCCGGGATCTATGTACCACCGTATACTATTGTATACGCTGCGCTAGATACGTTCGCGTGATCGCTCCGAAAAAATCCCAAATTTAAAAAAGTAAAAAACTAGTTATAGAGCAAGCAAATGGCGAAAAGATTTGATATAGGCGACCTAGTGAGGTATGATACGGTCATACCGTCATACCTGCCGGGACTGGCAAACGGAATCGGAGTAGTGCTACAGGTCGGAGCAGCAGACTTGAGGATATATTCGATGACATATAAGCAGGAGGTCGTCGTGCGCGGTAGTAGCTGCACGTTGCTGTCACCTGTTAACCCGAGGACATAATGAGTACCAGAAAAAACACTAAGCATACCATACAGTACGCTGGATACATTGAGGACGTAGAGAGAATAAAGTTACTAGCGGAAAGGTTTGCTAATAGGAAGAAGATACACAACAAGTATAAGCTAATAAATGTTGATACGGAAATAAACTACCTGAACGATGCGAAGACTGAGGCAAGTGTAGCACTGATGTGGGAGTTCGAGGATGAATCTCAGTCATGGCCATTTATACGCAAGCTATACCGGTACCTGTCGCTGCGAATGACCGGAAGTGCTGAAGGCGTCTATGCGAACGACACCTCGCGCGTGTATAAGAATGTGTCATTATCTGCTGAGTAGCGCTATGTACTTATGTGGCTATAGATTACTATTCAGTCGGAGATTTGGTTAAACTTAGTGAAGATTTGTTTTATCGCTATGACAGGGATGAGGCTTTTCGCTCTGCCGCTGCTAAGAGTGCGTATTACGCCATAGGCATGAAACCATGGATGGTTGGTATTGTGATTGGTGTGCGCACTATGGAAGAGTATGTTATCGACCCTGATGTTTATATGCCGCACCGATTTATCTACGATGTATTCTGGACTGGTGGCATCGGGCTACGGCGCGAACAACATTGCGATTTATTTGTTATTAGCAAAGTTTGAATTTTGATTCTAATTACACACATGGACACCGATACACGACGAATGGTTGACAAGTATCGATTCTCGCCGGGCGATATGATTATTGATTCCGTATCTGGCGAGCGTGGGATATTGGTTTCCCGCAAACGCATGATTGGGGATATGTACAATCCTTCGCCCTTGTTTGTTTGGAAGATCGCATGGTTCCCTCCTACTGACCCTAAGTCGCTTGCGTCTATCTGGCACCCCAAGGAGTACCCTGAGCATACTTTAATGGTGTCTATAGAAGAAGGTGACTTTGCTTACTACGAGTGCCCTAAAGCAAAGACCCTCATCTAGAAAGAGAAAATTTAGGGAAAAGTTTTCGCGAAAAAATAAAAAAATTTCAATTCGTGCCGAGATTACTCTGACCCGCCCATAGTTACTACTGTAGGGTGTTAGTTTTACTGGGAGGTCTTATGCATGAAAAAATGGTTCAAGACGGTGTTGGCTGGCACCTTAACAATCGCCGCTGTGGGGTTGGGTGTTGCCGCTTATACTGGTCATGACGTAAGAGACATTACCGTACCGGAAGAGGCACAAACATTTTTAGAGCCGTTCCTGTATAATGCCAACGCAACCGAAGGCGCAACTGAAACTCTTATCGAAGAGACAGGGGCCGCAAGGGTACGTCGTCAAGTGCGTGACGCTGCCGTTGAGGTCATTACTCCTTTCGGTAGGGGGTCAGGTACCCTTTTCGAGATTGACGGGCAGTACGTCGTATTTACAGCGGCTCACGTAATCAATGAGATGCCCGTCGTACAGATTGCAGGACGCAATGGCGAGTCTGTATTCGGTACTACTATTTTAACTGCCACAAATGTTGACATGGCAATCGTGCTTGTGCCTGAGATGAATTCTCGCAAGCCTATGCAGTACAGACCGCGCTCGCACGAAGATATTGATCGAGTGGTTGGGACAGAAGTGACCTATACAGGCTTCCCTGCTCACCACGACTTACTTACGATTGACGGGACTATCGCATCCGAAGAGGATGGTAATCTCGTCATGCATTCCTATGCTTGGCCCGGCTCGTCTGGTTCTGGAGTCTTCGATATGAGAGGAAGATTCTTGGGAGTTGTCAAAGCAGTAGATATTGGAATCTGGAGCCGTATGGTCCCGCCGCAGTTGGTGGAAGATATGGTTTGGATTGCGCCTGCATGGGATATCACCAAAAGAGAAATCAAGCAACACTTGAGAGACAGAGGACAAGAATAATAAAATAACATATATGGGAGGACACAAGTATGAAAAAGCTACTTGTTTTAATTACGGCGGTCGCGACAGCGTTGACCGCATGTCACAACGGAATTGATTATGTAGTACATGGTCAAGGCGAGGGAGAAACAGTTTATATTACTGAAACTGAGACTGTCGTTGAAGAGGTAGAGGTACCCGTATATGTTGAAGTTGAAGTGCCCGGTGAAACCGAGTATGGAGAAATCTGGGTAGACTCAGACACACAGTCTGCTGCAATGGACGGTGTTGATATTCTCTGGGTTATTGACACATCAGGTTCAATGCGCCGTTATGATCCTCAACTCTTGGCTGGCATCGAGGCGATGATGGAGGCCCTACCTGAATCCGGTTGGCGGTTGGCTATGATGAGCAACGATCCTAATAGATCCAAGTTAGAAGCACAATTCCCTCTTGTACCCGGTGATGATATCGAAGACGCGATGGATATGTATAATGCCATGGGACGTGGGGGAATGGAAGAAGGCTTTGACGCTGCTTATGAATATCTCGTTAATAACCCATACGCTACAACATGGCTCCGACCAGACGCTGCCCTGCTTATTGTGTTTGTGTCCGATGAAGAAGAGCAAAGCAGAACTCATATGATTGACGTAGTGGACTGGACCAATTGGTTTGGTATGCAACGCGGCGGATCTGCTTTCATGTCTAGCATTATCAATGTAGAACAGGCTGATTCTATTTGTACTACTCCACCAAGTATTATTGATGTTGGTGACAGATACATGGAAGCTACCAATTATTTTGGTGGAGTTATTGTAGATATTTGCGATGATGATTGGGCGCCCGGTGTGGCTGACGCTACATCAGATGTAGAACCTTTTGAAAAGATTTCGTTAACATATGTTCCCGTTCAAGAAGACACCATGCGCGTCTTTATTAATGGCGCACTTAACTGGGACTGGACGTACGACTCTACTGATAACGCTGTGCATTTTACGGTTATTCCTGCCGCACACGATCACGTAGATGTTGCCTACCACTATGACCCTGACGACCCTTATCAAAATGGCGCAGCAGATACGGGCGATACTGGACCGTAAGCATTATGGGCAACCGCTATTTCGATAGCGATATCGGCTTATTCCTAGTGGGATCGCTGGTGCGCATTAACACATGTGATGGTGACGACCAAAATGATAAGGTCGGGCTAATCATTAGTGGTGCTGATCCGTGGCGCATGGATTCAATGGCACAGACAATAATAGAAAACTGGTTGTATCGTGAGACACAAGACGATGGATATTTATTAGAACCAGCATATGTTGTGAGAATTGAAGGACTCGATTATATTTACTCTGAGAGTGAAATGGTTTTAATCAATTCGCCAGAAATACCTGACCGAGTTGAAATTAAAATCGTTGATCCAGACTAGTTTATAATAGGAGAATACTCATGACTACTCAAACAGACTTATCATCCAGCCTCTCAGGAGCGCTTGACACACTACTGCAATCATTACGTGCTGCGGCGCCGGCTATCACATGCTCATTAGCTGGTGAAGGTAGCGAGTGGTATTATGAGATTAACAAGAAGACAATGATTAGAGTGCCTAACGGTACAGAGATTGTTGAGTTAACAAAGTACGGTGCTGATAAGAAAGGCAGAGTGGTATGTCAGACTGTTAACAACGACATTATTCGTGTAGACCCTGAACGGATTTTCAGGCTTGGGTATCACTGATTAGCTAAACTTTGTCACAAACTTTTGACATTTGATTGCGAGTTTACATTTTTATGAACTAGCAATACTTTTATCCATTCTCGCAGCTATTTATAGGGTACAGGTGTTACACGATAGGAGAATACCACAAATGAAAATTAGTAAAGCACAGCTTAAGAAGTTTATTTTAGAAGAGACAAAAAAGAAACTCAACGAGGACGAGGCTATAGACAAGCCCGGTGGACAATGGACTCAGCCGGGTGTAAATGCCGGCGCCGAAGATGGCCCACCCGACGAGTCAATTCGCGGCACCAACGCTGAGATTGTAGCGTCAATCTTAGATCTGTTAGCTGACTATGAAATAGGGCTTGACGGAGCAAGAGAGGTTGTGCATGAGTTGGCTGCAGAACTGGGTCTTGTGCCGGCAGATGAGAAGCCCAAGAATCCTATCGGATTTAGAGAAAACTTGCGTGAAGCTTTGATCAAAGAAAGTTTTAAAAGAGCACTCACCAATGCCATCAAAAAGTAAAGCGCAGCAACGCTACATGGGCATGGTGCATGCCTGCAAGAAAAGTGATTATAAAGATTGCGCCTCCAAAGAGGTAGAAGATACAGCAAGGGGAATGAAAGCCAAAGATGCTAAAGATTTCGCTAGCACCAAACACAAAGGACTTCCTGATAAGAAAGAGAAAAATGAAATGAAAGATTTAATCAAACAAATGGTACGTGAAGCAATGGACGAGATGCCCGATGCGTCAAGAGATTATGAACAAGAAGAGGGCCGTGCATTGCAAGGCCAAGAGTTGCTTGATGCTTTAGCTTCCGATATCTCAGATATGTTTAAGGATATCAATGGGATACGACCACGATGGCTCAACTTCAGTGAAATGTCTCTGGAAGAGTTAGAACAATTGCATGATCAAACTTCTCAAGCACACGGCGACTGGTGGAACCAAGAGCGAGTCGAAATGGATCTAGATGATTTAGCAGACTCAAAACAAGCCCAATGGGACGCACAAGACGCCGACGATGCAAAGGCCGCAGAGCTTGATGCAATGCGTGAAC
>MDTB01056585.1_pt1 | contig 29096 bp, 23 predicted proteins | sample 811161 | NCBI WGS metagenome assembly MDTB01 (sample SAMN05326650, study PRJNA326480) | marine metagenome | isolation source: seawater | place: Mediterranean Sea | collected 2009
CGAATCACCGCAAGGTAATTCGGCATTCATGAAAAGTTCCGCGGCAGCCTCGCAATAATCCGCAAGGGTGTCAGCCGGAATGGCATCGAGGGCAGCTTTCGATTCGCTGATACGCAGAAGATCACGCCGGATCAAACCCGGGTTCGCAGTGTGCGTTGTCAGATTCTCGTTGAGCTCAACTAGGTCGGCAGACTCGTAAGATTCGCCGAGGCGTAGGATGGGAATTTGCATAGCTTTAAATTTTAGTAAACACCTTCAATGACTGCTTTGGTTCCGCTCTGGAAAGGCCGCACATCGCCGACTCCATCCCACGGAAATTCGTCGCACTCGGGACGACGAATCGCTTCGTCCCGCTCCAGAAATCTTGGCACGAAAAACTCTTTTGTCATCGTCGTAAGCTCAACCCGACCATATTCGCCGTAGTCCACAATCTTGGTGGAATCGTCGGGATCAACCACTCTCAATATCGCTCGAGGCTGAGGCGCATAGTAGGTCAGGGAATACTCACCTGGCTCCCGCTTTTTGGAAATAGCTAGACCCATCAAAGTATTCCCGTAAGTCGGAGCATAGTTTATTTTCCCTTCAAGAACTTCCTCTTGGATGAACTTAACGTATTGCGGAGTCATCGTCGTCCCCCCGGCAAAAACACCACGTATTCCTGCATCGGCAAGCGACATTCGTAACGAAAGGCTCTCGAGCAAGCGAGGAGTGGTGAAGATACATTTGATATCGCGATGGCGGATGATTGTCACAGCCTGATCAATGACATGCTCCTGATAAGCCTTTGCCATCTGCATTTCGCCCATCCCGATCAGTCGCTTCACCCAGCGGGGGTCAAGATCAATGAAGTAACACGCGCCTCCACGAATATTGGCCAAGTGCTCGATCGCCATACGCAAACGACGGGGGCCAGTTGGACCGACCATCAACCAGTTTGCCCCTTGCGGGAAAAAATCCGGACCATAATGCTCAGAGAACTCGGTGTAGTCAGTTTTATAGTCTTCCCAGCCGATGCGCTGTTTCGGCATTCCGGTGGTTCCTCCCGTCTCAAAAACATTGTATGGTCGACCCTCATAAGCTTTGGGAATAAACTTAGCCGGATCCTCTTTTCGGAGGACCTCATCATCGAAATTGTCGAAGTGAAGCATATCCGCAAAGGTCTGCACCCTTTCACGAGGATCCCAACCAGCATTCTTTGCCCAGTCCAACCAATAGGGGCAACCGGTCTCAGGTGAAAAGTGCCAGTTGATCAATTCTTTGGTGCGGGAATCAACTTGCGCGCGGGCTTCTTCTACGGTTAGGGAGGAACTCATGGTCAGTGACTGAAAAATTTGCTCCCAGAGAAGTAACCTAACAGTGAAAAGCCGCAAGAAGGAGTTTTCCTAATTATTTCTTCCCCTCCAATTCGAAAACGAAGTCATCTTCCACGCCCGCGAACCCAAAAGAGTGGCCGCCATGATCAATCCTACGCTGAGACCCCACCAAACTCCCGCTGTTCCCACTCCACAAAAGAATGCCAAATAAATTCCAAAAGGCATCCCGATCAACCAGTGCGAAGCAAACATGATGAGAGCCGGCATTTTGACATCATCCATACCTCGCAGAACACCGGACGATAAAATCTGAGAATGGTCCGACACCTGAAAAATGGCCGCGATCCAAAGCAAACCCACAACAATTTTCATTGGCTCCACTTCGCTCACAAAACTTGAGGCTAGATCTTCATCAAAAATCAAAAAGACGCCTACGAAAAACAAGGAAACCACCAAGCCCATCGACCAACCGCTCAATACGATCGGCCTCATCCGTTCAAATTTTTGCGCTCCCTTCGCTTCACCAATCTGCACCGTTAAGGCCATCGATAGCCCTAGGGGAACCATGAAGGTTGTCGCCACACACATGATGGCTACTTGGTGAGCGGCCAAAGCCGCAGCCCCAAAACTTCCGACCAAAAGAGCCGCCATTACAAAAGCGCTGATCTCGGCCGACACCTGAAGGCTAGCTGGCCAGGCAATTTTCCAAAACGACAGCAACTCCTTACGGTCCGTCTTCAAAAACCAACGATGAGGTGCCCAAGCCTTCAAGTCCGGACTGTATCGACACCAAAGCATGACCCCGACCATTGTTGCTAGCCTCGCCAGTAAGGTTGCCAACCCTGCTCCTTCTAACTCCATTCTTGGCGCTCCCCAATTTCCGTTAATGAACAACCAGTTCAGAAAAACATTCAAAAAGACTCCGGCTAGAACGATCCAGAATACTGGCCAAGGTTTCGCCATTCCATCTGAATGATTGCGGACAGCCATCGTAATGATCGCCGGAATCATCGAAGCACTCACCAAAAGATAAAATCCGGGTAATCGATCTACAACCTCTGGATCCTGACCCAAAAACGAAATCAACGGCAGACTCAACCAACTGAGAATAAAGGTAGCTACCCCCAGTAACAAACTCAGCAAGAATCCATCACGCAAAGCAGCCTTAGCCTGTTGCGGATCTTCCGCCCCACGCGCCTGTGAAACCTTGACCGATACCGCGATTGCAATTCCGATTCCTAACATAAGCGGAAGATGCAAAATAGAATGTGCCAGCGTTGAGGCGGCTAGCTCTACGGTCCCAATCTTCCCAATCATATAGGTATCAACCAGACCCATGAGCATTTGGCTGACCTGCCCAGCCATTAAAGGAAGCGCAAGAACCAAGGTCGCCCGCCCCTCGCGAACGATAGAAGTCATAACGCGGTCATACCCCAAGAAACCGAAAGCTCAAGATTGAACAAAAGCTTCAGAGCGCAGCTGCTTTCGCCTCATCCAAAGCTGCCAACATAGCCAAAATGGAATCGCCCAATGTGAAGTCCGAACCATTGCCTCGGCAAACCAAGGGTCCATTCCATTGTAAGGAAGAGCCTCATCATAATAAGCCAAAATACGAGCAAGCGCCGTCGCTCCACCCCAACAGAACATATAAAAAAGTGCGATCCACCGAGTCCACCGGAGGAAAACAAAGGGCACCACCAAAAAATCAAGCCACCCAAAGAGTCTCAAAAACTGAAGACTCCCATCCTCGGAAAGCGATAAGATCTCGGTTGTCATCATCTGGAAATGTAAGGGGACGCTGTAATAACCAACGGCATAAAGTCCGTGCCCCACAAAGGTCGCCGCTGTCGCAATCATCAGTGACAAACGCACAACGGCCTGGCGTTTTGGCACATTATGAGACTTCCGACCCAAGAGGATTAGCAATGCCAACGGGACAAAGATTTGGAGAATATGCTCCATAGCCATGCCCGCCTGCATGTCCTTCCCAACCCAACGGGAAAAACCATCGAGAATTAGGATCAAAGTTGCCGGAATAAGAAACCAACGTAGCCAACGCAGATGGGAAAATCCCACAACCCAAGGAATAAGAGCTGAGACCATGAGGAAAATCCCCAGTCGTTCAAGCGTGGGAGTAATCCATTGGTCCGAGGTCCGAGCAAAATGACTCCAGGTCACATCATAATTTTTGAGAACCGGCGCCCACCATTTCTCTTCCCAAATCAGCTCACGAATCGGACTGTCCCACCGCCAAGTTAACCAGCCACGAGCTAGAAAAGTGACACTCACGATGAACTGCAAGATTCCCAGAGAGAACCGATCAAGCCACGTCACCGAATCCTCTCCATCTGAAGAATCCATTGCCCTGCTTAGTCCGCCGGAATTCTAAGAACTTTATCTCCTCCGTTCGGAGCCCAAAGCTCAAGACCCTTCGGGTTGCGATAGGGATTTTCAGGATTCACCTCACCCACTTGGGCAACGTTCCCCACCTTGACTGTCTTATCAAAGATTGCCCCGGGTGTCACATGAAGCCAATCAAAGCCATTAAAAGCCGCCGTGCCGACCGTCCAGGAGTAATTAACATCAGCGCGACGAAGCGGAGCTCCCCAGCATCCCTCGCCAAGATAAACGGTTGCATTAGGATCGTTTGGCGCCGCCTTGAAATCCTCCCCACCTCCAGTGAAAGGTTTGAGCGGAAGAGTCCTTTTCATAACATGGGAATCAGATTCCATAATGAGGTCAAAGCCTGCTCTATAAAAGGTTTCGGCCCACTTATAGGAATTCCGACCAAGTGCCTTTCCGCTTGTGTGGGGACGCATCGGCTTGTGGTAACCAGCCACCAAATGGGTTATCCCTTGGCCATTCTTTTCCAAGTCAGATCTCAGCCAATTCCCCTGGCTCCCATCTGCCGGAATCTCGCTGTTCAAAATATAATAGCGAAAGAGGCCACTCCCAATATTGAAAGCTCCATAGGAGTCCTTGGACGTCCCAAAATGAGACGGAATGCTCTCAGGTCTCGACTCGTGATTTCCGCGATGCGGCACGATGGGTAGAAGCTGACCCGAATCACTCATCGTAAGCTGCCAGTCATCAAGCCAGTCGTTCCACCCTTCGGCACTGTCGTGATTAATCATGTCACCAGTGAAGGCCACAAAAAGCGGCGACAGCTTACGACACATCGTATTGGCAGCCTGACGGATATCTCTAAAATTTCGCGAGTCTCCTCCGCAAATAAAAGTAAACGACTTTGGCAGCTTGGGAGCTGTTCGAAAGTAGAAAAGACGACTCACCCCCGCACCATCGCCAAGACACATATAATACCAACTGTCGGGCTTAAGATTTCCCAAGGTTACCATACAGTTCCTCATCCCGTCGTATTCCACCACACGGTCCACTTCCTTCCGCTCGGTATATTTTGACTTATTGCGGCCCTCATTTTTGAGGCCGTAATAGAGAGTCGCCGGATCTCCCTCCAGTTGATTCCAAACGAAGGTCGCCGTCGTCGTCGGATCTTCGAACCACACCAAACGATATTTCTCAGTCTTGGAGGTGTTGGCATTCACCGAGGCATTCTGTCCGGACAGAGAGGCTACCGCACTGAAGAGCACCGTCAACGCGACCAAAAAAGAGCGATATTTGGCCGGGGGGCATTTCCTTTGAGTCATGCCCCAGTAGAGTTTCGATAATTACGATTTCAACTCTAAAAAACCGCTAGACTCAAATCCTCAAGATTGCTTCCCCTTTTGTTCCCCCTATTCTTTCTATCAATGAAAGTCGTTCTCTTCGTTTTCCTTGCCATCCTCTCGGCAACCGCCGCTCCCTTCGAACTCAAGAAGGGATCACGCGTCGTCCTCCTCGGCAACGGCCTCGGCTCCCGTATGATGCAATTTGGCTCTTTTGAAACCTTACTCCACCTCCAGCACCCCGAAAAAAACCTCTTCATCCGTAATATGTGCGATGAAGGGAATACTCCAGGCTTCCGCCCCCATTCCGCCCGCTCCAACCCCTGGGCTTTCCCAAGTGCCGAGAAATTCCACCCGCCCCTCTCCAAAGCAAAAGACCGCTGGGGCTCCGGCCACACTGGCACCGGCTCTATGCCTACACCAGATGAATGGCTCACCCAACTCAAGCCCGACATCATCATCGCCTTTTTTGGATTTAACGAATCATTCCAGGGCCAAGCCGGACTCGAAAACTTTAAGGCCGAACTCCGAGCTTGGATCAAGCACACCAAATCTCAGAAATACAACGGAACATCTGCCCCCCAAATCGCCCTCGTTTCGCCCGCTACCTTTAAACATCCGGATGCCGCTCACAAAAATAAAGTCAGCACAAACCTATTCCTCTATACCCAAGGCATGGATGAAGTTGCTAAGGCTGAGTCCGTTATGTTTTCCAACCTTTCGAGCGAACAAGACCCTTTCAACCTCAATTCATTCCCCGCTAATCAAAGCAAATTATTATTAAAGCCGTTACCCTATACAAAAATCTCCCGAAAGATATACAACGACCTTTTTGGCACTTCTGGTCGCCTTTCCAATGCAACCGACCCAAGCATCTATCACGCCGTCCGCGAAAAAAACTGGCACTGGGAAAAATACTACAAAATCCCAAACGGGGTCCACGTCTACGGCCGACGCCACAATCCTTTCGGCCCAAAAAACTATCCAGCCGAGCTTAAAAAACTCGAGCAAATGACCGCCAATCGCGACCAGGCCATCTGGGCCGCCGCCCAAGGTAAATCCTTCGATCTCGCTGCCGCCGATGCCAAAACCATCAACCTCCCAAAAATTAAAACCAACTACCGGCCCAGCCACAAAAACGGCACCACCGAATACCTCTACGGCGACGACGCCCTCGCCTCCTTCACCACTGCTCCCGGATATCAAATTGACCTCTTTGCCTCCGAAAAAAAATTCCCCAACCTGGCCAACCCGGTCCAAATCACCTTCGACAATAAAGACCGCCTCTGGGTCGCTACCATGCCCACCTATCCACACTGGAAACCCGGCGAACCCAAGCCCAATGACAAACTTCTTATCTACGAGGACACCAACAACGATGGTAAAGCAGACAAAGAAATCGTCTTCGCTGACAAGCTTCACCTCCCCACCGGATTCGAAATCTCACATGACGGAATCTACGTCGCGCAAGGCAACCACCTTATCCGACTCCAAGACACCAATGGCGACGACAAAGCCGACCTTCGCGAAATTATCCTAAGCGGATTCGATGATCACGACACCCACCACGTCATCAGTGCCTTTTGTGCCGATCCCTCCGGAGCAATTTACATGGGAGAAGGGACCTTCCTTCATAGCAATATCGAAACCGCACACGGCCCGATTCGTAGTTCCAACGGCGGCTTCTTTCGCTATTCCCCCCAACGCAACCACCTTGAACGCACGGCCCGCCTCTCCATTCCCAACCCGTGGGGCACCGCCTTTGACCGCTTCGGTCAACCCTTCTTCCTCGAAACCTCCGACCCAGATCTCCACTGGATGACCCCTGCTTCGGTTAAAGTCGACTACGGCCGATTTTGCCCCAAGCCTCCCGCTATTTTAGAAAAAAACCAACGTATCCGCCCCACCTCCGGACTCGAATTCGTTTCGAGCCGACACTTCCCCGATGAAGTTCAGAACGACGTCCTTTTAAATAATACCATCGGATTTCTCGGCACCAAACAGCACGAGGTCCTAGACTCAGAATCCGGCTACAAAACGAAACATCGTCAAGATCTACTCATTTCCAAAGATGGTAACTTCCGCCCTACAGACCTCGAATTCGCACCCGATGGCTCACTCTACCTTTGTGATTGGCACAACGTCCTAGTCGGCCACATGCAACACAGCGCCCGCGACCCCCTCCGTGACCACAAACACGGCCGCATCTACCGTATCACCTATCCTGATCGCCCTCTCGTCAAGCCCGCCAAAATTGACAGCGCACCTCTTGTCGCCCTCTTCCACAATCTCACCCTCCCCGAAGACCGAACCCGCTATCGGACAAGACGCGAACTCCGTGCCCGCGATCCCCAAAAAATCATACCGGCGCTTAAAGAATGGATCGACACTCTCAAACCAAACATGCCCCGCTACGACCACATCCTTCTTGAAGCCCTCTGGGTCACGTGGGGGTTCGATCAACTCGATGAAGCCCTCCTGACCCGCCTTCTCAAATCCAAAAACCCCAAGGTCCGCGCCGCCGCTGTCGATGCCCTTCGCTACAACGGCCACCGAATCGCAAATCAATCCGAAATCCTCACTCAGGCAGCTTCGGACCAATCCACCCGCGTCCGTCTTCACACCACCATCGCTGCCTCTTGGCTCGCGCCAAAAAAAGGACTTTCCATCCTTAAAAAAGTCGCAAAAAATCCGTCCGACAAATGGCTCGCACCCGTCCTCGAAACCGCCACCGCCCATCTCGAAGGCCAGGAGATTAAAAGTGACACCGCCGAAAAAAATCCCCAACCCACTTCGCCACTTAAAGGTGAAGCCCTCACCCTTTTCAAAAAGGGCCATGAAGTTTACAGCCGCGAAGGGCACTGCATTACCTGCCACCAATCTGATGGCAAAGGTCTCCCCGCCGCCATGTTCCCACCACTGGCGGGAACCAAATGGATCAACGGATCAGAAGAACGACTTATCAAGTTAACTCTTCACGGCCTCCTTGGCCCAATTGAGGTGAAGGGTAAAAAATACCCTGGCCAAGTACCCATGACCGCCTTCCAGCAACTCAGCAACGAAGAAATTGCTGCTGTCCTGACCTACGTGAGGAACACTTTTAGCAATAAAGCTCCCATGATCACGCCAGCCAAAGTCGCCGAAGTCCGCAAGGCCACGAAGGCTCAAAACGGATTCCTCGCCCCGGCCGATCTCCTCGAAGAACACCCGAATTAAGAACACATAACGGAACCGACTTCTTGGCCCACGGCAAAAGATGGAATTGCAATCGAAGAAGATGCTTCCAACACTCGCCTGTGTCCGAGACCTTTGAAAAAATCCCAAAAGAACGCCACCTTTCGCTCTGCCCCTGTAAGAGCAAAAAGAGCTATCAGGATTGTTGCCTGCCCTTTCATCAGAACAAGGCTCTGCCCAAAACCGCCGAGGCACTCATGCGCTCACGCTACAGCGCTTTCTTTTTTCGCCTCGTCGACTACCTCATCGAAACCACTCATCCCGACAACCGCAGCCAGAACCTTAAACGCGAACTCGAAGACACGATCCACCATACCGACTGGAAATTCCTCACCATCGTCTCCATTTCGAAAGGCAAAAAAAATGAAAGTCGAGGAAAAGTCGAATTCATCGCGGACTACTACTGGGACGGAGAAGTTCAGCAACTCCGCGAGCACTCTCGTTTCCGCCGCCATAAAGGAAAATGGAAATACTATGACAATAAGGGCTGAGCCAAGTCATTTTGCCAAACTTGGGACTAGTCCCCAATCATCATATGTTAGTTGCGTTTCTCATGTGGTGGTAGCAAGTTCGAATGCTGTCAACCTCCTAATCCTCACCCCTAATTCCCCCGCCCCTTTCCAGATTCCGGGATCGTACTTTGGGAGAATCGGGATAGATCACTCAGTGATGGGGGCCTACTCTTCCAAGTGCTCATGGACCGTGCGGTAAAGATCGACAACATGTTGATCGTGTAGACGGTAAAAAACTTGCCGACCTAATTTCCGGTAACTGACAAGCCGGGCAGCACGCAGAGCACGAAGCTGGTGAGAAATGGCGGAGTCTGTCATTTCCAATTGAATCGCGAGATCACACACGCAAAACTCCTCTTTCGCCAGAAGCGAAATCAGACGCAAGCGAGTAGGATCACTCAGAACATTGAAAAACTCACCCATTTTTTGGGCTTTTCCCATTGCCAAAGGAACCACCTAGCCTGCGGCACCCGAATGAGTTTCGGAACACATAGTTTCGCAAATTTTATCCGTAGCAGAATTGTCCACAGTTAATACTCTCTTAAAAATCATAAAAATACAATAGACAAATACCTGAGGATATGTTCATGTATTTGCGCAATGAACAAAGATTTAGCCAAATGTGAATGCCCTGATTGCAAATGTGAAGTCTATGACGACCACCGTGTCACCTTAGATGGCAAAGAATTCTGCAGTGAAGCCTGCGCGAGTGGTCACGCTTCGGGTACCGGCTGTTGCGAAAACAGCTGCCAATGTAAGGGCTAGTGGCGGCGTCTTCTGCGATAAAACCAAGCCATCGAGCTACTGAAAAATTAATGGACTTAGGCCTAGAGGCAATCGCCCGAAGCTAAAACCCGTAATGAATCACGCTGCTTTTTCTTATCGAAGTTCCCAATGCCTATATCTTTCGGAGGAGTTTATGAAACTACTAACACCCATTCACCTTCTTGGCGTCGCCTTATTTTTTTCGATGGTATCTAATAGCCATGGACAAGACGCATTAAATCCTATCGCAAAGGGAGCACCTCATGATTCGAGAAGCGCCTTCCATTCGCCAAGTCAGCCGACTGGCGGCAAGATTCCTTTTTTCACTCGATGGTTGAGCGCCGTCGGGCCTGAAACTCAAGTTTGCCAAGATGGAACCCTAATCGATTCCGACGATGGAGGATTGGTCTCACAGGTGCCTACCTGACCGATGTGACCAGGCGAAGGCGGCACCGTGAGTGGCGTGGCAAATCATTACAAGTTTGTGCTAACGGCACGCTGGATTCCTGAAAAATCAGATGCGGGTCAACAATTTATGAGCCTGCGATATTGGATAACCGGAGATTTAGGAGTGGGCTTTGACTATCGCCCTGTCATCGACCAGTTGAAATTCAACGCAACCTATCGACTCGTGAGCGAGGACCCAAAAGGATGGCGGCCAGCAGTTCTGCTCGGGACAAGTTTTGATGACTTTACCTCCAAGGGAGTTCAAGCGGAATCACGCTCTTACTTCGCCACCGTGAGTAAAGCGATGCCCCGCCTTAAATTTCTTAATATCACTCCCTCTCCCTATGTGGGCGCCGTCTGGATTGACCGCCTAAACGAAACTCGACCACTCGCCGGCATCAACCTTACCCACGAGGAAGCCTCACTCATGGTCCAATACAGCGGAACCGATACCCATCTCGCTTTGAGTCGTAAGATCAATGAGAAACTTTCGCTGAGCGCGATTTACTGGGGATTGAAATATCCAGGCGCCGCCTTGAGATATAGATTTTAAGGCGCATTCCAGCCTCGGGTTGAATGACAACATCTCATTCAGAGGGCGAAGAGATCTACGTGGAATTACAAACATGCCGCTCGGGTCTGACATCAAATCTGCCTTTTTTTAAAATCAAAAGATCCAAGCGTCCCTCGCTTCTTGAATCACTTTCTCAGCCTCGGCGCCGAATAACCTTGCTCGCGGATTCGAGCCAATGAAGCTTCCATCGCTTTCACCTTTTCAGGATGTTTTGTGGCTAGATCATTACGCTGTCCAATGTCTTCCCTGAGATTGAAAAGCCGAGGCTGTTTACTCTCAGTTTTTGGGTAATCGTGCTTCTTCAACCACTCCTTAGTCACTCGTGAGTGATGACCGCTCTTCCCAGTCACCAAGACCCAATCACCCTCACGAAAAGCCCACGTATGGTCGAAGGTATTGTGAATATGGCTCGTTCGGATCGATTTCACCTGACCCTTCAAAAGTGGTAAAAGATCGTGCGAATCCTCAGCCGCATTTTTGTCGGGAAGATCGTAACCCACCACCGAAGCCAAAGTCGCCATGATATCGATTTGGGAAACAAGCGCATCATTAACCGTTCCAGCCATCGTCACTCCAGGATACTTGACCATAAAAGGAACATGATGACCTCCTTCGTAAGCATCACGCTTTAAGCCTCGAAAGGGGTGAGCCGACCAATGATCAAACTTGGCATCCCTCGCATAAGCGTAGTGTTCGGGTCCGTTATCTGCCGAAAATATGACAAGCGTATTCTCCGCCTGTCCAGAATCCTTAAGCGCCTGTAAAAGTTGCCCAATCGAGTGGTCGGTCTCATGAACAAAATCGCCATAGGGGCCTGCCTTTGATTTCCCGTCAAATTCATCATTCGGAATAATGGGCGCATGCGGCGCAGGGTAGGCAAAATAGAGAAAAAACGGCTCCTCGGCGCTCGCAGCCTCCTTGATATATTCCACACCCTTTTTTGTCGTTGTAGGAATATTTTGGTAGGGATCCCAACCAGTCACCATGGGCCCCGGTCGGCACTCCCAGCCCCCTTCCTTAATCTTCTTCCACTTATCCGTCTGCATGAGGGTGTCGGGAGCCTTGACTACCTTATCATTTTCAATCCAACAATAGGGCGGGAAATTAATAACGGTGTCGCCAAAGTAATAATCAAATCCGTGATCCAGTGGACCATTCGGAATCGACTTAGTCCAATCAAAGGCCTCCGGCCCGAGTTGTTGCTTCTTTCGTCTACCATCTTGCACTGTGGTGGCTCTCACCTCCTTATTACGAATCGCATCCCAATTCCAACCCAAGTGCCACTTCCCGATCGCAGCTGTCTTGTAACCTTTCTCCTTTAACATCTCCGGTAAGGTCAGCCGCTCAGGCTTAAAAACAGAATCTCCAAAAGCATTCACAATCCCATGAAAATCACGCCAATGATGACGGCCCGTCAGCATCGCGAAACGCGATGGGGTACAAATTCCGGATGAAGAATGTCCGTCCGTAAATCGCACTGATTCGCTCGCTAGGCGATCCAGATTCGGAGTCGGGATCCGACTCTCTTTATTATAACAGCCCAAATCTCCAAATCCCAAATCGTCAGCATAAAGAATCAAAACGTTAGGCTGCTTCGCCCAAGCTGCACCAACAAAAATAATCGAGAGAATTACAGAAAATCGCGCTATCATCATTTCTAAAAATTACTAAAATTCTCCCTTCCGCCAAGAGGTATCTCTCCTGATACATTGACATCAAAATTGCCGTATCCCATCCAAAGTGCGCTCACTCACTTCCATTCTTCTTTTTTTCAGCTGCTTTGCTCCCGCCTTGGCCGATAGCTTTGCCGATCAGGTCCATCCATTCTTCAAGAAACACTGCATTGTCTGCCACGGACCCGACAAACAAAAAGGCGGAATCACCCTTCACGAAATCGACTCAATCGACGACGCCTTCAAAAACTTTCAGCTCCTCGAAAATATCATCGCCCAGGTTGAACACGAGGAAATGCCACCCGATGACGAAGATATTCAGCCCACTGATGCCGAGCGTAAAACACTGATCAAAACTCTCTCCAAAGTAGTCGAGCGTGTAAGATCCGGGAACGTCCCCCAACGCGCCGGGCGCACCACTCTGCGCCGCCTCAATCGTAATGAATACCACTACACGGTTCGCGACCTCTTCGGGGTTGATTTTAACCCATCCAAAGATTTCCCGGCAGATGGCGCAGGAGGCGAAGGTTTCGACAACATGGCAGACGCCCTTTTCTCCACCCCCACCCTTCTCGAAAAATATCTTTCGGCTGCCAAGAAGGTAGTTGATTCCGTCTATGCTAATCCGGCATTAAAAAAGAGAGTCATTTTCAAACTACCCGATGGCGAGAACGACCCAAAATCGACTGCCAAACAAGTTCTCACCTACCATGCCACCTTAGCTTATCGCCGCCGACTGAGCGAAGAAGACCTTTCTCCGCTTCTCAATGCCTTCGCCAAAGGCCAACAAGAAGATAAAAATTTCGAGCAATCTCTCCGGGCACCTCTCACCGCCCTTCTCATCAATCCACGATTCCTCTTCCGTGCCGAACACGATGAACCCGGCAAGGACGAATGGCCGCTCAACGACTTCGAAATCGCCACCCGTCTTTCCTACTTCCTTTGGTCCTCCATGCCTGACCGCGAACTCTTCAAGCTCGCTGATGAGGGGAAACTCCGAGACCCTAAGATCCTTCGCGAGCAAACCCTCCGCATGATCGCCAACCCCAAGTTTACCGCACTCTCCCGGCACTTTGCCGGCCGCTGGCTTGAGTTCGACAAAATGATCGACCAAGTCGATCCCGACCCCCAACGCTTCCCAAGCTTCACGCCTGAACTTCGCCGCTCAATGTATTACGAAAGCATTGAATTCTTTACTCATCTTATTCGCGAAAATCGCCCTCTGACCGAACTTATCGATAGTGACTACACCTTCGCTAATTCTACTCTTGCCCGTCACTACCAGCTGAAAGAGCCCGTAGCTGGAAATGAACTCCGTAAGGTTAAGCTAAATGACCCGAACCGGGGTGGCATCCTCGGTATGGGCAGCATCCTCACGGCAACTTCCCTCCCCCTCAGGACCAGCCCAGTCCACCGTGGAGTTTGGATCCTCGACGCCATTCTCGGAGACCCAGCTCCACCCCCTCCACCCGATGCCGGAGAACTCCCAGCCGACGACACCAAAGCTGACGGGCTCACCTTTCGTCAACAGCTAGAACGCCATCGAAAAGCTAAGCAATGCGCCAGTTGTCATGCCCGCATTGACCCCCTCGGGTTTGGCCTCGAAAACTTCGACGCGATCGGTCGCTGGCGCTCCAAAGACGCCAATGGTAAGCCTATTGATAGTTCCGCCACTCTTCCAGGCGACATCACCTTTTCTACGCCAAAGGAACTCAAGCAACTCCTCTTAGCGGGTAAGGATAAATTTTCAGCTAATATGACACGAAAACTTATCAGCTACGCCACTGGTCGCGGACTCGAATACTATGACGAAGTCACCGTAAACCAAGTCGTCACTGAAATCGCAAAAAAGAAAAACTCTTCCCGTGAACTTATCCTCCAAATCGTTAACTCCCGTCCTTTTCTCAATCGATCTAAAACGAGGTAAACCCTTCTGCTACGCTGAATGAAATTACCGCACTAGTCTCCAGCAGGCTGATAGAGACACCCAAACTAATTACCGAGACAATATAAATAGCCATCCTTCGACCCCGCGTAGACACGCTCATCCCAGACGACTGGCGTCGCATCAAACATCGGTCCTTCCAAACGATCTAAACGGACCAATCTACCGGCAGGAGTCACCTGATAAAGATCTAGGCCACTGTCATAGCCCACCACGATTTTATCGCCCACGAAGAGCGGAGTAGAAATCGAACCTTGCGGTAATTGCACCCGATCCAAAACCAAAGGCGCAGGGTATTGCTCCAGTCGTCTTGGCCCCCAATTTTTCACCCCCGACTGTAGTTTCTTATGATTTATTAAAGTCAGAACACCATCAATACCAACAAAGCAGGCAAGATCTTTAGAAACCTTAGAGCTGTATCGATGATTGACCGACGGACTTCCTACGAGACCACCATTCCAAGCATACCACTTACGATCCGGAAGCGGGTGAAACCACTTTACTTTCCCGCTAGTCGAGAACTTCACCACCCCTCCCTGCCCTGAAATAAACTGCTTCTCGATTCCAAGTAAAAGGTGCTTGTCATTTGTTAACGGCATCGTCCCGTTGAGATCGCCGCCAATCTCAAGCTTGGGGCTAGTAACCCCAAAGAAGCCCAACCCACAAGCATAGACCCGTCCCACCCCAGCCGCCACGTAGGCAGTATTCCCGACCATCGTGGGAGATGATTCGCAACACAATTCTCTCCGATAAAGCTCAAAATCCGAATTCTTAAAAAGCCGAGTTTGTTCAATAATCTCCGGGCTAGGCAACACCCCACCTTCTTCCGCATTACGGACATCCGGAGAAAACACCGTGAAATATCCGTTCTCTAGAGGAATGGCAGCCTTCCTTCCCAGAATCACGGCGGAGGCATCACAGTCCCGACTAATTGATGCCGTCGCCCGCGAGTTGTAGGCCCATAATCTTTTCCCTGTTGTATAGGAAATTCCGTGGAGGCTATAAGCGGTTCCATTGCGCCAATGTTGTCCAAACCCACTGCGGCTTCCCACGATTAGAGTGTGGCGTGTCGCCGCAGGACCACCCACATCGACAAAAGTAGGAGTCCCCTTAATCGCATCACCAACACTGGTTGACCAAATGACCTTCCCGTCACGAGCCCTAATCTTTTTGAGGTAATGGCTCAATGTTCCCTGAATGAGATAGAGCTCTTCACTCTCCTCAATGACCAAAGGTTGGCCGGTCCAACCCACGCCCTTCCAGCTCTGAATGGCCCCAGCCCCAAACGTGGTTTTACCTGACCCCAAGTATGTCTTCCACTTGATGCTTAATTTTGACGGAGCTCGATTTCCATAAAAGTTACGCTGGTTATCACCGAGGTAAGTAGAGATCAAAGGCTTGACCTCGGCAGACAAACAAAGACAACTAAAAAAGAATACGAGAACCTTCATAGGGCTAAAATGCCGATTTGATAGAAGAGAGTGGGATTGTACTCGGATAGCTACGGAAATTACGATCGCTGAAGTGCCACCATTCATTAGGCAAAGGGAAAAAGCCCGCTTTTCTCATTGCCTGTTGAAGGATTTTCTTTCGCTTCATCACCATCGGATCTGGATGTTGGTAGGCCGCAGCCGCCTGTGGCGTAAAACTATCAAAGCCAGTGGGCATCTCAACCGCCTTACCAGATTTTTCGATTAAAGTAACATCAACTGCCGTCCCACAAGAATGCTGCGAAGGTTGGCTGAAAGGGTTAGCAACAAAACGATCATCATGGCCAGATGAATCCCACAAAACCAATTGAGCGCTGGGAGGACGATAAGCATCCCAAACCTTAATCCGATAACCATAAAACTTCACTAGGTCATTCGCTCTACGCAGCCTGACCGCAGTCTCGGGGCGTAGCAAAGCTGGCATATTTTTCGCATAAAGCGGCTTCTTCACGATCGCTGATTCCTGGGTATAGCGCAGATCAATTGCAATGCTTCGATCTACCTCAGAAATCCGAATTAAGCCCGCTTCCGCGAGCTTGGAATTAGACGAACGGGGTAGCGTTGATTTTACCGGATCCTGTCCATCCCATCGAACACTTGTCGAACAAGCGACAAAAATCGTAGTCGCCAAAAGACCAAGGGGTAGAAACAGCCGCATCCTGGTGAGCCTAACGATTTGACCCCTTCGAAGAAAAGTTTCTTCCATAATAATTTCCTAACTCGATCACTCGTGTTCCCTATTCGTAATAAGCCACAATTCTAAAAAACGACCGGCCTGAGGGCTCGGCAAGAATAGCAGTCGCTCTATTTCCATTGAATCCAATGTCAACTTGATCGAGCCGGATCCACGTATCCGCATCCAGATTTGTCGCTTTCTCTAACCGATATGAAACCTCGCTTTTCGCTTTCCAGTGAAAGACCAATTTTTGATCAAAGTTTTCGACCGAAAGGTCCTGAACCACTTCATCAATCAAAGGAACCAATTTTAAATCCAAATAAACAAGTCGATGATCCGACACCGTGACAAGGCTTGCCCCTTCCTGTGATCCGGTGGGCCAATAAACCGCTCCATCTTCGATTTGGAATCCTTCATTCGAGGGTAGAACGTAATCGGCCCGAAGCCGAAAGGTTGCGGTATCAAATCGATTGGACGCCGTGGTTGCACCCGTTCGGGATGGTACAAATTCACCGCTAACGCGGGGATGATCCAAAAGCTGATTGATCGCCGCATTTACACTATCCCCCTTCGTTGGATCAGCATTTTGATCACCCGCGATTACAAACCGCTCTCCCTCTTCTAGGCCTCCGCTCAAATAACCAGCGGAACCCGGTGTCAGATAGTCCGCCCACAGCCGGATCTCATCGTGATTCCTGCGACCATTGCGATCTTCAGCTCCATCAAAAACCGGAGGGGTCGGATGACTCACCAAGAAATGAAAATGGGTCCCCAAAATCTCAATCGGGATATCCCAATGACTCTTGGAGGAAATCCGAAAAACCTCCTGCTCGTCCGCTGTGTAAAAACCCGGCGGGATCAAATTCCCCGGCATATCCTTCCAAAGAATCTCTTCAAAAGTCCGAATTGCTTCTGTATCGATCGGGTATTTGGAAAAAACTACCATCGCATACTTCCCTGGAAACTCACCAAACCCGAAAGCATCACCCCCATAATTTTGATCGCCTGGCGTGCGATCAACGACCCCGTTATTATCCAAATCAAACCCCGAATGAATTCCCGTATTTGAAACCGCCAAGTAACGATGAGGATAATCTTGAGCGTCACGACCATTCTGACTCACGTTGAAAAAACGATCATTCATCCGAGTCGCTCCTGTGCCATTGGCATCATAGTCGAACTCATTAAGTAAAAGAACATCTGGCTTCACAATCTGAACCACCTCCGCAACCCGCTTCGCCGACGCGTTCGTGCCTGTACGGAGCAGCGCCGCCAAACGTCCCTCGCTGCTCTGCGATAATGCTACGTTATAGGTCGCCACCCGAATCGTCTTGGCCTGGAGAAGTGGGAGGAGAAAAAATAAAAAAGCAAATCGCACCGCGAAACCGTAACTCATTTTTTCACGAGTGACAGTTGAGAAGTTTCCGCGATTGAACCAAGCTCACTCCATGAGCTTGATCACGCCCTCTGAGGCCGCATCCCTAATGCTTTCGAATGTCGACCTCCTCGAGATCGAAACTGTTGCCTTGGAAAAATCTCTCGGCCGGGTCCTGCGAGAAGATCTTTCCGCAGACCGGCCCTTCCCACCATTCGATCGAGTCACGATGGATGGCGTCGCCTTTCGGTTTGCCGACCTCGACAGCTCTTCCCTAACCTTGCAAGGCGTTCATGCCGCTGGCAGCCCCACTCCGCCACCTCTCAAGGAAAAACACTGCTGGCAAATCATGACCGGCTCCGTCATGCCCCCAGACTGCGACACCGTGATTCCCTACGAAGAAGTCTCTCTTACTGAGGATCATGCCACCATTAACTGTAAAGCCGTTCCCGGAAAATTTATTCACCGCCAAGGATCTGATGCCTCAACCGGCGACCTCATGATCAAATCTGGAACTCGCATCAATCCCGGCCACCTTGGCATAATGGCTTCCATCGGAGCCGTTCAAGTCAAGGTGACCCGCTTGCCTCGCGTCAAGATCCTAACTACTGGAGATGAGCTTATCCCGGTTCATGAATCTCCTCTTCCCCACCAACTTCGACAGTCGAACGGCATCACTCTTCTGAGTGCCATCGAAAATTGGGGTCCTGTTAATGCCAGCTGGGACCACCTTCCCGATGAACTTCAAGCAACCACCACCGGAATTGCCCAAGCGCTTGAATTATCCGATCTCGTCATCCTCTCCGGCGGCATCTCAAAAGGCCGAAAAGACTTCGTCCGACCGGCCCTCGAATCACTTCGCAGCGCCCCCCTCTTCCACGGAGTTGCGCAGCGCCCCGGTAAACCACTCGCATTCTGGAAAGACATCGTGGCTCTTCCTGGCAATCCCAACTCTACCCTCACAACCTTCCGCCGCTATGTTGTCCCTCTCCTCCGTCGTATGACCGGTGCCCCCGACGAAGCAGGAATCACGCTGCCACTCGCAGAGCCTATTTGCCAACACCCATTTCTCACTCAATTCCTCCCTGCTAAAATTAATCCTGACGGTAAGGCCGTCTCTCTTTCCCCACAAAACTCCGGCGATTTCGTGACCCCTCTCGAAGGCACTGGCTACCTTGAAATCCCACCGGGAAATGATAGCTCCATTTCCTCCCACTTCTTTTAGAGGAAATAGCCTTCTCCGGTCCAGATTTGTCAAACGCCCCCGTAGGCAAAATAAAACTGAACTTGCGACCATTCATCCTCTCAGCCACCCTCTTTTAAATGATCCGATTTTCCCGTAACACATTCGCCGTCATCTTCATCCTGACCGCGAATCTCTTCGCTCAACAATCTCATAAAACGATCAAACTGTGGCCTGAGGGAAAAGCTCCAATTGGCAATGATAATTTCGAGCAGGCCAATGCCACGATGACAATATTCCACCCTGAGAGTCCAAATGGCACCGCATTCGTCATTACCCCCGGCGGCGGTTACGGACAGGTTGTTAAAGCCGAAGGTGCTCCCATCGCTAAGTGGCTCAACACCCACGGCATCACTGGAGTAGTGCTCAATTATCGTCTGCCAAAAGGAAACCCCCTCCGCCCGCTTCTTGATGTGAAACGTGCCCTTCGGATGACCCGCATGCGAGCAGCAGACTGGAATCTAAAAGCAGATCGAATTGGCATCATCGGATTTTCTGCTGGCGGCCATCTTGCCTCCATGGCCGTCACCAAATACGATCTTGGTGAAAGCAAAACTACAGACCCGATCCAACGGCAAAGTAGCCGTCCGAACTTCGCTATACTTGTCTATCCCGTCATCACCATGAGTGAAGGCACCCACAAAGGATCCCGCCGAAACCTCCTCGGTAGCGAGCCTAGCGACGACCTTATCAAGCTCTATTCCAACGAACTCCACATCACCAAAAGAACTCCCCCTACCTACCTCGCTCACGCCATCGATGACTACGTCGTTCCGGCGAGTAACAGCGAAAAGTTTCACAAAGCCCTCTCCGAAAAAAACGTTGTTTCGAAATACCTCCCTCTCCCTCGGGGAGGTCACGGCCTCAATGGTTACAAAGGCCCCATGTGGGATGCTTGGCAGGCCCAATCAATGGACTGGCTGGACAAGCTCTTAACATCATCATCCAAAAAATAGGCCAGACGGCGACCAAAACCTAATTTGGCCGGGCTCTTGGATAGGGATACCCCACGACGACCCAAAAGCCTAAACTAAGGTTCTAAAATCACCCTCACGTCGGGTGACTTTATCGCGATCCAAGCGCTCAAGCAAAGGCATGATCACCTTTCGAGAAGTATTGAGATGCTGGCGCAACTCGGAAGCCGTCGCTTGTCCATTTGTTTCTATGTAATTTCTTACCTGCTCAAGAGTCGCTTGAAAGATTTGCCCTCCCAAAGTCACCTTGGGATCAAGAGGAATGATTTGGCGAGTCCGTGCCAAAAATTTATAAGCCGCCTCATGATTTGGCGTCGCTTGCAACTCCACTGGTAATGGAGGAGCTAAGCCCGATTCGGCGAGTATTTTAAGGATCTCTGCAGCGGGAGCCTCGAGCTCAGGGGGGAGCTCAAGTGAATGGGAATTGTGACAGATGAGATTTTCAGCAACTTTAAAATTCTTTTCGGCCAGCTGAATCAAAAGAGCATCAAATAGCCCGCGAACGGCCGTCACCGTGCCAAGATTCTTTTTTAGAAGATCAGTGGACATACCCACATGATCAGGATGACTGCGATGATAATCCTGAACCGCTTTCGATGATTTTTTAACGAGCTCTTTCCAATAGGACGCGTGAGCGAAATGTTTCTCGCCTCGAGCAACGATCTCGTTGGCTTTCGTCAGCTTTTTCAGCGCAGCCTTAACTTCGGCATCCGAAAACGGAAGCGATTGGTTCAAAACGTGGGTCGGAACAAAATAATCCCGCTCCAGATGAGTGCGCAAGAGCCCCTGAAGGTCATTGGGTGCTTCCGCGCGGGCGTGAAGGAATGTTTGACGCTGTAGCGAGCGGAACTGACGGCGGGTCGGATGGGGATCCAACACGGTCGCACCCGCTAGAGTAGCTTCGCCGGAAAGTTCACGGATTACGAGCCGCTCACCGGCTAAGGTATGAATAGGATGATCAAAACGAAGCTGTGCGATCGACGTATCTCCTAGATCGAGCACGATATCTTCGGGAAAAAGAACCCGCGCTTGAGTGCGACCTGAGCCATGATGCACGAAAATTCGGTGATTCGATTTTAAAGGACGCTGAGTTCCGGTCTGCCCAGGGATTGGACGGCGAGCGCGAGTGATTTTAACATCAATCTCAAGCGTTGCCTCACCCGGATTTCCCCCAACAAGAAGGTGGCCGCGCGAGACTCCTTTCTTCCCTTTTGCAGAAAGCGGAAGATCGGGAAGGTTAAGGGCAGTTCGCATTCCAGGAACCGCTTCATCAAGTGAAGCACTGTGATTCTGGATTGAGCGAACGTGAGTTTTGAGACCTGAGGGATAGGCAGTGAGCTGAGTCCCCAATGCGAGTTTTCCGCCGGTCAAAGTTCCCGTCACAACAGTCCCCACCCCTTTTGGCGAGAATGCCCGATCAACCGCAAGACGCGGTTGTTCAAAGTCACGGGGGTCAGCAGCATGCGAAAGAGTGTTTGCGATAGCCTCTTTCAAATCGTCGATCCCAAGTCCGGTCGGGGCGGAAACAGGAATGATAGGCGCACCTTCAAGCGCAGTGCCCTGCAAATCGTCAGCAAGGATCTCGGTAACGAACTCAAGATCATCGACTAGGTCAGCCTTCGTCAAAGCGACGACGAAATTTTTGATGCCCAGATAAGTGAGAATCTGCAAATGTTCCTCAGACTGCGGCATCCATGAATCATCCGCCGCAACGATAAATATGGCGAGGTCGATCGATCCGACACCAGCGACCATATTGTTCACGAAGTCGGCATGTCCGGGAACGTCAACCACTCCGATTTCAAAGGTATCGCTTTGGGTGTTAGGAATGGGCAACGAAAAATGGGCAAAGCCAAGTTCGATCGTTACCCCGCGTTCCTTTTCCTCGGGAAGGCGGTCCGGATTAGTTCCCGTCAAAGTCTGCACCAGGGTAGATTTCCCATGATCAATATGACCGGCGGTCCCGATGATAAAATTACGAGGCATGGTTTTCAGGAAGGTGGAGCAATTTCAGCGATCCGGGCTTTTTCGAAATCAAAAGGAGTCATTTCCAACGTGACCTTCGCGCCCGGGACAATCTCAGCTTTTTGCGCTTCGAGTGCCTTGGCCGGATGCGCAATCACCTTCTTGCCATTCGGCAGGCTCACCTGATAAGCGCGGTCGCTGTAGACAAGTAGGACCTCGCCGGTCGTAATAATAGGTTCGCTGGGCACGTCTTGAAGTTTTGGATAGCTACGTTCCAGAAGCAAGAAGCGAGCGACTAAGAACCCTTCTTCTTGAGCTTGGTGAGAGTTAACCCTTTGAATTCAACTTCCACTCCTTCGGCCTGCAACGCAATCTGTCCTTTTTGAACCGTGCAATTCTTGCCGTGGTTTACCATATCACCATTGACCCAAACTTTAATTTCGTTGCCAGGGCACTCGATAATCATCTTATTCCATTCGCCCACCGGTTTTTCCGAATTATCCGTTAAGTTGAGGATACGGCGCGCATCGCCTTGCTGACCACCCCATTTCTGATTCTTTCCCTTCGGCCGCCGCTTCTCCATATTCGGCACTTCGATATTCTCGGCAATACACCAAAAATCGCCAGCATGCCCACTGTTCATCTGGACTTCAATGGAGGCTGGAAACATTTTATAAAGGGCACGGGGGGTGGAAGCATGAACGAGAACGCCACAATTCCCGGGCTTGTTCACAAAGCGATACTCCAGCTCAATACGAAAATTCGAATGCTTCTTATCGGTGATCAAATGCCCCCCTGGCTTGCCAAGACTCACTAACATCCCATTACGCACAATGAAACTGGGCTTGATATCGGGATTATTATCAGCAGCCGGAACATCGGTGTGCCAACCTTTGAGGTCCTTGCCATTGAAAAGCGATATCGCTTTATTTTTATCGGCCTGAGCGAGAGCAGAACCCAACAGACCAGTGAGGGCGACAAGACGGAGGAGTATTTTAATGATCATCTTGCCGATAGGATGATTCGAAATGGATCTCGTTTCAAGTGAGATCAATTAGCAGCCTCCCTACGACCTTTCCAGAGATTCCAATCGCGAATAAGATTACTATCGACGATTCGCGCAACTGCCCCTTTTTCGCCCCCAAAATCGGAGCCCACATGAACCCCAACAATAATTTTCTTACGACCTTTTTCAACCCACACCGGAGCACCACTCAAGCCCTTTGCCGTAACAACTGAGTAGCTGAACAGATTTTCTTTGAGTGCCGTAACACGTCCTTCGGCGTAATAGAGCCGCTCTCCAGTAGCCCCCCTTACCCGCCTGGCATCTCCCGGATAACCCGCCACCTTCACCAAATCTCCCACCTTTAATTCAACTTCCCCGGAGCCACCTAGCGTAAACACACTTTGCCCCTGAAAGCCCTTCCCCATATCAATAAAACCATAGTCGTGTTGAATCATTTGATTCGAAACTGAAGGTTTTAGCCAGGTCGATGGACTCCAATGAAACTTTGGAGCTACCGTCCAGATGCCATCGGCGGGAATCACCCCTTGTTCAACTTTTCCCCCGCTCACCTGGCCATCAAGTTCATCAAGAGTTATCCCCGAAATATCTTCCCTTCCAACCGCTATCTCTATGCTTTCAATCCGGCCCCAGGGATACGAGGCATTGAAAAGATTGTGCCCTGCCGTAAGAACATAACGACGATCGAGCAAGACCCCTGTTGAGATCGCAATTTGATCGAAAAAAGCGGCATACTTGCGATTCATCCTCAAAAAACAAAGCCCCTCGATCACTCCTGACGGAGACATTTTCTGATCGGCCTGAGAAGGCCGTTTATGAGATGAAGACCGAGTGCACCCGAGCAACCCAAAGACAAGCGACAAGGATACCAAAATCCAGATTCGAAAGTTAAATCTCATACCCATATGAAAGTCTCACTTCAATTGAAGAAACAAACAAGTCAACTTCCGTGACTAAAACCGCCCGAGAAACTATCCCTATTTTTTGAGCCGGAGATCTAGGAATAAACAACGACAGGCCCCACCCCACTGCCACCCTGCACTTGCCGCAGTTTCTTTACCGCCACTTTAATTCGCTCCACCGCCTCATCAGTATCTTCTCGCGTCGTGAAACTTGAGAAGGAAATTCGCAAGCTACTCTTCGCCTGTTCATCCGAAATTCCCATCGCTTTCTGCACATGACTCGGCTGCTGCTTCCCGGTCATGCAGGCACTACCAGTCGAAACCTGCACTCCGGCTTCGTCCAGCAGGATGAGTAAGCCTGCACCCTCGCATTCTTCAAAAGAAACATGAGCACAAGTCGGCACTCGATGCTCGCGAGAGCCATTCAAAGTCACGCCTTCGATTTCCTCGCAGAGACGCTTTTCGAGATGATCGCGATTCGCCGATATCTTAGCATGCTGGTCTTTCTCCAGGGCTGTTTTCATCAAGGCTGCCGCCTTTCCTAGACCTGCGATATAAGCAACATTCTCAGTTCCACTGCGATGCCCAAACTCCTGACCGCCTCCACGGATCAAGGGCTCAAAACGAATGCCTTCGCGGAGGTAAAGCGCACCGATGCCCTTAGGCGCATGAAATTTGTGACCGCTAATACTCAAAAAATCCACTGGGACCTCGCGCACATTAACAGTTGTTTTTCCCACGGCCTGAATCGCATCCGTGTGGAAAGCAATTCCGTTCTCCTTCGCGATCTCGCACGCCTCGCCCACCGGCTGAATAACGCCGGTCTCATTATTCGCCCACATGATGCTGGAGAAGCCAGTCTCGGCTCCCTCACAAGCTTCACGGAACTCATCAAGGCGCAATCTTCCTTCACCATCTACCCCGCAACGATGAACCTCAAACCCCACGTCCTCCATCGCCTGACACGGTCGTAGAACGGCACTGTGCTCGATCTCACCTGTGATCACCCGTGAGGTCTTACGACCATAAATCCGCGCCAATGACTTTAAGACCATATTGTTCGACTCCGTTCCACAACCCGTGAAAATGACTTCCTCTTCTTTGGCCCCAATCAATTCAGCGACCTGCCCGCGAGCTTCTGCGATCGTATTCTTCACGATCCGGCTAGCCCGATACCCACTTGAGGGATTATGGAAATGCTCCGTCAAAAAGGGCATCATCGCCTCCACCACTTCAGGATGCACCGCCGTCGTCGCGTGGTTATCGAGATAGATCATTGAAGAGATGTAATGTGGCCTCTACCTTTCGGCAAGTCGTTCCCCAAAATGTCCATTCGCCGCCTTCGCCAAGTCCTGACCTACCTTACGGTGATCCTTGCCACCGTGGTCGCCATGCTCCTCTTCCACCGATACCAGAAACAAGGAAGCCTCCGCGCAATCGCCACTCAAATCACCACCGCTTGTAAACTTCCCGATGTTCCGAAAGGAATCGAGGTTCGTCACGCACACATCGATCCCTCCGAAGATCAACAATTTATCGACGTCATTCTTACTCTCAGCGGCCCAACTGGATCCCTGGACGAATGGCTCAAGCAGGTGGACGAATGGGAAAAAAAACGTCCTGGAGTGATTCAGAACCACCGCATTCGTGAGGCGGAAATGAGTTCCCGGGTCGACTTCACGGCCGAAGTTTTCATAGAGTAGGGCATGCGCATTGCTCTTCTGACCCTATTCATATCTTTGGCTTCCCTCGCCGCGGAGAAGCCCAACATCCTTTTCATCGCGATCGATGATCAAAATGACTGGATTGGCTGCCTCGGCGGACATCCAAACGCAAAGACTCCCAATATCGATAAACTAGCTTCTCAGGGCACCCTATTTACTAACGCCCACTGCCAGTCACCACTTTGTAATTCCTCGCGTGCCAGCCTCATGATGGGACTCCGCCCAGATACCACCGGCATCTATGGACTCGCACCCTGGTTTCGAAACTTGGATCCCTATAAAGACCTTACCGCTCTCCCTCAACATCTCAAAGCAAATGGCTACACCACCTATTCTACCGGAAAAATCTATCACGGTAATTATGGCCGAAAAAAGAGTGATTCCGAGTTCGACCACCTTGGCCCCGGCGCCACTGGAGCACCCTTCCCTAAGAAAAAGCTTATTGATACTCCAAGTAAAATGAAGCTCGTAGACTGGGGCCTTTTCCCACACCAAGACAAAGATAAGGGCGACTACAAGATTGCCGAATGGGCCGTCAAAACTTTGGATTCAAAACCGAAAGGTCCATTTTTTCTCTCGGCCGGGTTTTTTCTTCCACACGTTCCCTGCTTCGCAACCGAGAAGTGGTTCGACATGCATCCCGTGGATAAAACTCAGCTGGCTCAAATCAAACGTGACGACCGCAAAGACACCCCACGCTTCTCTTGGTATATGCATTGGTCGCTTCCGGAGCCCCGTCTCCGTTGGCTCGAAGAACATAACGAATGGATGAACCTCACTCGGAGTTACCTCGCCTGCACCACCTTTGTGGATGCTCAAATCGGGAAGCTCATGGAAGCACTTGAGCGCAATGGTTTCGCCGACAACACCATCGTCGTTCTCTGGTCAGACCACGGCTGGCACATCGGCGAAAAAGGAATCACCGGTAAAAACACCCTTTGGGATGATGGCACCCGGGTTCCACTCATTTTCACTGGGCCCGGAATTGCCAAAGGAGTTTCCAGCCAACCTGCCGAGCTACTCGATATTTACCCGACGCTTTCCGACCTCATCGGAGCAACAAAGCCTGACCATCTCGAGGGCCTCAGCCTCATGCCCCAACTCAAAGACGCTAAAGCCAAACGTGAGCGCCCGGCCATCACAACGCATAACCACGACAACCATGGTGTTCGCTCGAAGGACTGGCGCTACATCCAATACGCAGACGGCAGCGAGGAACTATATGACATGGAAAAGGATCCAAACGAATGGGTAAACCTGATCGGGAAGCCCGGTTACGAAAAGGTCATTGCCGAGCATAAAAAGTGGATTCCCAAAGTCAGCCGTAAGCCCGCCCCCGGAAGTCGCTCACGCATTTTAACCTACGATGCCAAGACCAAGGAAGTGATCTGGGAAGGTAATGAAGTCCTTCCAACTGATCCCATTCCCATGGATTATTAATCCTGCCAGGCGGGAGATTGCTCCCGCGCCCAGGCTCGTGCTGTTACACCCTTAAAACTCCACAACCCGAAAGAATTGGCGATTGAGACCCGGTGTAGGATTGCCAAAAGTAAAGGTGGCAGTGTCCCCATCGGAGGTCACACTATCATCGATTTCAGTGGCCCAATCTTGTCCGTCAGGCGAGGCATAAACCCCATAGACTTTTCCTGATTTAGCATTCCAAGTCAGTGTGATTCGATCTGCTTCTTGATCGTAACTAATATTTGTGATTTCGAGCGCACTCGTTATCACCGGAGAATTTGTGGCCGGAAGCGGCACCGCAAATAGACTAAACTTGGCGATCTGTCCCTCGAAGCCGGGCCATGCTGTCGACGCTCCCGGCAGCGTGGAAAGTTGCTGGTTCCGATCACCTCCGCGACCGCCAGACCAACGCCCCAGCCCCATGATATCACCTCCATCCCAACTATTTCCACTCCATTCAGCTGACGCAACACCCGAAAGGCCGGTCCCCAAATGAGTCACCCCAAGAGTCACCTGTTTACCGGATTCGAACACTGCACGAAGGACCAGATAATCATCCGGGCTAAAACCTGATGGACCATAAAGCGGAGCCAAATCGACTCCTACCACAGCACCTCCGTAAGGGGCACCATTGGAATCATTTACGCCAAGATAGAGCATGGTGTCGACGATTACAATCCCCTGCCCATCACCAGTTCCTCCCGACTCCCAAAGGTACTGGTGTCCTCCAAAATCTGAGTCTGGGCTAAAAATCATTTCGATGGTCGCGTCTCCCGTTATCGTAGTGCTCCCAAATAGTTCGAAGAGAGAATTTGGCTCTGCTGCCACTCCGAACTGGGCATTGGCCATAAAATCAACCGCCTGGGTCAATCCGGTCTGCGCCGCTCCCGCTTCAGAGATTTCAACCACCTCAGGAGCATTGATTGGATCAAGGATTGCCCCTGCCGGAGCCTCCTCGGAACTCATCGCCCAACCATCTCCTCCAAAATCTGTTCCCAAGGCTTCATCATCCGCCAGCCAAATTCCAAGCGCCTCTGCAACCGGAGAAGATCCCGCATCCCCAGGATTACTATTTGCAAGCACCTCCGAGCCATCTGAAATCCCGTCACCGTCGCTGTCGAACAAAGAAGGATCACTTCCAGGCTGACCGAATGGGTTATCCGGATCAAAGGCCAGGTTCGGAACCTCCACTGCGTCATTTAGACCATCACGATCTGTATCCACACTTCGAGGACTTGTTCCAGTTGCAGTTGCCGAAGCCCACACCCCATCATCGGTTTCAACACCGTCATTTAATCCATCACCATCGGTATCTTGCAGGGCCGGATGAGTTCCCGCCGCAAACTCCTGCAAATTGCTTAAACTGTCGTTATCACCATCAAGCGCCGCATCACCCGCATTACTTGGGTCCAACCCAAACTTCTTTTCCCAGACATCAGGCAAACCGTCACTGTCCGCATCATCGATCACTACGAGCGCATTATCTGAAGAAGCAAGAGCAGCGACGTCTGCCGCTGTTAGTGCAAGATTCCAAAAGGAAACTTCATCAATCTTACCAGTCATCCACTCAGATTTTAATGACCGTTGAATCCCGCCAAGAGAGGAGGCGTTAACTGACTCTGAATAAAGATCCACCCAAGTAAAGTCAGACGCATCTGCAATCCCATCAACATAGAGAGTTGCCTCCCCAGCCGCTACCACCCAAGCAATATGATGCCACGTTCCATCCAATGGAGTTGCTGTAGAATATTGGTGATTCGGGCTCGAGCCGTCGGCAGCTCGTAGATAAAGATCGAGACTATCATTTGCTCCAGTATTATGTGTCCCAAGATTATATCGACTCGTATTTTCAGTCAGTGAGCCTTCCGAAAAAAGACTCAGATTATTCTGACCAGTCCCTTTCACATTCACCCACATGACGATTGAATGCTCGGGATGTCTTGAGACCGGCAAGCCATCATCTGCCCCACTCGTCCTGGCAAGCATCGTCCTTTTTTCCGCATCAAAGCTGATCGCATTTCCATCCTGACCCGTTATGATATCTGTCTGATCAAGGTTCGTCCCAATCAAATGATGAAACCCAAAAGCGTCAGGTGCCTCCAGTCCCGCACCAAGC
>MDTB01138003.1_pt1 | contig 29091 bp, 30 predicted proteins | sample 811161 | NCBI WGS metagenome assembly MDTB01 (sample SAMN05326650, study PRJNA326480) | marine metagenome | isolation source: seawater | place: Mediterranean Sea | collected 2009
TGATGTTTTATTTAACTCTGATCTTTGCTCTTCAATAATTGAAATATCTATTTCTTCAAAATGGGTAACATGTGGGATAGACGTCCAAGATTGCGTTAAGTTTTTAGCGCCCAATTTTCTGATCTTGCTTTGCTGCTCTATCTCAAAATCACCATAATCCTTTAAAGAATTAAGGCTTGTATATGACGGTGTGTTGTTTGTGGATGAGTGAATGAAATTTTTGAGATCTAGTTTGGTGATCATGGCATTTTTGCCAGAACCATTTATTTTTTTTAGGTCAATCTCGAGCTCACGAGCTATTTTTCTAACTGCTGGACCAGCATTAATGCCACTAAAATCAATGGAGGATGTCTCCAATGCTGGTTGTTTAAGATCTTCAGTGCTTACAAGCTCCTCAGAGGGAGATTTGGCTGTATCTTCTGTAGGTTCTGTTTCTTCTGTTTGTTCTGTTTCTTCAATCTCAATAACAGCAAAAACTACCCCCTCTTTTACACTATCACCTTCTTTGACTTTAATATCTTTGATGATGCCATCGAAATCTGATGGCACTTCCATAGCAGCTTTTTCTGATTCGAGAACAATAATAGGATCATTTTTGCTGAGCCTATCACCTTTTTTTACAGAAATTTCTATTATTTCCGTGTCTTCTGCCTCACCTAAGTTAGGTACTTTTAATTCAATCTCTTTCATCTGGTATAAGGATTATTTTTATTTAATTTTATTTTATGTTTATTTTTAAATGTGTTTGCCTCATCTTTTAAACCGCATGCAAGTAAAGCATTATAAGCTATATGGTTTGCATCAATCTCAAAAAATTCACGTAACTTTTCACGCGTATCACTTCTTCCAAAGCCGTCTGTTCCAAGACATAAATAAGTGCCATTTACCCATTTTCTTATTTGCTCTGAGTACAATTTCTGATACTCAGATACTGCGACTGTAGGCATCTCTGTCTCAAAACAACTCTCAACATAAGACTTACCATTATTCTCAATCATATTTTGCTGATCAGAGACAATACCTCCTCTAGCTAACTCATTGAAACTGGTAACACTCCAAATATCGGCCTTGATACCAAGATCTTTCAATTTTTCTGCTGCTTCCATTGCAAATCTTATTGTTAAGCCTGATGCAAGTAAACGAACATCAGCGTTTTTCTCTTGTTTAAATAGGTATGCTCCTTGCATTATTTCTGAATCTTTCAAATTTTTTGGTCTTTCAGGATGATGGTAATTCTCATTCATTAGTGTTAGATAGTAATAATTGTCTTTATTATTTACGTACATCTCATCTATACCTTTCTTGATTATTGTAGCTAACTCATAATCAAAACATGGGTCATAGGATTTACAGTTTGGGATAGTTTGGGCTAAAAGATGACTATGTCCATCCTGATGCTGAAGACCTTCGCCATTGAGTGTTGTTCTACCAGATGTTGCGCCAAGTAAGAAACCTCTGGCTCTTGCATCGCCAGCAGCCCAAGCTAAATCATGTATTCTTTGAAATCCAAACATTGAATAGTAAATATAGAAAGGTATCATTGGCAGAGAATTGTTAGCATATGATGTAGCCAGTGCTATCCATGCTGAAAATGCTCCAGCCTCATTTATTCCCTCTTCTAACATCACTCCATCTTTTGATTCTCTGTACCACATCACTTTATCTGCGTCTTCAGGCTGATATTTTTGCCCTTCTCTGCTATAAATCCCAAATTGCCTGAACAAACCATCCATCCCAAATGTTCTAGCCTCATCTGGCACAATTGGTACAACATGTTTCCCAATTTTTTGGTCTCTTAATAATGATGTAATTAATCTCACAAAAACCATTGTTGTTGACATTTCTCTTTTTGATAAGGAGTCAAAATCATCAAAATGTGAGTTATTTGCTGGCTTCAAGTCTGAATTTTCTGCTTTTCTATATGGCAAAAACCCGCCAAGTTTCTCTCTTTGGGAAAGAAGGTACTCTAATTCCTCGCTGCCTTTTTTTAATTCAAGGTAATCTAAATTTGTTGAACCATCATAATTAATTGGAAGGTCAAATTTTTTAATGAAATCAGCAATATTTTCATCACTTAATTTCTTCACTTGATGAGTGGTGTTGTCTGCCTGTCTTGAACCAATTCCGTAACCCTTCACAGTAAATGCAAGTATTACAGTTGGTTTATCAGCGCATTCGTAAGTAGCATTAAATGCATTAAATACTTTAATTGGATCATGCCCTCCTCTATTTAAATCTTCAATTTCTTCATCTGTCATGTCCTCTACAAGCTTGAGAGCATCTGGATGTTTGCCAAAAAAATGTTTTCGTGTATAAGCGCCACCTTTAGCTTTAAAGTTTTGATACTCGCCATCGACAGTATTATTCATTACCCATCTCAGAGCACCTGTTTTATCATTACTCAGAAGTTTATCCCACTTTCTTCCCCATATAAGATTTACTACATTCCATCCAGCAGCTTTAAAAATTGCTCCTAGCTCAGATACAATCCTTGAATTCCCTCTAACTGGGCCATCTAATCTTTGCAAGTTGCAATTTATTACAAAAACTAAGTTATTTAGCTTTTCACGAGCTGCGAGCGATATTGATCCTAAAGACTCAGGTTCATCCATTTCTCCATCTCCACAAAACATCCATATTTTTCTTTTCGGTATATTTTCAAGCAAACCTCTTTGTTCAAGGTATTTCATTATATGGGCTTGATAAATGGCCATTATTGGACCTAAACCCATTGAGACCGTTGGGAATTGCCAATAATTAGGCATTAACCAAGGATGGGGGTAAGAAGATAATCCATTACCATCAATTTCTTGTCTAAAGTTATCAAGTTGTTTTTTAGTAATCCTTCCTTCAAGAAATGATCGAGCATATATGCCAGGAGAAGAGTGCCCCTGAAAATAAACCATATCTGCTAAGTCACCACCTCTAAAAAAATGATTAAAACCAACCTCGTAAAGTGTTGCAGCAGATGAATAGGTAGATATATGTCCACCCAAATCAAGATCTTTGTTTGCCTTGAGTACAGTAACAAGAGCATTCCATCTTATATAATGCCTAATCTTTTCTTCAATTTTCCAGTTTCCAGGATAATCATGTTCTAAATCATTAGAAATTGAATTCTCAAAAGGAATCTGAGTTACATGGTCATTCAACAAATTTTTTGATGCAGCATAATTAATAAATTCATTAATTATTCTTTTTGAATCTTCTTTGCCATTAAAAAGAATAAGGTTCTCTAGAGCATCAATCCAATCGTAGAGTTCGTCTTGATTTGAAGGCATTTTTTTCATCTCCACATTATATTTTCTTTACGGCCATTGGGCTTGAATATATAAAAATTTATTGGCTTATTTCATTACTTAAGCAATTGTTCGAACCGTGATTCAAAGTTTTTGCATAAAAAATTTATGTTTTCCATAATTACATCGTATTTTTCATTTGGCATTTTAAATGGATCAGATAAATCAGTATTATTTTGATTGTATGAAAAAATTTTAAACTTAGATCTATGCTTTGGATATTTTCTGTTGAGCATAGCTAAAATCTTCATATCTATTGCTAGAACTAAATCGAGACTGTCAATATCTCTATCGGTTATTTTTTTAGGATAATGCCTTAAATCCTCATGATTTAAGTGCTTTAAATAATTTTGGGATCTAAGGTCCATATTTGATTCAGGATAAGGAGAAAAGCCATAAGAAGAAAGCTCAAACTTATTGCCGTAATAAAATTTAAGAATTTTTTCTGCAACAGGACTTCTGCAATAATTTGCAAAACATATAACTGCTATCTTCTTAATCTGTGACAAGATTATCTACACTGTTTAATAAAGAGGAGAAGGGAAAGAATTGTGAAATGACTTTATTCCATCTTGTAGTGCCCTTAGCATTTACATAAATAATGTCTTGAGATTCTAAATAAAAGTTTGAGGCAACAATAAATCCAGATGGCTTTGATAAATCTGCTCGGTAAACAACTGGTTCATTAGAATTTGACATACTTCGAATAATATATACTTCTCTTGCTTCTGATGTCTCTGTTCTCAATCCTAATGCTTCTCCTAAAGCATCAGTAAGAGACAATGGAGTTTCAGTTAGGTTAATCTTCTTTGGCATAGTTACCTCTCCAAGTAGATAAATTCTTTGTGAGTTGTATTTGCTTATTGACACATCAAGTTGAGGATCATTAAAGAATTTAGAGAGACCCTCGGTCAGCATATTCCTAACCTCAACCTGTGTTTTGCCTAAAACATTTAGTGTCCCTACATATGGAAAAAATATAGTTCCATCTGTATTCACAACCCTTAAATTCTGATCATAATTGACAACATTCATCGGAAAAATCTCAGGATAGCCCCATACTGTGATCACTACACCGTCTCCAATACCAATTTCATATGCTTTTGGTGTCTTTTTTTCAAGTTTATTTATCATGTCGTAGTTCACATCAATCACTGGAATTTTAATTGTCTTTGCTTCATCAAGATAAACAATATTGTTACCATTTACACTGCTATCTGACTTTAAATAGATGCCAGGAGAGAGTGAGCAAGATGTCAAAAAGATAATAAGAAAAGTAACTAGGATGCTATTTTTGTTCATCATTATATTGATAGTTCTCGTATAAGTATTTTTGTGCGTAGTACTGATAATCATAATTTCCATAAAAACCATAATAGCCGTAGTAGCCCTCCGGCTTTTTATAGTAATTATAAATTATTCCTTCAAACGGAATTCCAATTTGATTAGCAATTGATAAGGTTTGGTTTACCTCCGTAACTTTTGTCATTTCATGCCTTATAACCATAAGGTTTATATCCGCCAAGGCCATTAATGTTCCTGTATCTGCAACAGATAATAATGGAGCAGTATCTATAATAATAAGATCAAATCCCATGTCTTTAAATTCTTTTATTTTTTCACTAAATATTGGACTATTTACAACTTGGAAGGAGTCAGTCAGAGATTTTATCTTATTAATACAAAAGAGGTTTTGGCTTTCTTGAAATTGACTAATGTTTTCATTGCTAATATTTAAGAACTCCTGATATGAGATTCTTTGCTTATTTTTTACTTTCTTATGGAGGTCACCTTTTTTGAGATCTAAATCTATAAGTAAGGTTTTTTTATTTATGTTCGCTAACTTTCTTGCAATTGCTAGAGAGGTAGTAGTTTTACCACAATTAGCCAAAGGACTTGTTATTGAAATAACTTGGGTGTTATTTTTAACTTTCTCAGAGAGGACTGATTCAATATTTAATAACAAGGATTCTAATGAGGAATTATATTTCTTGTCTTCCTCTTGGTCCTCAAAGTACGGCAGCACACCTATTATTTCCTCATTTACGTTGTTTTCTCTAAGTTCAGCAGGATTTGTTAATGGTGAAAAAAACATCCCTCTAACTATACCTAGAACTAAGAATATAAGGAAAGAAACTGCTATCGCAATCATGTGATAAAGCAAGTTAGGACTGACTTTTCTTGAAACATATGGAAAATCAACAATTGAAATCTTGCCTATAGTGCTTGCTTCAAGTATGGAGAAATTTAAACGCTGATTCATCAGCTCAATATAAATATTTTGCGTTGTCTCGAAGTCTCTATATAAATCAAGATAATCCTGCTGAGAGTATGGTAGCTCTTTTATATCTATCTCTATGTTATCTATCTGATCAAGAATAACTTGCTCTTGTGCAAGTAAGTTTTTGTAAAGAGGGTTTTCTTGTGTAAATTTATCAGAAATCTTGGCTTTCTCTAGTTGGATCGTATCAAGCTGTTTTTGTAGCTCTGAAATGCTTGAAACTATATTCTGAACTTCTAATTCTAAATTCACTGAGGAGTTACTTCTTTGAAACTCTCTTAAAAGGTTATTTTTAATATCTAACTCTTTTTGAATTTGGCTTAGTTGTCCATTAATAAAAGTTTTTGCATTAGTAGCTTTTTGAATCTGAAAATCTAGATCTTCCTTAACAAATAAATTGTTAAGCTCATTCATAAAATTTTTAGCAAGTTCAATATCTGGCGAAATGATTGATATTCTCATAAGACCTTCGCTTGGAGAGTAATATCTAGTCGATGTTTCTGGGATTACTGAAATTATTGAATTATATTTTCTGAAAAGGTTATCGTCAGAATAGGTTTTTAAATTACTTTCAAAAGCTGAATTAAAGTTGCTTTTAGTTACTTGGATTTCAAATAATTCTGTTTTTATTGGAACGTCATAAGACTGGTTAGAAATAATCTTCTCATCATCAAGGTACATAGAGAAGACATTCTCTTCAAACTGAATCTTTAAGTTTCTTCCACTCAAATCAATAGAATTATAATTATCAAAAATACTTACGTGAAATGCATTTTCATCAGGCATATTATCTAGAGCAACATGGAGATTAAGTTTTTTTGCAACATCTAAAATATTATTTCTCGCCTTATAGAGAGTTGAATAATTCTCAAGTGTCGTGTAGCTGCCTGTACCGGATAAGAACTGGGCGCTTTGCTGTGATAAAGATCTAATAGGCTCTTCAACCTTCAATAGTGATGTTATGTTGAAAACTTTTGTACTTGTTAAGTAATTCAATGTAATTATGGTGAAAAAAAAATAAAAAACCAAATAATATGAATTTTGATTGCATCAAAACCAATCTAAATAGCTTGCCTATTGATATGTTGCCATCATAATTTTCTTGGGGTTCGTTGTAAGCGTTCATTTTTAAGACGTTTATAGTATATTAGATTAACATAAAATTGAAGTTAGACTTTATGAAAAACTCAATGCTTAAATTTTTTAAAATATTTGCGAGAACCCATTGTTAGAAGTAAAAAATATATCTAAAACTTTTAAGATTTATAGCTTTAGAAAGCTATTTAACGAATCTTTTATCACTCAAAAAAAGGTATTCAAAAACTTTTCACTTACTGCAAATAAGGGTTTTCTTTATCATCTTCAAGGAAAGAATGGTAGTGGCAAAACAACACTCTTTAAAATACTTTCTGGCTACTTAGATCTGGATGAAGGCGAGATGATATACAACAATAAGAAACTTCAATCAGAAAATATTGTTTACATTGATGATAACGATAGATCGCTTTTTTGGAGACTCAGTGTACATCACAATATCAAGTTTTTTTGCGAAGTAAATTGTTGCTATCCAAGCGATGAAGAGATAGTAGCTATTTGCAGTAAATATAACTTAAAAGATGCACATGAGCCCGTAATGAACCTCTCAAAAGGCCAGAAACAAATAGTTAAAATATGTATTGGTTTGCTCTTGGACAGAGAAGTTATGCTTTTTGATGAATCTCTATCTAATATTGACAAAAAAACAATGGCAACTGTGTCTAAAAACCTAAATGAGTTAATAAGTAAAAAATTGTTGATTTTTGTAGCGCATAACTTCAATTTTTCAGATTACTTTCAAGTTAGAGCTTTAAAAATTGGAGACTAGATGGCTAATTTTAATCTCATAAAATTATTCTTAATTAGAGATTTGAATATTTTTATTTCATATAGATTTGCAGCTTTAGGTGCCTTTATACTCATATTTCTAAATATTTTTGTTTTCTTCTTTTTTTCAGAGTACATAGATAGCCTGGCTAATTTTGATGACAAAAAAAATTCATATTTTTATTATGTTCTTTATGGTTTAGCAATTTCTGATGTTTCATTAATGATTGTTAATAAATTGTGTAATGAGATAAGGAATTATCAACTTATAGGAGTTATGGAGTATGTCGCTACTTCGAAGATAGGTGCAGTAAATGCTTTTATGTGTAGTTATGCATTTCCAACTTTTCTTTCACTTTTAAGAATTATTTTTTATTTTTTAATTGGTGAGGCTATATCTGGTTACCCATTCTTTAGTAGTCTTAGTTTAAGTTTTTTTATCTTGTTTTTTATCTTTATTATTTCTACTTCTGGAATTGGCATGATGGCAGCAGCATTTATTGTTTTCTTCAAAAAAGGTAATCCTATTGGACAAATTTATTTGTTGCTATCAAGCGGCATAGGAGGGGTATTCTTTCCTGCAAATGTTTACCCAGAAATTATAGAGAAGCTTTCTTACCTATTGCCGATTAAACATTTTTTAGATATTTTGAGAATAAGAAATGAAAGTATTTCTTATGAAGAGGTCTTACCCTCACTTATGATGCTACTGTTGCTTGCTATTATTTATTTCTTACTCGGCACTTTAACAATTAAATATTCTGTTAAAATGGCTAAAATGCATGGTAATTTAAATGTCTACTGATAATGATCTTTTAAAAATATCCTCAGAATGTATCTATGTTGAAAACTCAGATGGGATTCTTATTCTTAACATAAGTTTTGAAAAATATTACCAGCTCAATCATACTGGAAGAGAAATAATATTTTTTTTCGAAACAGCAAATTCTGTTATGGATACCATTAACAAGCTATCTTGTGAGTATGATATTGAAAAGAAATTAATGGAAAAAGATATTCTTTGTTTTATTGAAGACGCTAAGCAAAAAGGTATCTTGGAAATTGCACAATGAAAACACTAAAGTCCTTATTGATATTAGAAGTCATATTTTTTTTTTAAATATTTTTTTTATAAAGCAGAATAGTTTTTTGAAACTAAAAAATTACTTAAAAAATACTAGGGGGTCTAAAAACACTAAGCTTTCGTCAAATATAATTATTGCAACGTGCTTAAAGGTACTTAATCTACTTAAGATAAAGAATTGCATAACTGTTTCTAGTGTTCTGTTTAAGCTCCTTAGAAAATATAACTACAAACCAAAGTTATTTATTGGAGCAAATTATGCTGATAAAAAACTAATCTCGCATGCATGGGTTGAGTTTGAGGGAAATATTTATCAAGGTAACCCTATAAATACATTAAGATTAACAAAATTTTTAGAGATAGAATGAGCAGCTTTGTTTTTGTTTTTTCGTCTAAGCAGCAATCTTTAGAAAGAAGTTTTAAAAAAAGTATTGTTAAATCAATTCAGGAAGACCCATTCGAATCATTTAACGAATTTGAATCTAACCAAGTATACATAGGCTGCACAAAAAAAAATATAAATAGAAATAATGCAAAAAGTAATATTTTTTTTCACAAAGATTCCAACATATTGGTTGTAATGAATGGAAGGATTGATAATAGAAGTGAGATTTACGAGGCACTCTCCATTAAAAATAATGTTTACCTTTCAGATGAAGAAATTATTTTTTTAGCATTCAAAAAGTGGGGCATAAATCTTTCAAATAAAATTATAGGGTCATTTGCATTTTTAATCTTTGATATTACTCATTCTCTTGTGCATGTATCTAAGGATCACATTGGATCCAAGTCCTTATATTACTACTCTGACAATACTCGCTTAATAATTGCAACAAACATCCGATCAATTACCAAAAACATAAATACGCTGCAATTAAATAAAAAAAGAATCAGGCAATATATCGTAAATTTGCATGGAGAAGAGAACGAGACTTTTTTTAAAGATGTAATGAGTATTCCCAAATCTACTATTAAATCTTTTGCTTTGAAATCTTTGAGCTCCAAAAGCTTAAAGTACTTTGACTTTAATCCATATGTGATAAGTGAATTTGCAGACATTGACGAATGTGCAGAAGCTTTTCTAGAAATTTTTACTTTAGTTATTAAACAGCAATCTCAGGGACTTGAAAAGATTGGATCAAAGTTAAGTGGTGGACTAGACTCTAGCTCCATAACATCGCTTCTAGCAAAAATAAATAATGCAAAGCAAATAGAAACTTTTTCGGCAGTTTTCAGGGGATTAGATGAAAAGGATTACCAGAAGACTGATGAGACTTACTTTATGAACTCGGTTCTGAAAATGTATAATTTACAACCAAATTTTGTTGAGATGGATAAAGATAAAATTGATCCATTTTTATATGCTAACGATTCAAAATTTGATGAAGTAACCCCTCATGCAAATAGATATTTTGAGTGCAAACTTTTAGAAACTGCAAGCAAAAGAGGCATTAATGTGTTGTTTGATGGTTTTGATGGGGATTCTGTATTAACTCATGGTTACGAATATCTATACGATCTTTCCAGAAAAAAGAACTTTAAAGCACTTTTTAATAATGCAAGATTTTTATACCCAGACATATCTAATTTTAAAATTTTAAAAAATTATATATTGAAGCCTCTTATTCCCATGGACATAAAATGGTTAATTCAAAGATTTTTTAAAACAAATAGATTACAAGACAGATACCTAATCTTAAATGCTGCATCACGAAAAAAATCTGTTTTCATAAGCCCAAAAGATATCAGCAATAATTATAAACAAATTGATAAAACTACATATGTGCAAGAAATGCACTACAAAACACTAAACTGGCCAGTATGGCAAGTTGCTTTAAATTATGCCGAGATTGATTCTAGAAAGTTTGGTGTTGAAGAAAGATATCCATTTTTCGATAGAAGAGTAATGGAATTCTGTCTTTCTGTTCCAGGCAGGTTCAGGTCAAATAAAAATGTAACTAGATATTATATGAGAGAAAGCATGAAAGGGGTTCTGCCAAAAGAAAATATTAATAGACTATCTAAAGCTGATATAAGTCCATTGTTTGTAAATGCTCTTACTAAAAAGGGAAATATCTTAAAGGAAATAGATTCTGAATTAATGCGTGAATATGTTGATATTGATTATGTTGAAAAAAGATTTATAGAACCGTTTAATAAAAGAACTCAAATTTCATATAACTCACAGACCCTATTTCAGCTAATTTGTCTTAAAAATTGGCTTGAAAAATATACATAAAAATATAGTATATAATCTTAATAATAATTATTGGTAAAAAAAAATGAAAGAATCTGCCAGAAAATGGGAAAAGCCTGAAATAATTGATTTGGGAAGCGTGAAAACCGTTACAAAGGGCGGTGAAGAAGGTGATCCAAAATTCTTAGGAGCAGGTGATCAGTTCACAAATAATCTGACAACATAATTTATGTTTTATTACAAAGCCTATGGTCTTTGTATTTCATCAAATCTGGAACTGCCTGTTTTAGAAAGTCAAAAAATTTGCACTTCACCTAGTTTAACAGTTTTTTTAAATGACTCTATTGAAGATGAAATAGAGGACTTTTCTTTCCCAACCTCTAAAGCAACATCAAATTATGCTCTCGTAAACAGGCCTGAAGTTGGTCTTTTTAAAATAACATCTTCAAAGATAGAAATTAAAATCAAAACACATAATTTAATTGACTTATCAAGAGTTCTTCTTGGTTTGCCATTGGGTTATTTTTTTTTATTAAATAATTTTTTATGCCTTCATGCATCTGCTATTGCAAAAAATGACAGTGCGTTTATTTTTATTGGTAGAAGTGGTTATGGAAAGTCTCTTTTAGCCAGTGATTTAATACATAAAGGATTTAGATTTATAACAGAAGATATCTGTGTAATAAGAAATAACTTTGTGTTGCCATCCTTTCCTATGGTGAAATTTGATAGAAATTATTTTCCAAAAGAAAGTAAATACTTATCATTTAATGATTTTAAATTCTCCTCTGACAAATCTGATAGACGCGGTTTCAAAGTAAATTTAAATTCATTTTCTGAATTAAAAGGCAGAGTCCATAAAGTGTATGTGCTTAATCAAATTTCATCCCAAGATAATTGTGTTCTCATGAATAAAGATCAAGGATTTGAATCTGTTAATCTTATTATGGATTCGTGTTTTAAGCCAAATCCTGTAAAGTTTGATGTGGACCTAATGAAAAGTGTCATGAATAATGTATCGAGCTTCATCACAGAAAACAGAATTATTAGAGTTAATTTTACAAAGAATAATTTTGAAGAGAGGAACAAAATGATACTTGAGGATATAGACAAAGAACTTGAAACAGGTAACTAAAAAATTTCTTTCGAGCTATATATTCAGCTCAAAAAATGAAAAGCTTCATTTAGATAATTATTCTTTATCAGAGCTGTTCATTGACTTAAAAAGTTTACGTCTTCTAGGATTGTTTAAACATCAGTTTTTTTCACAAAATAATTCTAAGAGGATCTCTCAAAATCCTCAGCTTAATAAAGAGTTATTGATTGAGGATATAAGATATCTCAATCAGATTAATGTCATCAAAAAACTTACCGAAAAAGGTCTTGAGAGAAAATTAAATTTTGTTTTTTTAAAAGGAATTGCTCTTAAAATTTTTTATAAAAATAATTTTCTAAGGTATTCAAGAGATATTGATATTCTTGTACATCAGACTGATATTAAATTGGCATATTCAGTAGCTAAAGAAATTGGTTTTCATTATTACGATCGATTAGTATCTGATTCATCTGAAGGGTCAAAATCATTTGCACGGCACCTGCCAAAAATGATTAATGAAGATGGTGTAATTCTTGAAATTCATCATAGGGTCACTGAAATGAGTTATAGCAAAAACTGTAGCATTTCAAATGAAATACTAAAAAAACCAAGGAGTGTAGTCATTGATGACTGCAAAGTACAAGTCCCAAACGATGAGGCAATGATTGCACACTTAATCTATCATGCATTTTCACAAAAGAATATTGATATTGGTCCGATAGTTTTTATTGACCTATATCAAATCTATAAGGGAAATAGTTTTTTTAAAAAAATTAATAGCCTAGCAATTGATCTGCCTTACAGTTATGAGTATTTAAGAGTAATTAAAAAATTTAAAAAAATTTTGGGTGGTGATTTATCTGATAAGAATTTTGAAACCAAATCATCTAATCTTTATTCAAAAAATATCCTAAAGAAATCTTTAAACAGATTAAAAAATATCTTTGAAGAGGTTTCCTATTACAGGCAAATACCAAAGAACAGCTTTAGGATGTTTTTGGAAGTTCCGAAATATATTTTTAAATTAACAAAAAGATTTATTTTGAATAAGTTTTGAAATAAGGCTCAAAAATTATTTTTCAAATACCACAATACAGTTTTTTCTAGGCCAGATTTAAAATTTTCTTTTGGTGACCAGCCCAATGATGATTTAATTTTGCTTGAATCAATGGCGTATCTCTCATCATGCCCAGGCCTGTCATCAATAAACTTAATCAAATTTTTAAAACTTTTTATTTTGTCTGGTTTATTTTTTATATTTTCATCCAAAATTTCACAAATCTGTCTAACTACATCAATATTTTTTACTTCATTAAAACCACCAATATTATAAGTTTGATAAATTTCCCCATGCTGAATAACTTTAATTAATGCATCAGCATGATCATCAACATAAAGCCAGTCCCTAATTTGTGTACCATCACCATAGATAGGTATATCTTTGCCTGAAATTGCATTAGTAATTGTTAAAGGTATTAATTTTTCGACATTCTGAAATGGTCCATAGTTATTTGAGCAATTAGTAATTATTATTGGCAGCTTGTATGTTCTTCCCCATGCCCTAACAAGATGATCAGATGAAGCTTTTGATGATGAATATGGAGAGCTTGGCATATATGGTGTAGTTTCAGTGAAATAATCGCCTTCTTTTAAATCGCCATATACCTCATCTGTAGATATATGATGAAAAATAAATGAATCATTTTCCTCATTTAGTAAGTATTTTCGTGCTGCTTCTAGCATGTTAAAAGTGCCTAAAATGTTTGTATTAATAAATTCTATTGGGTTTGAAATAGATCGATCAACATGACTTTCTGCAGCTAAATGCATAACAATATCAGGTTTATACTTCTTAAAGATTTCACTAATGCTGTCTAGGTTACAAATATCTTCTTTTATAAATGTATATCTTGGATGACTCTCAACTTCACTTAATGATTTTAGGTTTGCAGCATATGTCAATTTATCAATGTTAATTACATTTGCATTTGTTTCCTTTATTAGTTTTCTTATTAAAGCAGATCCAATAAAACCATAGCCGCCTGTTAGAATAATATTCTTATTTTTCACCTGTTAAACCTATCCAGAAGCCCTTTACCCAAGATTGTAATATATTTCTATCCCTAAAATACGCAAAAGAAATTAAATACTTAATTATTGCTTTTATTATTTTCCAAATACCTAATATTTTTGCATTTACATCCTTTTTAAAAATCATTTTTTTAGTAAAGTAGCCATGTCCTTTTCCATAAGAAAATGCCTTAGATGCATCAAATGGTTTTGGAGGGTGCACCACACGTAGTGAAGGCTCATAATAAACAGAAAACTTCTGATCCAGAATTTGTGCTACTATTTCAGCATCTTCACCTGATCCATATTTAGCACCAACTCCCATCTTCTCATCAAATTTAAAGCTATTAAGTAGTTGAGTTTTGATAATCAAACCATTTGAATTTACATGCCCTTCTATTGTTCTAATATTTAATAATTTTGATTTGTTTGATTTTGTGTAACTTGATAATGATCCATCAGCATTGCTAATTGCACAAAGCAGAACATCATGTTTATTTTGAAGCTCTGTTAGAATCTTTTGTAGCATTTCTTTTGTAAATCTTGCATCATCATCCAGGAACATAGTGTATTCAGTTTCAACACTTTTCATTGCTATATTTCGATTTAAACTCAGCCCTTTTTGCTCGTTATAAATGTAATTAAAATCTTTATCAACGATTTTATCCTCTAAAAAACTCGAGCTTTTTTCACCTTGGTCAATAATAATCATTTTTAAATTATTTGAGTCTAGGCTCTTAAACCATTTATAGTGTTGAAATAATACTTCTTCTGGTCCGATGCTTGCAGTGAGGATTGTTAACTTCATTCAATATTCCAAAATGTTGTTACTATTATTAGCTGCTATATAGAAATTTGGAGTGTATATTAATAATACTACAGAAGCTAATGAAAACCGTGCGCCTACATTTTTAGTTGCTGCAAACGCTCGTGATAATATTACTATTTCTAAAATTTTAAAGAATATATTCAGACGAGTTGCGAGGACTGGAGCAGAGCTGAATAAGATGAAAATAATAAAACTAAATAAGTAAATATTCAAAGTCATTTTGTCAAATCTACTATTAAGATATTTATGTTGGCAAAAAATACATAATATCAATAAGATTACTCTTTGGGTTATATCTTCAAGGCCTATTGTTGATGTAAAGTAAGATTCTAAAAAAATATACTGCTCAATATTAAGGAAGCTAACAGCAAAAATATTTGTAATTCCTGTTATAGATAAAAAAATACAGACTATTAAAACTATTAAAAAATTTATCAAGGTAAGGTTTAATCGTGCGAATATGTAAGCAAGAATTATCAATGCGCCAGATGGATGAAAGTACGACAAAAGTAGTGAAGCAGAAAAAATAGTACCCCATTTTTTTTGATAAATTTCTCTGAGAAGAAAAAAAAAGAAAAGCATTACAATAAATTGTGCAACCGCGTTTAATGAATATGAAATAAAGAAAAAAAGCACAAAAATTGAATAAGCTAAATAGTAATCTCCTTTAATTTTCTTAATAGAAACGTAAAAGAGTAAATGTATTAATAATGAAACTGAGAAAAGGTAAAAAACATGTGAATCGCTAACTAGCTTCAATATTGAAAGAACAAATCTAAAGCCTGGCGACCAATACATGTATTGTCCTGAGTAGGTATCAAATGAAAATGGAACTACTTCGTCAAAAATACTTAAATAGGCAGGTAGATCTGTGCCGCCAGCAATTCTTAGCCCAGAAATAAGAATTATTGTAGTTGCCATTACTACAAATAAGAGTAATGTAAGCCTTCTATTGTTTAATATCGCTGAAATAATTAAGAAGAAAACATTGAAAATATACACAGAAAGGTAGATCAAAAAGCTCATATTTTATTTTAGGTGATGTCTGTCTTTTTTACTCTGTATAATTCCAAGCTTATTAAGCAATGACCATGTGAAAAAGCTATAAATATATTTAGCTTTCTTAAGGAAACCTAACTTCAGTTGATTTTCAAAGTTCATATTTTGTGATGATTTTATTGCTTCAATTGTTTTAGTAATGCAGAAGTCTTTTGACCTATCGTAGCATTTTAATGCAACTTCTTGAAAATCATCTTCACTCATTGAAAGGGTTTCAAGAATAACATCAGAAATATTCTTAAGCTCGTAACTTTGGTTTTGCTCTTGGTAGTCTAACCCCTTGGTTTCGCAAAAAAAACCATATGTTTCCGTTGTTTTTGCTGATTCAATGCCAATCATAGAAGGCACAGATAATGCAGAAGCATAGATTAGTGATGTGCCCGAACCAATAAAGATTTTTGCATCTTGAACAGCATTTTTAAATTCGCTAATTTCAATTCCTTTATGAAAAAAGATTTTTTTTCCTTTTGTATATTCTTGAAATCTCTTACGCTCTGGACCGTCGCCGTAAATATGAAATTCAAAATCTGGAAATTTCTTTATTACTGAATCAATCGAGTCTGCTACTCTAAGTATGTACTCTTTATAATTTACTAGCCTAGATATACATACTAGTTTATTTTTAAGGTTCTTATACTTTCGTTTTTGAAAATTATCGTTTATTTCAACTCCAGCTGGCATCATGCGAACACTATTCATGCTTTTACCATATTCCTTAATTAACTTTAATTTGCTGGCATTATTAGTTACTAGAATATTTTTCGAACCAAAAGCTTTAATGGCATCTTTTTCAACCTCTCTAAAATACCATTTAGATTGCCATACCAATTCTTCTGAATGATATGCACCAAGAGAAATATTTTTAATAGATAACTTCTTATTTAAAATATTTAGCCAGCAGATAAGACAGTTTGTATCAGCTAAATGTATATTTTCTGTTTTTTCTATTTTCTTAATAAAAGAAGGCTTCCAAGGAATCAAAGCGTTAATGCCAACTGAATCAAATGGTAAGTTAAAACTTAAAAAGTCTTTTACAGTAAAAATATTTGCATACTGTCCCAACTCTTCATACAGGTTTTTGTCTACTTTCTTGGAAAGTATATACACATCAACTTGGCTTTCCTTTGAGAGAATCTTTGCTAACTTTAAGAAAAGAATTTCAATTCCACCATAATTAAAGCTACTTAAAATTAGGGAGAATTTCATTTTGCCTTATAGGTTAGCCCAGATCTATATAATAAAATCACAACTATTATTGCAAATAGTGAGAAAGTTGAGATATTTGCCACTAACATGTAATTAGTATTATTCATGCCAACAAAAAAAGTATAGCTACTCAATAACAGTGCATATTGGACGCATTCTAGAAAGATATATTTCTTAATTTCCCTATTAACTAGAACTATCATTGTGAAGCAATAACAAGTAACTCGTATTCCATCACCAATTAAATATAAGTACAAATAATTAGATAAATATAAATACTCTTTATTGTAGAGGTTGGAAAAATATATGTCAGAAAGAAAATAAGTAAAAATTATCGCCGCTAACGCAAGAAGTAATATAGTCTTTGAAAATTTAAAAGACTCGCTAATCTGCTCATTAAAAGTTTTGTTTGCAATTTTTGGAATAAGAAAAATTGATGCTAATGCAGTAAAAAATAACATTGCGATTTCAGAGTGTTTATATAAAATTTGCCAGTTTGCCACCTCAGACCAACTTATTTCTGATGAAATCAATTCTCTTATATAAAACTGTGATCCAAAAAGTAATAACGTAGATGTAACTGCCATAACTATATACCCAGAAAAATCTCTGAGTATTGTCTTTACAGCTTTACAATCTACCCTACTAAAATCAATCTTAAAATATTTCAGAGAAGAGATACAAAATAGAACTTTTATAACTGGATATAAAAGTACTATGTAAAAAATAGCTATGTTTAAATTAAATTTAAAATAGGCATATGCCAACATTACAGAAATAATTCCACCAAGAGAATTAACTACTGACAATGTTTTAACTTTTTCTCTTCCATTGAATGCACTTAAGGAAACTTGAAGAAAACAAGCTATAAAAAAAATTGTGAGAACTGTCAGTGAGAATTGAATTCTTCCTATATTTGAGAAGTACAAAGCATATTCATAAAAGAAAATATTTGAAATAATTGATAAAAGAATAGCAAAACCAAAAAATAAAATAAGAAGTGAAAAAATGTGATTAATTCCAATCTTATTATTTGTTGAAAATATTTGTATGAGCCTATTCTGCACCCCTAAAGTAGCAAACATAATGATGAATGAAGAGAGAGTCATTACTTGTCCCAATCTGCCAAAATCATCAGAACTTAGCTCACGAGATAAAAGAAGAAAAAATATAAATCCAGACAAAATTTTTATTAAATTGGATGAGATATTTATAAAGTAATTTAAAAAAGCCACTAAAATCCTAAATTTTCTGAGATCTGCAAGGTTTTATTTTTTAAATTATGATACTCATCTTTAGATTCAGATTTGAGTATGTTTAAGTAGTGATCAAACATAATCTCAAACTGATTTACATTATGTATTTGAAGAGAGGATGTATTATTTTTTTTAAAGATTGTTTTTGAGTCAAACTCTAATGGTTTTGAAAAGAATCTATCAAATTCTACAATTTCATCATTAAACTCTAATTTACAAAAGTTTGAGTATTCATAACCTATTCCAAATTTAACAATAAACTCAGATAATTTTTCTTTACAGAAATATCTAACCTTGCCAAATTGAGGAAGGTCATTTTCAAAAATAATATTTTTGTCAGCAATCATCAGACTATCTTCAAGTGCTGTCACACAAGATATTGGATAGTAACCAACATCAAGAATTGCTCCCCCGCCAAGTTCTTTATTATATCTAAAATTATCTGGTGGCAAGTGAGGGATGGTAAACGATAAAGATATTTTTTGAGGTATTTTGGCGTGTTTATTTCTTTTATACATCTCTTGCAGCATGAGGAATTGAGGATGGTACTGGTACATGCAAACTTCAAATAATAATAGGTTTTTAGATTCAGCTAATTTAAATAACTCTTTAGATAATTTGCTGCTTTCAGTCAAAGGCTTTTCACATATAACATGTAAGCCATTATTAAATGCTTTTACACAATCTTCGTAATGCTTTGAAATTGGCGTAGAAATATATAGCAATGAATTATCAATTGGGTCTATGTCTTCTAAAGATTCAACCATTTGTATTCCATTGTCTTTTGCAAATGATAGATTTTCTTTATTTTTTGAAATAATAAATGGCACATTAATACCCACATTCTTCAGGCTTGGAAAAATCTTTGTTTTAAAATGAGCTCCAATCCCCTTTGCAACAATATTCATAGCATCGATATTAGACTTCTTATATGGGGAGAAATAATAGCGTTCTCCTCTAAGATCATTTTCTTGATTTGCCATAGTGAAACCCAGTAAAAATTTGCTGGGATAGTTCCTATGTCCTCAAGTTTTTTTTCAACAATCATGCCTTTATTACGCTTGTTAAAAAGTCTTCCACCATCTTCAGACAACCATTGTTGCCTGGTAACTTTGCCAAAACTAATGTCATCCTCTAAAAAAAAATTAACAAATTTTGGCGCATTTCCCTTGTGAGCCTTATTGATATTGCTGAATGTTGCTTGTACGGTTGGGCTAATTTGTATCAAATTATAATTCCCTGGTTCAAATTTTGCCTCAACAAGATAATGCGGTATGCCATCATGGTAAGATCGCAATACTCCAAGTATTCCACCATCATAACCTTTTTGAGTTAAAAAGGGCTGATCCCAACCACCACTGCCAATCTCGCGTTCAGGTGTATTTTTTACCCTTACACCGTTTACCTTGAAGAACTCACCCGAATCATGAACAAAAGACCCCTCTTTCATCTTCCAAGATTTGCATTTTTCAAGAGGTATTTCCTCAATAGTTGTATTTCTAGCATCTTCTCTGGCCTTATCATACCAATCCAAAACTTGGTTATAACATCCATATAATGAGTAATCCCTAGTCTGCTCAACAAAAGACTCTATCCTTATAGAATCAATATTGCCTTTAAAGACTTTATTTAGATTTTCTACCTTTACATTAAAATCTTTTTTTAAATTCTTCATAATCTTTTATCACAACATCCTCAGAATAAACTCTATCGCATAAGACGCATATAAGTGAATTAGGCTTGATATTTATCATCTCTCGCCATGCCTGACCAGGTATATTAATTATATTATTTTTTTTGATCTCGTAAGTTTTCCTATGGTTAGGGGGACTTTCAATAACTAGAGTCATGCTTCCTCTGAGCATTATTAATATTTGATTTAAATCTGCATGAGCATGAAATCCCCTTTTCCATGGTGATTTAATATCATCAAGAAAAAAAATACGTTTAATATTGAAATTAAAATCCTTTGCATATTCGATAACTTTTAGTGAACCTCTTGGGTCCTCAATAGCATGAATCTTAGGTAGTTGGTTATTTTTTATCATCTATATCAGTGATTTTAAGTATTTAATATAGTCTGTATTTTGAGGATAATTTGACAAGTTATTTTTCAGCTTTTTCTTACTTAAATATCCATTTTGCAAAGCTATTTCTTCTAGGCAAGCAATCATGTAACCTTGTCTCTTTTGAATGGTTTCAACAAAGTTTGAGGCATTTAATAAGCTTTCTGCTGTACCAGTATCAAGCCAAGCAAAACCTCTTCCGATAATCTCTACGTTAAGCTTGCCTCTTTTTAAATATTCATTATTTAACGCCGTAATTTCATACTCCCCTCTCAAAGAAGGCTTGATAGTTTTCGCTATTTTGACAACATCTTTATCATAAAAATATAAACCAGTAGCAGCAAAATTTGATTTGGGTTTGATAGGTTTTTCTTCTAGAGAAATTGCTTTTCCTTTTTTATCAAACTCAATAACCCCAAAACTACTTGGATCCTTAACCATATACCCAAAAATAGAGGCACCAGATTTCCTATTTGATGCATTTCTTAGAATCTTGGTGAAGCCTTGTCCCCAAAAAATATTATCGCCTAGAATGAGACAAACATTGTCATCGTTGATAAATTTTTCTCCAATAATAAATGCTTGCGCTAAGCCTTGTGGTTTTTCTTGAATAGCATATTCAATACTAATTCCATATTGAGATCCATCTTTTAATAATTTCTTGTAGAGTGGCAAATCATCAGGAGTAGTGATTATTAACACTTGCTTTACTCCGGCTAACATTAGTGTTGACAATGGGTAATAGATCATTGGCTTATCAAAGACAGGCAATAGTTGCTTTGAAAGTGTTGCAGTTAGAGGAAACAATCTTGTTCCAGATCCTCCTGCTAAAATAATGCCTTTTTTTGTCATAATCTTTTACAAGCCCTAGTTACTAAAAAGTTCAAATATTTGTTCTGGATAATTTTTACTCTTTGTTGATAAAAAATTCTCGCAATTTGTATATCTTAAATCTTTATTAGACTTCTCTCCATTTGCAAAGGTTAAGCTTTTTATCATCCTCTTTAAATAATAGGTATTATTTACTTTATATTTTGACATAAATTTAAAAATTTCAGGTATTGGATGGCCATCAATCTCATAGAATATTAAATTTCCTGAATGCAAATATACCGGTAGCGCAATTGAAGAGTAGTGCGTTATATATACTGCTGTATTAGGCATTTCATTTTCTAATTTAATATGAAATTGCTCATAGAGATTATGATTTGATCTTGGATGAAGTTTAAAAACCAATTCCATGTGCTCAGGGATTGATTCTATAATCCCCTTTATAAGTTTGCTGTAAGCGTCTTTGGCCATTCTTCCGTCCTCAACTAAAGTTTGGCATATGTAGCATACCGTATTCTTTTTTAACGAAGCCTTTTCAAGCATATCTATATGCTCTAAATCACATGCCCTTGAAATGACAAATTTTGTTTTACAAAACCCAAACTTTTTCTTCCAGAAATTTATATACCATTCAGAATATGTGAAAAAAATATCTGGATGGCAAAGCTCTAAATTCATAACTGTCGATTTTGGCTTAGCTCCAAAAGCAATATAAGCAATATAACTTGAAAAATTCTCAAAAAAATTAGATTTAGTGTTTGCAGATATTTTTATTTGCAAAAGGATAAAGGCTAATATTTTATATACCTTTTTTATCAGCTCAGTAGGTTTATAGAAAACATGATCAATTTCTAGACCATGTTGAAACATGACTGTACTTATTGAATATTTTTTACACTTATTAATCCAATATGCGTCAAATATTCTGAAACCACTAAAACATGCATATCGTATATCATTGCTAGCTAAGAAGCTATCAGCGTTAAAGAAGGCATTTGCATTAATAAATTTTCCATAATTCATGATTTCATCCAATGACTTTGCCTCGGCATTAGCATCAACATTAGATGACAATCCAGTGGATAAAAACAAGCATTTGCTCTTATCACCAATTAATTTAGCAATTGGTAAATGCAATTTTTTTAACATTGTGGGGGAAGAATCAACAAAGAGAATTTTCATATCTGTATTAATTATAAACACAATTGATAGTTTATACCGTTAGAAGCTTTAGATCTTTTGTTTCAACTGAATTAATAAGATGGTTTATTGGAAGATTCAGGTTTTCATCTATAGACCGTCTAATAAAATTAGTTTTTTCTATTGATTTAGAAATGAGAATAATTTTTTTTGACTTCTGAATGCACTTTAATCCAAGAGTGTACCTTTCGTAAGATACTTGCTTGCTTTTAACATGAAAAAGAATTTCATCATCATTAAGTACATTAGAAACATTTTTATCACTTGGAAATATTGATGCAAAATGACCATCAATATTAAATCCTAAGATGCTAAGAGCAAATTCGTTGTGCTTTTTAATTTTTTCTTTGAGGTGCTTGTCACTAAGTGAAATTAAATTATTTTTTAGCGACTTGCATTCCCTAAAAAAAGCGCCTTCATTTGAATCTTCATGCAACTGATCTACTAATCTTTCATCAGACATTACAAAATTAATCTTATTAAAATAATGGTTATTCTCCTCGAGAAATCTAAATATTGGTTTTGGAGAATTGCCTCCTGAAAGCATTATTATGTTTCTTTCTATATTCTCAATAAACTTTAATTCTTTATAGATGTGGCCATATAACAAGTCTAAATTATCAAACTTTACTATTTTCATTAGTATTTCATTAATTTTTCAACAATTTCCCAATCCTCAATATAGTCAATATCAAATGCTTCGATTTTAGGGATGGTAAAATATTTTGATTCGCTGCTTATTCTCATCTTATTTTTTTTATAGAAATTATTTGAAAAGATATAAAATGCAGAATTTTCCTCATAAATCTCATTTAAATCTTGTGTTTTAATCAACTTATTCAATTCGTGGTTAATTGGTAAATTTTGTGCATCATAAAATCTTGCTTTATGTTTAGTTACAGAAAACATAGAATCAAAACCATTTCTCTCGAACCACTCAATTGCTTTTACAATTGTTTTTTTTGACAGCATAGGCGATGTAGAATGCAAATTTATATATTGATCAGAAGGGAAGGCAGAAATCATCTCTTCCAGAAGAATATTTGCTTCATTTTCTTGGACATTTGAAGCATACATGCTTCTTTTTTGAATAACAACCTTGCTAAATTTCTTGCATAAATTAGCAATCTTTTCAGAATCAGTATTTATTACAATTTTTGTAATTTTATCAACCGACTCACATTCCTCTAAAATCCAGTGACATAGTGGTTTTCCGTTTAAAAGTTTGTAGTTTTTTTGGGGAATTCTTTCAGAATTCTCTTTCATAAAAATCAATGCAATCATTTCTAAGATTGTAGTTGCTTTATGAATTCATCTATTTTTGAAGAAAGCAAAATCATGTCGCTACTGTATGCTATCAAATTATATCCATTTGCAATGAGTGAAGCTTCTGTTTCCATGCTGTAATGTACAAGATGATATCCTTTGAATTTATCTGTTTTTAAATCGTCGATAGTTTTCAAACATTCGAGAAACTGTGGATTTGAAAAATTACCTCGATCACCTATTGATGCACTAAGATCGTATGGGCCTATAAAAAAACCGTCAACTTTTTTCATGCCCAATATGGAATCAAGGTTTTTAACACCATCGACATGCTCTATTTGAGGAATAAAAGTTAGGCTATTCTCCTGAAAATCAGAATATCCCTCAAAATCTTGTCCATAATCTTGAGCTCTGTATAGACCTACTCCTCTCTCCCCATGTGGGGGATAAAACATTTTTTTGATTATGTTTTCAGCTTCTTCAGCTGACTTAATATTTGGAGCAATAATACCACTAGCTCCAGCATCTAAGACAGACTTAATTTCATCATCTGTTTTAGAAGATATTCTTATTAAACATGGTTTTTTTCGCGACCATGATTTTTCGACAATTCGTTGTGCATCTTTAAGGCTGAGAGTCGAATGTTCAAGATCAACAGCCACCCAGTCAAATGCTTCAATAATCATTTCATGAATTTCGGATGAATCTAATGAAATCCACCCTCCAATAGGTTTTTCAATTTTTGATAAATGATCTTTAAAATTTATGCATTTCATAAAATTCTTTTCTTAAGTTTAAGACCTCATTAAGCATATCTTTGCTTCCAGTTACAAGTATAGAATAGACACAGTTAGACTTTCTAACTTTTTCTACATGACAACCTGATGCTTTAGCAATAGCCAATGCTCCTGCTACATCCCAAATAAAAATATTTTCTTCATAATATATATCAATAATTCCCTGGGCAACAAATAGTATTGACTGTGATGCACAGCCGAACATGCGCACTTTTCTGCATTCATGCACTAATTCAATTAGGAAGTCTGCATATTTCTCATTTTTGTTAAATTTAACAGGAAAACCTGTTGCAATACATGCTTGCTTTATGCTTTTTCGACTATAACTCATGGTAAATTTTTTATCATTCTTGTAAGCATTTTTACCATCTGTGTGGTAAATATTTTTATTTGATAGATCATAAATAATTCCTAACTTTTCAGATTCATTAATTACCAATGCAACCGAAATAGCGTAGAAAGGAATTCCACGATCAAAATTAAACGAACCATCTAGCCCATCAATAAGCCAATATCTATTTGGCAAATTTCTATCATTGAATTTTTCTTCTTCGCCAAATACCTCTACACCTGTCTCACTCAACATTTCTTTTATAAGATTATGCATTTTAAAATCATCAGATAACTTTATATCTTTCGATGATGAGTCTTCTTTAGTGCAGTTAACAGTTTTTTTCGAGTTGTAATCAATTTGCTTTGATAGTGCTTGACTTGCTTTAATAACTGATTTGATTGCGCTGTTTAATTCTTTGTTCATTTAATCATTTCTTTTAAAAGATTTTCAAATGCTTCCATTTCCATTTTTACTCTTGAGGCTGAAGTATTTGATGCAACATGAGGAGTTCCATAAAATGATTCAAAATTAAGAAGCTCTCCAGAATAAGGCTCATTATCAAAAACATCTGACCAAAATGATGCATCTTTTCTTTTTGTTAAAAATTTAGATATTAGGTTCTCGGGAATATTCTGCGATCTTGAAGGGTTTAATATTGCTACATTTTTTTTAGTTTTGAATAGAAGCTTTTCTGAAAGAACTTGATCTCTTCCATTTACATGAATAATTATGATGTCTGCAGACTTAATACCCTCCTCTAAACTGGATTGCTTAAATTCTTGTATATTAGTGGTGTAAGGGTCATTTACAATTATATTGCATTTAAAGTTTTTAAGTAAATTTGCAGTTTTTTTTCCGATCCTTCCAAAGCCAATTATAAAGATTGTCTTATCTTCAATACCCTCTGTAGTATACTTTCTCCAATTTTTCTGTTGCATTTCGGAACAATGAAGTGATATTTTTCTTGAAATATTTAATACCATGCCGACAGTCATCTCAGACACAGCATACGAGGGAGCGTCAGGTGTGTTTAAAATCTTTACATTAAAATTATTAGCATCTGTCTGGTTTATTGTGTCTATACCTACCCCGATTCGTGATAAATATCTTAAATTAGGAAACCTAGAAAAGATTTCTTTATCGAATTCTTCCAAACCACAAATACAGCCACATACCTCATCATCTAAAAAATTAATAAGTTCATTTTGACTAAACCTTTTTTTGGTTTCATTCCTTTGAATCGATATATTATTTTTTTTGCATAAACTTTCTAAATCTTTATAAAAACCAAAGGCTGAAGATGTGATGGCAATTTTCAAGGCTAACTTACTGAGTACTCCATCTTGCCAATCAAAGAATCGCATAGCATTGATAGATAAAGAGTATGGATAGATTCAATTAGATTATATGATTTTGAATTTACATTAAGAGATATATTACATATCTCAGCTAATTTATTCTCTCCATTAAAGCCTGTAAGACTAATTGTCCTTAATTTTTGGTCACGAGCAAACTCAGCACAATTTACAAGATTTGGCGAGTTACCACTACAGCTAATAAAAATTACTGCGTCTTCTTTTTCAAAGTGAGATTCTAAATATTTCATATAAGACTTAGCATAGCCAAAATCATTTGCATATGCAGTTAAGGTAGGAGGATCTGAGAATGTTACAGCCTTCAACTTTGCTTGTTTCGTGAAATCTAGGGAAAAATGCGAGGCAATAGATGAGCTTGCTCCATTTCCAAAAAGAAATAATTTTTTATTTTTTTGTTTTACATCATCAAGAATTTTTTTTGCCTCAAGAAGTTCATCAACCGGACAATTCTCCACCTCTTTTTTTGCAATATCAATATAGTTTTCAAAAAAATTTTTCATGTGACTATTGTAATAGGAAAAGATAATTTATGTTGTTTTTAAATCCATAAACTTTTTTCATAAACTTTATCAATCAGAGAAGTAAGCTCTTTTACATCATTATAACCTGCATATTTATATTTGCTCTTGGATAAGCATGACTCTACAAAAGATCTCATTTCTGTCTCCCATGATATATTCTCTTTAAACTCTTCAACAACATCTTCTTTATAGAACATGTTATGCAGATTAGGACTGATGGTAAGAATTTCTCTTCCATAATTCCCTGAATTAGTTCGCAATCCATTCAAAATAATAGAACCCCTTTGGCAAAATATTTCTAGTGAAAATATATATCTCCACTGAGTTATGGTGCTGTGCACAGATGCAGAAATTTTTTTATTTTTATTTGCCAGAGTAATAAAAGCATTGTCTTCTACATTGGGAAGATTTAAGTAATTATTAGAAAGTATCGATGATACAACTTCCATATCCCCAAAAAGGAAGTTAATAAGATCTATCATGTGTATACCTTGATCAATTAGTATTCCTCCACCATTCAAATTGTAATCACATCTCCATCCATCAACATATTCCTCACCAACTTCCTTCCCATATCTTCCTCTAGCCCATAACACCTTTCCCATATGATTTTCTTCTAATATTTTTTTTATTTTCTGAATAGATGGATGTACTCTATGGTTTAATCCATAACCCAAAATGGATTTTTTATGAAGATTTTTTTCTACGACCAAAAGCTCATCGAGAGATACTGCTGCAGGCTTTTCACAAAATACATCTTTACCCTGAGATAATGCTTCAGAAACATAATTTGGAGCATAAATTGGCGGAACTGAAATTAGAACGCTATCAACTTTATCAAGCAAATCATTAAGGGTATCAAATCTTGGCAAGTCAGAAGATTTGTTAAAAGTATCATAGTAGCCTACAAGATTTACACTGTTTAATTCCTCAAGAATGTTTTTTCTTAGCTTGCTAAAATTACCATAACCAATGAAACCTATTCTTATTTTTTTATTACTCATGGAACCAGATTTTATTATTTGGTGCCCAGGGCCGGACTTGAACCGGCACGAAGTTTCCTTCGAGGGATTTTAAGTCCCTTGTGTCTACCAATTTCACCACCTGGGCAACAGGATCAAATCTTATCATCGAATGATATATTTTGCTCAGATTCTCTTGAATCAAGCTCTTTATACTCTGATCTAATCTTATTGTTTATTTTAACGGTCGATATTAATGAATTTAAATCAACATTTATACTTTTGGCAAATTTAATTAAGGCTAGGCTATCTTTTGGGAAACATGCACCTCCAAAACCTTTCCTGCCATCATGACCAGGGACATCCATGTGACTATTGCCTATTCTATTATCTCGAGAAATTATATTAACAATTGATTCCCAACTATCTTTTACATCAAGTTTTTCATAAATTGAATGCAGTTCATTAAAAAATATCACCTTTGAAGCTAAGAAAGTATTTATGGAATATTTAATCAAAGATGCTGTCTTAAGATCAGTAAAAATATGTTCTTTTGTTTTGCATCTTGAGTGTCTTAAGTAAGCATTTGAAACTTGCGATGAAATATTTCTATCACCACCAAAGATAATCATATCAGAGTTTACAAAATCCATATTCGCATGCTTTTCTCTTAAAAATTCTGGATTATAAATTAATTTTGAATCTAATTTATGCAGTTTATCTAGTAGAGACGGCAGAACTGTGCTTTTTACAACCTTAATGGCACTTGGACAATAAAGGGTGAGTTCCTTAATAACCTCTTCAATAATTGATGAATCTTGACTCCCATCATCGCCCATTGGTGTTGGCACACATATAAATACTATTTCTGGTTCAAAATCTTTTAAATCACTAACACTGGTATCCAGCAAAGGATCAACAATAAATTTGCTTATTCTTTTATTAAACCCCCAATCAGTAGCCTTCCCTACAAAACCATGACCAACTATTCCTAATTTTAATTTTTTATAAATTCTCATAATGACTGTGCCACTCTAAAAACCTTTCAATACCTTCATCAAAACAGACTCTAGGATCATATCCTAATAAATTTTTTGCTTTAGTAATATCAGCGTGGGTTTTAAATGCTTCATTTTCTGTCTTATAAAGGTTAATTAATGCTTTTTTGCCAATTATTTGTTCAATTCTATTCAATAAGTCACTTGTCTTGATGGGGTTATCATTCCCTAAGTTAAAGATTTCATTCTTGCTTTGTACACTAGAAACGTAATCAATTGCTCCACATATTCCATCAATAACATCATCTATAAAAGTCATGTCCCTATACATATTACCGTTATTATTGAGATTTATTATTTCTTTACCTTTTATTGCTTTAGAAAATGCATAATACGCCATGTCAGGCCTACCAAATGGCCCATAAACTGAAAAAAATCTTAGGCCTATGATTGATGCATCGTGTGATTTTATAAAATTAGATGCATAAATTTCATTTAAA